>Ga0268300_1000052_pt1 | contig 7353 bp, 7 predicted proteins | sample G5R1_MAIN_15MAY2_FD_189916 | JGI IMG/M metagenome (GOLD analysis project Ga0268300, IMG submission 189916) | Phyllosphere microbial comminities from switchgrass, GLBRC, Michigan, United States - G5R1_MAIN_15MAY2017_LD1 | ecosystem: Host-associated > Plants > Phyllosphere > Phylloplane/Leaf... | reverse complement strand
TACCCTTTAGCTTCACAGTGACAAGTCATTTTCTCATTACTTTGGCTCTTTCATTTTCCATTTTTATAGGCATTACGATCGTTGGATTTCAAAGACATGGGCTTCATTTTTTTAGCTTCTTATTACCTGCGGGAGTCCCACTGCCGTTAGCACCTTTCTTAGTACTCCTTGAGCTAATCTCTTATTGTTTTCGTGCATTAAGCTTAGGAATACGTTTATTTGCTAATATGATGGCCGGTCATAGTTTAGTCAAGATTTTAAGTGGGTTTGCTTGGACTATGCTATTTCTGAATAATATTTTCTATTTCATAGGAGATCTTGGTCCCTTATTTATAGTTCTAGCATTAACCGGTCTGGAATTAGGTGTAGCTATATCACAAGCTCATGTTTCTACGATCTCAATTTGTATTTACTTGAATGATGCTACAAATCTCCATCAAAATGAGTCATTTCATAATTGAATAAAAACGAGGAGCCGAAGATTATAGGGGGCTACAGCTGCGCTTTTGCAGCACTGAACATGGTTCCGGGTACTCAAGATATTGTGTTTGGAGAGGTGTAGATAGATAGGACGTAGTCTTGCTCGATCAGGACCCACAAGCAAGGGCTTGCGCTTCCCGCGCGAAAGAAAGAAAAATATACGGATTGAGATAATAACGGACTTGAAGCTTCTCAATTGATCCAAAGATACTATACTGGTTTATTTGGTTATCTGAACTTGGTTGACAGTACCCGGATTCTCCTTTTCTGATTGACTTGCGACATTGGAAAGTCAAGATGGTACCCGGCCTATCGACATTGGCGACATTGGGAAGTCAAGATATTGGGTTTGTTTTACAAAGAAAGGAGAAAGCGTCAGTTAATTGCCGGCTAAGAGTTTTTTTTTGCTCCCCTCGGAGTGTGTGACCCACTTCAATAGTTTAATATGGCCAAGCCGCCACGCCGGGCAAGAGTTCTAATCTTTATTCTTATTGATGGATTCCTATCTCAAAGGATAAGAAAATGCTAGTAAATGCACTCAGTCAACCGAGCAAATGTATAAGAAAGAGTGCTCCCAGGGAGGAAGGGGGTAGGTAATTCACTCAATCAGTGTAGTTTGCCACTTCGTAAGTGAATGAGCAAATGTTCAATGCCAGCCAGGAGTTATATTACTCTTATTCAATGAGACAGGGAAATCTATGAAACAAGTAGTAGTTGGTAGCTTGACAAGGGATAGGCATCAGATATTTAAGGTTGGGTTTATACACCGGTATATGTTTAATAGCCAAGATAAGCTGCTAGGTAAAGGTAAGTCAGCGGCAGGGGTTTTTTCAAAAGCTAGGTAAGCAAGGTCACAAGAGATACATGAAATTCCAGGAATAGGAGAGATAGAAAGTGCGGGGGTAATAAGTTGATTTATTAGTAGTGAGGATAAATAGATAGGCGTGAGAGCCAGTACTTTACTGGTTGAAAAAGAGATAGGCAAGGGTAAACTGGATAGCCAAGTTCAATGACTGAGAAGTAGAGGGCTAGCACGAGCTGTGACCATTGCCAAGAACGAGTGCATTCTATACCTAGCGATCGACTCTTTTGAGAAGGAAGATCCGAGAGGAGTATGAAAAAATATCAGTACCCGGCACCAGCTTCTCTTCTCTTTTGAGGACCGGAGGGAAGCCAGTATACTTATACCTTGAATATAAGAGGAAGGAGAAAAAACCAACCTATATTCATTCTGCTGGATACTGGTAGCAATACCTGTTTTCTTGATTCGTTGATTGCCTTCAGATACCAGTGAAAAAAAACATACCCATGGTAATTACGGTAGCAAATGGACAGAAGATGTACAGTGAGGCGCGCAGCGGTACAGACAGGGGTAAAATGGAAAATAAGGTGGCAGATGCATTGTCTAGGAGAAAGGCCGGAACATCTGTCCAGCTGGTCCAAGGTGTGCAAACCGCTTTGTGAAGGCCGACTGAGAATGAGGGACCTAGTAGTGTATTTCGAAGCCTTCTAGGCAAAGCAGCTTTGGCGTGCACTGAAAGGGCGTCTTCCTTTCCTATATTATACCAGAGGTGAGTGCATAATCTGGTGTAGAACGGAGGGGATATCCTAAGTTGATGTGCACAAGTGCTTCCTCTGATTGAAGTCGATTGCCTCAACCAATTTCTTAGTACATCAACACAAGAAGTGGCGAATTGGGGATGGTACTACCTCAGTGAAACTGTGGGAAGATGGGTAGGTGGGGCCTCTCAACCAAGACATCGCGGTTGGCGAGTGGGGACTCTACTGAATTCTAGCATGGGTGTGGTAGATTACTGACGTGAAGCCGGACCTCTATGAGTGCTCTACATGGCCGGATCAAAGCTCCAAATCGTAATGTCGCGGCATACATAATCAGAAAATAGGATTCGTGAGAGCGTTTTCTTTAGCTGTTCCTTAAGAAAGCTATCGACTTAACCGCTTGTGTTAAACATATAGATTGTCCTATTCTCTCTTTTTTTTCTCAAATGACCTATTTCACATAACCGATGTTGATTACAGATTTTGCCTTGCGTCACATTATCGTGGTGATCAATTCCTTTCGTGGATCGATTGAAATAACCGATTTTGGTGTATTAATTCCAGATAGGTAATTTTCCTCAAGGTCATAAAGATCGGTCATCTAGCGTGGACTTCTGACTCTAAGTGGAAAGTCTTTCTCATCTACCTCTTCCATCCAAAACCGTTTTTCCGCAGGGCCCGCTGCCAAGTTACTTAAATCTATATCGGAGCTATAGGATCGGTAGACCCGTAAGCGAAGATGGTTCGCTCCCACATAAAGAGACGGATATTCGATGTGTTTAGCATAGTGACACTTTTTTTGGTGCCGAAACAGCCCCAATCCCTTTGGTCATTTCGCTTTTCGTGCCGGCCTGTATTCGGAGTTTCTTGGATTTGCGGTGCCTGAATGCCTTTCTCCTTCTTTTTGGTGACGTCGGATGCCCGCCTTTGGCGCTCAGAAGTGGATTCTCCTTCAAAGAGGGCTTTTCCCTGGGCGAAAGGGACATGGTTGTACTGGATTTCTAGTCCTATAGTGGAAGAGCAGATAGGATCACACCTACACGTAAGTTCGTTCGTTGGGTTAGTGGCCACCCGCACTCCAACCTATCTATATGGCAACAAAGCGAATGACAAGGCCAAAGTAGCTGACTCTTATCGCTAACTTTACTCGGTCTAAGGGCGAGCTTGAATACAACTCACAGAACGACTCCTCCAGGGGCCTTCAGGCACTCAAACAGATAGTGAGACAGACACCATCTATAGAACTTGAATGACAATACACCCATATATTCTAGCTAACAATCAGAAACTGTATCCAAATGGAGGGGACACTCTTCCTTCAGAAAGATGCCTTCGAAAGAAAAGCTCTTCCCCTCAACGACACAGCACATTTTCTCAAATGTTCCACGTTTCTCACCATATCCTCATAGGGCTGAAGCACAAGAAAGAGGATTACTTGGTTACCTTGCTTCCCTCGCCTAGGACAGTAGAAGGATCTGTGGCCGAAGGCGCCACAAACGAAGCGGGTCGCCTCTTTTCTGCAGATCTCCGCAAGATGACCCTTCTCCCCGCAACGATAGCACATAACGTTTTTCCCATGCTTGCGCGGTGAGGAGGACGAGGCCTTGAGAAGCTTTTCCACCATTTCATTTTTCCCCTTTGGCATTTGGATCCATGTTTTCTTTAACGATCTCCGTGATAGTAAAGGTTTTTTTGGTAGCCTTTGCTTTTGACGGCGATGGAAGTTGAGTAACTGTCTTGGAAATAGGTAAGTCGGGCACATATTCTAGTTCCGATTCTAGGCTATCTATAGAAGAATGGAGTGTTATAAATTCGACTATTTAAGCTGTTGGTGCAGAGGTAAGCAAGTAAGTCTCGGGTGGGAAGTCAGCACTATCAACTCAGGCGGGTCTTCAGTCCAAAGAAAAAGAAAGCGGTGGTCTGTACTTGAAAATAGGACTCTACTTTTTGATTGAAATAGGACTGTACTAGCATCTGCAAAAGGCAAAGCATGACCTATCGTGTAGTACTTCGGGTGTCGATCCACAGGGAAAAAATGGGAGAACTGGTTGGTTTGCACAAGTTCAAATATCTTGGCCTAACCTAATTTGTAGAAACCTGCGGCCTAAATTAAAGAAAAATTCTAAACTAAAGAAAATAGAAATCGCCTAAGGCGCGTGCGGCCAAGGTCTTCCATAGGAGCTCGAAGGAAGAGGTTCTGAATAACTATACAATTTATAAGATGCAGTGGATTAGCTAGACATTGAAAAGCTGCCACTCTGAGGGAATTTGTTTGCATAAGCTACAGGTGCTATAAAGCAATCATGTACTGAGTACAAAGCTATTCCATTATAGTGAGCAGTATCAAATACGTAACAAGCAATAGAAGCATCCTGGCAGGTGTATAGAACTAGCAAAGTGGTTTAGGAAAGGGCATATGAATAGGCAGTTTGGCAAGTGAGTAGTTTAGGTCCTTTAGACCAAAGAAAAGGCCGGGAGCATTTAGGTAGGCCTATCACTCAACCGGCGGCAGCCGATCGACTTATACTAACCGCGTTGGCAGAGCTACTCAATGACTCATTAGATCCACGAATTTCCCCATCTGCGCAGGGCTTCCGCAAGGTTCTCGGCCCTTCTTCCGTGCATTAACTCAATGGCCGTCTATGGATTATATGGTTCAGGTGGACGTGGTCAAGTGTTTCGATAGCATAGACCATCGGTTACTACTTGAACATTTGTCTAAGCTCTTAGGTACAGATAACGCTCCTCTCATTGACCTCATCAATTGCTTTCTCAAGACACCGATACTTTCTAAGAAAGGGAATGACTACTCAAACAGTGAAGTCGGCCTTCCACAAGGATCACCGATCTCGCCTGTTTTGATTCAATCATTCCTGCATCAACTCGACTTGCAATTCGATGCTATGGCCCAAGAGGAGAATGGGGATTCTACCAAGTACGTCTATTTCGCTCGCTACGCAGACGATATACTATTCGGCATTCCTATCGTAGGTGTTGGCGTCATGTCTAAAGTCTTCTTTCGAAGGCTGCAAGAAGTTCTTGACCGTATGTCCAGTAAGCTACGCTTGAAATTAACGTCTATTGTACTGCAACGATGGAGGGCTCCCGCAGTCGAGGAGGGCAAAGATAGGTTTGCAAACCAGATTATTGGCTGTTACATTCAGACACATGAAATGCTAGATGTTATATGCAGCAAGGTCAAAACTGGGCTTTTATTTGTCCCTATAGAAAGATTATTCACCAAGCGCCAGGAAAGCTTTAGCTTTGCCATAGAGTGACAGTCGGGGGGGAGCAGGAGAGAGGGAAAGAGGCAAATGAGAAAGAAGAAGGAGCAGGGTCGAGTGAAAGAATTGGTACATTGGGTTCCCCCCACCGAGCGGAGCCAAAGGAAAGACAAGGGTTGAGGTAATCGCTATGAGTGTTCAGGCTATTCCGCTTATGCTCGCGGATGCGAATAAGAAGCTATCAAAAGGGGATGATAGCAGCCACCCATATGGGCAGCTAGAAAGAGAACGAGGAAATGTGAATCACGATCCTTATTCGGTAGAGGAGTCGGGGGACATTGGTTCGAATCCAATTCGTGAATATCAGAAAGCATTGTTTCTCATTGAACTATATACGATACGCGCGCACGAGGAAGGGAGAAATTGATTGCGTTGCAGTCATTTTCCATCAGATTCTTACGGATGTAGTGAAAAGTAAATGTTTCAGTCAAAAGTAAGCTGCCGACTATGATGAATGCCAGCCCGATCTGTAGCTGATCTTTGATCCCGAGCTTGAGCTTCTCTTTGATGTCGGGTGAATTGAATTTCATATATGGAGAAATGTGTCGCTAGTCCAAGTCCGCTATAGAATTGTTTGTCTATCACTTCGGCAACGAAGGTCATTTCTTTAGAAGATCGATACTGGTAGTTGCTTGCGGTGTCTGAACAAGTTTCGAAAAAACTACTGTGTCTGCATTTTCCTAAAGATTGCTGTGAGGCTGATAGTGATATCTTTCCAATAACTGACTCAGCAGGTTCAATTGAGGTATCATTCGATTGATATTTCGAACCGTGTAGTGGTTAGGATCCTCTTATTGCCGTCAAGGGCTATTTTGGTCGATTCCAGCCAGAGAGTTATGAATAGAAATAGCAGACCTGATTCGAGACAACAGGAAGTTCCCGTTTGCAGATCTACATTTCTCAGGTTCAGGCTATTCGTGGAGTCGATCACCACCACTTGAGATAGACGATCAACTTCATTAAAGAAGCAGTCATCTCTATACAGGAAGCAGCATGTTTTCTATGGTCCTATGAAAAGGTTCCAGTGGGTTTCTCTTGCTGAATGGTGGTAAAACACCAGCTTTCATTCCTCACTGCAAGCTACTCCTTTTGCTGCTTTTTCTCACTCTTTGCCTGGGCCAACGATAGATTAGTCTCTGGGTCGGTCAAGTGATAAATTGGCGAGATTAGTTAAGGAAACTGGGACTTCTGATTGTTCGCGAGGGATGGCTGAATAACCTACTTTGCTTTCCATTTAGGGTAATAGGATGCCACTACTTGACCTTGCTTGCCCAGACACAAGATAACCTATAGTTTGGGTACTGCCCTTCGTGGTGCTTGCTTTCCTACCTGTTCTGAAAATGCATATCATGATGCTAGATATCGGGCTAGGATTGACTCGGGAATAATAGCTTGACCCAAGAAAGAGTCGCCCTTAAGCAAGGCAGGCATACGCATACCTATACGTCAAGGGCCATACGAAGATTTTTCCAAATCGATGCACTTGACCCTTCGGAAACCTGTATTTGACAGTGTGAAGTGATAATTTGTGTTCGTCGGTCCTTGGGTTACAAAGGTGTGGGCCCGCTTACTAATACGGAGAGGGTTCCGAATGATAACAATCAAAAACTTCTTCGTTTCGTTGGTAGAACCCACGCCAACTCTTTTCTCTAAATAATCGAGAGATCTTTTGATAGTCTCACTTCTATCAATGCAATGAAAGAACTATCCCTTCCTATTTGTTTGTCCTAATGAGACAAAAAAGAGCCTCCTTCTTTACCACTTTAGGGGATGGGGGTGAAGGGGGGTTTACATACAACCGGGGCAAAGTGGTTTATGATTGAATCTCAGAGGCATTCTTATCATTTGGTAGATCCAAGTCCATGGCCTATTTCGGGTTCACTCGGAGCTTTGGCAACCACCGTAGGAGGTGTGATGTACATGCACTCATTTCAAGGGGGTGCAACACTTCTCAGTTTGGGCCTAATATTTCTCCTTTATACCATGTTCGTATGGTGGCGGGATGTTCTACGTGAATCCACGTTGGAAG
>Ga0268300_1000051_pt1 | contig 7402 bp, 8 predicted proteins | sample G5R1_MAIN_15MAY2_FD_189916 | JGI IMG/M metagenome (GOLD analysis project Ga0268300, IMG submission 189916) | Phyllosphere microbial comminities from switchgrass, GLBRC, Michigan, United States - G5R1_MAIN_15MAY2017_LD1 | ecosystem: Host-associated > Plants > Phyllosphere > Phylloplane/Leaf... | reverse complement strand
GCGCGTGAGCATAGGCGACTGACGGCGCGGAGGCGCCGTCGAACCAGCACCGGAAGCAGGTGATCCCGCGCCACCATGAACCGGAGTGCTCTCGCGCGAGGCACCACCACCACCGGGACCAGGGTGCACCGGTGTGACCGTGCGGGACGACGACGGCGAGGCACCAGCACGACCAAAGGGTCCAGTCCCGGAGGTTTGCGTTCCCTACACGTTTGAGCAATAGTTAGCAACCGCCAAGGCACATGAAAGCGGTAAAAGTTGATTGGGCAAATAAATTACCGGGGTATAGCCGGCGTAGTAGATGTTGTTGGCGAACTCATCCTTCGAGACATACTCTGGCCTAAGCCCGGCTCGAGGAGGTCGGTCTGGTATCTCGGGCTGCACTCCCGCACGAAGAGCCCTGACTATAGCCTGCAAGATAGTTAACATGTCAGGCATTGCACAAAAGTATGAAAAGTGAGACTTGTCATCTTTTGCAAAAAGATTGGTTGGAACTTACCTCTTCTTTTGCCTCTTTCCACGCCTCGTGGATTTCTGCTCTCTGCCTCCACTGCGCAAGCTCCAGCAAATAGTTGTCGTTGTGGGCCTTGTAGGCCGCCTCTAAAGCAGCCTACAATTACATAAATTGGACCATCTCATCAACTAAGCCACTGAGGAAGTAGTATTGTCAGAGAAGGGATGGAAATGAGAGAAACTTACATCGTAGCCAGGCTGGGAAGGTCGTCGTCGAGGAGGCGGTGCGGGGTCGTCGGCGCCGAGGGTAGCCTTGATCCGCGTGAGGCTCAAAGCGGGAGTGCGCGGGATCATCTTGTCCATAACCTTCAGACGGCCGTGCTGAAGGCCTCCCCCCGACACAACCACCGCTCTCTCGTCGGGCTCCGCGGTTCTAGGGTCTTCTAGCTCCGGGTTAAAACCGACCATCGCCTCGAGGTACTTAGCACCGTCCTGCTGGGCAGTGCCGAAGTACTCGGGAAGCTGGGGCTGAGGCTGGGACAGATCGGGCTTCTTCATCCTCATCGACTCCCACGACTCATATTTGGCGACGGGCCTCCCTAGTTTCTCCTCCTACATCGCCAAAGATATGTTATGAGTACCAAGTAGGAATAGGCATGAGGGAAAATAAATGTATGTGCATACCAGCTTGGCCTTGTAGCGCTGGCTGTCGAGGTTTCCCGCCCGGTGTGTCCCCCCGCTGCCGCGGTTCGCCTTGTTCCGCTGGCTCAAGGCGTTCCACTCCTCGTCTTCCCCGCGCCACCTCGCAGTCAACGCCCTCCATGCATCCTCCTTGCCAAACGCCCAATCGGGCCTAACCTGAAAAACCAATAGCCATGTGAAGAACAAATGACTGCAATTGCAACTTAGCATCAACATAGAATCTCATCGACAATTTACTTACCTCGTCGTACTGTTCCGCGGTCATCGTCGTTCGTGACTTGACTATCTCATGCTTCGGCAACGGCTTGCCCGATACCGCCGTGTTGTATTGACTCCTGGCAGTATTACCCTGGTTATAGAACTGCTGATTGCATATCCTCTTGCAATGATTCCGCAAAGTCTTGTCCGCCGCCTCCTGCTCCTCCGGAATCACCCTATAGAATCTCTACAATCATGCATCAAAAAAGTTTGAGATTCATGAGTTAGCATGTCGGGGTCATGAACTATGAACAAAAAAATGTGAGTCTTCAGTTTGCCTTACCCAAAACTTGTGGATCACGGCGTCAGAAGCTTTCCCGTAGGGGGGACAAGCTGCGAGCTCGTAGTGCTTCCAAGTCGTGGCTAGCTTCTGAGTGCCGTCATCGGTGGTGTAGAAGCCCGGCCAAAACTTCCTAATAATAGCTCCAAGCATGCAGCCAGGGACTCGAGCGCCCACAGGATGATGCCAATTGCTGCACAAGAATCAAACATTAGTACATGCCAAGTTGTTGTCAACAAAATGAAACTATAGCCACTTACTCATGGCTGGCAGGTGAAATGAGGATCCGATCCTCCGGGGCAGGCTCCACCTGAGGGACTTCTGTTTCCCCACGGACCTTGGTCTTCTTCGTCGACGTACTCGACGGCCCCGACTCTGCAGTCACCATCTCCTCGTCTCCTCGAGACTCCACATCGAAGCCTCGAGACTCCATCTCCTCGTCTCCAGACTCTGAGAACGCGGACTGCGAAGCCACGTCGCCAGAAGCGGAGGGTATGTCACTCAGAAGGACGGTACCTCGCCCTCGTCCTCGACCTCGTCCTCGAACTCCTGCAATCGGATAAGGTAAACAATTAAGAAGCATGTTGAAAAATAAATACCAAGCATAAGAAGAGTGGAAGATGCAATGTACCTCCTCGGTCCGACCTCGGGGGACGTCCCCCTCGTCCTCGGCCTGCATCCCCTCCTCCTCCTCCTCCTACCTCCTCGGCAGCGTACCGTGAGGTGGTTGCTCTTCCACTCTTCGTCTTCTTTAACCCCTGAAGCAAGGACTGAGGTGATGCCTTGCCACTACTCATATTGGCCAATCACCTGCATTGAGAAAAAAGAAAACAATTAAGCATAAAGAAGCAATGCAATTAAGAAGCATAAAGACGCAATGCAATTAAGATGAAAATAAATACTAATACTTGTCCCTAGTCATCACTCTGAGCATCGGGATCCTCGCACGGTGGAGACTCATCATTGTCATGGAACATAGAGCATTTTAAATAGCATGTGCACATCAACAAGATACAAAATAACATCATCATCAATTCATCATAGCACATCCAAAATAACATACATATAGTATCGAGATACATAGTAATATCTTCAACATAAATACTAATACTCATCATCATCATCACTCTGAGGCTCATTCTCATATCCATCATCACTGTCACTATCACGTGCATATAAAGCATCGGGATCCTCGCACGGTGGAGGCTCGTCATCATCATCACTCTGAGGCTCTTCATTTTCATGTGCCTTGGTGAGCATATCTATGTCGTTTAGATCCGTGACTATCTCACCACGGGTGTCTGCATCGTTCTCGAGGTCCTCAAGGCCTTCTAAGCCAAAGTCTCCAAAGTTCTCTTGCTCTTGATAGAAAATTCCCTCGTATGTTTGAGGGTTAATGTTGTTGTAATCTTCATCGCACGGCATGGGTAGCTTGCCATGTGGAGATACCTGGTACACGACTTCCCAGCCCTGGAGTACTTCTTTTTGGCATGGGTAGGGCAAGTAATAAACTTGTTTGGCTTGGTGAGCCACAACAAAGACATCGGATCCGCTATAGGTGCTTGAAGGCCTAACTTCAACTAACCCGATGGAAGGGGTATTTCTCTGTCCATCGCGTGGATCGAACCAGTGGCATCTGAACACAACGAGATTGAGTTCTACGGGCCCAGTGTTGAACGTCAGCTCGTATACGTTCTGCAACCTTCCATAGTAATCAAAGTCATCTTGTCCCTTGGTGAAGACCCCGGTATTTATAGTTTTGGCACCCGGTCGACTATTTTGGTGGCCCTCTGTATGGAAGCGATACCCATTCACATCATACTTCTCATACATGTTGACTTTACTGTTAAAACCCTGGGAGACACATCTCAACTCATCTGACATCATCACTGCGGGATCAGCTCCCTACAAGTTTAGTACGAATCGTGCATTAGTTACGTGTAACAAGAGGGCCAAGTTGCCAGGTAATTAAGAGGGATAGGTTACGAATTACCTTCTCCCTGAACCATGACGTGAAACTTCTTCCCGAGGCACCCCCTTTCAGAAGAGCGTCCAACTGCGCAGCATCGGGATCCGTTGGTCCCGGCCACACCTCATCCACGAATTGGCTAGAAGGAGAAAATACGTATTAGAACGAACCCGAGTTATTAGTTGCAAAGTAATTAAGTCGCCATTTTACCTAAGGTAACTGGGCACCACCTCCTCCTCCTCCTCCTCCTCCCCACTCTTTTTCTTCTGATCGTCCACCACTTCCCCCATGTTCATAAGCACATACAACATTATGCACTCCTTCTCTTGGTTGGACAAGGTATGAGGTTTTGCGCCACCGGCCTTGCCACCGGGAAACTTGAAGAGGAGGAGCTTGGGGTCACGCTTGGGCTCGTCGACATTGTACCGAGGTACCTGGTTATGCATACTGGGAACTTCATCGGCATAGTACGCTGTCGTGGCGTTTGCTATCTCTTGGAGGATAGTTGCCTCAGCTATGCATGCTTCAATCTTATTTTTGTTTCCACATTTGAGCCGAATATACTTGAACTCTCTCTCAATACAAAACTGCCAACGAAACTGCACCGGTCCACCCAAGAGTGCCTCGTTTGCGAGATGCACAATGAGATGTAGCATCGGAGTAAAGAAGCCGGGCGGAAATATCTTCTCTAACTTGCACAGCAACTCCGGCACTAGATCATGCAGCTTCTCGATCATCAGGGGACATATCTGCTTAGCACAGACCGTGCGGAAGAAATGGCTCAACTCCGCTAGCACTCTCCAGATATGCTCAGGGAGATAACCTCGAAGCATCACCGGCATCAACCGCTCAATCCATATATGATAGTCGTGACTCTTCATCCCAGTGACTTTTCCCTTCTCAATATTGACTCCCTTGCTCATATTCGAACAATAACCATCAGGAAACATCACGACGTTTTTCAGCCACGTGAATGCCTCCTTCTTTTGGTCCTTATCAAGCACAAACTGCGAATGCGGCTTCAACCACCCTTTTCGTCTGCCTTCAGGAGGCTGCATGTGTTGTCTCGGCCTATTACATAGCTCCTTAACATCGACTCTAGCCTTGACATTATCCTTTGTCTTCTCAGAAATGTTCAGGATTGTGTTAAACAGGGACTCTGCGACATTCTTTTCGGTGTGCATCACATCGATGTTATGGGGAAGTGCTAATTTGTGGTAATAGTCGAGCTTCGTTATGGCTGCCTCATGAGTCCAGTTGTGCTCCTTACCATATCCGTCAAATACTGGGACACCGGATTCAGTACGCACGAGAGCAGCTAGCTCGGCCTTAACAGCTGCACCATCGAACGTTGGTATCTGTCTTTCTTCAAGCACGACTTTGCCCTTCTTGAAGTTCCTTATGTCATGTCTGAACGGATGATCTCTTCTCAGGAACGGCCGATGCGTGTCAAAGGCGGAATATTTTTTGCCCGCTTTTAGCCAAAGGAACTCAAGTAGCTGCCTGCACACTGGGCATGGCCACTTACCAGCTGTACAGTGGCCGCAGAATAGGGCGTACCCAGGCATGTCGTGCATGGAATATTGGTACCAAACTTTCATGAAGAAGTTTGTCCTCGATGCACGGTCGTATGTCAACGTTGGGTGGTGCCAAGAGTGGTTCAGATCATCCACAAGCGGCTGCATGTAGACACTCAAATTCTTCCCCGGGTAGTCAGGCCCTGGAATGATCAGCGTCAAGAATATGGTATTCCTTTGCATTAAGGCTGGGGGAGGGAGATTGAGCGGAATAACAAACACCGGCCAACAGCTGTACGAGGAACTCGACATGCCATATGGATTGAATCCATCCAGAGATACAGCAACTCTGCAGTGTCGGGCCTCTGCCGCCTCCTCGGGGTGGTCTGCATCGAACTTCTTCCATGCCCTGCCATCAGATGGATGTCCCATTGTTTCCCGCCCGTGCTCGTCAGGGTATCTCTTCCCGTCCTTGTGCCACGTCATCTGTTTCGCAGACTCCAAGGTCATGTAAAGCCGCTGGATTCTTTTTATGAATGGGAGATAACGAAGAATCGAAGCGGGGACCTTTGTCTGCACCTTGGCCTCACCATCGGCTCCCTTGGACTCAAGATACCTAGAGGCCCCACACAAGCTACAGTACTTGTCATCTGCAAACTGTTTCCAAAACAGAAGGCAACCTTTTGGACAACAATCTATCTTTATGTAGTCCATGCTGAGCGCTCGCGTGATTTTCTTGCATTCGTGCAAGGTTTTAGGCAGGCAATGACCTTCGGGCAACGTGTTACCATGTTTTACCAGACTGGCTTCGAAGCATGAACGGGTCGTGTTGAACTGGAGCTTTGTGGCTAGTAATTGCGAGATGGTATCGAGCTGAGAAACCTTTGCACCCGGGTACAGAGGCCTCTTAGCCGATTCCATCATATCATAGAAGGCCTTAGCGGATGGCTCGGGATCCTGTGGTTCAGGAGGTTGCTCTGGTTCCGACGGTCCCTCTGGTTCAGCACAAGGTGGAGACTCCGGCATGGCATCACGGAAATCCTCCAGCAAGTTTCGCATGCCATCGTACTCTATGCCATCGATCCGTTGCCGCATCACGTCAACTCTATCACGTTCATTCTGAGTAAAGTCGACCGTCGTGACGAAGCCAGGCATATACCCATAAGCCCAAAGGTGTTGTTTCATAACCTCCTTTCTAGCGCGATGACGGTTTCTGCAACGGACGCAAGGGCAACGGGGTTCAAGTGTCTTTGGACCACGGGCTATCTCCTGCACTACCATAGCGGTCTTCCATGTCCACTCATCTGTTCTGTCAACAGCACTAGTACGTCCACTATACATCCACCCATTATCAGCCATCCTCTTCTGCTTTATTCAGAGCCAAACGACAAACATAGCATTTAATATCAAACGGGAGATTAAAATTCTTCATTTTTTACGCATGCATCAACCTACATGTCTAATAGGAAAGTGGGTCCTAACCAGCCGCCGGATCCGTAGATTGGGTAAGTTCTCACTGGCTCTACCCCAATCCGAGCAGAATTTCGGCAGCACCTCCCCGCTGCTCTCCCGATACACGTCTCGACTAAAAGCCGAGAGAATGTGCATCCGGAGAACAACGAGGAGGCGCCGCCGAAATCCTGTCTCGGATCGAGGAAGAGCCAGCGAGAACCATACCCAACTGCGAATCCGCCGACTGCCCGATAAAAGCTGTAAGCATTACGGTTTATAATATGCGAGACCACTAATGCATATTTATCCGCGTAATGCTTACAGTCGGGATGACGCCTAGGTGACGCGACTGACTTGGTGATCTAGACACGAAAATAAACCTAGGTACACGAGAGGGGTGAACGGATTCTCACCCTTCAAGCGTGATCGACGAGGGGGGTGCGAGGCGACGAAGGGGGCTCCGAGACGGCGGCGGCTCTGAGACGGCGGCGGCTCCGAGATAGTCTGTAATTACCATAAAAACAAAAAATTAGCCTCAAATTCTCAACAATTTACAATTTGGTCCTCGATATACTACGACATATAGCAATTTGCATTACATGCAAAAATGGCAATGCACTTGATAATTAGTCTTTAAAATTTAAATTTTTGAGCCTACCCTTCATTATCTGCCTAACTAGCAATTATCTAAATCCTATATCATTCATTTTACATAGATATTTGTGTAGATTTTTTTTATTCTTAGTTATATTGAACTACTTAGATGTGCTC
>Ga0268300_1000048_pt1 | contig 7438 bp, 8 predicted proteins | sample G5R1_MAIN_15MAY2_FD_189916 | JGI IMG/M metagenome (GOLD analysis project Ga0268300, IMG submission 189916) | Phyllosphere microbial comminities from switchgrass, GLBRC, Michigan, United States - G5R1_MAIN_15MAY2017_LD1 | ecosystem: Host-associated > Plants > Phyllosphere > Phylloplane/Leaf... | reverse complement strand
AACGGCCTGCTGGGCCTTGAAGGCCAGTGCGGCGCGTTCCTGGTCAGCGGTCGGAATCGGTGTCAGCAGGTGAATATGCACATCGCTCTGCTCGTTGGCGAACAGTCGGCGCAAGTGCGACAGCAAGTCATCGTCGCCAATGAATGGGGCGATCGGGTCCGGCTTGCCGTCACGCGAGTAACCAATGGCCACCGGCTGGATCGGCACGCCAGCGTCGATGGCGCTGGACAGCAGACGACCGTGAAAGGTGCGCAGGCTTTTGCCGTCCGTGGTGGTGCCTTCGGGGAAGATCAGCAGCGCGTTGCCTTGCTGCAGATGGTTGCACATCTGCTTCTGGATCAGACGGCTGTCGCCCGATCCGCGACGAATGAACAGCGTACCGGCCTTCAGCGCCAGCCAGCCCGCTACCGGCCAGGTCCGCACTTCGGCCTTCGACAGAAACGACAGCGGCGCGAGCATGCCGAGCAGGGCGATGTCGGTCCATGACACATGGTTGCTGACCCACAGCATGGGTTGGGTTGGCAGTTGACCTGTCACGGTGACGCGAAACGGCAGGGCGTTGGTCAGGCGTGCCATGAACCAGCGGCTCCAGCGCTGCCTGCGCTCCATCGAACCTCCGATCCTGGTGCGTTCCAGGACCGCGAACGCGCTGGCAATCGTCAATCCGAGCGCTACGACCAGTAGCACCCGGACTACGCGGGCATAGCCGCGCAACCGGCTCATCACACGGCCGCCTTGAAGTGGCGGGCATAGCGCGGGCACAAGTCGTCGCGCTTGAGCAGGATGAACACGTCGGCCACCTGGAAGTCTTCGTCCCAGCACGGTTCGCCGCAGATCTTGGCCCCCAGACGCATGTAGGCCTTGAGCAGCGGTGGCATCTCGCAGATCACATTGCTCGGGATGTCGAGGGTCGGCAGCGGATTCTTCGGCTCGGCGCGCAGGTGCTCGTTGCACAGGTAGCGTTCGCGCAGGCGTTGCATGATCGCATGGGCCTGAATACCGCCGTCCTGCATCGGGATGCTCGCGCAGCCCATCAGGTAGCTGTAACCGCCTTCGTTGAGCACCTCGGCCAGTTCGCTCCACAACACTGCGATGGTGCCGCCGTTGCGATAGGCCGGATCGACGCAGGTGCGACCCAGTTCAAGGATCGGCCCTTGCAGATTGACCAGCCCGTGCAGGCTGAATTCCTCTTCGCTGTAGAAGCGTCCCAGCGTGTTGGCGGCCTGATGGTCGAGCAGCCGGGTCGTGGCAACCAGACGCCCGGTGTTCAGGTCGCGTACCCCGATGTGCGAGCAGTGAACATCGTAATCGTCGATGTCCAGGCCTTGTTCAGCGCCGTTGAGACGGGCGTTGAACTCTTCGCTGAACACACTGAAACGCAATGCCTGTGCTTCCTGCAAGGCGCGCGCTCCAATCAGGCGCTCGGCCTGAAGACGACGTTCAGAAGTGTTGTCACGAATGCGGGCGATCTGGGTCATACGAATCTCCATGAGCCAGCCTTGCAGATGCAGAAAGGGCTGGTTGACTGATTTGTCCAGGCGCTTTGCCGTACTTGCAGGCTAGGGAGATGGCGTGTCATGCCTGTGAAGCTTTGGTGATGGTTGTGTGACGGGAAACGCTGTGGCCATTTCCTCTGCGTCTGCCCTTGGGTTGATAGCTGACTGTCATGAAACGCTGATACGGTGTGCGGATCATTCTGTAGAGGCCTTGTCATGCCGCGTGGATTTATCCGTCTGTGTCTGGTTCTGATCCTGGGCTTCAGTGCCCAGGGCGTCGTTGCTCAAACATGGCCGGCAGAGCAATGGCCTTCTCAGTCTGTGCCGCGATCGGCGGCCATCGAAGAGCTCGAGGCCTACGCCTTCCCGCCTCGTGACGACGCCACGCGCAAGGGCATTCGCACCGATGCGCTGCTGGTGATTCGTGATGGCGACGTTGTGTACGAGCGCTACGGCGGTGTGACCACCGCGCAAACGCCGCACCTGACCTGGTCGATCAGCAAAAGCATCATGGCGACGGTGCTGGGGGTGGCGTTTGCAGAAGGACGCTTTCAACTGAATGATCCGGTGGCGAAGTTCTACCCGCCGTTCAAGGCGCACCCCGATATCGCCATCAAAGACCTGATGCACTGGGCTTCGGGTCTGGATTGGCAGGAAGACTACGAATACGCACCGCTCAACTCTTCGGTGGTCGCCATGCTCTACACCCGCGGGCGCGACGACATGGCGCGCTTCACCGCCGATCACCGCGCTGCCCACCCCCCCGGCAAGACTTACCTCTACTCCAGCGGCGATAGCACCGTTCTGGCGGCGGCCTTGAAAAAGATGGTCGGCGATGAGGCCTATCCGGGTTACCCATGGACCGCGCTGTTCGACCCGCTCGGCATCCGCAGTGCGGTCTGGGAAACCGATGGCGCGGGTACATTTGTAGGTTCTTCCTATGCCTACATGACCGCCCGCGATCTGGCCCGCATCGGCCTGCTGATGCAGCGCGGCGGGCAATGGCAGGATCGGCAGTTGCTCAACAAGGAGTGGATGGGCTTCGTGCTGACGCCGTTTGCCGGTGAGGGCGTGGATGCCAGTGTTGAAGTGCCCGCTGGCCCATGGTGGCTCAACCGCACTGCCGATGGCGGCAAAGGACCGTGGCCAGACGCTCCCCCTGACACCTTCGCGGCATTGGGGCATTGGGGGCAGGCGCTGTATGTGATTCCCGATCAGAAGCTGGTGATCGTGCGCTATGCCGATGACCGCGACGCTACCTACAACCACAATGAGATGCTCAAGCGCGTACAGGCCGCGTTCGGCAAGGAGGGCGGTCAATGAGCTCGCGCCGAATGTTCATCCTGCGCCGTCCCTTCAGCAGCCTGTTGTTGCTGATGGTTGCCGCACTTGCCGTGCTCGCCTGGCAGTACCGTGTGAACCTGCAGGCGTTCCCGACCATCATCAGTGCCTACACCGCCAAGGAATACTGCTCGTGCAGGTACGTCATGAATAATTCCGAAGCGTATTGCCAGGGCTACATCAAGCAGTATCTGCCCAGCACGCTGGTCGACGACAGCAGTCAAAAACGGGTCATTGCCAGCGGCCTGGGACGCACCAGCAGCGCGTCCTGGCAGGGTGAGCGACAGGGTTGTCGCCTGCTGCCATGAGGGCCTGATGAATTGCCGCCGAACGCGGGCGTTTGCCAGCGGTCAGACAGGCGGATAAGGTGGCCCTCAATTGCACGTCTGGAGTCTGCATGCTCACTATGAATCGCCTGCTGCTGGTCATGCTGGCCGCAGTGGCGTTACCTGCCCATGCGAACTGGTATCTGGATAACGAGTCGTCGCGACTCTCGTTCACCTCGACTAAAAATGCCGATATTGCCGAAGTGCATCGCTTTCTGGTGCTGCACGGCAAAGTCGACGCCAAGGGGCTGGCTGAAGTGGAAGTTGAAACCGATTCAGTCAGCACCGGCATTCCGCTGCGTGACGAGCGCCTTCGAGAGCAGGTGTTTCAGGTGCGCAAGTTTCCGGCTGCTCAGATCAATGCGCAGTTAGACATGCGCCCGATCAATAACCTCGCGCCCGGCGCACAACTGGAACTGCGTTTACCGCTGACCGTCAGCCTGCGCGGCAAGACCCACAGCTATAACGCCGAGCTGCTGGCGACGCGTCTCGACGAGCGGCGATTTCAGGTCGTGACGCTCGAGCCGCTGGTGATCCATGCCCAGGATTTCGATATGGCCCCGGACTTCAAGGCCTTGCGCAACGCCGCAGGATTGTCGGCGGTGAGCCTCTCGGTCCCGGTCGGGGCTGTCCTGATCTTCACGGCGCGCTGATATGAACGGTGCGATTTTTCCGTGGCGTGAAAACAACCGCTTTCAATTGCTGATCGACGGCCCTGCGTTCTTTCCGCGCATGATCGCAGCCATCGATCGCGCCGAGCAGCAGGTCGATCTGGAGTTGTACCTGGTCGAAGCCGGGGCCTGCGCCGACGCTATCGTGCGCGCGCTGGTCGAGGCGGGCAGGCGTGGCGTGATTGTGCGCTGTCTGTTCGATGACTTCGGTTCCAAAGCCTTCGACGCCGGCCTGCGCAAGCAACTGACCGATGCCGGTGTGATTCTGCGTTTCTACAATCCGATCCACTGGCGGCGGGGCGTGCGTAACTTCTACCGCGACCATCGCAAACTGCTGGTGGTGGACAAGGCCTTGGCCGTGGTGGGCGGCACCGGTGTGACCGACGAGTTCTGGGAGCCGGACAAGGACGCCAGCCAGTGGCACGAAGTGATGGTCGAAATCACCGGGCCGTTGGTGATCGACTGGCAGGCGCTGTTCAACCGGCAGTTCCACGCCAACGCCCGGCGTTTCGCATGGCGTCCGAAAGAAAACTTCGGCCTTGATCATCTGCCCAAGGCCCCGATAACCGGCGAGGGCCTGGGTCGTGTCGCGTATGCCGATTCCCGCCAGCACCGCGACATCCTGCAGTCGCTGGTACGTGCGCTGAACACCGGGCAAAAGCGGATCTGGCTGGCCACCCCTTACTTTCTGCCCACCTGGAAAGTTCGCCGCGCCTTGCGTCGGGCGGCGGCACGTGGCGTTGATGTGCGTTTGCTGCTGACCGGACCGCGCACCGATCACCCGTCCGTACGCTACGCCGGTCACCGCTACTACCCGCGCCTGCTGCGTGCCGGGGTCAAGGTGTTCGAATACCAGCCGTGCTTTCTGCACCTGAAAATGGTCCTGATCGACGACTGGGTGAGTCTCGGCTCGTGCAATTTCGATCACTGGAATCTGCGCTTCAACCTGGAAGCCAACCTCGAAGCCCTCGACCCAGGGCTGACCCGCGACGTGGTCGCCAGCTTTGAAAAAGACTTCGCCCTGAGCGCCGAGACCACGCTGGCAGACTGGAAGGCCAGACCGCTGTGGCGACGGGTCAAGCAGCGCTTGTGGGGCTGGATCGACCGGCTGGTGGTGAACTTGCTGGATCAGCGTAACTGAGGTTTGCGCGGGGCCGAGCGTGGCCCCGGGTTGTCATCCGGTCAAACGATGCATTCCAGTGAGCGATCAACCATGGCTTTGGCCATCTCGGCCATGTGCAGCACCGAAAACGCCAGATCACGGCTGGTGCCCTGGGTGCTGTCGCCGGACTCATAGGCCGTCGTGATGATGCAGCGCAGCAGATCCGAAGCGTAGTTGAGCGCTTCTTCCTGGCTGACGGATGCGTTGACGGTGAACAGGGCGGTGGGCGGGTCGGGGACGATTTTATCGGGCATGTTTGCAACTCCAGCAGAACTTGTGGGAGCCGTCACTCATCGCTACCAAACGATAAGGTGGCGGCCGTGTGCAAGTTGGTAGACCGGCTGCTGGCACCCGGTGCATCCGAAGATGCCATGCGCACGGCCACCATGAAAACGGGACGAAAGAGATCGCCTCGCGGAGGTGGCACATTGCGCCAGCAAAAGCAGGTCTACCAAACCTGATCGCTGATTGGGCAGCGACCGATGAAGGCTAGAGACCTGAATAGCCAAGCGCAAGAGGCCGGGATTTTCTCGGAAATTTCCTTCAATTGGAAGGGAGGCGTCCTGCTGATAATTCCTACAAGAATTATCGAAATGGGTTTTCTGAAGATGTTTTCGGTGTATGCGGGGGGAAGTGACGAGGGCTGTTCGTCAGTATTTCAGCAAGCAGTACATCACCGAAGGGGTGACGTTAAAAAGCTATCGGATCACATTGAATCAGCATGATGTGTCTGCGCCCTATAGATAATGTGCGGAGTAGGGTGCTTGTAATGAAAATAGCCTGTGCAGCGTTTGCCGGACAGGCTTGTTGCATGAAGGTAATAGTTAAGGCTTTTTGATATTCTGCATGTAGGTATGATTTGGATCGGTAACGACTTTCTTCGTCAGCGCGTCGAGCTCCTTGCTGTGATACATGTCCAGGCATTTCAGCAGGTCGAATTTTATACCCTTGATCTGGGATTCGGCCAACGGGTTTGTGTAGTCGCGCGCGAGGTATTTTTTTACCAACGCTCTGATTTCATCTGGACCTTCCTCCCAATCGTAGTTTGCCCAGTCTTCCATTGCGGTGGCACTACTGCCCGCGTCAATTCCTACCTTGACATCATATGCATAGGCATTTGCTATACAGTTGGCGAGCACCAGGTCCTTGTAGTTCTGTGAATAGCTTCTATGCATGCCTTCCGGTGATGAAGGTAGTGTGTCTGCAAAACAGTTGGTTGTTGTGAATACAAGAAATACTGTCTTGATTGCAAGAGGTAGCCTCATTGCACTTAACTCCATTTGGTGTTTAGGGTTTTTTGTAGTCTTGCGCGTCGGTATGTGTAGGGTTTATTACGGCTTTTTTTGTCTGTGCTTCCAGCTCTTTGCTGTGGTAAAGATCAAGACACTTAAGTAAGTCAAATTTCACGCCTTTTATTTCGGATTCGACAAGAGGGTTTGTGTAGTCCCTTGCAAGATAGTTGTCTACGAATTCTCTGGGCTTCTCAGGGCTTTTTTCCCAGTCATAGTTGGCCCACTCGCGCAACGCTGTGACGCTACTGCCAGCGTCAGTCCCGACGTTGGCACTGAATTTATAAGCGCTTGCAATGCAGGTGGCAAGAACCATGTCTTTATAGTTTTGCGCGTGTGTTCTATACATACCTTCCGGCGATGATGGCTGAGCAGATGCATGAATAGTAAGCGCGGTGAGCGAGCAGCAGGCCAGTACGGTCGTAAAAAGTGATTTCATTGCGTAAGGCTCCAGAAATTTGTCATGGCTAGCAATCTCGACACAGTCCTTGTAGTGATCATCCAGTGCTTCACCCGGTATGCCTGAAAAATACATTTATTTTTCATGAACCCAGTGGTTTACAGCCAGCAGAAGAATAAGCTGTGTTGCGAGGAGGGACAGGGGCAATGAGCCTCAGGAAGGTACCGAACCATCTCGGTTTGTTGTCTGAAATGTATTACGGACTGATCGCAAGGGCACGATGTTTCTAGCCACTGTGCCGTATTATTCAGGGAGTAAGTTACCGGGTTATATTGGCAACAGACTGACGCGTCTATTTGAGCCGATCGCGATTTCAGGTTCAGTCAGTTACTCAGCAAAAACCCGGCTTGCGCCGGGTTTTTATTGTCTTGCAGATCAAAGCTTACTGCACTTCCACCGCCAGACTGTCGCTGATCTTCTTCTGCCAGATCTGCGGGCCGGTGATGTGAACAGATTCACCGTTGCTGTCCACCGCAACGGTAACCGGCATGTCCTTGACCTCGAACTCGTAGATCGCCTCCATGCCCAGTTCGGCGAACGCCACGACTCGGGATTTCTTGATCGCCTGAGCCACCAGATAGGCAGCACCACCAACGGCCATCAGGTACACGGCCTTGTGGTCACGGATCGCTTCGATGGCGGTCGGGCCGCGTTCGGATTTGCCGATCATGCCCAGCAGGCCGGTCTGGTCGA
>Ga0268300_1000043_pt1 | contig 7800 bp, 8 predicted proteins | sample G5R1_MAIN_15MAY2_FD_189916 | JGI IMG/M metagenome (GOLD analysis project Ga0268300, IMG submission 189916) | Phyllosphere microbial comminities from switchgrass, GLBRC, Michigan, United States - G5R1_MAIN_15MAY2017_LD1 | ecosystem: Host-associated > Plants > Phyllosphere > Phylloplane/Leaf... | reverse complement strand
GCCGGGCTCGTAAAGATACAGGCTGCTCTTGCCGGGGCTTTCTTCGCGCAGCATGCGCAAGCCTTGCCAGAGGAAGCGTTCGTGTTCGGTGTAGCCTTTGATCTCGGACTGTTTGGCGACACGCCTGCCCAGACTGTCGTACTGGTAGCTGCTGGTGCTTTCCACCTGCGTGTCGGCCATGGTCTCGGTTTTGACTAGGCGGTTTTCGCAGTCGTAGGTGATGGTCTGCCAGCGCACGATGCCGACGGTTTTCTCGATCAGGTTGCCCCAGGCGTCGTAATTGTATTCGTGGCGCTCCCACTGTTTGAGGCTGTTTCACATATTACCTACCGTAGGTCCTGCTCAACCTCGTTCACCAAAAACTATCATCTCCCCAGGACCGATACTTCGCCTGCCAGACGACCTGACCTTCAGATCGGCCATTTTAAGCGGTTTGTGCTAAAAGTCTAATTTAGCGTCGTAAGATTTTTTCTCGATATAAATAAAGCTTATGCCTTACCAGTCCCCTCTCCATTGTTCAGCAAAATTTCCTTTATTTGAAAATCCCGCAATTGTCGCTGCACTATAGAAAAAATCCAAAAAAATCTCTCTATCTTCTGTGTCTATTTCTTCAGCTAACTCATTTATCTCCAAAATGCTATTTTTTAAAATTAACATTTTTTGAAAGTCGCTTGCGTCTTCAGCTAGCTCGGAAAGTCGGCCAAAAAGCTTTTCCATTACTGGTAGTGTCAGAGCTTGAAAGTCTAGGGCTGAAACTTCTAAAAGCTTCAGTCTTAAAGATTCCAGCTGAAGTGAATTCATATTTAGTCCTAGAAGCTACTCTATAGGGAAGCCAGTGGGTCTTTCTATGGACGGATAAATAAACTTTTTTGTTCATCCCAGTTTATCCCCGTATCTTTAAAAAACTTAATCCTATCTAGGAGCTTTTTAGGATCCCCGAAAACGCCACAAAATTCATGTGCGTTAATAGTTTCAATATCGCTTTTGTCTGAAAGAGCAGTCTTGATCACTCGTCCGCCAACGCTGGAATAGCTATCACTCAACTCTATAAGATTTGATGTGTAAACATTTTCTGAAACCCATTCAAAAGAAAGCATTTCTTTTATTATAGGTCTAGAGTTTTTTATAATCTCATTATCATTGAGGATCCTTAAGAATATGTTCTTTATACGTTTCTCAGCTACAAAAATACAAAATAGTAACTTGCACTTGTTAAGGTCAACGCCTTCCCAGCTATCATTTGGCCTAAACACATCAAAAAACTCCATCAGTCCATTTTTTCTCATTTGGGCTAATGTATACGTAACATCGTCGACCTTGACAACGAGTGCTGCGTCTTCTGACCACTTTATGTTTTTCAACATCCCGATGCTCCGGTTTTAAATTTTGCATCTGCTGTTTTTGCACGAACTTATTCGCTGCAGTCAAGTAATTGTTTCTGTTCGGACTTTTAATTCCTTTGTAGGCTAATTATAGTTTTGCATCCTCAATTAATCTTGTTTTATTAGGGCAAATGCTAGCAGCAAAAAAGCCAGATGCCCTATCGAAAATATAAAATTGCCTATTCTGTTTTTTTCAATGCCATCTATAGCTGTATCTAATATTAATGATGTGAGCCTAAGCTAATTTCGCAAAAATATTTTATTTATGCAGTATTAATCATTAAGCGATTAGGTCTGTTCAAAATAGTACTCCAAAAAATCGTTAAAGTTTGCCCATTGAGGTCTCAATCTTCCTTGTTTGAAATCTAAGAGCTCATCTCCCAAAGACACACTAAGTACCTCTCCAGTGTCTTTATTATAGAAATAGCCACTTTCGCCTTCAAAGCTATCTAGTGGAATATACTCCAGTGGGAGCTGCAATGTTTCATGCGTGTTCTTCAAGTCCACATCAAAATTAGTATTTTTGGAGAACCAACATACCTGATATATTTCCTTTCCATGCTGCATGAATGTTGGACCGTCTTCTACGTGTAAGTAGAACTGAGCGAAATCAGATGATAAGTCAATACCCAGTTTTCCGAGTTCCACTTCATGATCTGCGCTTGCATTTTCATACCACCAACCTTGTTGCTTAAAAAAGTCTACCAGTTTTTTCGATATCATGGTTTCTATCCGCAGTTTCCCGAAAGCTTAGCGCTCCCGGCTCTTCTGTTAATTTCTATTTGCGCACGCCCTTTCCAGTAATCGCCGCGATCACCGTTGAATAGGTCTCTATTAACAGGGGGATCGGATGCTGTGCAGGTAGGTGAGCATACAACGCTTTAGTGTTACCAGGTTTTTATGTCTATCGGCAGGCAATTCGAAGAGAGAACCTAGTCCATCTTTTTTGGAGTGATGAAGATTAAGCTGGGAGTAGTTGCCATTCTTAGCAACAAACGGATTTCCCAATCTCCGGGTCATAGTACCGAAACGTGTTGTAGTGCAGCCCCGTCTCGACATCAAAATACTGGCCCTGAAATCTCAGGTTCTGCTCAACCTCGTTCACCACCAGCTTTTCCATCGAACCCCAAGCTCGGTATTTCGCCTGCCAGACGATCTGTCCTTCGGCATTGGTGATTTCCAGCGGTGTACCGATCTGGTCGGTGTGGAAGTAGTAAACCTTGTTCTCTGCTTCGCCCTCTTTTTCGTCCACACTGGCCCGCGGCGCATAGCTGCCGGGCTCGTAAAGGTACAGGCTGCTCTGGCCGGGGTTTTCTTCGCGCAGCATGGGCAGGCCACGGGCGTTGCGGGACAACCGCGTTATCTGGCCTTTGCCGTCGGTGTGCGAAAGCACCTGGCCGAGCGCGTTGTAGGTGAAGGACTCAACGCTGCCATCGGGATGGTTGATGCGCAGCACTTCGCCGTCGGGTTTGCGTTCCAGCGTGGTGGTGTTGTTCAGGGCATCGGTGACGGCCACCAGGTGGTGGCGCTCGTCATAGCGGTAATGCGTGCTTTTGCCCGAGCAGTCCTGAAAGCGCTGCACTTGCGCCAGGTTGTTCCACCACAGGTATTTGGACTTGAGCGTCGGGTCGACGATGGTGTGCGGCAGGCCGTCCTCACCGTTGAGGTATTCGGTCTTGTGGCCCAGCGCATCGATCTCGGCAACGAGGTTGCCTTTGGCATCGTAGTTGGCCTTCCAGGTACTGCTATCCGGGTAATCGACCTGAGTGATCAGCGTGGTCAGGTGGTGGTACTGGTAACGAATGCTGCGGCCCAGCGGATCGGTTTCCTTGAGCAGCCGGGCAAACTCGTCGTATTCGAAGGTCAGCTGGTTTCCGTCGGGCAGCGTCAGGCCGGTCATGTTGCCGGTGTCGTCCAGCTCCATGGCGTAGTGATCGCCGCTGTAGTCGCGGCTCGAGGTGACGCGGTGGTCCTTGTTGTAGTGAATCTCCAGCTCGCGTCCCAATACATCGGTGACCCAGGTGGTACGGGCCTCGCGGTCGTAGCGGAAGAGGAAGTTCTCGCCGTCGCTGGTCTGGTGTTCTACGACGCGTGGCTGGCCGTCGATGGTTTCCCAGCGGTACTCGCAGGTCAGGCCCAGTGCGTTGCTGTGGCGGATCATGACGCCGTCGGTGTAGAAAAAGCTGCGTTTGGAATCTCCATTGCGATGATGAAATAGGAAGGAGGCTAGACTAAATGTTAGTAGCCTCTCTTCCGGCTTGATTTTTAAAGAGCTTTAATTAATATCTAAAACTGCTATTTAAAAATTTGACCACCTAGCTAATAGCTCTACTTTGACTTATTAAAACAAGGATAAAGTAAAGCTTTAGTGTTTCTGCAGCTTACAGCTCACGAACTATTCGTAAACCCCAGCATCTTGTGATTTTTCAATGAAAATATCCATGAGATCACCTTGAATATCTTTGCCTTCACAAGAAAGTTTAAAATCTCCTTCTAAATTGTCGGGGAAATGTACGCCGTCCAAAGTGCCTAAAATTACAGAAGCACTATCTGCAATTACCACCCTAAAAAAGTTTATAACATCGGACCTTTCAGATTCACTCAAAGACGCTAGAGCATTTCTAGCCCTTGCATAGGGGTCTTTACCATTATCAATTGGTTTGTTTAAAGCTGTTTTGTATTGATCGAAATTCTTTTCAAAAAGCTCGTCATATATAGCGTAAATAAAATCTTTATCTGAAGACATAAATACTCCGATTAGCGCATCTCAGGATACATGGATTTGTTTAGTTTTATGAGTTCTTGAAGTTTTGTATTAGGGATGTCTGGGTAAACTCGCCTAAGTTCTTTAATGTCACGCGCCACAACGTCCCTTGCGCTTGTGAATGGTAGCCCGGTATTAGGGTTTATCCGGCTACGAGAAACTATTCCGACACCTTCTTTTGATACAGTATGTCCGACACGAGGCACCAACATTGCTGGAGCAGTTGCAGGGTCGTAACCTTCCACCAAATCCTTCATCAAGTCCTTCTGACCCACATGATGAGAATCCAAGCCGAGATTTTTGCCTTTCACGGAGCTTTTGTTTACTTTATGTGAACTGACTGTCCACTTATCACACGCCAGCCCTAGAGCATCAATCCAAGATTGCGTGTTTGGAGCATATTGGTAAAGATTATCCCCACCCAACAACCCAATCGGATCCTGCGTTATGAACCGCCCAATCTCCGGATCATAATATCTAAACGTGTTGTAGTGCAGTCCCGTCTCGGCATCAAAATACTGCCCCTGAAACCGCAGGTTCTGCTCAACCTCGTTCACCTCCAGCTTCTCAACCGCTCCCCATGCCCGGTACTTGGCCTGCCAGACGATCTGCCCTTCGGCGTCGGTCATTTCCAGCGGTGTGCCAATCTGGTCGGTATGGAAGTAGTAAACCTTGTTTTCTACCTCGCCTTCTTTCTCGTCAACACGGGCCAGCGGCGCATAGCTGTCGGGCTCGTAAAGGTACAGGCTGCTCTGGCCCGGACTTTCCTCACGCAGCATGCGCAAGCCTTGCCAGAGGAAGCGTTTGTGGGCGGTCTGGCCTTTGATCTCGGATTGTTTGGCGACTCTTCGGCCTAGGCTGTCGTACTGGTAGCTACTGGTGCTTTCCACCTGCGTGTTGGCCATGGTCTCGGTTTTGATCAGGCGGTTTTCGCAATCGTAGGTGAAGGTTTGCCAGCGCACGATGCCGACAACTTTTTCGATCAGGTTGCCCCAGGCGTCGTATTTGTATTCGTGGTTCGCCCACTGTTTGAGGCGGTTGTCTTTGACGTGATCGAAGCGGCTGGTATTGAAGTTGAGGCGGTTGGCGGCGGCGTCGTAGCGGAACTCTTCGCCGTCGACCACGCGGCCGGTGTTGCGCGCCAGCAGCTGGCCGTTGGCTTCGTATTCGTACTGGGTTTCGCCGCGAAGCTTGTCGAGGGTGCGGCTCAGTTCGCCGGCCGGGTCGTATTCGTAGCGGCGGTGCATGGGGTTGTAGGCGTGTTCGACGTAACTGCCTGAGCAGTCCTGAAAGCGCACAACCTGAGCGAGGCTGTTCCGCCACAGGTATTTGGACTTGAGCGTCGGGTCGACTATGGTTCCCCCCAGTAGCATGTTGCTGTGGCGGATCACCACGTCTTCGGTGTAGGTGAGACGAAGCGCACTGAATCGCCATTACCATTGAACACCTCGCCGAGCTTGCTGGTGCTGTCGGTAGTACAGCTTGATGTGGTGTAAGCGATAGCACAGCGCTAATTCAAGAGAAAGTGGCAGCTGACTGAGACAAAGTTGGCAGTCATGCCGCAGTATACCTTATTAAAGAGCAATAGAGCTTTAGGTATATGTGGAGTATATAGCAAACGCATCGTTACGACTAATAAATTATTTTTTACGCTTGCGGTATCTGTGCCTTTCGAACTAATAACTAGCCATGCATAAAATGCTGGCTAGATTATTTTCTTTAAAGTTGCTTGTGGTTTTTCTAGGCTTTAAAGATCTTAAATGCATCATTTTCATAATAAAACTTAAACGCATCGAAGTGGTTCTCGACGCTTGGGTGAGGTAATTGTTCATTAGCATTTGATATTATATCTTCGATAATAGGTGTTTCTAGGGTCTCCTTCCAACCCTCACCTAATACTTGCGGAGGCAAGTAGTCTGTGGAGTCGGACGGAAAATCGCGACTATCTAGTGAAAATGCCCCTTCGGTATCCAATGTCCATGGGGTGTCAGGAAGATAAAACCATGAGTCTGGCATCTCTGATATGTTTAAAATAACTTCTCTAATGCTATAAGTCTTCATTTTCACCTCAACATGCTGACCTTTGCAGCTTTTAAATCCACTTTGATGGAGTCGTAACGGGCCTTCCAGGCGCTATTGTAATTGGGTGATCGGTGTGGTCAGCATGATCATGCTGGAAACGAATACTACGCCTCCAGCGGATCGATATTGCATTTTGGAAAGTGAAATTTAAAAATCAATCTCAGTTTCATCTTTAAGATTTTCGATAAATGTTTCAAAAGATATTGCTAGCCACCGATTTGCTTCGGTTTGATTTATAGTGGTGCTTTTTTCTGAGTCGAAAGAGTCAGTGGCGTAAAAACATACATTGCCGTCTGCTAGATCTAAACAGAAAAAGTTACCGCCGTCATCGATGGCGAACGGTAGCAATGTTTTGGGTATTACTTGTTTTTTGACCATGAAAATATAGCATCCGCCCAGAAACTTAGTGTCTGCTGCATCAACAGAATCTTCGGAAGCCACTGCCTTGAATTTTTTGACTCTTATCGGTTCATATTCATCATTGCTATCCCACCAATCCTTGTTTGGAATGCCGCCATTGTGCTTAATGTAGAATTGCTTGAATGCTTCGGGTAACGAACGACCAACGACGCTTTCTAAATATTCTAGTTCAGAGTTGCCGATCGTCGAATCAGACTTTGAAAGTTTGAAAGGTATCATTTTCGACTCTCCTCAAGCTAGCAGGTGGTGGTTGTAGTTTTAGGAGCACGTCCCTTTAGCCAGCCATTATTTTGGGATATGCCTATAGCATCAGCACTTCCATACGCTCCAGAGCGCAATCCGAAATGCTTTTCGAATTGAGCAACTGAACCTCCATGTGGAAAAGTAGCTTCATGTGCCGACGTCGTTACTAGTTGCATAGTGGTTTTACCTGTCTTGGGATCAAAATCATCAAGGTGGTGCCAAGTATAATCATCAGCGGCCGAAGGCTTAATGCCAGCCTCTTTATATGCTTGAGTAAAATCACGCCCTCTAGAGCCTTGCATTGTGATGGTTACAATGTTTTTTTGATTTCCACTTACGGGAAACAAGTCAGGGGAGCCCGTAAAATCTACTCCTTTATAAGCCCACCCCCATGGATCCACCCAAGTGTTTGGATTGGGCGCATATCTATAAAGATTAAGCCCCCCATCCAACCCAATCGGATCCTGCGTTATAAACCGCCCAATCTCCGGATCATAATACCGAAACGTGTTGTAATGCAGCCCCGTCTCGGCATCAAAATACTGCCCCTGAAATCTCAGGTTTTGCTCGACCTCGTTCACCACCAGCTTTTCAACCGCACCCCACGCCCGGTACTTGGCCTGCCAGACGATCTGCCCTTCGGCGTCGGTCATTTCCAGCGGTGTGCCGATCTGGTCGGTGTGGAAGTAATAAACCTTGTTCTCTACCTCGCCTTCTTTTTCATCCACGCGGGCCAGCGGCGCATAGCTGCCGGGCTCGTAGATATACAGGTTGCTCTGTCCCGGGCTTTCTTCGCGCAGCATGCGCAAGCCTTGCCAGAGGAAGCGTTTGTGGGCGGTCTGGCCTTTGATCTCGGATTGTTTGGCGACTCTTCGGCCTAGGCTGTCGTACTGGTAGCTACTGGTGCTT
>Ga0268300_1000041_pt1 | contig 7917 bp, 4 predicted proteins | sample G5R1_MAIN_15MAY2_FD_189916 | JGI IMG/M metagenome (GOLD analysis project Ga0268300, IMG submission 189916) | Phyllosphere microbial comminities from switchgrass, GLBRC, Michigan, United States - G5R1_MAIN_15MAY2017_LD1 | ecosystem: Host-associated > Plants > Phyllosphere > Phylloplane/Leaf... | reverse complement strand
CACGGCCTAACATGGCCTTTCCCGCAGGAACATCCACAATAGATCCAGTGCGCTTGACAAGATCTCCTTCTTTAATAGCGGTATCACTACCAAAGACAACAATACCTACATTCTCATTCTCAAGATTTAAGGCGATTCCTTTCACACCGCTGGCAAATTCCACCATTTCTCCAGCTTGAATTTCGTTCAATCCATAAACACGTGCAATCCCATCTCCAACTGAGACCACTCGACCGATCTCATCCACTTGAAAATTCGTGTAAAAGTTGGTCATTCTACTTTCTAATAGAGTCGTGAGTTCCGCAGCTCTGGGTGAGAATTCCATACTTTAACAAAGACGATGGATGATATTTTGAAGGGAGAAATCCGCTTTTTTGAAAAATTAAAACACACAATCTCGATTTGAATTATCATTTGGTGAACCGGGCATCTCGTACTAAAAAATGTGTTAACCGGACTCCGGAAACTTCCAGGAAAAAACTTCTCGATGAAATTGGGGGATATACGCGTTTTCTGAAGAGCAACAACGGAAAAAGAAAGAAACAGCCTTGACTTATTCCTATCTACACCCACACAATCGAGATTTGAATAAGTGTAGCATTTGACTTTTTTGTTATGGGATTATGTGAAAAGAAGGTCCCGTTGTTTGGAAGTGATTTGACTCGAGAGCCATTTATTAATTAAGTAATTACAATAGCGAATATTCTTATCTTGTTTGTTGGGGCAAGACGAAGGCGAGTGTTTTCGATGTGACTACGCAGCTCTCGCACCAAGCGGATCTCTTCTTCTGGGGTACCCATTGGTTACTTGACTTGAAGCTAGACAGAGCATCTCTTTCTTAACCACCATATATCAAAGTGAAAATGATCATTCTCTTACCAAAAAGGAGAACAGCTCCCCTCCGATAACAGCGAGATTGCAAGTACTAAGTTAGCTATTGGGTTGGGTCTCCCAGCTCCCCCATTCCTTTCTATCTATCTGTAAATGAAACGTGTTATAAAGATCCTAGGTCGATGCAGAAGCTCAATAGCGGCGTAAATTAATGAAATGCCATGTGGTCGAGTAGATCATTAAACAAAAAGTAAAAAATGGCTTACACAGCTTGCGAGCGATGCCAACGCGTAATTAAAATCATATATCAAGTGGAAGAACCGAGCAAAGTAGAAGAGATGGCCGAAGCAGATACGAAAGAAGTAGATTTACGATAAAATGAATATGCCAAGTTTGGGCCGGATCGAACCGATCTATTGAGGCTGTTATTATAATCTAGCAATACTTTGGACGCTTTCCTTGAGCTGGCTGCTTCATCTTTTCCCAGCAGGAGCAACCGAACCATCTTCTCGTTGTCCTTCCATTCTTCTGACCAAGAAAATAGCTCTTGGTCATAAGAATCCAGCCGGAGTTCGAAATCGGAGATAAGAATTGAATCGATTTCAGGCACTTCCCTCAAGCCGAAACCGGAACAGGAAACTTGTAACTTCTAGCCGAGAAGGATAAGAGAGGTTTGTCTTGCTTTGTCTTATAGTGATTGTGTGCCAGGGGTCAGCGAAGAGACGGGACGCTATTGTCCCGGACTACTTGGACTAGTCTACTAGGACTCGGGGGAAGAGACTTGTTTGTGATAGGACGAGAGATCAAGTACAGTGTTCGGTTCAAACTAGGCAACCTCTTCGTTATAAGACCGAGAATAGTATATGCCCCGTCTCACCACTAGCTAGGGCCACCAGCATTAGGAAACTAAGGAAGAGTCGTATGGCTAAGGAATTCAGGGCTGATAGAGCTCTTGGGAAGAAGTCAGTATCCAGCTTTCTTTCATTGATATCACAATAACAAGCGAGGAAAGGACAGTCTTTCAAGAGAAGATAGGTCTGTTTTTCATTAAGGAATTGCGGCGAGTATTGCTTGTTTCCCAGATCCGGTATCTGGACCTGTCGATAGATGGGATGGACCCACCCGTTTGACTCTTATGAATTGATAGTTAGATACTATTGCTAAAGGAAAGTAAAGATAGTGGTTTGTGTTGCAAAAAGCTAGTTCAAGGTCAGGCTCCGTCAAACAGAGTCGTCAAGAACGAAAAGCTGAAAGAATGATGTGTCAAACAGTGATTGCGCACAGAGGTTAGTTAAGTATAGGAACTATTGTCCCTAACGAGAAGTATGCTGCTGTCCCAATAAAAGGATAGTTGGACGGTATCGATTGAGGGAATAGGGATAGGTGGTTAAACGCGATGCTGCGCCTAACTATATAGAACGGTGATCCATGAAGAGAAGTCGGCCAGCTATTAAGTCAGAGAAGTCATCAACCTATTACTAGTGTCAGTTCTGTTAAGAGAAGTCATCAACCTATTACTAGTGTCAGTTCTCTTCTTCCTCTCTACCAATTGAAAGTAAGTATTGATTTCGCCTAATAGGGACAAAGCAAAGTAGGGTGGTCAAGTACAGTATGCCTGGAGTTCGTAGTGCCCACTAGATATCATTGGCAAGTTATAGAAGTCTTTCTCTCTTCTGAGATATCATTGGTCAGTGCAGCGAGGGGCAACCATCATTTCTATTGCTCTGTAAAGAAAAGATAGGACAAGGGTCTTGCTCCACCCAATGGAGATAAAGCACGGGGATCCGTTAAGGGCGTATTGAATCGATAAGAAGCACTTGAATTCTAGTGGGCCCGGCTACCCAACACTAGCCCCGGATCATTTATGTATTATCAATTGATAGTAGGGGCAGGCAGGGGAAACTCTTTATATCAGTTAAGTAAACTACTGATTGTATTGTGGGCTGGGATCCTACTTCTATAGCGAAGTAAAGAAGTGTGGAATGCGCTATCTCGAAGTAAAGAAGTGTGGCTTGATAGATAAGTTGCACAAACCTTTGAGCTCGATACGATATAGTATCGCGATTAGTTCATAGACGGGAAGCTCCATTCTCCCATTGTTCGGGACTCTCATTGTTCTGTTCAGAAAGTAGTCGGCATCTTCCTTTATTCAATTAGCAAGGCAGTGCTGGTTGATTTCATCATTTCTAGGTATACCCCACCCCCAGGGTGACCAATTGAAGGAAAACGCCTGCTTGTGACTAATTAACTGCTCGACCTGGGGTGAACCAACTAGTATCTTAGAAAGAAACTCGGCTAATGAATATGCCCAGCGCCAAATAAAAAGAATTGTCCGGCAGACCCTATCGAGTGAGCTATTATGGCCACGAGCCACACCAGGTAAAGCCCAAGCCCCTTCCCCTTTTCCATGGGTTCCAGCTGAGAATTCACTTTCTAACTTGAGGCGCCAGGTCGGTCCCATTTCCCAAAGATACTCGATTTTCACCTGCATTCCCTTCAAGTATCAATACATTTCTTCTTTGCACGGAAGCCCCAAAAGCTTTGGATCGTGACCACCTGGCAACAGAATGGCAGGCACATTACTTCCATTCTTCCGAGCTTATCAATTATCCACGGATTTCGCATCCCATTCTGGATCAGAGATCCTTGCTCCTCGCGAGAATTCTGTTATTGTAAATAATAAATATGTTAGGTTGGTTTCCTCGGTACTTCTAAAAGCGTAGGCGCCAAAGTCCACTGTCTTCAACCAGAACTACTGGCATCTTCTAAAAACCCTAGAGAGGAAGCCATTCGATCAATCAGGGGAAGGTTCTATATAACTAAAGAGTCGGGTGGAACGAGTGATAGCAGCACAACTATCAGAAGATAGCGATATGGAATACTGGTACATCCTCCCTATTAGAGAATAGTATGTGCATAGTACTTAATTTTAGATGACTGGAGTAGTCATAAGACTAGGATCTCATGCCTTTGCTAAAAAAGAATAAGAGAAATGTAGCTACGCTTTCATGCGGCTGACCGTGTTCTAGTCTAGCACTACGCAGGGTTGGCTGCCTCCCAGTCCCACCACATTAGCCTTATATTTACCAAATGAAAGGGAGATTCAAATGGGTTCTGATTCTTGCTTTCCTCTCTCCTCTAAGCACGGATGGATCGAAACTAAACGAAAGGGAAGTAAAGAGCATTTAGTCAGTCTAAAGCTGCAACTGGTGGATTCACTTTTTCATAGCTCGCTATTACTGCTCACATCTGCCTGTCTTTAAGGGGAGCTGGTGGAGGATTTGGTTTTCTCAATGCCTTAGGCAAGTCATTTCCCTACTTTACTTTTATCCCACTCTTCTTTTGACATCCACTTTCTTATTCACACTAGGCTTGTGCCGTGGATTCTTCTCTGATTTGACTATAGCTGTGTGGTCAATAACCCGCTTTGCTTCCAGTTCTTGGCCTGCTTGCGCCATTGCCGGGACTTCCAATCGGAAAATCTTCTGTTGGCAAGCTCGCATCCTCGTAATGGCTTCCCCCTCGAATGGTAGAAACAGTGAGAAATAAGCTCTCTTCGATAAAGATAGAATGCCACAAAGCCCGTGGTTACAGTAAAGTACACATGTGGATATTCTCTTGCGACACCTGCACTGTCTTCACTCACTATCTTATTGCGGTCATATCGATACTGCTAGCTGTTTCTTAGTCTCGGTATAATCACTCGCTGTGTAATTGGCTTTGTTCACTTGGCTCTCGTAGAGGAACAATCGATATTACTATTACGCAAGAGAAGGATCTCCGACATGTATCTGATGAATGGCTAAGCTACCGTCTGACGGAACTTTCTTCCCCAAGGAAATGCAGATGCAATCTACTTGGAATAAAGGGTCTTGGCATGTAGTTGACTTCATAATGAAGAGCCTGAAGTTTAATGTCACTAGCTTCATTCTTACAGAAATTGATCAAGCTAGAAAGAAGGGATTTCCACAAGAATCTTCTCTTTGCACCACACATCATGAGAATTATATTGAACAAGAGTCAGCTCAGCCTGCCTCTTCCTTTGCTCCCCATTTTTAGACTTCTACAAGTCGATCTTCTTACGATGGAAATCACGAAAAAGATCATTCGCTCTTACCTCGTCTGGAGCAGACGAAACGTCTTTTGTTTGGCCTTTGGCCTTTTCATTTCAGTACCGAAGCCGAGTAGATCAATCAGATGACCATGGGTATGAGTCTCTTGTTTCACCTTCAGGTGTCCCATTTCTGCATCCGTTCTTGTAAGCGATAGCGATCCGTTGACAAGAAATCACTTAGATTAATAAGGTTTTGTGACTACGAGTTGCAGAAAGCGGCGCAGCCAATGGCCTGGGCTTTGAGTGGTATGAATTGAATAAAATATCATAATAAGCACGGTCGATCAACATTGGGGTCAGCATTAAGAAAGATGAAAGTTCCGAACCAGCTCATTGGCAATAAGAATGTTGTCAGTGATTCTTCGGCCCTTAATGAAGGCTTGATTGGCTTCCGGAGATGATATCAGCCAGCAAGCGCAGAGTGAGGATTTTAGATAGAAATGATGAAAAAAAAGTGAAAAAGAAAAATGGGTCTAAATGTTCCAATCCTATCAGCAGTCTCAGTCTTGGGGATTAGAGTAATGATAGTATGATGATCCTCCTTAATCAGTCTTCCTGATCGAAAGAAGTTTCGGATGGCGGCCCACACATCAAACTAAATGACATCCCAACAGGTCTGGAAGAAGGCAGCGGGGAATCTATCTGGCCCGGGGCCTTCTAAAAATTAGATCATAGCTTCTTTCACAATGCTCTCCACCTCCTAAAAAGATACCTTTCTAGTGAGCCAAGAGCTGGCCTCGGGAGTCAGTATTTTTAATGAAGAAAAAAGGTTCAGATGAGGGATTGGTCTCAGGGTCAGTCCCCAACCGAAAGAAGAATGTCTCCGTGATCTTTTTCATATAAAAAAGATGATGTGTGGTATCCCCCGTCTCTAAGACAGCGGATAGTATGATGGGCTCTCCTAGCATGAATGGAGGCGTAGAAAAACCGTTTGTTGCTGTCACCAAGAGCAGCCCAGAGATGAGAGGAAGAGGCTCAGTATCCACTGGCTTCAGTAGTAGGAGTTGCCCATTGTTCACCGAAGTCGTCAGAGAGGGAATCCTCTCACTTTTCATTGGACAAAGAGGCGGTCCCGTGATCGGCTAGAACAGCCATCCATCTAGGGCTTGATGAGTCAAGAGCAGGAGAATAACTTTGATAAAGGCTACAATCGTCTGCAAGGCAGGATCCATATTCCATGGGGGAACTCACGTGGACAGGAAAGCGCTTCTTCTTGGTCCTCTTTCTTTGTAAAATGGGCAAGACATCACATCACTATGAGGTGTAGCGACTACGGTAGTTGATGTATGAATTCCGCCTTGACCGCTGAGAAGCTACTACTCTTTTTTCTGGTCTAGGGAAAGATTCCGGATTTTGTCCTTCTTCCTTTGATTCTGATATTTTTATTTTTTAACTGCCGAAATGTTAGATAACTTTGTATCTAAAAAACTCTTTTAAGTATGCAATGACGTCATTCTCATTTTGACTCAAACAATATAGAGCTAGATATGTCTGTATCTTAGGGAGAAGTACTTCCTCAAGGTTGAGCATTTTCTTTTGTAATTGATTTTCCATTTTGTTTTTAAGACATTCTTAGGAATTTCTTCGTGGGTGCCTTCATAAGTCCGTCTGAGTGAATGGAGACATCCTAATATAGTATAGCGGGGTTTACTGACTTCGCGAATGGGTTCCAAGCCAAGCTTTTTTTTTTTAAGAGTTTGAGCTCGGCCAAAGACTTGATCAACATCTGTTGGAAGCTTTGGCTTACTCTTTCAGACTCTGGCCCCTTCTTAATAGCAAATACAAAATAGCAAATACAAAGTTATCTGCATATATAACAACAAGAAATTCCTTCTTTTGACTAAAAATATGAATCAACATGATATGTTGATGTAAGAAGATATTCAAAAGAACTGGAGATAAGGGGCTTACCCGATGTATTCCTTAAAAAAAGAATGCATAACTTTTTCGATTCTGATCTTTGATATCACTAGCTTCAATCAGATTACAGAGGGCATCATTACCTTGCCCAATATGCGCGCTTAATGTTGAAATGAAAATATGAATATTAATATTAAAAAAAGAACCTACTATATCTGCTTGAATGAGTCTATCAACCTTTCCCAATTTTGGAACATGAGCGAAAAAGGGGATGACTCCTCTCCCTTTTCGAAACCCATGGGAGTACGTTAGAAAGATGTCTTCAAAAACGATGTTCAAAAGCCGTATCCATGACAATGATGTCTGCCTTATGAGGCTGTCTAATAGGGCGCATCTCCCCCGGCTTATGTGGTTTAGGAATGCATGATCAATACATCGAAGAGAACTAAAAGGAAGAATTCTTTAATGACCTCTTAATCTCCTCCACTTGGGACTTGTCAAGAACTTCAAAAGTAGAAAAGTTTTCCCAAAGCCAAAGGTAGTAAATAACACATAATAACATCAACAAAGAATCTTTCCATTATCTTATCCTCCTTAAAAAAAAGAATAAGTCTTTCAGACCTTTTTTTTTACATTTTAAACTCATGTTCATGGTCTGTTTTATTCCCAATTGTTGCCCGTGTGAAAAGAAAGAAGAGAAATTGGGCCATGTTTCCCGAGAGAGACCGCCTTCTCTCAGGCCAGCAGTCTTATACTTATAGTCGACTGCTCTATGACGATCTGACCTCTTTCCTGGGCTCTGCTTGCTCGTCTACGCTCCGACCAATTCAGTCAAAATCGAAAAAACGATGTTTCCTTGAAAAAGTATAAGAAATAGTAGTAGTAGTCAAAAAGTTCACTTTTTCCATATATTTCGATTTATAGGGATCCCTATCTTTATCTCTATCCACAGAGATACCTATCTATATAGAGAGATATTTTTCTCAAAATTGATCTAGACTATCCTCTATCCGGATAGATATGTCCCTATGAGCGACTAGGCCGATCTTTTTTTATATGTTTTGGCCACGTCCGTTTCCGCTCCGAAGAGGAAGGTTTGGATCTTTCAATCT
>Ga0268300_1000039_pt1 | contig 8000 bp, 6 predicted proteins | sample G5R1_MAIN_15MAY2_FD_189916 | JGI IMG/M metagenome (GOLD analysis project Ga0268300, IMG submission 189916) | Phyllosphere microbial comminities from switchgrass, GLBRC, Michigan, United States - G5R1_MAIN_15MAY2017_LD1 | ecosystem: Host-associated > Plants > Phyllosphere > Phylloplane/Leaf... | reverse complement strand
TAGTTGTTAGCAAATAGGAAAGAAGAATAGAAAAGAAGAATATTGTGAGATGCAAAGCAGAAAATTTTCTATACATTTGACAAACTCTTTATGGGCATCTTCAATTAAAATATTCATGTCAAATAAGCCTATCAAAATGTTCATGTCAAAGGAAGAAGAAGGAGAAGGAGATTAAGAGAATAAGAAGAAAAGAAAAAAGAGGAAGAAGAAGGAGAGAATAATGAAGAAAAGAAGAAAATAAGAAGAAGAAAAGAAATAGAAGAAGAGAAGAGTAAAGAAAAAGAAGAAGAGATCTGAAGAATAAGAATTATTAGCTTTATAGTAGTGATATTAATTAGCTTTATAGTAGTGATATCGCGAGTGCGTATTTGTTTTGATTGATTGCATTTAAATGTGCAGAAGCTTCGCGAGGGTTTGGTTTTCGACGACCTCCACTGCATTCGAGAGTGAGCACATTTGTTAACTCTTCCTTCTCCACCTTTATATTGCTCTGTTCCGGCCTTCGTGCCGATGACACTATCTAGATAGGTAGTTTTAGTATTGAAATGCAAAGTCTTCGCGTAACCAATATGCGTCTCCCGTTCGAAAGAGTTACGGTTATAACTATGCATGCATTTGCATATTTATAACGGTGATTCTTTCGAATTGTCCAACGTTATCCATGGACAGCCCGGGTATGTGTAGATTGGGTCATTTTCCCATGCTTTGTTCCGGATCCGATGCAGAGTTTCGACAGCGCCTCCTTGTTGTTCTCCGAGTACACATCCTCTCGGTTAGTTTCCGAGACGTGTATTAGGAGAACAGCGGGGAGGTGCTGCCGAAATTTTGCGTTGGATCGGGAGCAGAGCATGGGAAAATGACCCAATCTACACATACTCGGGTGGGATTAGGACCCATCTTTACCTAGTAGCTGGTAGGTGTGCATGCCGTGCATCCCAATGTTTTAACCATGATTAATAAATGACCATAATTAATTTGACATACTTGATGAACTGATAATTTATATTGTTCATATGTGGATACTATATAGCTAGCTTGACAGAATGACTGATCGTGAATGGATGTACTCCGGTCACCCTAGTCAGAAAGACATGACCGATGAATGGTTGAGCAAAACCTATGAATTCCTGCAAACGGCATTTTCTAAAGGCCAGCCAAAAACATGGTGCCCCTGCACTAAGTGCAAGAATTATTCGCGACAGACAAAGGATGTAATGGGTAAACACCTGCAGATGCGTGGTTTTACTCCCGGCTATACCTTGTGGACATTTCATGGTGAGTCGGCCCAACGTAATAGAGACGAAGTTTTGCGTCGGCGCACCGACGATTATGGTACAGGGATTGAAGACATGGTCAATGATTTTGATGATGCTCGGAACAAGGACGAAGAGATGGAGGAATCCGCAAAGGCCTTCTATGCCATGTTGGAGTCTTCAAAACGTCCTCTTCACGAGCACACTAAGATTTCTCAGCTAGATGCCATCGCACAAGTAATGGCTCTGAAAGCCCAATTCAACATTGGAAGAGACCTGTTTGACTCAATGATGACCCTATTTGGGCGGTTTCTGCCCGAAGGTCATATTATGCCTTCAAACCTATATGAGTCAGACAAAATCCTTAGTGCACTCAAGATGCCGTATGAGCAGATACATGCTTGTGAGAAAGGATGTGCCTTATTTAGGAAAGAGTATGCGGACGAAACATATTGTCCATTTTGCAAGTCCTCCAGATATGTTGAGGTAGAAAATGGTGAAGGTGAGAAGAAGCAGAGCAAAATCCCTGTGAGTGTTCTACGGTATCTGCCGATCCTACCAAGACTTCAACGACTTTACATGCTCGAAGAAACAGCAAAACAGATGACATGGCACAAACATGGAATTAGGAAAGAATTAGATGAAAACGGAGATCCGATGTTGGTACACCCTTCGGATGGTGAAGCATGGAAGGCATTTGATCGTAAACATAAGGAAAAAGCTAAAGAGCCAAGGAATTGCCGAATCGCCTTCAGCCTCGATGGGTTCAATCCTTTTGGTATGACGGCTACCCAATATAGTTGCTGGCCTGTGTTTGTTATTCCGCTCAATCTTCCACCATCATCCATTATGCAGAGAAAGCACATATTTCTGACGTTGATAGTTCCAGGGCCAAACTATCCGGGGAAGAATATGAGTGTGTACATGCAACCGCTGATGGATGACTTGAAAGAAGCTTGGGTGAATGGGGTCAACACATACGACGCAGCTAAGAAAGAGAACTTTCAAATGTATGTTTGGTACCAATACTCGTTGCATGATCTGCCGGCATTTGCGCTTTTCGTTGCCTGGTGTGTGCATGGAAGGTTCCCATGCCCACAATGCAAAGCAGCTCTTAAGTTTCATTGGTTGCCGGCGGGTGGAAAGTATTCCTGCTTTGACTTGCATAGACAGTTCTTGCCTATGGACCATCCATTCAGAAAAGACAAGAAGAATTTCATGAAAGGTAAAGTTGTCAAACACTCGGCAACACCTGCGTTGACGGGCACACAAATTCATGAACAGTTAAAATCTATGGAGCCTGATCCAAACCGTCCAGGGTATTTCTTGGGTTATAATGAGGAACACGCCTGGACCCACAAGCCATGCATCTGGGATCTCCCCTACTTCGAAGACCTCTTACTACCACACAACATTGACATGATGCACACTGAAAAGAATATCGCCGAGGCCCTTCTTGGCACATTTTTCGGCACTGATAAGGGCAAAGATAATACAAAGGCTAGAGTTGACCAGGAGACTCTTTGTGATAGGCCATCACTAAACATGCGACAACCTAAAGGAAGAAAAAATTGGTCCAAGCCACCTGCCTGGTACAATCTCGAGAAGGGAGCAATAAGGGAAATCCTCTTGTGGGTGCAACAAAAGTTGTTGTTCCCTGATGGGTATGCTGCGAATCTAGCGAGGGGAGCGAGCATTGAAAAAATGAAAATTTTTGGGCTCAAGAGTCATGATTGGCACATATGGCTTGAGCGGATAATGCCGGTGATGTTGCGCGGCTATATCCCAGAGTCTGAATGGCTAGTATTGGCAGAGTTAAGTTATTTCTTCCGTGTTCTTTGTGCTAAAGAGTTGTCGCGTGCCGTGATAGATGACATGGAAGAGTTGGCGCCTGAGTTGCTCTGCAAGTTAGAGAAGATTTTTCCACCGGGCTTCTTTAATCCGATGCAACACATGATTTTGCATCTCCCGACCGAGGCAAGATTGGGTGGCCCTGTGCAAAATCGTTGGTGCTATGCAACTGAAAGAATGCAGAAGACACTTAGAGCAAAATGTAAAAATAAACGTAGAATTGAAGCATCGATGGCCGAGGCGTTCATTACCGAGGAGGCGGCAAACTTCGTAACAGCACACTATGATGCCACTTTGCACAGCTTGCATAATCCAAAGCCTCGGTACAATGTGGGCGACCCCAAACGACGTGAATCCAAACTCAGCCTCTTCAAAGGGAAGCTCGCTCCTTCTGGTGTGGGAAAATCAAAGTTGCTGGGCGTCGAGGAGTGGCGCACACTAACGATGTATATATTGAACAACTTAACAGAAGTTCGGCCGTACATCGAGTAAGTCCTCGATACATTGTTTCGCAACTTTTTAACAAGTTTTGTGTCTAACAACTGTTATTAATTGATACAGTCGATACGTCGAACAGTTCTCGAATGGTGTTGCAATCGAAAAAGAATCCATTCTCGAGTATGAACTTCTTGAAAAGACAGGAGGCCGCTATCCTGGTTTCATCTCTTGGTTCAAAAAAATAGCTAATTCAGATGAGCAAGTCGACGATGAATTGAGACAAATAGCAAATGGTTTTGACTTTAAGGTCCGGACATTTCAGAAGTACGACATCAACGGGTATCGCTTTCGTACTGCTAGCAAAGAGCTTTCAATGCCCGGTCGAAAAACAACCAATTCCGGTGTCTCTGCTATAGGCGAGGGAGGTGTCGAGTATTATGGAAGACTTGAAGAAGTTTACGAACTTCAGTATTATGGTGAAAATCCTCCAAATGTTGTTGTGTTCAAATGTCATTGGTTCGATCCTACTAAGACAAGACGGGCTCATGAACATGTTGGGCTAGTCGAAATCCGACAAGACAGGAAGTTAAGCGGTGATGATGTCTTTATTGTGGCTCAACAGGCCACCCAAGTTTTCTATCTGCCATACAGTCGTCAAAGTGTTAAGAACCTGGAAGGTTGGTATGTCGTGTACGATGTGCCGCCCCATCTTAGACCACCTCCACCAAACGAAGAGGATTATGAACCTCAAATTGACCCAATAACATATGATGGAGAATTCTTCCAAGAATCACGTGGTGTGAGACGTCGTCTCCGGAACTGCTCTACGTCCACCCTGAACACGGAGGAACAAGAATCACGTGAAGATGAGGAAGAAGTGGAAGTACAAGAGGTTACCAATCCGGATGATCTAACAATGCTTGATCGGTTAAAAAAAGGCCTTCCACATGATGTCCCTGAACCCGATGACGATGTCATTCATGACGACACGTATGATACTGATGATGATTATGCTTCAGTTGACCTTGGAGAAGAGACAGATGATCCCGACTATTAGTACTTTGTATGCATCCAAACATTGTTGTTTAATTATTTAATTAATTGTTTAATTATTCATGTATTTATTATTGTTCATTTAATTATTGTCTTTGAATTTGTACTAAGTATTTAACTATGTATTCTTGCAGGTGGTGAGACATGGCAGGCGGGGATAAGTTGAGGATAGCACCTGGCCAGCTACGGAGACAGTTGTTGCAGAGCTTTGCCGAGGAGCCCCGTGGGAGAGGCGGAGGAAAGAAGAGAGGCAGAGGACGTGGTCGCGGGAAAGGGAGGCTGCCTAATAGGAGCCAGTCGCCACCACCCTCAGCTACTTCAGTCTCAGCCACTTCACCCCTGCAGACAAGGGTGTCACCGGTGCGGGATCCTCCCGTCCAGGAGCGGACACCGATGCAGGATCCTCCCGTCCAGGAGCCGACACCCTCACACGAGGAGTGGGGGAGTTGGGGGGACGGTGAGGGGGCTGGGGCGGATGCGGAGGCTGAGGTTGAGGTGGAGGATGAGGGGGCTGAGGCGGAGGATGAGAGGGCTGAGGCGGAGGATGAGGGCCCGTCTGCCAGCAAGTCGGTCTACCAACGTGGTATGACACGAGTTCCAGACCGATTGGAGTTGCAGCACAGGGCGTTGATTTCGCCAGATGGCGAGAAGTAAGTTGATGTCTATTGTGTACCTTATATCATTATTTTCCACCAAGTAGCTAATGTCTTTGCCTTCTCATTATGCAGGGGGTGGAATTACCCGGAGAATACCCGGAATCCAAACTGCCTCCTGGGTGCTTTGCTTAGGGAGCACTTTCCCGGGGTAGTGCAGTTGCCCGGGGAGGGTATGGTTCCCGAGCCAGGACTCAAGTGGGAGCACTACCAAGCCGCGCTGCTCCCGGAAAACACTCACGTGAACGGTGTTGTTTGCGCGAGCGTGGCCGACAAGGTGTTGGCTGATTTTTGGGTAACTATTATTTTACCCAATAATAAGTATACAATATCCAATGTTATATCTTGTTATTTCCTATTCATCTGTGCATATATATGGCATAATTGCAGAGTTACCATAGGGTCGAGGAGGGGACGGAGGAGGCGGCCAAGAAGAACCTCGAGAAAGAGTGCAAGAGATTATTGAATAACACGAGGCATGAGATGCGTGTTCAGGCCGTTCGAGATTGGTACGCCAAGCAAAATGAGCCGAAGACGAAGGCTGAATGTCGAAAGCTTTTCCCTGATAAGACCCAGTACATGGAGGTACGTAGATTCCTTAGTTACATTCTTTATTAGTTATGTTAGGGCTTGTTACAATACTTAGTTTCATTCATAGGTGCCCCCGAGATGGTTGGCCGATAAGATGGATTGTTGGGAGATGATAGTGGACAAGTGGTGCACAGAGGCTTGGTTGACCACCCACAATGTGGCCAAGGAGCGTCGTGCCCAATTGGTTGGTGTGCCACACCACCAAGGAAATGCCAACATCAAGCAATACGCCAAAAAATGGGTATGTGTGCCTTGTTTTCTTTCATCATTAATTCATTTGTGCATTATTTTTGTTGTACTAACTCTTTGCCTTTTCTTGTAGGCCAAACACCATAACCAGCCCGAGCCTCAGGGATACGCCGCGTTTGGCATGGCCCATAAGGGCTCGTACAAGACGGCGACACCATATTCTGAGGCGGACGGGCCATCGTCGTACACAAGCCTGTCTGCCTACAACAAGATGACGTCTTATTCTCAGGTTGTCAAACAACTGCGCGGCCCTGACTTTGACCCGAGCCTGAATCCTATGGATGCGGAGGCGTTGATGATCTCTGGTGGCGGTAAGAGTCATGGCACGCTGGCCATGTGTGATGGCTTCGTCCCTATCACTGAGTCTCTCTCTCAGATCAAGGCGAGGCAAACTAGCTCGGCTCCTGTAATACGGCAGCGCGCGAGGCCAGTTGATCTTGCCATCGAGGTTAGTTTTCCTTCATTATTTCTTTAGTTCATTTGACCCTGGATGGATGATGATGAGAAGTGGTTGCAGGCCGCACTTGAGAAAGAGAGGGAGGCCACCAGACTCTTGTTGGAGGAGAGGGACCGGAATACCCAGAGGCTGCTGGAGGAGGAGAGGGCACGCAATAATGCCCATGCGAAGGCTATGTACGACTTCGTTGCGGTAAGTCAGTTGTGTGAGAAGCAAGGCTATGTGTGAGAAGCAACAAGACTATTTCTTTGACTTCTCAAAATCTAATTTGCAGGCTATGTGTGAGAAGCAAGGTATGCCGCCCCCTCCGCCGATGCCTTCTCCGGTGGGAACGGTGAGTTCCCTTTCAATGACCAACCTTGCACGGTCTTATATCATTGTATATCGCCATGCTAACCACATATTTCAACTCTTGCCTTGTTGCAGCATCATTCTAGAGTCGCATCCCACAATCCCTCTCCCGGTGAGAGCCCTACCAACCCGGCGACCAACCGAGATGGTGCTTCTCCTCCGTGACTTGGCATTCGGTAAGTTATTCCTCTCCTTCTTATTCTTATTGCTTAGCTTAACTTAGACTATGCCATGCTTTAGTTAGCTTAGTAAATTCTAGTTAGGCAAAAAATTAATTACATAAAAAATTACATAATTAGCTTACTTACCTCAAAAATGACATAGACTTTGCTTAGTTGGTACAAACATGACATAATTACTTGATAACACCAAAAAAAGCATAATTAGTTGATATTAGAGCTCAAAAATGACATAATTACTTTAGAAAGTTTCAAAAGAAACCAGAAGATAAGAACAACGAAGAGATGAAGAAATAAGAGAAGAAGAAAGAGGAGAAAAAGATAGATTAAGAAGAAACAAATCTTCTTATTCTTCCTTTTTCTCTTCTTTCTTTTTCTCCATCTTCTTCTTCTTCTTATTCTTCTTATTCTATTTGCTTAGCTTAATTTAGATTTTTTTTCTTCTGCCTATTGTATTCTTTCATTTCCATAACATCAGTATCTCTACATTTTGCAGATTTTGATATAATATGGAAGGATGCTCGACTAGAATCTTTTCTCATGTAGTGTTGGACAATGTGATGCACCACTTGTCTATGTAGTGCTGGACAATGGAAGTATCTTGTCTATGTGTTGAACTTTGTGATGAACTTGTGATTTTGTCTATGTGTTAAACTTTGTGATGCACCACACTTTAATTTGTGTTGGATTTTGTGATGTGTGATACTTGTGTGATGTGATGCACTTGTTGGGTGATGTTTAGTAACAGTTAAATTCCTGTTTATATAAATGTTTTTGCAAATGCAGGGAATTAACAGAAATTAAATTAAAAAAAAATAGAGGTAGGCTTTGCCGTCAGCTTACTGACGGCAAAGCCTTTGCCGTCGGTGGGCTGACGGCAAAGGAGGACACGTGGCAGCCAACTGTTAAATCTGGGAACTCTGGG
>Ga0268300_1000038_pt1 | contig 8003 bp, 3 predicted proteins | sample G5R1_MAIN_15MAY2_FD_189916 | JGI IMG/M metagenome (GOLD analysis project Ga0268300, IMG submission 189916) | Phyllosphere microbial comminities from switchgrass, GLBRC, Michigan, United States - G5R1_MAIN_15MAY2017_LD1 | ecosystem: Host-associated > Plants > Phyllosphere > Phylloplane/Leaf... | reverse complement strand
CAACAAAAGAAATTGTATTTGCCTACTACTCCGACCTTGCCCTGAAAGGATAAGGAAATTGGATAAGAGCGAGAGCTAGACTGACTGTTGGTCCAATGCTAGTGGAGGATTCAGACTGAGGACCCCCTGTGGCGGCTACTCATAAGAAGATGAAGGATTGAAAGAGGACTGATCACCCCTCTGATTTGTGATCTTTTAATAGAAAGAAAAAGCCTTATCCCAGACTTCAAGGTCAATGAAAGCGGGATTCAAAATGATTGACAGGTACCAAAGCAAACATCCCTTTTCCCCTTGCCTGCCTCCCCATGACGAATCCTTTGTCTACCTGGATCTTCAAAGAGCCTCATAGCCAAAAATTATCAAGCAGAGAAGCCATTTCTTTCTCTCTCTGATACTAATTCCCATCTCATGAAATTTCTATTCCATTTTGATTAATAAAATATAGGGCTGGCCTTTAAGATAGGATTCCATAATTGCAAATTCTTTTTTAGGACTCAAAAAGAAAGCAATAAGACTGAAAAGTGGATTTTAGACCTGGCTGACTGACATGTTTACGTCTCATATTGGCTAATGTATTTGGAAGCCCCAGGAACGTCTGTCAAATCTTATTAAAATTAAAAAACTTTCCGGGGTGGCATCCATGCTGAAAAAAGAGACAAATTGATTATGGTTGTCCGTCCTCTATGGAGAGAGATGCACTTAAACCAACCGCATAGTGTGTAAGGATGTCTCTGCGATGGTGATCTTTTGCTTTTGAAATGAGAATGGCTCGGAAGGCTATCATTTTTATTTTCCTTAATAAGACATTTGTACTTTATTTCTGATATCGGCGGGGTACTAGTTGTTGATTCAAAAAAAAAAGATCAGCAGAGATAGTTGAAGGCATGGGGACCGAATATGCCTGAGTTTGGGAAATCACTATTCAAGCCCTATCGGATGGGACCACTTTGAAACTCCCATTTAAATAATGATGTAGATATATAGATATAGATATATGTATATTCATTCTCGGGTCCTCAATCTTAGTTCAGAATTCAGTCTCGTCTTCTTCTTCGACCTAGGTTTTGGATCAAAAACCTATGACTATTGGTGGACTTGCTTATGCAAGAATCGAATCAGCAATTTTTCTGCTACGAGCTGCGAGTTGGTCCAGTCCGCCTTAAAAAATAAAAAATGGAAAAAAGAGAAAACTCTATTCTGAACGAAATGCAAACAAAGAATTTGACTTTCTCAGTCTGGTCTGATTTAGAAGCAAATTTCTATAGAATTCAAAATCCAATATATATTTATTTTATATAGTTTCTAGAAATGCGCTGCCTCGAGTCTTGGCTAACAAAGCCCATGGCATAAGGGAGGACTAAATAAAAAGTTATTGCGCATTAAAATAGAATTCTAACCAAAAATCATTAAATGGATATAAATGCCCATGGATGCAATTCCAATGTCAAAAGTTTTAATGAAAGTAATCTCTCGGCTAGAATGGCTATAGCCAAAGAGATACTTGATCATAATAAAAAAATCGGTGTACCTATGAAGGTAGAGCTGGGTTGGAAAAGGTTTGTAATTGTACCTGTACCTGTACCAGAAAAGAAAGATATAATATAACCTGATACTTCTTGACTTGACCTTCTCCCATTTTATTATTTGGATTCAAGACCTAAATCGAAATGAATGGAAGATGCCTCTGGAACTTTTTGGTTCTTTTTTGCAAGCGATATGAAGTAAGATTCCTCTTCCCCCTACGCACGAGTGAAAAGCTAGGCTAGTTTTGAAAGAAATGAAACAGAGAAATGTTGGGCGCCAAAGCCCACAGCAAATAGGAATGCAGATGGAAATAAAGTATCTTTGGGAAAACGGGATCCACATTCTAGGAACGGTCATGCAAATGAGAAAAAGGCATAGGTTTCTTACTCCACTGAGCACACTACATTAGGGAAAAGCAGTTGAGCATCAAGAAATAATTAGGATAGGATGGACCTTTTCACAAAGAAAGTAGAAGCAAAAACAGTATCAATTTCGACTCCGCATTCGCATGAACCTTTGGTGGTATCCTTCAAATCTTCTTCCTAGCTCTGACCGGGTTGCGTAAAGACCCCTAGAGACACCTCCTCATGCAGGCAGCTAGTGTTTCTTCTTCTTTTGAAACAATAGAGATTATCACGCCCAAGCCATAAAAAATAGAGAGTGGAAATGCCAGTTTTGAAAGAATTGGCACTAAGTAAGAGGTGATCTGCTTTTGGCCTTGTATCGGGCAGCGGGACGTTATGAAGGGCAGCTAAAACATGACTCTTGCGATGCTGAATCATCGATTGATAGAGGTGCTGAGAGGGCTGTGACTGCAGTAGCCTCACTTCACTTTTTTCCACCATCACTAGTACGTGGGGTCCCGAAAACCAAACAAAGAAGAAAATGCACGCACGAGTTGGTGGATTGGGTTAAGCATCTAACTAACTAGATTCCTTACTCCCAGCGATGACCTATAATAGAATATGAAAAGCAATGTTTCCCTTAATCTCTCCCATCTGGATAGATAAATCAAGGTCATGCGTAGCTCGTATAAAAAACTATAAATGAATTATTGCCCTCTGGCGAAAGGAAAAGATTGTTGGTACGAAAGCCGCTATTACACCACTTGAGGGCTGAACCAACCTCATGCTCCATCAGATACAAGAAACAGCCCAACTCTGAGCTTATCGATCTGAAATGCACTTTGAAACCAATGCCTTAGCGAGAGAATGGAGGAGTAGACGCCTCTTCTTATAGATGGACTATGTTTTCTCTTTTTATATGATTATTCGAGTGAGGTGGTTGAGATGCTTCTACAGGGTGGTTCTTGATAGGGCAGCTTCTAATACAATCAGTTAAAGACGTAGTTCAAGTTTGGTATCTACTTGAAATCGAATGAAAAGGAATGCACTCCCTTTGGTCGGGGTTCGCCATTCGATGCCTCAACCAAAGGGATTATTGGAGGTGGTAGTATGAGCCAAGATAGTCGTGAGATACGTTAAGCTGCTAATATGTCCATCTTTGTATCCATACGGAGGGAGAAGGGAAGGCCCATTGATCCTCTTATGAGTCGCTTAACTAAAGCTCGAACGATGTCCCTTCTGGTTCGCCCGAGATTCCTGTAATAATGCTTGATCCATAGTAACGTAAGTAGAAATGGGGAGGTCGAAGCTAGCGATCAAGCTGCTCCATTAGACCCGAAGCTTTCTTCTTATCCCTTTTGTCTTCTTACGTAGGATGATTTCATCCGAGTGTGTGTAAGGCGGGTGGCATTCTTAGCCATAAGCTCTAAGCAACCACCTACTTGTAATATGGTATCCTTTCTCTCTTCCTGGGACTTGAGGGGAGGTTAGTACCGCGAATAAAGTAGTACTCGCTATCCAGCCAGTCATCTACTTGACAAGTTTGGAAAGAATCTCTCGGAAAAGAGAGCGCAATCTCTCTTTGCTTGTGCCACCCGGGCGGAAGATATATCTGAGTCGAGCTCGTCGAAGAAGAAACAGCTACTGACATCCAGGGATGAGGGCTCAGATCAGAGTGAACAAACAGTGCGAAAGAGACTGAGAAGGGGAAGCATGCGCCCGAAAGGGGGGCCATTGCTCCATGTATAATATAACTCGGGATGTTTCACTATATTATATCCCCATTGCTAAACGCAATAGGAAGGGAAAGAAACGTTTCTCCTTCTACACATTTATGAAAATGGCTTCCCGTCGCTCACAGCAGCTTCTCTAGTTTCATTATCGCCAAAAACAAAGGAAATCGACTTAGTCGCTCGCTTGTACCTCCATTTCCAATGGCTAATTCACGCATGTTGTACTTCTCCATAGTTTGCTCGAATCGAACTTGTCCGTACCGACATAATCAGTATCTCCCGGACTACCAAGGCAAAAAACCCAGTAAACTAGTGACTTGAATCATACTTCCTTCCTCTTTGATTGAGGAAACCTAACTACAGGAACTGCTTAAGTCAAGAACAAACAGATGGAGTATTTCTTCCTTTCGAACTAGAAAAAGTTAGGCTACAGCAAGCGCAAGTCATCCCCTTGCGAAGTGCAAAACAAGGGAAATCTGACTTCATAAAAACAAGTTGAGCTATCGTTCCCTTCATTGACCTACTAACTCGTGATACAGCGCGCGTTTCTTCCTCAGAATCTCATTTCAAAAGGCATGAACCATCCCCTAACTTGGAAGGGGACAGGAACAGAAGACACATGACAAGCCTTGTTTCCTACTTGCTGACCCTAGAACAACAAGAGGCAACAGGCTTGCTTAACACTCGAACAAGAGGAAATCGCTTCGTCTTTTTGCCCTTGGCGCGCCTTCTACTTCTGTCGGCACAACTACGTATTTATTAGATTAGAATAGTGCTTTGCTCGGTCCTGCTTTGGACCTATGATCCACTGGTGATTAATCAGCATCTACAGCTTTCGCTTTGGGTCGGGAATTTGGAGAGATTGGCTCTATAGAAAGGGAAGCGAGTCTTTGAACTATGTTAGCGCCGAGGGTTCACTAAACCTACTGTCCTTCTGACTTTCGTGTTTCGTAACTCATTAGATTCCTAGCTTTTTAGCGGGGGCTTTGGCAGAGAAATAGCTAGATCTGTAACAATCAAAATAAGTCGGTGTTCAGTTCATTAGAGCAAGGAGAAAGTGCACTAGATAGACAGGTTGGACAATGAGGGCTTTTACTCTCCCTATCTCGAGTAGGATCATTGAAAAGAAAGAAAACGAATGGTTTCTCGGCAATGGTTTCTTCAACTGGCTTGTGCCACAGCTCATAGCTCGAATCGGGATTGGAAAAACGGAAGGAAAGTAAGGCGCTAGAGCCTCTGATGAGGAAGACCTCGGATCTTTCAGAAGGAATAGGCCTACCTGCTTTAGCTTTTATGGTTCACCGCGGTCTTCTTCTTCCTAGCCCAAGGCGGTTTCTCTCTCAAACTGAGTCAAATCCGTAAAATTGTAATGAAGAGGAAAGCAGCGGCTTTGACTCTCTCACCTAACAGGTCGGTATTCATGTCCACCAGAATTGTCTACTGATTGGCTGTAGTTTACTTCCCGATCAGAAGGATCCGAATCCTGTTTAATAAAGACCCATTGCCACCTAGGTATCCTTTATCTTCTCTCGTTCCTCTTTGGACAAAGGTTTCAAACCACCAACTCTTGAGAAATCTCTGAGGAGTATGCATCTGGGTAAAGCAATGAATAGGATGTAGATGAAGCCCGGTATGACTCAACGTTTTCACTTTTTGCAAGGTCTGATGATCAACGAGCTAAAAAAAAGGGGGGGTATGCGCGCGGGTACCGGTGCAGTTAATAATTGAGGTCAACTGACGGAACTTCATGCGAATCTACAGGTTTTGGATGGAGTGGGTTAACGAGAGATTTCCCCACAAGTCGGCCTATAACTCACTCCCCGACTGACCTTTTAGCCGAGCTTGCCCTGGTGCATTTGGTCTACATTGGATAGAGCAAGAGCTCAAAAGCGGCAACTTCTTCTTTATTGAAGTGAAAGATTTCTTGGATCCGAACAGCTTGCTGCTTCTCCGAAACCTTCACCAGCTTAGCTTGTGTATCCTTGTAAGGTCGCGGACCCGGCGTAAGAACGAGAAACGTGAGTCTAGCATGACATAAACCCAAACCCCGGCACTTTTTATACTTCTCATCTCAGGACAAGTCACAGAAGAGGTAAGGCGCTATAGCCAGTGAAGGAACGGGAAAGAAGAATCAGTGGAATTGACCAATAATTTATACCATTACGACTTTGAATAATCGCTAATAGCTGACACCAATGGAATATTTTTGGACCCTAAGGCTCACGTTGACTCCGTCCTTTATTGAATAGCCGTGAGTAAGTATCCATCACACAAACGTCCCTAAACCTCAGTAAGCCTTTCTAGATGATGCATTTCCCTTCTTATCTATCGATGTATTCATCTGAGGCCACAGGCAGGTATATATCTACGAGTGGTTTATATTATATAAAGGAGGGTACTGATAAGAATGCTGTTCGGAAAAGGCGAAACAAGTTGTGTTGACTGAGGCTCAGAATACGTTCTTGCACCACTCCTTTCAAACACACATACCCTTTCTTCTCACAAATGTGAAATTCCGGAACTCTGTGTGTAATTGTTGCAACAACGATAGGGACTCTGCCGAGGGCTCCCCGGTAGGTTCTAGTCTCTCTTTATACTGCGACTGGAGCAAGGCGTAATGGGCTGTGTGGTATGTTGATCAAGGAGGTGCTGCATTGGCTGTAGCTGCAAGAGGTCTTGAGACAGAAATTATGCCATTATTGCTTCTTTCATTTAAAAGCTTGAGTCGGTTCTATCTAGCTAAGTTATTCAATAAAGTAGATCGAAGTGTGTGATGCTTGTGAGTTTGGCAACTACTATATACGATATTTATAACAATACTTGATACTTGATTTATGACTTCCTCTACCTAGACCCACACCTACTTTGAACTTAACTTAACGGAGCGGCGGATCCAATAAAAAGGGACTACATTCCAATCCTACTCACCAGAATAAATAGTTGTATGGCATTCGAACCCCACCTTCATGGTTGTATTCTAATTAGCTGGAAATGTATGACCTAAGCTTCTCAACAGGCATTCACTCAACAGAGCACTTAATGAGTTTTCTAATGGCTTGAAAGACTACTTACTATGTTTCTTTTAAGCTTAGTTGCAAAAGAAAAGCAAAGGGGAATGCGGGTCCATTTCGTAACGCTTACGGTGATAAAGAAAAGTAACTCCCATCCGCGTGAGAGGCATCGCTACCGGGCCGGGGTAAGGTAAAGCGAAACCAGAGTCCTTCTAGCCCAGCTCCGCTCTTTTTCTCGTGATACGTCTGATCGATTTTCTCGCAGGGATGATATTGAATCAGAAAACCTAATCAGTTGTAGAAATTACTAAATTTTCCCGTATCTCGAGTACTTGGTTGGGATACGAGGATCCGTGTGGGTTTGAAGCTCCATAGCATGAAATAACACCATTCCCTAATTTAGAATTGAATGACCACCGCGGGTAGGGTACTGCGACAAGAAAGCTACGCCTGCCTCTCCCATCCTCAACTCCAATCTCTGAACTATTCCTAGGTAAGTAAAATCTCGCCATGCCATGGGGCGATTTCTTCTCGAATTTACTTATAGTAGTGATGCTCACGAAGCCTCCCAGCTAAAGTTGCTTCAATGGTAAGAATTCAGTGGGGTTTTTTACTCCCAATGCCACAATTCCCGATAGGCCGACGTAACGGATCAGCCCAAAGATGATTCCTCCGTGACTAGATCTTACTCACCCCTCAAGCCCGAGTTTCGGTGGGGCGGATACCAGTATGTTTAGTAGAACTTATATAAGTACACATAACAAAGGATTCTTTCCATTATAAAGGGCATAGCTTTTCAAGAAATTCACTTAACATGGATGGAATGCCCTCAGCCACCAGTAGAGTAGGTATCTTTGACCCCAACCACAGCGTGGGCAGGCCCAGTCAAAGGTAGCAAAGGTAGTAAGTGCAGCCACCTCGGGAGAGCTAGGTACAATTTCTTTTTTCATTCAACCTATATATCTTTTATTAATAAAAACACTGCGTAGAGAAGTGATAACCTTAGCACAAGTGCTAGCACGCTTCATATTTCTAGTAACAAGGGCCGTTGCTTGTTTGGTCGTTAGATCAGAGGGCGCTCATCCCTTGCTCGGTCCCTGAAAATGAGATAACATAGGCTTTTGATATCTGCTCTGTCAACAAGCCCTGGTTCAATCCCTGCTTCTTCCAGGCCTTATCCCTAAAGAGGTCAACAATTCTTTTGTGTAAAGCCTTTTGTTCACTGGTCTTCACTTCAAGCAATTCCATTAGTCCAAGTCTGCCGCGGTAATAGGAGATAAGCAATTGGTGGTCGTAGGCTCACTCACCTCTAGCTCTTTTTCTTTGCGATGACCCCGTCCTTGTTGAACATCCGTCCTCTAGCAAAAAATCGATCTTCTCCTGTATGTAGC
>Ga0268300_1000037_pt1 | contig 8181 bp, 6 predicted proteins | sample G5R1_MAIN_15MAY2_FD_189916 | JGI IMG/M metagenome (GOLD analysis project Ga0268300, IMG submission 189916) | Phyllosphere microbial comminities from switchgrass, GLBRC, Michigan, United States - G5R1_MAIN_15MAY2017_LD1 | ecosystem: Host-associated > Plants > Phyllosphere > Phylloplane/Leaf... | reverse complement strand
TATCTTCGGCAATCGCCATGCAGATGAAGTCGTAAGCGCGACGCGAGGCGAACACCGCATAAGTGGTCGCAAAAGGTACAAAACCCTCCCTGGCCATGCCGGCCGCTGCGCTCATCAGCAACTGTTCGGCCATGCCCATTTGATAGAAACGTTCGGGATGCGCCTTGGCGAAGATGTGCAGGTCGGTGTATTTCGACAGGTCAGCCGACAGCCCGACGATATCCTGACGTTGCTCCGCGAGCGCCGCCAATGCATGGCCGAACGGAGCCGGGCGAGTGGCCTGACCCTCGGACGCGATAGACGCGATCATTGCCGAGGTGGTCAGTTTTTTCTTCGTGGCAACGGACGGAGACGGTGTGTGATTGGCAGAGCTCATACGATTTTCCCCTCGTCGAGGTTATTCAGTGCGATGTCCCATTCGTGCTCATCCACACGGATGAAGTGGGTCTTTTCACGGGTTTCCAGAAACGCCACGCCCTTGCCCATTTTGGTGTCGCAGATGATGACCCTGGGCTGCGTTCCGTCGTGCTGGCGCGCGTTGTCGAAGGCGGCGACGAGCGCGTCCAGATCGTTGCCGTCGACCCGTTGGGTAAACCAGCCAAACGCCTGCCAGCGATCGACAATGGGTTCGAAAGCCAGTACCTCACTGGAGTGACCATCGGCCTGTTGGTTGTTCACATCGATGATCGCGATCAGGTTGTCCAGCTTCCAGTGCGAGGCGGACATGGCCGCTTCCCAGGTGGAGCCTTCATTCAGCTCGCCGTCCGACAGCAGGTTGTAGACGAAAGAACGCGAGTTCTTGCGTTTCAAACCCAGACAGGCCCCTACGGCAATGCCCAGCCCGTGACCCAGTGAGCCACCGGTGATTTCCATGCCGGGGGTGTAGGTGGCCATTCCGGACATGGGCAATCGGCTGTCGTCGGAGCCATAGGTTTCCAGCTCATCGAGCGGGATGATGTCGGCCTCGATCAGCGCCGCGTACAGCGCAATGGCGTAGTGGCCGATCGACAGATAAAAGCGGTCACGCTGTTCCCATTCAGGGTCTTCAGGGCGATAGTTCAGCGCGTGAAAATAGGACACGGCGAGCAGGTCCGCAGCGCCCAGCGCCTGTCCGACATAACCCTGGCCCTGAACCTGGCCCATGCGTAATGCGTGTCGACGAATGTTATGAGCACGCTGCGCCAGCGAAGTGGAATGCGCAGGTAAAGTAGTGGCTGTCATGGTGATTACTCCGTTGACTCAACGATTGACCGAGGCGGCAGGGATGCGCAGCACCAGATAGGCGCCGATGAACAGCACGCCGGTAATCAGGTACATGCCAATGGCGCTTGAGCCGGTCGTGGTGGTGATCCAGCCGATCAGGTAGGGCGAACAGAAGCCCGCGAGATTGGCGAAACTGTTGATTCCGGCGATCCCGGCGGCCGCCGATACCCCGCCCAGCAGGGTGGTGGGCAGCATCCAGAACAGCGACGATGCCGAGAGAATGCCTGCTGCGGCGAGGCACAGGCTGAGCACCGAGAGCAGCAGATTGCCGCCGAACAGCGCTGCCAGGCTCAGCCCGAGCGCGCCTGCGATCATCGGCCCGACCAGGTGCCAGCGGCGTTCTCGATGCTTGTCGCCGCTGCGCCCCATCAACAGCATCACGACGATTGCGCACAGGTAGGGAAGGCTGGTCATCAGGCCGATATGCAGCGGGTCGGAAACGCCTGCATTGCGAATCAGCGTAGGCAGCCAGAAGGTGATTGCGTACTGGCCCATCACCACGCAGAAGTAGATGCACGCCAGCAGCCACAGACGCTTGTCGCGAATGAAGGCGCCTACCGACGCGTGTACCACTTTCTGGCTGTTGTCCTCTTGCAGCTCCTTGTTGACCAGTTCCTTTTCTTCAGCGGACAACCATGTCGCCTGATGCACGCCATCCTTCAGATAGCTGAGTACCAGCAAGCCGACGATCACCGTCGGGATCGCTTCGAGGACGAACATCCATTGCCAGCCGGCCCAGCCATGAACGCCTGCGAAGCGGGTCATGATGTAGCCCGACAGCGGGCCGCCGATCATGCCGGACAGCGGGATGGCGATGAACCACAGCACGGTCATGCGCGCGCGGCGATAAGAGGGGAACCAGTACGTTAGGTACAGCAGCAGACCGGGTGCCAGACCGGCTTCCGCCACCCCGAGCAGAAAGCGCAGGGCGTAGAACTGCCAGGCAGTTTCGACAAAGGCGAAGAGCGCGGAAATAATCCCCCAGGAGATCATGATGCGGGCGATCCAGCGTCTGGCACCGACCCGGTGAAGGATCAGGTTGCTGGGCACCTCACAGAGGAAATAGCCGATGAAAAACATGCCTGCACCCAGCCCGTAGACGGTTTCGCTGAAGGCCAGGTCGTTCATCATCTGCAGCTTGGCGAAGCCGACATTGACCCGATCCAGGTACGCGCACAGGTAGCACAGCATCAGGAACGGCATCAGTCGCCAGGCGGTCTTGCGGTAGGCATTGGCGCGCGTGGTCGACACCGCGTCGAGGGTCATGGTGGTTATCATGATGGTCTGATCTCTTGTTTTTATAGATCGGCCAGGCAACCGCCTGGCGTATCGTCGATCCAGAACAAACACAGGCTGTTTGCCAGCCCGTCCACTCGCGGTCAGTGAATCAGCATGCCGCCGTTCACATCCAGCGTGATACCGGTGAGGTAGGACGACAGGTCGCTGGCCAGAAACAGCGCGGCATTGGCCACGTCCTGCGCTGCGCCCAGGCGGCCCAAGGGAATGCCGTCGATGATCGCGTGGCGTCGCTCATCCTGCATCAGACCGCCGGTGATATCGGTATGAATCAGGCCGGGAGCGATGGAGTTGACACGCACCTGATCGGGGCCGAATTCCCGCGCCATTGCTTTGCCAAGTCCCAGCACGCCGGCTTTCGCGGCGCTGTAATGAGGCCCGCCGAAAATGCCGCCGCCGCGCTGGGCGGAAACCGAAGACATGCACACGATACTGCCCGAGGACTGGGCGCGCATGGTCGGGATCACCGCTTGCGACATGAGCAAGGTGCCGCGCAGGCTGACGTCGAGCACCTTGTCGTAATCGGAAGGGCGGATGTCCAGGGTCTTGATGGGTTGTGTGATACCGGCGTTATTCACCAGAATGTCGATGCGACCATAGTGCGCGATGATTTTGCTGACGGCCTCGTGAACCTGACGTTCGTCGGCGACGTTGGCCGCCAGGCCGAGATGACCTTCGCCCAGTGCGGCGGCGGCATCGCGTGCTGCGGACTCGTCGAGATCGATAATCACCACGCGTGCGCCGTGGTTGGCGAAGGTGATCGCGGTTGCGCGACCGATACCGCGTTCCGACGCCGCGCCGGTGATCACTGCAATTTTGCCTTGAAGTAGCATGAGGGTTACCTCTGATTATTGTTATTGGGTTCGATTCGGGTGATCGATGACTTCAGAGTGTTCCCGGTGCCGATCCTGAGCAATGCCGCAAAAATCACTGGATGCTGAAAAAAATTCACCTCTCGTCAATTCGACAGGCGAGTGGTTGAATGAATGAAACTCGAATAATCGGACACATCGGAGCATCCATGCGGCCTGATGACGATGCACCGCTGAGCCTGCCACCGCTGAAAGCGCTTCAGGCTTTCGAGCAGACGGCGCGCTTTGGCAACCTGGCAAGAGCCGCCGAAGTACTGGATCTGACGCCGTCGGCGGTCAGTCACCAACTGGCCCGGCTGGAGGCCTTGATTGGTCGCCAGCTGTTCGTTCGGGCCGCCCGTGGTGTGACCCTGACGCCGGTCGGTGAGCAGTATCTGAAAGATGTCTCCGGAGTGCTGCACAGTCTCGCCGTCGCCACCGAGCGTGCCGCCAGCGATGTCAGCCTCGATTGCCTGCGTCTGCATTCTGCGCCCAGTTTCGGGCTGCTGTGGCTGATGCCCAGGCTGGAAGCCTTTCGCGTAAGCCATCCGGACATTCAGATCAACCTGTCGTGTTCTTACGAGTCGCTGCATTTCAGCAGGGACAAGATCGACGTCGATATCCGGCATGGCAGGCCGAACTGGCCGAGTTATGAAGTGCGCACCTTGCGTGACGAGAAATTCGCTGTGCTGGCGTCTCCGCAGCTATTGGCGCGACGTCCGGTAGAGAGCGCCGCTGGCTTGCTCGACCGCGAACTGATTCTCTCCGAGGCCACACTGCTGAAATGGCCTGAATGGTTTGCCCGGCATGGTCTGGCTCGTCCGGAAAAGCCCTACGCGCTGAGTTTCGACCGCTCATACATGACGCTCGAAGCGGCCAGCCACGGTCTGGGGTTTGCATTGGAAAGTACGTTGCTGGCGCAAAAATACCTGGCCACGGGTGAGTTGATCGAAGTTGCCCCTCAAGCCCTGACTGCACCGGTCGCCGCGCACCATCTGGTATTCCCCAAGGCGCACTCCAGCTTCCCCAGAGTCAGGCGATTTCTGGAATGGATGGAAGGCGAACTGGGGCAGGGATTTGTGTTTTGAACCGTGCTGTCTTTGGTCTGGCAATGGGATGCTCAATGTCCCGGGTGGCGTGCCAACGTTGAACATCGGCACGCCAATCAAGCGCTTCTAAACGACCAGCCGATGCGGTTGCCAGGCGCTGCCCTGCTGATCTTGCGCGTCAATCACCAGACTTTGCCTTGCCGGTGCATCAAACATCGAGCGCAGGTTCTTTTCGATGGTGTTGCACAGGTCTTCCATGCGGATCCGGTGCTGGCTGGCGCCGAACGGGGCTTGCAGGTCAGTGCCGATGCGGTCCATTGCCAGCAGCATGCAGCCGACCACCGTGGATATCGCCGGGGTGAACCAGCCCAGAGTGGTCACCATGCTCAGCGGCATGATGATGCAGAACAGGGTACTGAACAGTCTGGGGAAATAGACATACGGGTAGGGCAGCGGCGTATTGGCGATGCGCTCCATCCCGCCCTGGCAGTTGGACAGTTCGACCATGGTCGACTCCAGTCGCGCCAAGCGGATGCTGTCGATTCGACCCCCGACAAACTCTTCGGAGATCATGGCCGCCGAGCCATTGAGGATGTCATTGGGAAAGTTGTTGCTCTCTTTTGCGCGCTGAATCTCGGAATCCGATAACAGCCCTTCAAGTTTCGCTTTGCTGACATCGCCTTTCAAATGAGCGCGCAGTGCCCGCAGGTAAGCCACGTGACGATTGAACAGCACTTCTTTCACCGGGTTGCCGCGCTCGTTGGCATTGCCTTCAATCAAGGTCAGTACCTGGCGGCCATAGCTGCGCGAGCTGTTGACCATCGCGCCCCATAACGTGCGTGCCTCCCACCAGCGGTTGTAGGCGCTGGAATTGCGAAAGCTGATCAGCACGATAAGCGCCGAGCACAACAGCGTAAGCGGCATCAGCGGGAGATCTATCCCAGCACCCTGGACCAACATGAAGTCCATGGTCACGGCCACGTCCCAGAGCAGAAGCCAGAACAGTGACCAGCCAACGTAGGTGACCGTTCTGCTGATGCACCGCCATTTTTTTTCAAAAGGACCAGACATTGCGGCACTCCTTTGCTGGGTTGGAAGAGGTTTGGCGCGGTCAATCAACACGCCACGCTGCAAACTTACTGACCGAGGCTTAAAGCTCGCTTAATTCTCCATGGTGGCGAAACAGTCACGCCTGTCTTGACCATGGCGGCCCATGCCGACAGCTGGAACCCCCGGCACAGTTGCGACCACACAGCCTTGTCGGTCCTCTTCGCTGACGGGCACCCGGACGTTTGCAATTCCTATCACTCTCGGACCGACGCCCCATTGCCTTGCCTGTTTACAAGCAAGTCGTCCGGCCAGACCCGTCTCGTCGCGTTGCTACGCAACTTACGCAATAGAGAGGGAGTTTCCATGAACATCAACCGAACCGGCAGCCCGCACCCCAGCATCGAGCTGGAGCGGTTTTATTCCGCACCGCAATCATTGGCCTCCAGTTCCGTACGCGAGCTCAGCCCTGCCGAGCAGACCATGTTGGATTCCATTACCGATTACCTGAAAGATCATGTGTTCGCTGCGCACAAACTGCCGTTGAGTGAGTCGGCCGTCGATCAGGACGCTGTTCATGCGCATAACGAGCAGATCGACAACATCATCGATACTCGCGCCAGACGCTTGCTGGACGAGGGCGAAACGCCTGCCAGCATTGGCGAAACCTTCGCCAAGGCGGAGAAGTTCGACAGGATGGCAACCACCGCTTCGACCGCGCTACGTGCCACGCCGTTTGCCGCTGCGTCGGTGTTGCAGTACATGCAGCCTGCCATCAACAAGGGCGACTGGCTGCCGACGCCGCTCAAACCCCTGACGCCATTTGTATCCGGAGCGCTGTCCGGTGTCATGGATCAGGTGGGCACTACGGTCATGAATCGCGCCACGGGCGACCTGCACTACCTGAGCACCTCGCCTGAGAAACTGCATGATGCGATGGCTGCTTCCGTGAAGCGTCATTCGCCGGGTGTCATGCGTCAGGCGGTCGATCTGGGCATTGCCGTTCAGACTTACAGTGCGCGTAATGCGGTGCGTACCGTGCTGGCGCCAGCACTGGCATCCAGACCCGCCGTGCAGGGTGCGGTCGACATCAGCGTGTCGGCGGCAGGTGGCCTGGCGGCCAACGCGGGGTTCGGCAATCGGATGCTCAGTGTGCAGGCGCGTGATCACCTGCGCGGCGGTGCATTCGTGCTCGGCATCAAGGACAAGGAACCCAAGGCAGACTTGAGTGAAGAAACCGACTGGCTCGATGCCTACAATGCGATCAAGTCAGCCAGCTACGCCGGCGCGGCGCTGAACGCCGGCAAGCGGATGGCGGGTCTGCCGCTTGACGTCGCCACCGACGGCCTGAAAGCGGTGAGAAGCCTGGTGTCGGCCACCGGTCTTGCGCAAAACGGGCTGGCCCTGGCGGGCGGCTTTGCCGGCGTGGGCAAATTGCAGGAGATGGCGACCAAAAATATCACTGACCCGGCCACCAAGGCGGCGGTCAGCCAACTGACCAATATGGCCGGCTCGGCAGGTGTGTTCGCAGCCTGGACCACGGCCGCAGTCGCAACCGATCCCGCAGTGAAAAAGGCCGAGTCGTTCTTGCAGGATACGGTTAAATCGGCGGCGTCGAGTTCGACCAGCTATGTAGCCGATCAGACTGTCAAGCTGGCCAGGGCGGGCATCGACGCGAGTAGTGAGGCGATTGCTGCGACGGGGGCATCCCTGCGTGACACATTACGTCGTCGCAATGCTCGTGAGCCGGACATAGAAGAGGGTGGCATTGCAGCGGGTTCACCGAGCGCGGTGCCGTTCCAGCCAGGGCGCTCATAAGCGTCTCCAACCATAGCCGGTAAAGGAAAGGGGCGCCCTCTACGGAATGCGCCCCTTTGCTTGTTCCTCATGTATGCGTCGTATCAGAGCTCGGTGTGCTGGGTAGACGCCTTGGTCTTGTCATAGGCGTGCTTGACGTCGCTCATGGCGATGTCGCCAGTGGCCAGCTTCAGGTTATCGCTGTCGCTTTTGACGAGTGCGAACTTGCCATGGGTGGCGTCCACGCCATTGAGCTCGACACTCATGTCATCAAACTGTTTGCCGCCATTGGTGCGGACCAGCGTACCGAAATCGGTGGCTTTGAAACCGTCGACTTTCAGGTGAGTATCGGCGTTGAGCTGAATGACCTTGTCATCGGCACCGTTGGCGCTGCTGTTAGTGATGTTCAGGTTGGTGACCTTTGCGCCTCCTTCGCCCTTGACCGTGATCATGTCTTCACCGACGTTCTGGGCGTGCACGTTATCAATGGTGACCTGCTCCGAGTTCTTGGCATTCACGTGGATGCCGTCGGCTTCGTTCTCACCCAGGTTCACGTTTTTCAGCACAGCGCCTTCGGCCAGTTCGAACAGGGGTTTCTGATGTTCGTCCTGGTCGCCGGTGCCCATCGACTTGTCGGCGGTAAAGGTTGCACCGTGGCCGTCATACACCTGGCCAGGACCGACTTCGATGGTGTCTTTCTCGACATTGACCTCGCCGGATTGCTCAAGAGAGCCCGTTGTATCCGAAACCGTGCCGTTGCCCGAGCTGCGGCCGGGATTGGCCAGTTGTGGGGTGACTTGAGGCGTTACGCTATCACCGCCACCGCCACCGCCACCGGTTCCGTCCTCGGTCGAAGGCGTGCCGCTGCCGTCTGCGCC
>Ga0268300_1000035_pt1 | contig 8223 bp, 7 predicted proteins | sample G5R1_MAIN_15MAY2_FD_189916 | JGI IMG/M metagenome (GOLD analysis project Ga0268300, IMG submission 189916) | Phyllosphere microbial comminities from switchgrass, GLBRC, Michigan, United States - G5R1_MAIN_15MAY2017_LD1 | ecosystem: Host-associated > Plants > Phyllosphere > Phylloplane/Leaf... | reverse complement strand
AGTGGTCAACACTGTCTGCGCCCTGCTCGACCAACTGCGTCCGGACTCAGCCCATCGCCCGCATGCCAGCCTGATCACTTATGTGCAGGACCGCCCGGGCCATGACCTGCGCTACGCTATTGATGCCAGCAAGATTCAGCGCGAGCTGGGCTGGGTGCCGGAAGAAAGCTTCGAATCCGGCATCCGCAAAACGGTGCAGTGGTATCTCGATAACCCCGAGTGGGTTGCTCATGTAAAGAGCGGAAGCTACCAGCAATGGATCGACAAGAACTACACAGCGCGCGCCGATAAATGATGAAGATTCTTCTGCTGGGCAAAAACGGCCAGGTGGGTTGGGAGTTGCAACGTTCACTCGCTGTAGTGGGTGAAGTAGTGGCTCTTGACCGCCATACCGTATCGACGGCCTATGGCGACCTTTGTGGCGATCTGTCTGACCTGGAAAGCCTGCGCAATACCATTCGCAGCGTGAAACCTCAGGTTATCGTCAACGCCGCAGCCTATACCGCTGTCGACAAGGCTGAAACAGAGCGCGAGCTCGCGCATACGGTCAATGCCCTGGCCAGCCAGGTCCTGGCAGAAGAGGCGCGCACGCTGGACGCCCTGTTGGTTCATTACTCGACCGACTATGTGTTCGACGGTTCGGGCGACACCGCCTGGAAAGAAAGCGATGCGGTGTCGCCGGTCAACTATTACGGCGCAACCAAACTTGAAGGCGAGCGACTTATCGCTGCCTCAGGCTGCAAGCACCTGATCTTCCGTACCAGCTGGGTTTACGCGGCACGTGGCAACAACTTTGCCAAAACCATGTTGCGCCTTGCAAAAGATCGCCCGACGCTCAATGTGATCGCCGATCAGATTGGAGCGCCTACAGGTGCGGAGTTGCTGGCCGACATAGCAACGGCAGCCCTGCTTCAAACGCTGGCGAAGCCGGAGCTTTGTGGCATCTACAACCTGGCACCTGCCGGCGAAGTGTCATGGCATGCCTACGCGCAGTATGTGATTGATTTCGCCCGCGCCAACGGGGAACCCCTGGCGGTAGAAACGATCAATCCCATCGGCACGATCGAATACCCTACACCCGCGCAACGCCCTCTGAATTCGCGTCTGAACACAGAAAAGCTGCGCCACAATTTTTCTCTGCACCTGCCTGACTGGCAAAGTGGTGTAGCCCGAATGCTCATGGAAACTCTGAACAAATGACCACCATTAATCGTAAAGGCATCATCCTGGCCGGCGGCTCGGGCACTCGTCTGCACCCGCTCACCCTTGGCGTATCCAAGCAGATGCTGCCTATCTACGACAAGCCGATGATTTTTTACCCTCTTTCAGTGCTGATGCTGGCGGGGATGCGTGAAGTCCTGATCATCTCGACACCAGAAGACTTGCCAAGCTTCCGCAAGCTGCTGGGTGATGGCAGCCAATACGGTATTCAGCTGACTTATGCTGAACAACCTACACCTGACGGCCTGGCACAGGCGTTCATCATCGGCGAAGAGTTCATCGGTGAAGATCCTTGCTGCCTGATTTTGGGCGATAACATCTTCTACGGTCAGCACTTCTCCGACAACCTGCGCTCGGCCAGCCAGCAGACCAGCGGCGCTACGGTCTTCGGCTATCACGTTTCCGATCCTGAGCGCTTTGGTGTTGTCGAGTTCGACGAAACCGGTCGCGCCTTGAGCATCGAAGAGAAGCCTGCAGCACCGAAGTCGAGCTATGCAGTAACCGGCCTGTACTTCTACGACAACCAGGTCGTCGAAATCGCGAAGAGTATCAAGCCTTCCGAACGTGGCGAGCTGGAAATCACTGATGTAAACCGTGCCTACCTCGAGCAGAAGAGCCTGACCGTAGAAATTCTCGGTCGTGGCTTTGCGTGGCTGGACACAGGTACTCATGAGTCGCTGCTTGAAGCGAGCCATTTCGTGCACACCATCGAGCAGCGTCAGGGCTGGAAAGTTGCCTGCCTGGAAGAGATCGCCTACACCAACGGCTGGATCACGGCCGCTCAGTTGGGCGAACAGGCTCAGAAGCTGAAGAAGACCGGCTACGGCCAGTATCTGCAGAAGTTGCTGGATCTGGGCTCGTTCTAAGACTGCAAACCTCTATCCAATACCGCAAGGCTGCGAACAGTATGTCATCTGCTTTTCCCAAGGTAGCCGTGCTGTTGGCAGCCTATAACGGTATGGCGTGGATAGAGGCGCAACTTGATTCAATCCTGAAGCAGAAAAACGTCTGCGTCAGCGTGTTCATCAGTGTCGATACCTCCACGGACGGCACTGAAGCATGGTGTGCCGACTACGCTCAGCACCATGCGAGTATCTCCCTGCTGCCGCCTGCCGGACGATTTGGCGGAGCGTCACGCAACTTCTTTCGCTTGATCCGGGATGTCGACTTCTCGACATTCGATTACGTAGCGTTCTCAGATCAGGATGATATCTGGCACCCGGACAAGCTTCAGCGCGCCGTAGCGGCTTTGGCGCCGGGCCATCATGATGCCTATTCCAGCAATGTCACCGCATTCTGGCCTGATGGTCAGCGTGTACTGCTGGATAAGGCTCAGCCTCAGGTCCAGTGGGACTATCTGTTCGAAGCTGCAGGCCCCGGCTGCACCTATGTGTTGAATCGCCGGCTTGCAGATGCGTTCAAGTCATCCCTCCTTTCCCACTGGGATGCAGCTCAGGCCGTCAGCCTGCACGACTGGTACTGTTACGCATTTGCTCGCAGTCACGGCTTCCGATGGCTTATCGATCCGGTTTCCGGCATGGACTACCGTCAACATGCCAACAACCAGGTTGGAGCCAATACCGGACTTGCTCCCCTCATCAGTCGACTGAAAAAAATTGCTGATGGCTGGTGGGCCGGGCAGGTATTGCTCATTGGCCGTTTGACCGGAAACAACCAACTGCATACTGCGGGGAAGCACGGGAGTACACGGCTGTCGTTCCTGAAACTCGCTTTCAAGGCACCGCAATGCCGCAGGAGACCGCGAGACAAGATTTTCTTCGTTATTGCGTGCCTGGCAGCAATGCTAAGCAAGCCTTGACTGCCAAATAGCCACTCGTACCCTATCAGGCCCAGCCAGAGCGATATAGCCTGATTAAACCAGTGATCAGGCATCGCAACCTTCTGAAAATACGGGTTTTCAACATCTGCGCCCAAAGCCAGAGAGGACTTCAGCCGCCGCATGGCCGGGCATCGGTCACAGCACCGAAACCGCTTAATTTCGCTGGGCACCGAATGTTCTCCGGCGGCGGCTTATGTTAATGTGCAGGCCTTTGTTTTCGGTATCAAAAGCGCAAAGAAGCCGGTGTAACCGGGGTGAGCGGAACCAGCCTCGGAAGGTGGGGTCACTTGTACCGCCCAACCAAGGATGACAAGGCTCCAGTCACCCATACGGCCATGAGCTCAGATACCGGACGCGCTTCAATTCGTAAAACCGTCCTGCCATGAAGACCTTGTGTTGCTCATCGTCGGAACCTACGTCGGAAAACTACAAATAGACGATGCATGCCCCGCGCGCCCCAGTCATAACAGAACTACCCCCCTTATCCAGCGCAGACATTTTCCGCCCAGGTGGACAGTCTATGGCGCACCCGACGCCCATGAGCCTCGATATCGTAAAACGCGTTTTAATGGCGCAATCAAATTTCATGGCGCAGGCTTTTTTCAACACACGCCTGCCCCAGCCAGGGCCTTATGAGCAGACCCTGATGAGCATCCCGGAGATACGTTACCTATGAATGCAACACGCCTCGCCATTCCAGACGTCATCGTATTTGAGCCCAAGGTTTTCGGAGACGATCGCGGTTTTTTCTTTGAAAGCTTCAACCAGAAGGCATTCGAAGAGGCCGTTGGGCGTTCTGTAACGTTCGTTCAGGACAACCATTCGCGTTCGGTGAAGGGCGTTCTTCGCGGTTTGCATTACCAAATTCAACAGCCACAGGGCAAGCTGGTCCGAGTCACCGTCGGAGAAGTCTTTGACGTTGCGGTCGACCTGCGCAAGAGCTCCCCTACGTTCGGCAAATGGGTAGGACTGCATCTCACCGCCGAAAACAAAAAACAACTGTGGATTCCGGAAGGCTTTGCCCACGGCTTCGTTGTACTGTCCGAAAGCGCCGAGTTCCTTTACAAGACCACCGATTACTGGGCGCCTGAACATGAGCGCAGCCTTGCCTGGAACGACACCACTGTGGGCATCGACTGGCCATTCGGCGAAGCGCCCTCTCTGTCCGCTAAAGATCAGAAAGCCGTCGTATTCGAAGACGCCGAGGTGTTCGCTTAATGAACCCTCATAAAACCCCCTCGGCAGGCCCTTTACGGCTCGTCAGCAGCCTGTGGACCAACCGCTCATTGATCTCGCAAATGACCAAGCGAGAAGTCATTGGGCGCTACCGTGGCTCGGTGATGGGCCTGGCGTGGTCATTCTTCAATCCGGTTTTGATGCTGGCGGTATATACCTTCGTGTTCTCTGAAATCTTCAGCGCGCGTTGGGTCGGAGTCGATACCGGCAAAGGCGGCTTCGCTATTCTGCTGTTCGTCGGGATGATCGTGCATGGCTTGTTTGCAGAGTGTGCGAACAGAGCACCTTCTTTGGTGATGAGTAACAGCAATTACGTCAAGAAGGTGGTGTTTCCTCTGGAGATTTTGCCGGTTATCACCTTGGGTTCGGCGCTCTTCCACAGTTGCATCAGCCTTATTGTGCTGGTGATCGCACAACTGTTGATCTCGCACACGCTTTTCTGGACGGCGCTGTTGTTTCCGCTGATTCTGGTGCCGCTCATTCTCGGCACACTGGGTATCAGCTGGTTTCTCGCATCCCTGGGTGTGTACTTGCGCGACGTCGCGCAGGTCATTACGGTTCTGACAACCGTTCTGCTGTTTCTGTCGCCGGTTCTTTACCCGGTGGCGGCGCTTCCTGAAGTCTATCGCCCCTGGCTGCAGATGAACCCGCTTACCTACATTATCGAAGAGAGCCGTAGCGTACTGCTGTTCGGCAACCTCCCGCATTGGGACAGCCTGGGTATCGCCATCGTGATTGGCGCGGTAATTGCTGTCATGGGGTTCTGGTTTTTCCAAAAAACACGTAAAGGATTCGCTGATGTCATCTGATCAACCGGTTATCAGCGTACAAAACGTCTCGAAGTGTTTTTACACGTATGACAAGCCACACGACCGCTTGAAACAAGCCTTGGTACCTAGAATTCAGCGCTGGTCAGGGCAGCCGACCACTACCTATGGCAAGGAGTTCTGGGCCCTGCGCGACGTCAGCTTCGACGTCGGCAAAGGCGAAACAGTTGGTATCGTCGGCCGCAATGGTTCAGGCAAGTCAACCTTGCTGCAGATCATCTGCGGAACATTGAACCCGACTGTTGGCGAGATTCACACGCGTGGCCGGGTCGCGGCCCTGCTGGAGCTCGGTTCGGGCTTCAACCCCGAGTTTACCGGCCGTGAAAACGTTTATCTGAACGCTGCTGTACTTGGGCTGACGCGTGACGAAGTAGACGAGCGTTTTGACGCGATCGCCGGCTTTGCCGATATTGGCGAGTTCCTTGATCAGCCGGTCAAATCCTACTCGAGCGGCATGGCCGTACGCCTCGCATTTGCAGTCCAGGCCCAGGTCGATCCGGAAATCCTTGTCGTTGACGAAGCACTTTCCGTCGGCGATGCACGATTTCAGGCCAAGTGCTTCGAGCGCCTCAGGCAGCTGAAAGAAAATGGCACCAGCATCCTGCTCGTCACGCACTCCAGCGAGCAAGTGGTCACCCACTGTAATCGCGCGATTTTGCTGGAAAAGAGCAGGATCGAGATGATTGGCGAATCGCGCCCGGTCATCAATCGCTACACGGACCTCCTGTTCGGGCGTGAGAAGAGCCCTATCACCGACAAGAGTCTGGACCTCGCCGAAGCAGAGCGGGTGGAAACCGCACCCGTCGAAGCCGACAAGATAGCGCTGCGTTTTGATGAAGACGTGTACGCCAGCAGGCCTGGTTATAACCCTCATGAGTACCGTTGGGGGGATGGCGCTGCAACACTGCTCGACTTCCATATGAATGCATCGGGAAGGGAGTTTCCCAACAGCGTTGAATCGGGCGAGGAAATCGTTCTTGATCTGGCCCTGCAATTCAATCGTACAGTGGTCAACCCGATTATCGGCTTTACGATCAAGACCAAAGAGGGTGTCACCGTATACGGCACCAACTCTTACATGCAGGATTGCGAGGGCACAGGCCTGATCGGCAGCGCTGGCAAACAGGCAAAAGCGCGAGTGAAATTCAGAAACGCGCTGGCGACCGGTGATTACTTCATTTCCATCGGTATCGCCTCTCGGCAAAGCGAGGACATCGTGCCTCACGACCGACGCTATGATTCGATACATTTCGTCGTAGAACCTACTCCGAAGCTTCTGGGCCTGATAGACCTGGCGGCCTCCATGGAAATTGAACCGGTACTTGTTGATGTTTGAGCTTGATAGATATGGCTACCTCCGTGATACAGACACATCTGTATGGGTGCGGACTGATTATCAGGGCATTGCCTACAGTGACGGCGATAGCTCGGAAAATGAGCTGGCGAAGATCGTTCGTGACGCAAGCGATGTCTCCGTGCTGTCGAGCGAGCTTCCGCACTACTGTACCGACTGGCCAAAGCTCTATCACCTTAGTTCCACCCGCGGAAATATCTTTCGCCCATTCGAGCATCTTCTAAAAGGTAAATCAGTTCTCGAAATCGGTGCGGGTTGCGGTGCGATCAGCCGCTACCTCGGTGAGGTGGGTGCTAACGTGCTCGCGCTGGAAGGTAGCCCGCGCCGAGCTGCAATCGCAGCGAGCAGAACACGTGATCTTAATAACGTCACGGTGCTTGCTGAACGATTCGATGACCTGAAGATTGATCAGCAATTTGACGTAGTAACGCTCATAGGTGTACTCGAATACGCCAGCATGTTCAGCAATGACGAAGATCCTGCACTGGGGATGCTGAAACGAGTTAAAAAGCTGCTCAAACCTGACGGACATCTGTTTATTGCCATTGAGAACCAACTTGGCCTCAAATATTTTGCCGGCGCGCCAGAGGATCACGTTGGTGTCGCTATGTACGGTATTGAGGGCCGGTATGTCGGCCGCCAGCCTAAGACATTTGGCCGCAAGGGCCTAGATCAGTTAATAGCCCTAGCTGGCTTTGCATCATCAAGCTTTTTATCGCCTTATCCCGACTACAAAATTCCCAACTCCCTGATCACAGAGAACGGTTTCAAAGCCGATAATTTCGACGCTGCTGCATTGGCCTGCCAGAACACTCGGAAAGATCCACAATTACCATCGACCACTACATTTAACCTCGAAAAAGCTTGGCCGGTGGTGATCGAGAATCATCTGGGCATGGATCTCGCAAATTCGTTTATAGTCGTCGCTTCATGCCAGCCGTACGATGCAGTCCCCAGAAATGTCCTAGCGTATCACTACAGTACAGGGCGCAATGCAGAGTACTGCAAAGCAACGGTTTTCGTCGATACCAGTGAAGGCATAGAAGTCCAATACCAACGTCTAAGCACTATCGAAGCGGCAGACGACAGTGATGCCCCGTTCAGATTCATCCTTCCTGCAGCTCATGGTTACGCAAAAGGCAACTTGCTCAGCCTGCAATTTCTTGAAGCCTCAACAACGAAAGACTGGTCAGTTGAAACGTTTACCCCTTTCCTGAAGACCTATCTAGATTGCCTGAGCCAGCTCTTGGATGCTGAAGAAAGCGCTACTGAACTGGACAAAGTAGACGTTCGTTTACCTGGCCATTATATTGACGCAGTTGCACAAAATATCATTATTGACAGTGAAGGCAAGCCACACCTCATCGATATCGAATGGGAGATGAAGGAAGGCGTCGAGCTTGGCCATCTACTAATGCGGGGCCTGCTGCTACTGATAGCGAATAAAGTACCCTTTTACCCAAGCATGACCATGATCAACAGGCGTGATTTTATTCTTGAGTTGATTGGCAGTGCAGGCCTTGAGATCAACGAGCAGGATCTGAACCGATATGCGCTACTAGAGGCCATGTTCCAAGAAAAAGTCACCGGTCGCGAAGCTGCGAGTTTTCTTAATTGGTCACCAGAAGCGACCATTCAGAAAATGGGATCCCTGGGAGACAAAACGCCTAGGGTGGCGACGCTCTATATAGGTGATTCGGCGGGCGGCTTCAAAGAAGAGCGGACGATAAGTCAATTTGTACACG
>Ga0268300_1000032_pt1 | contig 8332 bp, 13 predicted proteins | sample G5R1_MAIN_15MAY2_FD_189916 | JGI IMG/M metagenome (GOLD analysis project Ga0268300, IMG submission 189916) | Phyllosphere microbial comminities from switchgrass, GLBRC, Michigan, United States - G5R1_MAIN_15MAY2017_LD1 | ecosystem: Host-associated > Plants > Phyllosphere > Phylloplane/Leaf... | reverse complement strand
AATGTAAATGATGAATTTGGGATGTCATGCCCCACAAGTTAGTTGCCCAAGCGCTCCCTAGGTCTACCACAAGATAGAGTTTGAGCCTGGAGCCAAAGCCCCAACCCCTCCATTTTAGGTTGAGCTCTACGAAAGATGGGTCTAGGGGGAATTGAAGGCAAACCAATACTGTTGTAAGTAGTCTTGCCGAGGTAGGAAGAAAAAGTGAAAAGAAGAACTGTTGATGTCATTATATCTTTCTCCAGAGTTCCAGATAACTGGTGCTCAATGCCGTGCTCTAGAAAAGATTTCTCTGTGTGAAGAGAACAATACCTATTCATACCTGTAAATGGACAAGGGACAGAGTCTTCTCCTCCGAGATCCCGAGAGAGATTGCACAAGGCTCCCTTTTTCCATACCATAAATAGGGGACTTTAGAGCCTAAAAACCATAGTATCATAGCTTGTCGGAGGTACGAAAGGCGACTCCTCAGCAGAAGGAAGTGATGCCATAGATAAAAAAAACAAAACCCATTCAAGGGCATTTATCATCTTCCCAGGGAGCGAGGAAAGGGCTTCTCCTTTTAGGGACTTCCATTTGTCCATCTTTCAAGGCAATCTATTTACCATTTTAGGACCTATTCGAATAATGCAAGCCTGGCAGGCAGAGCAGAGTCGGGATAGTATGATGTATGCCGAGAGGATTCTGGCCCTTCCTTGTCTACTTCTTGCCCATCGGTTGACTTCTTTCTTTCTTCATCTTACCACCATGGAAAAGGGGGACGCCTTTAAATAGGTAAAGCCCAGTCGATGCAGGTATTTACGGGTGTCAATGAGAGAAGCTGCTCCACCATCTTTTGTTTTGTGCCTTGTGCCATCAACGCACAATCTTGAAATATGTTCGTACTAGCCGTAGCAGAAAAACCACCATCAATCATCGTTTGAACCACTGCTTCACAGTCCGATTGAAAAATAAATCTTCAGAGTCCCTCGGTAATCTCAATCATAGAGGCCAAAGTTGCTAATGTATCTGCAAAGAAGAGCTATAGGAAGTAGCAAGGAATCCCACATGAACTGGAAGCTAGATAAGCACCATCGTGGGTTTTGCTTCCATCGAAGACTCCCAAAGGTGCTATGAAATAGGCGAATTGGTCCCCCTAAACGACGAGTTCCAAAACAAAATACCACCGAGTTATATGCTGTCTGATTGCTCGTTATGCATGTGAGAGAGTAAGAAGAAAGTACCATAGCTATCCCCTCTTTGGTCCCTTTCTTCCTCCGAGCGAACCACAGAGCACACCACCAAGATGAATAAATTGATCTGAAGACCAGCTAGCAATGGACATCAGCGAAGCAGCGCCTATTGTCGTCCGTCGTTTTTTTCTACTCGCTGCTCACGTTTTAGCTTTCCCTCTCTCTTGTATTGCTATTTTGTCGGTCGATTGTCAGATTGAATTTGTTGTATATTGCATCTGTGTCTACATTGCCCCCGCTGAAAGGCTAGCTTAAAGCTCTAGTTCTACTACCGACCACCTCAAGTTATTTGAGCTGAATAATCATAACGACTCGAAATCACCCTTCTAAGCTCCTTTGCCCTTTTCATATGTGCCCGAATAGAGATTGGTTTACCACTTATGAACCTGTTAGTGCTGCTGGTTCTGTTTTGATGGGTGATAACTCACCATGTCAGATAGAAGGCAAAGGCTCTATTCGGATCAAGATGTTTGACGGCACAATCAGAACTTTAACGGATGTTCGATACATTCCGAAGATGAAGAGAAATCTTATCTCGCTAAGTGCCCTTGATGATCAGGGGTACAAGTATTCAGGTGGAGGTGGAGTCCTGAAGGTCACCAAAGGTTCTCTTGTTGTAATGAAGGGTGACATAAAGAAGGCCAACGGTCTTTATTATCTTCAAATGAGGTACGACAATTTCAGGTAATGCCGCCCCTGTTGTTTCAAATGAATTATCTGATTGTGATGCTGCTAATCTTTTGCATATGCGTCTCGGGCATATGAGTGAACTTGGTTTGGCAGAATGAAACAAGAGAGGACTTCTGGAATAGCACTGGCTCGCTCTCGAGCTTAGAGAAGTTCCCTAGGCCAGACAGAGGTCTAGGGGGAGTCCGGATAGAGGACTCTTTTGACCGGTGAGCCCGCAGATTAGGAAGGCGGCCTGCCAACTGCGCAAACAAAGCGACTCCTTGTTGGTGTAAGATAGGTGTTGGTCCGATTCACCTATGTCAGTTCGAACCTGACGGGTCGTTCGTTCGTGTGGAGAATCTCTCTCCTTACTCAGGATTTCTTTATCTTCGAGGCGAGGCATATTCATATGTCGAAGAAGGGGGAAGTGTCTCCATTTACGCTCATAGAACCCGGAAAAAAGAATATACCGTCGTTTAAGGACCCAGGATGCGATGTGAGAAGCGTAGGTCGGAGTAGCAGGAGTATGCGACAAGCAGTTGCATGTTTGATGTGGGAGATCTTCTGTAACGAGATGAATTATAACACTTGGAATCCTCGCGGATATAGCTGCCACGAGGGCTCTTTCCCACTTAATAGATTCATTCCTTCGTTACGGCGGTTGAGGGTACCTGCCGTTCAGAGATGCTATCAGAGTAGGAAAGTTAGCCAAGTTATCCTGCCTAGTTTAGATAAAGCACCCCGATCATACCAGACGCAACCCGATCATTGTATACATAACATAGTGGAATGATAGTCAATTCTCTCTGCCAAACATTTCCCATTTCCAATTCGAAAACCACTAGGCATAGAAGGAAATCTTTCCCGGTAGAAGGTTCTCAGTAATCAGCAGTGGGAATATATATTCCAGTCTTTTTCGCCAAAGAAGGTTTTGGAGGAGGAACCTATGGGAACGGCAGTCCTGCATCGAGATTATTAGTTGCTTACCGCTGCACATTTTATCAAGATAAACCTGTGGGAATAGCCGTCCCTTCCTTACCAAAGAAAGAAAAAAGGAATGACGCGGTCTGGTTTACAAGTAAGAAAGAAATAGGATTAACAAGGGTAAAGGTGACGTTTTAGCTCTTCGTTCCGCTCTTGGTTTACAGGCTTTGTTAACCGGACCGGCAGGTGTATAAAAGGGGGAAGTTTCTGGGTGGGTTTCCCTATTAAGTCAGCACCGGATCAAGATTGGAGACCCACCACAAGCAGAGAACAAAAAGCCTAAGAGTGGTGACCAACCATCTGCAAAAGGAGTAACAGAGCAAAGCAGAGAAGAGAAGGGGGAACAAAAAAGGTTCCTAACTCATTGGATAGCTTAATCTATTGGTCAGGGATCCCATCTTTACTTTATTTAGGTGCCTAGACTTTTCGGGGCATAGGGTAGATTTCACAGTCCTTTAAGTGAATACGCCTTCTCTTTATGTATAGAGCTCTTAAAGAATGGATCAGCTCCTAGCGAAAAAGTCCAAGGTCTGAATACCAAGAGCGGTCAAACACAGTGGTGAACCACAAGAACTTAAAGCTAGAGCTATGGGTAGGAATCGTAGAAAACACCCAGAGTGTATCACGGCTTTGAAGCAGAATAGAGTGAAATGTCTTCCATTCATAGTAGCCGATATAGATTTTAGTAAATAATGTGCATGTACCTTATGCAGCTGGGTTCTTACTGGTTCATCCGGGGGATGATGTGGCCGCCATAGATGATCAAATAGACACATATTTTAGTGAGGAATACAATTTTATATTACCTTCCTTTGAAGAAAGGAGTACAAAAATGTTGGTAGAATTTTTAGAGCGTATAGCCCAACTGGTATCTAAACACAATGACGTGAAAACCGTTTACTTTCACAATTTCTCACGATTCGATGGTATTCTCTTAATGAAGTTTTTAGCAACTCATATGGTCGAGTACTCCATTAAACCTCTGATGAGGAACAATAAGCTTTACCAGTTATCTGTTTCTAGGATTACTCCATCTGGGCGGAATAAATTGTTGTTCAATCTACGAGATTCCTACACTCTACTCCCTAATAGTCTAGAAACATTGGCTAAGACTTTATGTCCGCACTTAGGTTCAAAAGGGTCAATAGCACATGACGAGGTTCAAGTGTCTTCTCTGAAGGATAATAGGGCCCAATTGTTGGATTATATGGAACAAGATATCCGTCTTTTAGCTGGTGTGATGCTTCGGGCTCAATAAATTTATTGTAAAAGGCTTATGTTGTTTGTCCTACTACTATTACTCGCCCATTCTTGCCATACAAAAAGAAAAATAATACACTACTTTTCCCAACGGGGAAATTTTGGGGTGTATATTACAGCGAAGAGCTGAAGTATGCCCGCGATTTGGGTTACCAGATTATACCACTCAGGGGTTACTTGTTTGAGGAGATGATTAGTCCTTTCGAAAGCTTTGTGTCAGACCTCTTCGCCAGCAGACAAGAAGCTAAGAAAAGTGGTGACGATGCTATGGCATATGTTTACAAGATTCTCATGAACTCGCTATACGGTAGATTTTTTATAAATCCGGAAAGTACTATAACGGAGGTATGCAAAAAGGAACGATATGAGTATTTGATACAGAACTCCAATTTCATCTCAGGTGACATGCTAAGCGATCATTACTATATGGTCAGTTAGAATAGCAAAACAGGACATGTTGACAACTCATCTGACTGGAATCTTCCTACTAACACAGCTGTTCAAATCTCAGCGGCTATTACAGCATGTGCTCGTATTCATATGTACCAATACATTAGCAGACCTGACTGTTACTACACAGATACAGACTCCGCTATTCTAGGAAATCCTCTTCCTGAAGATGAAATCTCATCTATGGAATTGGGTAAGTTAAAACAGGAGCACATTGTAAAGAATGCATACTTCTTAGCACCAAAAAGTTATACGTTACTTACACCCACTGGTGATATAATTCTAAAGCACAAGGGTCTAGAAAGACTTGGTTGATTATGAATGGTTTGTCTCACAATACGCCGATCTGTCTCGAACTAAGCAGGGCACCGTGGAATCTTCATGAAGAATAGATTGGCACACACTGGAAATAGCTAAAAAATGCTTACAAGTTAACATTGGAATCCAAGTAGATAACAAAAGGAACCCTGTGTTTGATAATAAAAAGAAATGGGTTGATACTGAACCTAAGTATATAATAGACTTTGGTGGAGAAGAAAGCACTATAATATGAATTCAAGAATTTGCAGGAGATAAATGCTAGTATGCAGTCAGAAATAGCTATACTTCAGAATAATACAAAAGAAAGGGATCTGCATATATCACGTCTGGAGTCAGAAATGGCTATACTGCCTAATAAAGATCAAGAAAAAGATCAGCATATTGCGAGTCTGGAGTCAGCATTTTATAAACTGCGTGAAGAGATAATCTCGAAGTCAGCTGATGATAAGCATCCAGAGGAAGCTGTTATGCACCCAGTTACACCACCCCCAACGGTCAACAAAGAGGTGCCCCAACCTACCAACAAGAATCCCAAAGATTTTACCTCTAATATATCAATGACCCCTAAAGATAATATAACCTTTACATATAATCAAAATAAGGGTAAGAAGCCGAAGGATAAAAAAAGAAATAAGGGGTCTAAGAAGCCGAAGGGGAAGAAAAAGAAAAAAAGAGAGTGCCGATTCCCTGTAGCAGGATCGATTGAACTGATGCCTGTGGCAGCACTATGAGTTTGGTGTGAGCGAAGCTAGCCTAGGCAACTCAACAAAAGTCAAGATGGATGATGGCATGATCTAGCAAAGCAGAAATTACTTAATCCCAATATTAAATTAGATACAACCCTGTTCTCTTTGTCTTCGTTCATTCTTCATTTTCATGCAATTATGAATCATGTTTCTACTTATTCTCATATGGGTAACATCTTTAGAAACTAAAAGTTAGTACTGTCTTCCCATATACAAGTGGCATAAACAATCCTTTGACGAACTTTCTGGTTAACATAGAATCTATGAGTTTTTTCTTCTAATTACTACTACTAACATTATTCAATCTGGTATCCAAGAATTTATTAAGCTCATCCCGCAAGCACATGTACACATCTTGGATTTTACCGTCTGAAGATGGAAGAAGATTCGTTCTCCTACCCATTTCTAAGTTAAGTAAGAGATAACTCATAATTTGATATGCACTCGCACTCGCATCTTGGGTCACTGGAACCTGATGATAATTACTCACTCCTTCATCCTGAGAAAGGATTCAGGCTATGAACTGAAATGGATCACTAGCTTGCGCAGCAAATTGAATGAAACTTTCGTCCGAAGTAAACATTTCAGTCTGGTGTTCGTTATACCATTTAAGGGCATCATCTAAGTTCGAGAACTTTTGATACTTAAAGGCTGCAGCACATGCTAAGTGTTGACTGAGATTCTTTTTTTCCGACAGGTGGTTTTGTGCTTGAGGTTGAGGATGATCGGCAGAAAAGAGTAATAAACTTTTTGACAAATCACGCTCATGAAAATGCAATACACCTGAACGGTAGATTCTACCACGGAAGTCCATGAATGCTGGCAAATAGAATTGATAACCTTCGTATGCTGACGCAAGTCTTATTACAAAATCTTCATAACTAGCCTGCTGCACCTGTTTTCATAATTTATTTAACAGTATGTTATAGCTACAAGCATTCTTAATACCTTTGACGTTATTGAAGTAGCACTCCCTCAATATGTCTGAGGCTTCTGTCGGATTCACGCGAGCCAGAGCATTTGGTAAAAGAAGCCCACACTCAACTCAACTAAACATTGACGATTCTTTTCCAGAAATCTCAAGAGCCTTTTGTTTATTTCAAACGCTTGAGACTGAAGCCCATTCAAAATATCACACATCTGCTTGTATTCTTTTTTATGTCACTTTATATAGAAGTGGTTTAAGTCATGGGAAGTTAATAGCCGAAAGTGATTCTAGATATCCCCCGTGGGTTTGCATAAGTAACCTCCTATCAGATCCTATAATGTATCAGGATCAGACCCCCTCTCTGCTGGTTGCCAATCCAAGGGTTTGCAAAGCATCGGAAGATTTAGTTTGATAGGGAGCAGATTTATGTTCAAATTGCACATAACATAACAAGAATTCTCTATATACCCTTGACCTTTCTTAAGAACCAGCACTGGATCTTCTTTTGTTACTCCCCTATCTGTTGATATATGTAGAACATTTCTTTCAATCATGAATTGGAGCAAGTATTTCCCGATATCATAATGACACTGAATTTGTTTCTTTTTCTCTTTTTTGCTAGCACCTTTGGGCTGAACAACATCCTTAACTGATTCTACCTTACTAGTGAGTACTGCTTCCACCTTACCACTACCTGGTGCTTTGTATTGTAGAAACCTTGCTTGTTCTCGTACAGTTGAATTAAGTTGATCTATAAATCTAGCTGCCTTAACTGCGGATGATTCCTGAAGAGTGTTGAATACCAAGCCTAGTACATGAATCATGATAGCCTCAAGCGTATAGATACCAAACATCTTAAGCATAGGTAAGCTACTTGGTAGGCAACCCTTTAGATATTGCTTAGCGTTAGGCTGATCTTTATTAATCAATAACTTTACTATGTTAGGAGTTACTTTAAATAGATTATCCTCATCGAACTTCATTGTGCAATTTGCAATTGTATTCTGTAAATCTATTAATTCAGTATCGGAAAACACACCATTTTTATTCTTCTTTTCATTAATCAACAACTTTATAACATCATCCTGATACATATCAACATTAGAAGTTTTTTTCGTTTTGTCAATATCCAACAGCTTAGCGTAGTAATCGTTCCAGAACTCCTTAATAATACGTGCATTTTGCAAAGATTTCTCATTCTCAATGCTATCATCATATGTCTCGGAACAATAAAATAGAACCTGCATACTTTTATTTGTTACCCTTACTAAACCGCAGTAAGGATACGAATACGACTTAAATAAACTACTATAAGGATCAGAATAAGTAAAAATGCTCTGTAGAATACTTTTCCCCGAGCGATGGTTTAGCGGATTCGGAATTGTAACCAAGCATCCTGGGTTCTATACCCGATTCAACACTAGAGCATGCAGCCGATCCTGGATACATAACTATATAAAGTGTGCTGTGAGGGATCTTTATGGGTAGCCAGTCTTTCACTTCTGCCTCTCCACTCCCATGCCTTTCTTGGTCGGACCAACCCAACCGGCGATTTCCGACAAGTCTTTCTGCTTAGAGCAAGAAGCGGAACCAAAATAAAGCTTTCTTTATTTTAATTTATGGATAACCAATCCATTTTCCAATATAGTTGGGAGATTTTACCCAAGAAATGGGTACATAAAATGAAAAGATCGGAACATGGGAATAGATCTTATACCAATACTGACTACCCATTTCCATTG
>Ga0268300_1000024_pt1 | contig 8899 bp, 5 predicted proteins | sample G5R1_MAIN_15MAY2_FD_189916 | JGI IMG/M metagenome (GOLD analysis project Ga0268300, IMG submission 189916) | Phyllosphere microbial comminities from switchgrass, GLBRC, Michigan, United States - G5R1_MAIN_15MAY2017_LD1 | ecosystem: Host-associated > Plants > Phyllosphere > Phylloplane/Leaf... | reverse complement strand
ATCTGGGAGAGAGGCAAAAGAGAAGTCCAGAGAGACCTCGACTCTTTCAGGGAAAGGAGGGAGATCGAATGCGAGATGGAGTCCCTGCCGAATGGAATGGACATCCTTGGGGACAGCTGTGTAAGACTTAATTTACCATAAAATTGGACGGAAAAACTACTACAAAGATCACAAGAAACCCAGCTCAAAGTGAATGGAGAGAGAACCCCTGCGCCTTGGAAGGATCTGAAGCTGTTCGGACACTCATAGACAAGTGAACTCCAATCCAGGATCCCTCGAAAAGTGAAGTGAACTAGCCAGGTAGAACAGTCAGGTTAGGAAAAGAGTCTTTCATGTCAAGGTGAACATAGACAGACAAGGTTAGTTTGTTTTCCTTAATTCTCAGAGAAAAGACTCGTTGCTGGAACCGAGAGCACTGGCGATTGCTTTCTTTCTGACCTTCAGCCGAGAAATTCCATACCTTCCACCGACTTCTTTTGTGTGTGGCCAGAACGTGATGCTTTCCAATGCCGAGTACTTTTCTTAACAATGTATGAAGCCCGTAAAACCGAAATCGATCCAAATCCACGACCTTGACGATCGAGGAAAAAGGGTATGTATTATTATGGTGTGAGCCTTCTTTCTTTTTGGCCTTAGATTATCATAAGCGAGGAATGGTGCGTGCTAGCCTTCAGACTATACTTTATTGTAGGGAAAGGGAAAAAATGGAGAATATCTTTAAGAACCCTAGACTGAATTTCACTTGGAGCAACAGGGGTCAGGTCACACTATATCAATATCATAATTCTCTTTTTTTTGAATTGATACTGATTAGCCGTAAATCAATTGGATTTTGTTATGCCATTAAGGAAACACTATTTGGGATACAATACCCATTTTAGAACCGTTCACTACTAACAAATAGAAAATATCAAAATAACAAATAATAACAAATAATATAGTTAATGGTTCCAATTTTTCCTAAATTTGGCAGTCTGTGACTGGAAATCCTTTCTCTTTTCAATAGAAAGAGAAGGTATTTAAGCAATGTGTGTTTTGAGATACAATCAATCGAAGAGAATAAAACTGGGTCCAATAAAAAACAGGAATGAATTTATTAAAAGGGATTGGAAAGGGATTCGACGATCTAAAAAAAATAAAAAAGGGTTTAATAATCCCCTCCTACGAATACTAATTAGTAAAATAATGTGGATGAATAAGATTTTGCTCGATTTTGGATCGGATTTGGCGGCATGGCCAAGCGGTAAGGCAGGGGACTGCAAATCCTTTATCCCCAGTTCAAATCTGGGTGTCGCCTGACCAAAAAAATACTTAGGATTTCTTATTGTACTGATTGAACTCGACAAATTCTTGCCCTGCATAAGCAAAGGAAAAGAACTAGGCCTGTCGATACTGGATTTTAAGAATCCATAAGTGAGTTCTAAAAAATACTTTAAATTTATTCTAAAAGGGCTCTGGCAGGGTTCTGGGTAGTGGCCCAAACCGATACCAATAGGGATGAGGGAAGGCTTACTTATTAATTTCATAATTGATTCTATTCCGCAATTCATAACTACGAAAGTAAGAGGTCGGAAATCTTGGTATCCAAAGGTCCCTAAAGGACATTCCTTTTTTGCTCCTAGGATTGAAGAAGAGATTATACGAAAGACTATCAAGACTTCCTAATTATCTTACACTACCTACACTAAAGTAAGGTCTACTGACTCTGTCTGGAATTAGATTGGATAGGCTGATGGGAAATTTAGGAGTTGTGGAAAGGACTGAAGAGACTTTCTTTCCATACTTACGAGAGACTCCGAGTACTCAAACATTCAATCAGGATGGTCGGTTAGCTCTTATCTTTTAGAATAACTGAGTAAAAAAAAAGTAAAAGTAATAAATAAAATGAATCTCCTAACTCGGTAGCCCATGAGGTTCCAATGGTTAGTTTTGGATTTTTTCAGGTTCAGGCAAGAAAGCAAAGAAGAAGGGAGGATTCTCTATTACCAACTTCCCCCATTGTCCTGTCCTCATTGGTCATTCATCTTTCCCGATCTAGTGCCATCGTTCTTCAAGGTGCCGGAGGGTTTGAAGCATACCTACTACCCCTCCCCTGAGCTTAGTTCAGAGTTACCAGAGATGCAATTGGTTTAGAAATATATATGTACTAGAAAATGGTAAACTAATACTGACTATTCTCTGTGGATATCTGGTTGGACACCAAGCATTTTTACCCCTATTTGAATGCAGAGTCAGAGTATAGACAGCTAAACAATGTTGTAATATATTTCTCTACCAAATTAGAGTGCACAGTCATTTTTCTATTGATGTTCCCAGAAATTCAGTTCACTAGGGAACACCTTACAGGTTGGTCATGGGTATGGGTATGCGCCATACCCCTCAGTATGGAGTACATTGGGTCAGGATTGGATAGCAAGAGTTGTCGGTAGCCGGCATTAGGTAAAAGGAAAAGCTCTATAAAAGCGAAGAAATGAAATCGAAGGCCGATGGTAAAGCTGGGGCGGATTTTGAGTCGACCAGTTCGCTGAGGGCAAGATTGGAAAGAGTGGTAGATGATATCAGGTACTCCGTATGAAGCGAGGCGTGCGAAAAGAAATAGCAACGGGAAGAAGATGATTTGAATGGTAAGGTATCTTTATCTCGAGACGAATCGCGCGAGATTCCAGATGACGCGGAGCAAAGCGGAACCAATTGTATGGGCACAAGAGGAAAATAACTAGTTCTCTGAATTTTGCTCATGCGAACGAGAATAGAGCTCAGCAGAATAAGGTGAGGGAAAAAATTATGATGGACTCTCAAATTGTGGTGACTACACTCAGGTAGGCCACGTCGCCTCAATACTGCTGCCCGTTGGATGCATCAAATTGGTTTCGCAGATCTCGCCTCGCACTCGCTTAGAGGTCGTGTCCTTTCTCTTCTCTTGCTCTTGCGGCGGACACAGTGATTCTTCGTTCTCTGGTTGATGGCTTTCAAAAGTCAATTCCAGAAAGAGCCATTTGATCCCCATCAAAGTCTGCATTGAAACCCTTACACACTAATATACTTGCTTGATACTCGATCTATTTCACCGTACTTCTACTTCCTGACATTAAGAAAGTTTCAAACAAGGTCCTTCAAGAAGAAAGGAAGCACATGCTTGAGACCATTACGATTCCTGTTAGTGATGGTGCACTTGCTGCTAATGTTAGCTGTACTCAGTCTCTGAGTGGTCTACCTGTTGCTGCATCATAACCGGCTGACTCCTCTATTGGTTGCTGCTGGTTTATACCTGCATTCCAATCCGGTTTGATTTAGAGAGAAATCTCAATCCAGCCTCAATATTTTGGATTGATCAGACCGCCTATTGTAGAAGAGATTGCTTGCTCAAAATAGTACCGCATTTGTGCTTAAGAAAAGGCTTTCTTGTCCGGGGTCTATATCCACTTTTAATACACCACGCACCCCACTACCAAAAACTTCTCTTTCAATTCTAAACAAAGAGAAAGCTCAGGCGGCTGCTCAACGAGGAGGTTCATGCTCGTTAACTTACACTTACTTTTAGCACTTCTCTACCAGTTCTCTCTCATCGTGGGCCAAGCAGTTCTCTCTCATAGATAAGAATATCCTGCTCTTAGCACCGGTTTTCACTTCGTGTAGCAGCTTCTTCTTCTTTTGTCTACTCAAACACTTCATCCATGAGAACCAAGTTTTGATCAATGATATATTCTAAAAGTAAGAGCAACTCTATTAATCTACATACCTTGTCTCCGGCCACCATGTTTTCTCCGAAGGGTGAAGGCGGATTCTCTTAACTTAAAATAAGGGCGAAGGATACATACAATATGCCGGGTCTAAAGTGAAGTAGTACAGACACAGGAAATCAGAGAAAAACTTAGAGAGTCTCCATAATCTAGACTTCTCGGTTTCTTAATCGGTGTCTATCTTACTAAGATACTGGTGCAGCTTAAGGTGCTGGTGCTCCACCCCGCTCTAAGAAGTATGACTGTGATTTGCCAATACCCAAATGGGTAGTGGATCTGATTGGTAAGCCACCATCAAGCAACATAAGTTCATACTTGTTGCAACGGATTCTTTTCACGAGTGAACGAGCTCCATACCCTCCCCCGTTGCTCGAGGTTTCCTATCCTTTCTTTCCTGGTTCTGAGTCAAAGTATGTACTCAGCTATCTTATTCTGACGAACCTGTCCATCCTCCCCCTTACGTTACGGTCGAGCATAATGAGGCCCTATATAAGATAAGGAGTATCCGCGTAAGACCTCATACGAACTATCTCATTCACTCTCGAAAGATGTCTTCGTATGAAGAAGGAAGCTAGCTATACAGGGCTCTATATATAGAATCTATGTACATCGACCCCCCCGACGGTCTACCTTTCTTAAGGCCCTAAAACTACTTTCTAAAGAGCATAGGAAGGGCGGTTGATCTTCTTCCGACTTATCCTTTAAAGTCTAGAGTTCTTTCTCAAAAAAAAACTCACTCCAGCATCCGCAAAATCTAACTGAACTGTCTTCGCTACTTCGTGCCTCAACTTGGAAGTCTAGCTACCTATCCGTCTCTACCTCTGGCAATAGATCTATCCCACTCTGTCCAAGCAGTCGAGTTTCGCTTCTTTCCAGTAAGTCAGTCGATCTTGATTTGTTCTCCTCTCCCTTTCGGTAGAAATCAGAACTCTATGATTCGATTCTTTATTCTTTTTTTTCATTTTATTTTTACAAATAACTTAGGTCAGTTTGCTGAATAAGAGAGAGCGAAAGACTTTCCGCGTAAGAGCTCTTCAAACCTTGCTTGTCCTATCAAAGCAGCGCTGATACTCCTGGAAGTGCAAAAAAAAAGTTTCAAATCAAAGAAGAATCATATATGCGAGACCCTTGATTTGGCCAAAAGGAAGGATAGCCAAGAAAGATGCCTGCTTTGGCACAGGGTGGAACAGTTTTCTTTATGCCTAGTGGGCTTGTGATTGTGGGCAAAGGGAGCCACAGACAGGGAGATAAGAATAAGTGGGCTTAGTATGAACAAGAACTTCGTGAGGTCCAGAGAGCACGGGTGTCAGTTTTCGAAATGCGTATCGTGATCCTAGTATCGGGCTAGGATTGGCTCCGGTCTAAAACAAGCTTGACCTAAGAACCGCCCTTAAGCAAGGCAGGCATACGCGCACCTATATGTCAAGATACCTACGAAGATTGAAAAAAGGAAATCTTTAACATGCGCATAAGGATAGAAGGCAGCTATCTCTTCAGGGGCATTGCAAAACAGCGTCTACTCCAATTGAAGAAGTCCATTCTATGGTCAACCTTGTGGCTCCAAACTCGCACTGATCCTCAGGAGTGATGCCTCCTCTCGTAAAAAGTAGGTATATACATGTTCTTGGAAGCAAAGAAAGAATCTCATGTATCAGAGCGGATACGATAATCAGTCGTGCATATTATTCGAATATATAAATAAAACGAGATGAGGTGGATTGACAACCTCTAAGAGAAGGGTATGTATAACTTAATATTGATGCAGGAAGAAGGAGCAACTGGAGCAGTTGTCCGAGACGAACATGGAGCGTTCCTGGGTGCAAGCAACAGCAAGATCCCACATGTCGACTCGGCAGCTATGGACAAAGCAAGGGCGCTTAAAGATTGTCTCATCCTTGCTGGGAGAACCTCGTGTTCAAAGCTGATCGTGAATTCCGATTGTATGGACTAAGCAATAAATTCTGGCTCCAACAACTGGTACGTGCACTTCTCCAGAGTTCGGATATTGATAAAAAGATAGGACCAACTTTGTCGGGACAAGTTTTTCTATTTACCATATTGCTACTGCACTACCGGAGGAGTACCTGGATGCAAACGCACTTTTCAAGGGATTTTACTAATTGATTACGAAAGGTTGAAAGGCTCAAAAGCTGGTATTAAGAAATGCAAGTGAAAGATGGGTTTGTAAAGTAGGTCTACTACCCGAGCCTGGGTCACTCATGAGGTAGTTCAAGTGAATTGTAATAGTGTGAAGATTTACTGGTTTTCTCAACATTCATTCCCACTTGGTGGACGAGCGCCCACATCTGTTCCTTAACTCTCTGTATCTGCCCTTTTTCAAGGAACTATGTGATAGATGCCCACATAGCAACTCTTCTTGATCCCCCACCATCACTTGAACCGAAGAATCAACCCGTTTCTTTGCCAATGGGTTTCTGCACAGAGAGCTAGATTAGGGATCGGATGTGCACCTTTCACTAGATTAAGGAGGCTGCCCCTTACTAGGTTTGGTAAGTATGTTATGAAGGTGAGAAGTCATCAAACTTCTCGGTAGTGCAATGGATTAAGGTAAATGTGCTAGCTTTCCTCCTGCTGGTTGATGAAAACGGACCTATCCCATATCTAAAAATGGCCCTGTACACTCCAATGGGAAGTAGAGAAAAGGGGAAGTGCAGAAAAGAAGGATCCCCAAATCAGAGGGAGCCTAAACTTTGTTTGATTAAGGGAAGGCAAGAATAGAGAGCAATGGGATAGGAAAAGCTCACGGGAATGCAGGTACCGTTTCCCAGGGAAAAGAAAAGGGAACTTAACCGAAGCCTACTAATAAGATAAGGCAATCCAATCCTGATTCAAGATCATGTTGTCTCAACATAGCAATGCGTGTTATGGCAACCTGATTGTGATAACAACATCAAAGCCAAGAAATCAAGGTCGAAGCAGTGGAATGCAAAGTGTTCTCCAAGATTTTATCTCTGATAAAGATGCAACGAGCAGGGTTGCTTTGATTCGATGATGCCTTTCTCATGACAAGATATCGATCGATTCAGGTTCCCCTTTAAGCAACAATGAAGCCACGTTTATTGGGATGCCTTCTTTATACACAGGTTTTCAACAACGTTTAGAGTCTATGAATTCTCATTCTGAAAGAGAATAGAAAGTCCATTCGACAATAAGGGTAGTTGGCGAGCAAAGAACGCCGGGGGATGAGGTTACCAATACCAAGGAAGAAGAGCTATCACCTATCCAATGTAGTCAAAATACTGGGGTCTCCCAATGAAATAGCCTTGTTGTCTCTTGTCTTCTTACATGGCTTTGCCTCCATTCACACTCTCACCATGCAACGCAGGACAAAGGTGTATTTCACTGTTCGAAAATGCTAACTAAGGCCGAGGAACAAGGAACAAAGGTTTTCACCAGCTTTCGTAAGGATCAGACAGGAACAACTGGAACAACAGTTTCGAACATTGCATCGGGCCTCCTCACCGGCAACCTTTGGGTCCCCGTCTCGTCATCCCTTTCTTTCCTCAGCCGGACAAGGACAACTTTCAGTTAAGACCAGCCCAGCCCCTCTTTTTCTTCTGTGCTTGGCATGATTCATGTAAGGTTAGCACTCGTCACTAGACGAGATAGTGATTGTCAACATCCCACACAACTCTCACTCTCACTCTGGCAAAAGGAAATTCATGTATCTACTCCTTCAAACAACAGGAAAGCAGACACGCATCCTACCCGCATCAATGCCTCTGCCCTCTTGTATCTACATATCATGATATGGATACCCTTGGTCATTAATAAAGGGAAGATGATTTTAGCCGAGGTGATCGGACTAACACTGAGTGCATTTGTCCCGGCTAGGCTTATTACGTTCTTAGTGTTCTAAAGTGGGACAGGCGCTAGCTCTAGTAACCATTCTCCATTGATTGGAAAGGGCGGGTGTCTGCACGAACTAGCTAGACATGGCACTCCCCGAGCACGAACTCGATCATCGTGCCGTCCCCTTTGAGCAGCTTTTCTTGCCTGCCTCTGCTATCATTGATCCAAATATTTCTCAATGGTGTGGAGACAGCTCACAAGAAGATCTAGGATTTCATAGCGAGTGTACTAGTAGCTGAAAAACCAAATTGACCATTCCAACTCATTTGTGGTTTGAAACAGCATTTCTTCCCGAAGTGATACCTTGGCTTTGCCCAAATAAAGAATCGCAATGCTGCTGATAGTCCGTCTGCTTTCAATGTTCTTATGCTCAGTGAGCAAGCTTGATTTCGGTTACTCCCTTCTATTGGGAGCTCCCTATCTGTAGGTTTCAGGGGGGTACGATCCACCGCGTTCCTGTGCTTTACATGAAATGGAAAGATCAGAACGAACAAGCAGAGCAACTTGACGACAGAACTACATTGGTTAGACAGGCGTGTAGGTTGCTACAATATCCAGAGACGCTTAACAATTGCTGTTTGAATTGATCCTTTCTTGTATCGGATCTGTGAAGTTCATTTTGGTCATGCCAGAAACCTATTCTCTATATGCCAATTCGTTTCGCAGAAATTCAGAGATTGGAGAAAATGAGCCTTTAACGGAGGTACGATGCATTACCTTGTATACGAAATCTAACGAAATTCTCATTCATTCCTAAAATGATTTTAGAGATAGAACAACTTGTTTATGGAATTAGCCCCCAGTGGAGAAGCAAGGCTTCCAGGCTCGCCATCAATCCTAGTTGTTGTATCAAAATATGATGAGGAAGGCTCATGTCTGCGAGAAATCCCATTCAAGAGGTACCAAATGTTGGTTAGAGATCAGATACTTGACCTTACCTCACTCTTTCTAGATCAAATAGGTATTCGATTTCTCTCAACATGTAAGTAAGGCACTACATGAATCTCATGTGATTGTCCCTTTTGCAGCACATCTCTCAGTGCTTGGCGTGGGAATAGCATCCATGACTTCAGGCACTGGTACGGGTAAGCACAAAAGGTAATGACGAGAGGGCCGTCCTATGTACCCTGAAAGATAAACTATGTGATAGAAGCCCACATACCCTCTCTTCTATCCCACCGTACCACAGTGGGTATCAGTGGCCTCGGGATCTCCATCAACTGAGATCCCTACACCAGAATCAATAAAGACAACATATTTCCTGTCTTTAGAGTCCTTCTTTTCCA
>Ga0268300_1000023_pt1 | contig 8961 bp, 9 predicted proteins | sample G5R1_MAIN_15MAY2_FD_189916 | JGI IMG/M metagenome (GOLD analysis project Ga0268300, IMG submission 189916) | Phyllosphere microbial comminities from switchgrass, GLBRC, Michigan, United States - G5R1_MAIN_15MAY2017_LD1 | ecosystem: Host-associated > Plants > Phyllosphere > Phylloplane/Leaf... | reverse complement strand
CTGGAAGCAGCAGGTATTTCCACCGCAGGCCTTAGCAGCAAGGCTTCGGACGTTTTTGAAGGCTCGCCTCCAGATATCGTGATCACCGTCTGTGACAGGGCTGCAGGTGAAACCTGCCCGATCTTCTTCGGGCCTGCCCTGAAGGCGCATTGGGGGCTGGCTGATCCTTCCGAAGTCTCCGGGTCGGAAGCGCAGATCACCGCAGCGTTTGAAAGTACACTCGCCAAAATTCGCGAGCGTGTGACAGCGTTTCTTGCGTTGCCACTGGAGGCCATCAGCACCGACCAGCTCAAGGCCGAACTTGATCGTATAGGTTCGCTTTGAAGAGCAATAAAGGTTGCTACGACCAGGCTGACAACTGCTTCGAATTCTCCAGCTCACTCGAAATGAAGATCCCATGCAGCTCATTACCGAAATCATTCATCCCGAACTGAAGTCCACACAGGGCAGAATATTCAGACGCCATGCGGCACGCGGCATCGTATTGAGGGATGAGAAAATACTTTTACTGTTCACTGAACGCTATAACGACTTCAGCTTTCCTGGAGGCGGCCTTGATGCAGACGAGGACGTTGTTACAGGGTTGAAGCGTGAACTTGAAGAAGAGACGGGCGCTCGCGAAATTCAGGTGCTCCAGCATTATGGTTACATCGAAGAATACCGGCCCTATTGGAAGCCCCAGTATGATCTGATGCACATGACCTCACATTTTTATCTGTGCGAAGTCGCGCACCAATTAGAGCCCGTTAGAATGGAAAGCCATGAAATAGCCAATGGCATGCGGCCCGTCTGGATCAGCGTAACTGAAGCCATCGCTCATAATGAGGCTGTTATGCAGCGTCAGGAGTCTTCGATGGGGCAGTCCATACAACGCGAGACCTTAATGCTGAGAAAAGTCGCCTCGGAGTTGGTCGTCAATCGGTGAGTATTTTATATCTGGGTCAAGTGCAGGAGGGGCGCTTGTGGGGGGTGATTGATAACTCAACTAAATGACTGTTTAGTTGAGTTATTAATCTCAGGGACTTTAAGGTTGGGCGAGGGCGGTTGTTCTGCAGGCGAATATGAGTCTTACGTTCCTTGGTAGATCGTCATCAAAAGCTCGCTGACTCAACCTGATTTTAATCATCTGCTAAAAAGAGACTTGGCCGGTAATGCATTTTTGAACTTCACCACCAACCCAGATGCCTTCACCGATCTGTTCTACCTGAATTCGTCCGCGACGTCCCAACGCCGTACCTTGGCTGACGGTATATCGTTTTGGCATTAGCCTGGCGGGTATTAGCCATTGGGCAAGGCTGGCATTAAGGCTACCAGTAACAGGGTCTTCTGCAGACCTGTTACTAATGAAGGCTCGAACTTCGATATCAGCTTCTGCATCTCGCCCGACCCAAGGCGCAAAGGCCCCTACGTTTAACCCATTCAGTGCTGCATAGTCTGGATGTATTGCCAACAATTCTTCACGCGTGCGCAGCATTACCACAACCCAGCCCGGGCCGTTGTCTGCCCATTGGCTCGCAATAATACGGTCAGGTGCAACACCCAATCCATCGATGATGCTGTGCAAAACATCGTCTTCAACCGCGCCTCCACGTAGCAACGGTGGTGCCGCGAAAGACAAACGAGGGCCGTCGCGGCGGATGTGAACTAAACCTGCACCACACTCCTGAACGACTTCTTTACTTTGCGAAAAACCATGATCCCCCAGCCACACGTAACAGCTGCCTAAAGTAGGGTGGCCAGCGAAAGGAAGTTCACGGATTGGAGTAAAGATACGTACACGATAATCCGCATCAGGATGGGTAGGACGCATGAGAAATGTCGTCTCGCTAAGGTTTGTCCAACGTGCGAACGCGGCCATTTGTTCGGTGGTCAGATCATCAGCGTCGCTTACGACTGCCAGGGCATTGCCTTCTAGGGGCTTACTGGCGAATACATCAACCTGGTGAAAACTCAGTGTATTGGGCATAAAGCGCTCGTCGGTCGGGTTCCGTGGGAAAGGTAACCCTAAATACATCGCAGGATAGTGTCCACATAGCCGCACGAACGACCCGGCGAAGAGCCAGTTCTTGAGTCCAGGAGCCCATGATTGGATCTGGTTCTCGACCCCATTGTTGTTAATGGGTACAACCGAGTCATCGAGGTATCGCGACAGCGCTGCGTAGCCATCACGGATAAGGCTTTTTCTTACCGTATTCGGCGCTGTAAATCCGGCTACAGGTCGTGGGCTTCGCTATCAATTTCGTAAAGCAACTCGATACAGCGCAGGGCTCGCTCAGTGTTTTTAGCTTCGTGATAGATCAATGTGCGTGGCGGTTTCACTCAGGATTGATTCGAGGCTGGTTGGCATGTGTCGACAGGAGCCTTTTCCTGCGGAAATGCGCTTGGCACTGCCAAGATCGCGCAACATCTTGTTACGCATAATGTATATTATGTTAAATTATGTGTGTTTCTATGTCTGTATATGTGTAGCCGCTTTCACCAATCCTTACCTCCCTTTCATGAACCCCGATGCCTCGACCTCCCTCTGTGCTTGCTGACGCTGCATCGGCGAACCTTCCACGGCCAACATTTGATTGTGAGGTGCTTCATAAATGAAGCACCTCAACTATCGCGGCAAGCAGTAAGCAGACGCTAGCCACGACGGTAAGCCGTAATCGCATCGGAAGGTACCAGGCGGGCAAGCTTATAACCCGCGAGAGTTGCCTGTCCTGCCAGAGGTGGACAACAAAGCCGATGACCAACAGCAAGCAACCCAATGGCATTGGCAGTAACGTGGCAATCCAGGCAATAAGTGCAGGGATGACACTCCAGATGAACCGGCCGCTGCGCTGCTCGGCTTTCATGTCTTGCGCGGTCATGGCGAAGCCCCAGTGCAAGGCGCCGACGAAGCTCAGGATGACGGCTCCATAGTTAACAAGCGCAATCGCAAACAGCGGCCGATAGTCGCCAGAGAACGGGATCAGCAGCGCCAGAGAAATAAACGGCAAAAGACCGCCATAACCCAGCATGCTGATGGGCTTTGGCAGAGAGGTTGAAGGCAACGCGTTCATGTGTATTCCTTGCAGTGAGACACTCAAGACTGTAGGCCCAAAAGCCCCGCTTGAGCGAGGCATTAACGGCAGGTGGGCTCCGCCTCATTACCCGGCCTTAAGGGTAACCCCATATCGTGATTGAGCCGAGAGCAGTGACCATTTGAGTAAATTGAACGATATCCCGCATCGGCCCCCTGCCCGGCCTATCCAGATCAAACCCCAGCGTTGATCTTCAAGGCGTGCAATCAGTTTGCTACTTGCTGACGGAGTCATCTCATGAGCCCTGGCAGCAGAAAAAGCCCTGCTTTCCGTGCTTTTGCCCGTCGTTGCGCGCCACCATCGTTGCTCTTTCACGTGCGCAATAAAGCAAATCTTATGGCCTTCAGATATCAGGGAACTGACAAGCCAGTATGAGCCACTTAAACGACGGTGATGTCTGGAACCCTTTGGTGCGTGACATTCGATGTGGTAGCGACACTCCCAGCTAACGTAATTCGAACAACGAAGGACATAATATGCTAAATAGAATTTCATCATCCAGCCCGACCAGCTATGTCAGTTCAGGCAGCTCATCGGCAGGTATCAACCCCAGTATAAATGTCAGGCCTCCAAGGGGTGGGCCCGTTGATACGCTAGTAGGCGCAGCCAGTGACAACAACCTTGTGTACATTGGTGATGAGCACGGTAAGCTTTTCATACCTAAACTAATAACCGAGTCCGCTGCAAAACTTAAAAATGCAGGCGTCGACCACCTGGCGGTAGAGTTTGTAAAGCACTCCGATGGCGCCGCGTTCAGAGAAGCATTGAGCGATGGAAAAAGCGCTGTCAAACACTTTCTGGAAGCATCATGGGGTCGACACGGAGACGCTTGGCTAGACAAGGTTTCTGAGGCGCTGTGCAGTGCTCATCGTGCAGGGATTTATGTTTCTGGAATTGATAGAAAAATGGCGATAGATCAGCCTAAAACGCCGATGCAAAAAATTTTGTACATGAAAAAGAGGCTAGCTTTGAATGTAGCGTGGGATGCGGCGGCTACAAGAGAGGCCTCCGCTGTCTGCGCGAACAAAAGTATCGTATGGGGCGGTGCCGGCCATTTCAGCAACAGCAAGACTGACGGACCAAAAGACATGCGGCCAGGCTTGGTAATCTCGTTTGATCTGACTGGAAGAGGCTCTAGCAGAATCAATGATGCTGATGAACATAGCCATATCGTGATCGCTGGCGAGGATAACTAACGAAAACCATTACTGGTTAATTTTCCTTAGCCATTGCATTTGACGTCCTGGCGAAATTCCGAGCAAGGTCATTGCTTCCGGCCAAACCGTTTGAGGTTTCCAGCTGCGTTTTCATCGCTTCGACTGGGCTGACTGGGCTTTTGGCCCAGTCAACCCTCTTACGGGCGCAACTCACTCACCCCCCCCCTCCACCGCTCCCTCGCTAACGCGCTCCCTCGCTTTTTTTCAAGCCTGCTCTTCAAAATAAAGCTGCGCCAAGGTGTTAAGTAATGTTATATAAAAATTAACTTAACATTATCTGATCGTTGGAAGATGATCTTTTCGACATCCATGACGCCCTGAAAAAAATACAGAACGGGACGGGAACCAAGATCCCCTGTATTGACACCGGGGACATTGCGCCGCGGTGGCACCATCCCAAGGCCCAGCGAAATGCGCGCCAAGTAATTAATCTCCTGCAAGCATCGGAGCGCAGGACCTCCTAAAACAAAAATAATAGGACACAATCATGCATAGATTCATTTCACGTCCCGCGATCGGGCTGTTGTTTTCTGTAGCGTTACTGGCCTCCGCCGTCAATGCCGCACCCTTACCCGCTGCGACCGAGGGCGACTGGGTTGCACCGCAGTTCACCTTCCATACCGGTGAAAAACTCGCCAACCTCAAACTGCACTACATCACCCTTGGCAATCCCAAAAATCCCGCCATCCTCTTTCTGCACGGCACCTATCGGCCAGGCAGCGATATGCTGAGCAAGGATTTTGGCGGGGAGCTGTTTGGCCCTGGTCAACCGCTGGACGCCAGCAAGTACTACATCATTTCCACCGATGGCATCGGCGTGGGCCAGTCCAGCAAACCATCGGATGGCTTGCGCACTCGGTTTCCGGCGTACAACTACAACGACATGGTTCAAGCCCAGTATCGGTTGGTCACCGAAGGTCTGGGTATCAAGCACCTGAGGCTGATCATCGGTAACTCCATGGGCGGCATGCAAACCTGGATGTGGGGCCAGAACTGGCCGCAGATGATGGACGCACTGGTGCCCATGGCTTCCCAACCCACCGAAATGTCATCCCGCAACTGGATGATGCGCCGCTTGCTGGTCGAGTCAATCAAGCAGGATCCGGCCTGGAACAACGGCAACTACAGCGCGCAACCGCCGTCCCTACGCTTGGCCAACGCGATGTTCAGCATCGGTACCAGCGGCGGTACTCTGGCGTATCAGGCGGCTGCCCCGACCCGCGCTCAGGCCGATAAGCTGGTGGATGAACGCCTCAGCGCTGCACAAACCGCCGATGCCAATGACTTCATCTACCAATGGCAATCTTCCGCCGACTTCAACGCAGCCCCCGGTCTGAAAAAAATTCAAGCTCCGGTGCTGGCCATCAATTCAGCGGACGATGAGCGCATCCCGCCGGAAACAGGCCTGATGCAGGCGTCGATGAAAGAACTCAAGCACGCACGGCTATTACTTATCCCCGCCAGTGCCGACACCCGTGGTCACGGCACCACGAGCATGGCAAAGTTTTATAGCAAGGAGCTCGGGCAGTTCATGCTTGAGACTGAAAAGGCGAAATAGACCACCCGCTCACCCGTGCCAAACGTTTTCAACAAAACGGCTTCAGCTCAAAAGTCCGCCACCTTGCCCCAGGCGGACGTTTGAAAACGGTCAGGGTGATAAGGACGCGGGTCTACAATGGGGCTCACACCGCTGACAATATCGGCAATAAGATGACCCGCGCCGGGGCCAATACCAAAGCCATGCCCGCTGAAGCCGGCCGCGATCACCAGCCCCGGCAGGCTGGACATTTCGCCGATACCGGGAACGCCGTCCGGCGTACTGTCCACGTAACCGGCCCAGGACGCCTTGATCGACGTACCCTGCAGTGCCGGCACCAATTCCACCGCGCGCTTGTAAGTCAGCGCAACTGCGGAGGCGTCAGCGCTTGGATCGAGAATGCGCATTCTCTCCATCGGCGTGGGCTGGTCCAGGCGCCAGCGCTTCAAGCTTTCGTGGCCAGCCTGCCAGCCTTCCAGCCCCCCAGGTGCAAGGTTGCGCTAGCGACGCTGAAACATTGGCAGGAATTGCGTAGAGAACCTCAGCAACTGCGGCGTGATATCGACTCGACCCCGGCCACTGATCGCCAGCGTGTAACTGCCATCAAAGCGGCGGGTCATGGACGCGCCGGTGGTATGCAGCGCACTGGGAATTTCCTGGCTCGGGGCGGTGACCGAAAGCACTGTCTGACGAATCGTCGCTTGCGGGAAGCGAATACCATACTGGCGGCAGAACGAAGATGCCCAAGCGCCTGCGGCAAGCACCGCGAGCCGGGTGCGGATGGTGCCTTTTTCGGTGACGACTGCCGACAAGCGACCGCCTTCGGTCTCGACGCCCCGCACGGCGCAGTCCTGATGCACGCTACTGCCCAGTGCCATGATCGCGCGCGCGACTGCGGGGGCTGCGCGGGAAGGGTCGGCAATGCCATCGGTGGGCGCAAACACCCCACCTTTCCATAGCTTGCCAGTCGCCCTGCCCCGTTCGGCAGCCTGCTCGGCGGTGAGCATCTGGGTCTGCACGTTGACAGTGCGCGCAAACTCGCCCCAGCGCGCCCACCCTTCCAGCTCCTGGTCGTTGTTGCTCAGGTAGAGCAAGCCGCAGCGCGTAAAGCCGGTCTGTTCACCGGATTGCTCGGCGAATTGCTCCCACAGTTCCAGGCTTTTGGTGGCCATCGGTAATTCACGCGCATCGCGATTCTGCTGACGGCACCATCCCCAGTTACGGCTTGACTGCTCGGCGCCTATGCGGCCCTTTTCAACAAGCGCGACCTTCATGCCGCGCTTGGCAAGGTAATAGGCGGTAAACGCGCCGATGATACCGCCGCCGATCACAACCACATCGGCCTCCGCCGGCAGATCTGCAGAGGTATGCACGGGAGTTAAAGGTGCTGGCATGTTCTGGTTATCCACGTGAGTTCAGAAGAGTGACCTGTTGCTAAAGCCCGACCCGTCCAGCCAGTCCTCCGATAAAGCGCAGACCACCGTTGTCTGACGGGCATCTGGCCATCAAGGGTTTATTACACCACCATAAGGCCGTCAATAAGCGCTTAAACGCGGGGCTACCTGGTAGAAACCACCGTTTAAACGGCACGCTTCGGCAGACTTTATCGAGGCGCCGAGGTCGGCTTTACAATTCGGCAACAGCGCTTTCCAAGGCGTCAAGCAGAGGGCACGCCTCTCTTCTTCGCTCTGACCCTCACATCAAAAAAACGGACCTTTTCAACACAAAGGCGTCCAACCTGGGTATCGCTACCACCGATCAGCCTCATAAGCCCTCGACTCAGGACAACCCATGACCTTCTTCATTTTCCTTCTAGCCTGCTGCGCCGCCGGAGCAACCGGCATCATCTTCAAGCCAGGAGCATGGTACGAATCTCTTAAGAAACCGAGCTTTACCCCGCCTGACTGGGCGTTTCCGGTGGCGTGGACGACGATTTATCTGCTTCTCGCCTGGGCGGGCTATCGCTTGACGCTGATCCCCGGCAGCGAGATCGTACTGGCCTTGTGGGCCGCTCAAATAGCGCTTAACACGTTGTGGACGCCGGTGTTTTTTGGCGCGAACCGTCTGGTTGCTGCGATGGTGATTCTGGTTCTGCTGTGGGTCGTGGTTGCCGCGATGATCGTGATGGCCTTGCAACTGGACATCATCACCGGGCTGATTTTGTTTCCCTACCTGGTCTGGCTCTCGGTAGCAGCGGCGCTGAACTTCTCCATTCTGCGCCACAACCGATAAGTGCCTGGCGCTGACTTCCTTATGCTTCCCCGGCGAGTTTGAGCAGAATATTGATTAACTGATTCATGTAAGCCAAGGACGGCCAGCATCGGCAGTTAATCTGTTCCGCTCAATTCACAAGGCGCTACAGCGCGTAGCGCCGACAGTGCTCAAGGTAGCCTTGCTCGTGACTGCCGACCAGTTGAACGACGCTTGACCATAGCCAGGAGGGAGCGTCCAGGGTCTCGGAGCGATTGCTTTGCAGATCCCGGATCCACGCCGCACGTGTGGCCAGATCCATCTGTCTGGCGTGGGCGTTACCAACCACTTTTGCGAGATACGCTGCGGCCTGCATGGCCTCTTGCTCGGTGAGCTCATCCAGTTCCAGCTTCATGTCCTGAGGAAGCAGCTCACGTATGAAGAACGAATGATCCAGCATTCGTACGGCAACCATTCGGCTGCCCAGGCCGGGCGATAGGTTCCGGGCGCCCTCCACTACCCGTTTGCCATTGTCTCTGGGCATGCGAGCCCTTGCCGTACGGGGGGCCGCCGCTGCGACGGCTTCCTTGACGTCGAGCAGGCAGAACTCTTCATCCTCTTCATCGCCAACACCCATCAGCACCGCATAGCGAAGCAGCCCCAGCGAGCTGCATCCTTTCACCCAATAGGCGGAGTCGAGTAAGCGCACCCGGTCATCCTGCGACCTGCCTTTGAGCGATGTCACCAGCGCATGAATCTCCGGCGTTTCACAAAGCTCCTTGATTGCATCGCGTTCCGCGCGTGACAGTTGCCAGAAATGCTTACCCAACGGAATGGTCGGCTGCGTACCTTCGAAGCGCTCCTTGGCAAGGTGCTTCCACGTGCGTTGTACCGCGCTACGCATTCCGGCTTTCACTTGCGCAGGGCGATCAGGCTCTTCATCGTC
>Ga0268300_1000020_pt1 | contig 10253 bp, 9 predicted proteins | sample G5R1_MAIN_15MAY2_FD_189916 | JGI IMG/M metagenome (GOLD analysis project Ga0268300, IMG submission 189916) | Phyllosphere microbial comminities from switchgrass, GLBRC, Michigan, United States - G5R1_MAIN_15MAY2017_LD1 | ecosystem: Host-associated > Plants > Phyllosphere > Phylloplane/Leaf... | reverse complement strand
AGAAAAGAGCTTCGTAGTTGGGAGCTCTGAACCGATGATCGATATGGTTTCCTAGGATGAGAACTATGGTTTACTACTTGACAATAAGAAAGTGGTTTTCCCTTTTTTTCACTTTTTTAGGTGTTTTGCCTAGTCTGAATTTCCCCTTCTTCTATTTGATCAAGATGGATAGCAAAAAAGCATGAATAGGCCTACTGGGATGGAAGGAGAGAAGGACTGAACGAGAAAAGGAAATACCTCTTTGTTTACCTTGGAATGAATTGCTCAACTACTTAGGTAACGAAACGAAACGTTCATCTACGATCTTTCTTAAGATAGGACTGTACGGCAGTTCTCGTTAGTAGATTCGCAGAACAGAAGAAGAAGTTCACTCTGACTTGCGCACTACAAAAAGGCAGCCAACGACTTCGGACGTACTCCGTCTTTCGAGCCTCTGTTTAGCTTCAAAAGATAAGGCGCTAGTGCAACGAACGCTGCTTTGGTGCGTCCCACCCCAACTAACTAGTGCTTGACTTTCCCCCGCGCCCTATCCAATGAATAAGGAGAAGGCCGGCCTATCAATGACCGAGCCAGTCTGATCTCCTTTATACTTACCTTACCTCAAACAACGAGCGAAGTCGAGATGTTGATGAGAAAGGGGCGAGTCTCAAGGCCAAAGAGTGCTCTTTGAAGGCTACTATGCATCCTTACGAATACAAGAGTGGTTTTTTTTGGGTATAGCAGGACTTGAACCTGCGACCATTAGGTTAAAAGCCCAATGCTCTACCAACTGAGCTATACACCCGATTTTACAAGAAGGCTTGGTGCGGAAAAGAAAAGAGGGCGGCCTGGCCCCTTTTCTTCTTATCATATCACAAGGGCGCGGCTCTGTATGGGGCTCGTACTGTGGAGCAAGTCTGGGAATCCTTTCCACTCATTGAGGATTCTATCTAAAAAAGAAGGTCAACGGGGGAGACTACTTTGAAGTCCGGGCTGAACAAACTACTTCTCCTGCTACCAAAACAGAGAAATAAGGAAATAAGATGGATTCGTCTAATAAAATACCCAATGCCTGTAGTTGAAGAATTGTTGGATGAGTTATCTTGTGCTGTTTGGTTTACTAAGCTGGATCTGAGAGCTGGTTACCCTCAGATAAGATTACATGAAGCAGACGAATACAAAACGGCATTCAAGACCCACGTCACTATGAATTTTAGGCTATTTGGGCTCACAAATGCACCACCCACCCTCCAGAGTGCTATGAACACAATTCTGGCTGAGCTGACTAGGGTTTGTGTACTTGTTTTTGTTGATGACATCTTAATCTACAGCAAATCCTTGCAAGATCATGTCACCCATTTGCAGCAAGTATTTGACCTTCTGAAGCAGAATCAACTATATGTGAAGTTGAATAAATGTTCATTTGCTCAACCACAGATAGAATACCTGGGTCATGTCATTAGTGGGCAAGGGGTGGCTACAGACTAAAAGAAGATCCTCACAGTGAAAGAGTGGCCTACTTCCAAGTCAAGCACATTAGAGTTTGGGCTTAGCAGGACAGGCGTTTCATTCACAGGAGCTTAGCTCATTTGACTGCTCAAAGACTTAAAACACCAATGCAGCACAAAGCTTTCCTTTCCTCAAGCTCATGGGATTACAATATACCATCCAATAAAAGGCTCAGAGAATAGGGCAGCTGATGCACCACTATCTAGATTACATGAGCCAGATGAACTCAATGCCATTACTTCCTGTCAACCACAATGGCTCACTGATATTGTTGCAGGGTACAGCAAAGACACATTCACCCAGAATTGACTATCTGAATTGGCAGTCCTGAGCACTCACAAGAATAGAAAATATTCATTGCATAATGGGGTCATTCGATATAGAGGAAGAGTATGGGTTGGTGCAAACTTCTAAATGAAAAAAAAACATCTTGCAAGCACTTCATGCCAGTGGTATTGGTGCCCACTCTGGCATTACTGCTACTTATCACCGCATCAAGGCACTATTTGCTTGGACAGGAATCTTTCAATCAGTGGAATCTTTTGTCAACAAGTGTCAAATCTGTCAGCAAGCTAAGGTAGAACATTAAAAACTCCCTGGCCTCTTCGATCCTCTACCCATTCCTGATGAAGCATGGTCCATTATCAGCATTGACTTCATCACTGGATTACCAAAGTCCCATTACTATGATTCAATTCAGGTGGTGCACGAGACAAGCCAAACAAACAGAAACCGAATTAATACCGAAGAACACAAGCTGTGGGCCGTAAAGTGGAAACGGTTGCAGGCCAAAGCTGTCCCCCTTTGCCACTAAGACTTGAATCTTTAACCATCGGAATACCCGGTACTCTCTCTACCAAACAGGCAAGATAGTCTTATCTTGAACTCTGTCCCTTCTCTAATGATTGACAGGTTTAGTGCCTGGTAGTAAGGGTATTTTGTGGTCTATTGTCCTCCTAGGAGGTCACTCTGTAGGCTCAGCAAACAATTCACTGAAGCCATTCAAGACCGGTTGCAGGGCAGACAGACCATTGACTTGACATGACCGTAATACATACAGAATAGGAAGGATAAGCTATAAGATAGAGATCCGGATTGTTGTGCTCCGGAATAAAGAAGAATACCATCTTGTCTAATCAAATACGAATACCATCTTATTGATTTAGTCAGCTTGCATCAACACATAAGATGTGATATGAGTAGTGGGAAATAAACTCTTCTTTGATCACTTGAAACATAGTAGAAAGCATCCAAAACAGAATGAAATGCTGTTCAAAAGAAGAAGCTACCTGGCCCAACCACTACACCATTTTGCCTAATGTGTGACTACCCATATCAGTTACAACATCTTAAGTTTCCAAGTTTTCAGTGCCTTTTTCTTATAGTATACAAAATAGGATTCTGGATTGCTCTTCATTTCGTTCAATTTATCCCCTTGCTTTTCAACGTATATATTAACCCGCCTTGTTTACCTATTTCTTATACAATTCACATGACTCATTGAAACCAACTTTCTCCTTCCTACATTTTATCTCTACAGCAGTTATCCTGTATAATGATTTCTTTTTGGTCGCTACTCTCCTAACCGACGAGTCGGAGAGGATACGAATGTCCATTCACCCTACCACCCATCTTCCTTCTAGCTTCCTTGATCAACGACGAGTAAAGATCCCGGAAAAGATCCAAGGGAGTACAATACACTTTATATTCACGTCTTGAATAATGAGGGGGGTAAAGAAGAAAGTCCGATTTCTCTCTCCTTTGCGGATATGCCCTTATTCAGCTCTTGAAAGAAAGAGAGATAGAAAGAGAGAATGATCAAACTCAACTAGACGGCAGTTCCTCTTGTTCAAACCTCTCTTGCCGAGTCTTCTCCTCATAGCGAGTTTCGCTCTCGCTTCGCGTGTCCTAAACATAAAAAAAAGAAAGAATTGATTGTGAAAGACAAGTGTTTCATTCCCCTCCCTAATCGTTGAAATTCGAACTGTCCGCTAGCTCCTCCTTTGTTTGGATTATAGCCCTTCCTTGGGGATTGACTATCCAAAGTCAATCTTTCCAGTTTCGAATGCTACTATTTCTTCGTGGGCAGAAAGTCCAAAATCTTCTTTTTCTGGTACTCCTTACTCTTTTCTCCCGTCGTCCTACTTTCACTTCTACGGACCTTCTATCCATAACGAGTTCCAGGATTGGTGAATCGATGTGGGAATAGATAAAACGATTGTTGAGTACACAGTATAACCGTGTAGCTCATCCAGAAGATCATCAATGACCGGTATCGGGTATTTCTTTTTTACGGTTTGCGCATTGAGTTGCCTATAATCCATAGGCGCCACGAACCTTCTTTCTTCTTGTAAAGAAGAGCCGGTGAGGCATGAACTAGGTTGTAGAGTACCATTCTAGAGTAACTCCTTGATTATGGCTTCAATTTCATCCGGTGGTGTGAATACCTATAAGGCCTTTGATTCACTGGTTGACTATCGTGAGGTGAATCCGATGGTCACATGGTCTTTTAGGAGGGAGGGTAGTGGGTTCTAAGAACACATCAGAGAAAGAGGACCAAACCTGCTTGAGTCCTCTTCTACATCTTGAGTACTTCCCACTCCAATGGATCTAGTTTTTTTTTAGAATAGCTTTGATCCGGCCATGTAGAGCACTCATAGAGGTCCGGCTTCACGTCAGTAATCTACCACACCCATGCTGGAATTCAGTAGAGTCCCACGAGTCAATCGACAAAAGCGAGAAACGAGGTTGTTCGACAAGGCTACGGTCTAACTTTTTCTTCCTAGCGGAGTTCAATACGAAAATAAATACTCCACCACCAGCCTACCTACTAGCATGTATTAAGCGAATAGCTTGTATGGTAGTTGTTAAAGAAAAGATGTATGTAGTCCCGGAAGAGAAGCAATTGTCGTACGACCTGTAAGCGTCACTTTTGACTTCCTTGCCGTTTGTGAATTGAGTCAATCGAGTTACGTTTGAAAAATGAATGGAATTCTGGAGTGGACCGAATATCCATGGCAGAACCCCACACTGGCTAGGAACTGGGCTGCACTAAGCCCGGCACTTTTTGGGCTTCTTCATGAATCTAGTTTTCAGGTAAGGTCAGATCATCTTATTGAATAGATATCTGAAAGAAAGCAAAAGAAAAAGAGAAAACCCGAGCAGCGACGGAAATGTTTGGTAAAGGGAATTTTTGAGATACTCAGTTTTTTTCTGGAAAATCCATTTGCTCGATTTCACGAAAAAGCGCACAAGTCACGCTCGCCTGTGTGAAGTGATTTTAGGAGGAAGTTGGATTGGTATTTTCTACTGGATTTGTGCCTATAGACCAAAGAGAAAGTCTCTCTCTCGCATAGCCGGAAAAGTAAGTACATAGTGTAGAGAGAAAGAAATCGAATCTCGTGTCGACTTGTTTTTCAATAGTAAATCACAGGCAGTATGCCCTATTTGAAAACATGCAATGAGGGTACGAGCAACACTCCCCAAACTTGGCATGACTCATCGCCATCTTGTATTCATGATCTTACCTCTATTGGTCACAAATGCATAGCATAGGATCGAGTGGATCGGCACCCAATAGGCCAGATTTTCCTATCTTTGATGTTAGAAGTGATTCCAATCTATTTTTCTATAGTGATAGTTCACACATTAGCAATTAGCACTGCCTCAAAGCAAACATAGGAACTAGGGAGTTCATCGAGAGAAAGTCCCTTTAGTTTCGTACTTCCCTGTTTCGGATTTGCATATGTCTTTAATGTAGAGAAATCCCTCAATCACGGGACAATCCTCCAGGGCAAAGGTACTTCCAAAGCTCAGAAGGTTCATCTGTGCATGAAAGGAATGAAACAAATTCCATAGATTCAATAGGAAAATCCCCACCGAGATCGGTACCTATCTAGATCCCCAGCTTCGACAACAAAACTCCTTCGCATTTTGCGACCATTCCCGCGAGGACTACGATTCGGATTATCTAATGTCATCCCCAAACAGAATTACACCTCTTAAGAGGAAGGGACGGCCCTCTATCCGGTGTGGGTTCCTACGAATTATTGTATGGTTCCGGATCCAGGTCCCTCTGCCCTTGCTTTTTGTTATTCCATAGGGGTATGGATTGAAGTAATCACTAATCCAGGAAAGATGGATCTTTAGCTAGAAAAACGAAAAGCCAATACGCCATGTATCAAAACAATAGGGATAGGGGTAGTTGTATACCACCTACGAATAGGAAGATCCTGGGTTTTGTAAGAAAACTACGAATAGGAAGATCCTGGGTTTTGTAAGAAATCCAATTTCATCAATTCTAAGCACGGTAACGGCAGTGCTCCTATCCAACGGCCGGGGATCTATTCGATTTCTCAATTTGCTAATGCCGATAAGCTTAGGTTGTTATTTCATCGTCTTGCGCTAAAAAGGCACCCTCCTATTATGCTAACAAAGGGACGGATAACGGCAAAGCGGAACAGCAATAGCGAAAGCAGGTACAGTAACGGCGCAATCCCTAAAAAAAGAATCAAAATAGATAAATTTAGAGCGTTGCGAATTTCCTTCTTTTGATAATGCTACCCACACAGTCACGGCTCCTATCCGGTCACCGGGTTAAACAATTGATTCCTCTCAACGCATCCCCGCGGTAAAGAGCTAGTCGTATTCTTTTGATAATTCTCTAGTTGTATTCAAGCAAGAGTCCTCGGCATCCTACGAAAACAAGCGCTAGGAATATCAATAGCGTTAGCGTTAGCGTCCTGGCCTTTGCTTGGGGATTCCTCTATGGAATTCCAAACATGCCATTGCTTTGCCTTTGCTCGTCCCTTTGATTCAATCCTTCTTCTCCTCGAAAGCTACAACTAGAAAATATATTCTTCTTTGCCGGTGCGAACCCTTCTTTTGAATAACAACCATTGGCAAGACCAGCGAAATCCGAATACTAATCCGAGGAAAGCCCATCCCTACTTCCCTTTGCTGTTGTTCCTCGAAATCCTCTACTAGTCATTGGTTTCAAAGCAAAGGTATCCGGTATAGGGGGTCGTGGGCAGGTTAGTGTTTCATTTCGATAGGTGATAGTGGTATACCCAAACCATATGGTATAGGTCTTGGAAAGGAAAGTAAATCAAGTCCATCTTACAGGATTTCTTCACTTGCTTGGGCTTAAGCGGTACCAGTACCCGGAGAATAGTTCAATTCTCTTTCTCCACATGACACCCTTGTGTTGTAAAACTAATGAATCCCTCTCCGCCCCTGCTCCGACAAAGCAATAAGCACTAGGGTATCCACCCACCCGCCAGTTCGAATAGCCGGTTTCCTCCCCTTCCGCTCAAGCTAAAGGTTCTGGGCTACGGCTTCCGGTTCCGTATTCCGATTCGTCTTCGGATAGCATTAGAAAATCCCTTTCATGCCTTGCCAATACAACTATTATTTTTCTTAGCCGAGGAGCCTTTGGAAGTACCGTTGTTGGATCGGATTGAGCCATTATAGGATCGGATAAAGATTCACTCTTTGCCAATGCCTGCTTCCTTGGTTTCCTACTTTCTGCATCGAAAGTGACTTTTTGCTCAGTATCGAGAACCACTTCTTCTCCTTTTCGAGGCGTAGATCGCCCGTCATCTGATTTGCTTCGTCAAAGCGGATAGCATTATGGAATTGATTATATTCGTAGAAAAAGCACCCCTATTTAATAAGTCCTCGGAAATGATCTCATCCAGTACTTCTCTCAGCCTATTTGCCAAGACTTTGGAGCATAGCTTGTAAATGACATTGCACAAAGATATCGGCCTATACTGTGATATTTCTTGGGGGTTCTACTGTCAGCAAGTGCACTATTATTTACTTCACCGCGTACTTAAAGAATTGTTGGTAGCAAAGAACAGCACCTGATAGAAAGGATGCTAACCAAGCCTCTTCTGTTTAAGCAAGGCTAAGCCAGAATAAGGGGTACAGTAGGCTGGTGACCCTGACGATAGCACTAAGACTGCCTCGGGAATCTCCTCAATCGTTGAAGAGTGCCTCGGGAATTGAATAAAAGCACTGATATCCATATAATCCTACAATTATGCTCTATTCTCTTGAAGAGAAGACACTTGAACTTCGTCATGTGCTATTGATCCTTTTGAACCTAAATTCACATTGGCTCTTTTTGGCATACAGCTTTTGTTTTTCTGTGAAAGTCCTCCTTCCTCTGGACAAAGATTACATTAGAGGTGCCTCGACCCGAAAGAGCATGATACAATCAATTAGGACGTAGCTCTGCTACAAGAAAGGATAGGACTTTTGCCAGGTCTAGAGTTCGACTTCTAAAAAGAGAAAGCCACTAACAAAAAGAAAGAAAAGAGAAGAGAAGCTGGTGTTGAGAAATGAGAAGTGGGCTATATCCCCGGGGACTTTAAAAAAAAAAAAGCAGCTGAAAGGAAATGCTGCTTCCTTTCTATACGCTAATTCTTGCTTTGAAGAGATGTTCCAGACAAGGCATTCTTAAGTCCCACCTCACCTATATCCAACTTGAGGTATTCCATTGTTTATAGTATAATAAGCAGGTTTAAGCCATGGAAGACATGAGTCACTAAAGTGCTGTTAACTAGATCGCGAAAGATGTGCCAAAGAGGTTTTCCAGCACATGGAATAGCACTCGCAGGGGCATCCTGTCAGTCGCCGCCGACAAGTCGTAAGAGTTATAAGCCGATCTATTGACAATATAGTTTAATGGGGCCATCTGATGGAAAGTTCCACCCGACGATAGCTTGGCCAGATCTTCATGATAAATTTACTTACTCGCATCAAACAAAACCCTTTGATTAATTGCCAATAGCGTCTTCTCTTGGCTTCCCCTCAACTGTTTGAACCAGACGTCCACCCCGAAACGAAATAGGTCTTGTGTCGGCCCCTCAGTTCTAGGCCGAAGTAGAGCGAACGTGTTTCCGCACGCGTCCAAATTCTTATTCATATACAACCCATTTCTGGTGTCTAACGCATACCTAACCCGAGATGGCCAGAGACAACAAAGAGGGGAGTTTTGCTCGCCTCAGCTATGGATAAATCCAAGCGTTGAAGCAAACACACTCAGCTATAACACCCAGTTATAGGTTTTGGGAAAAGTCCTACCGATGTAATTATAGACAGCATAATTTGGCCTTCCTGGTAGGGACCCATGTTATACCCTGACCAACGCTTCTTCCTTCTCTTTCCGTCCTTTGTAATACCCAACGCACAAACAAGGACAACTTTCTTAATGATTGATATTCATGAACGCTTCCTTCTCAGGCTTGTGTTAGTTAAAGACCCCTAGCCCGCCGATAAGCCTGCTTGCTACTATCACTTTCGTCTTCGAAGTCTCCATTCCCAATATCTTTATTGTGTGGGTGTTCAGTTCCCAGGAGATACATAGGGTAAGATCTATGACCAGGCAGCTGCATCGAGTTTATCTTCTTCCACTATCGGATCGGGTGTTTTCTCCGTTCGGTCGGCTTGGCCAGCCCGGAAGTAATACGAAGTGAACGGGAACCTTGCGCATGCAGCGCTAACAGCTTTCGACTCGAGTACAGTAGGAATAGTTTCCTTAACCTGAGTGACCAAAGGAAGAACGCTCTTGATACATTCCATTCGGAAGATCGCATTGAGTAGGTGGCTCCAGCCTGCCAGGAGCCCATCTTGAATAGTAAGTTCGGATTGCTAAGATAGGAGCAAAGCCGAACGTAAGCATCGGTACGGATCGACTGGCCCGCCCACCATCACCACCGGAACTTTCACCTCTCGGCTCAGAGAGTTTATCGCATCCATATCTTCTTGGGGCTTTCTGGTATCTTTTATAGATTCCTTGAGATGGAGGCACTAGTGTGACTTTAGGTGACCTAAGTTACTTAAGATGACTTTCGGAGTAGTTCTGCTCGAGCTGCGGGTAATTCATTTTCCGGATGGTGCTTCTCAATAGAAGGATCGATACGGGTAGGACCACTAACCAACAGGAAAGCATCTCCAGATCCGATATGAGAACTTGCTTCTCTATACGAAATTCATTAAATGAAAAGGTAACTGTATGCGCTCTATGCGCTTTGTCTTCATCACCATTATATCCTTTTTATCTCTTGTGGAACGACTTGGGAAAGTTGCCCAGAAAGACAATAAAACTCCCGTATTCGCCCTTTCTTGCTTGCCCCTAACCAGAATAAAGGTCACAAACTTTGATAAATTGGACTCCGCTAAGACCCGCTGGATATGAGTAGATGTTGTTGGTCGAAAACGTCTTTCATTCACAATGAAACAGAATGGTCTCGCTCGATGCGTCATTTTATGATGTGTATTTTCATATTAAGAGTTCTTAAAAGTTCTCAACTCAAAGCCCAACCGTCAAAAGGATGCTACAATGTTCGAAATTCTCAACTTAACATGCCCCCTTACTTCCTTCGTGACCTCCCACTACTTCATCTACCGAAATGATTAGGCAGATCTCGTTTTTTCTAGCATTAAACCTGCTCATGATCCTTAGGCTATAGAGCATGGAGCAGACAGAGAGATGAAAGGACCACCTTCTCCTGCTTGCTTGATCGGAATCTATTCACATTTAGAATAGCTGAAGTGCTACTTAACTTCACTTAGTAGTTGAAACTCGGAGAGACAGAGAGAGTCCTCTCTCATACTTGCCAATTCCAAGGCTGATCAGCAAGGGAATTGGCAGGAACCAACCTTAGTTGCCCCTCGGTAGAGTGAGTCTACTTAGCGAACTGGCAGGACGCGGAGATCGATTGATCAATATGCATATCGAGAGTTGATGGTTGACC
>Ga0268300_1000017_pt1 | contig 11005 bp, 7 predicted proteins | sample G5R1_MAIN_15MAY2_FD_189916 | JGI IMG/M metagenome (GOLD analysis project Ga0268300, IMG submission 189916) | Phyllosphere microbial comminities from switchgrass, GLBRC, Michigan, United States - G5R1_MAIN_15MAY2017_LD1 | ecosystem: Host-associated > Plants > Phyllosphere > Phylloplane/Leaf... | reverse complement strand
TTGAGACTAGCTAGTCGCTATGGTTTGCGGGAAAACTCTTCTCTCTCTGGTCTCACTTCGAGTCCTTCTAGAAGTAAATAAAGGAAATGCTTATTCAACTACGGCACTGTCGGACAACCGACCGGATTCAAGCCCTAGCCCCTCAACTCGGACGGACTTGTGGAAATCCTCGAAAACAAGTATTGCTCAACTCACCTATCTATAACATAGAAATGTTGCATCCAACCCTGGAACGAGAGGTAAAGAATAGGCTACCATACGAGATGAGACGACTTCACTTGGCTTTCATCCCTACGCTTAAGAAAGATAAGGGATTGGATTTCATACCTTTTATTTAGAGCTCCGTCGTTCCGACTGGAAAATGTCACCTTCCACCATACGTAAACCAAACCTCTTTGCTTTCTGGCTTTTCCTTCCTAACAAGGAGGCGGGATTTTGAAGTTCCTTTTTCCTTTTTGCTCTTTTTCTTTCTTTGAAAGCTTTTTAAAAATTCTATGGCAGCAAGATTATTTTCTTTTGCTAGAAGCACGCACAAAAAGCACATTTCTTCCTAGTACTTTTATTTGCTTTTTCACCTTGGGTCTTGCCCATAGGAAAGATACGTAGCTCGGTCAGGGCATATCCTAAAGCCATTGCCTCCAGCCAGTAGTAGTGGTAGGTAAGCATCTTAAGTTAGGGGTGAAATTGCTTTTCTGACAAGGAAAGGGATTGTAGGCAAGCCTGTATAATTTCCTCTTACCTCTTCTCTTCTTTTATTACAGCAGTGGTAGTCTCAATAGTTCCATTTCCAGTGCTTTATAAGCCCATGCAGTTATGAAAAGTGTTAAGTATAGCATCTTTCTTAGGATGTACTTTTTTATCTTCCCTTGCAGTCTATGCTTATTGGTTAGCTAGTGTCATTGGCCTTCGGCTTCTTACCCTTCTGGTTAGGTTAGGCTGACTATATGTCTTGTTTTTTCAATTCTCCTGTAAAGTCAATAAAGCGAGAAAGAAGATCTCTCAAGGACTACGCAAGCTCGTCTATATTGCATCAAGAGCTTCGACTTTGATTGCATTGCCAGCAGCAGATGCTTTCACAGCAAATGAAATACCAATTGCCGTTCTTTTAAGAAGTTCCTTGCCTTACTAATGTAATAGTTACAGAAAGCTCTTCCTTCCCCATCCGCCCTTTTCGGTTTAATTGAATAAGACCGGCCCGAGCCATACTTCTAATTATCGAGGATACACAGATGGCTGCTGCTTTTATTTTAACCTTCGGTTCTTCTTCTTATTTAAGGGATAAAAAGTCTCTTCCTCAAAAAGGTCCTTAACCCCTTGACCTAGAATAGAACCAAATTTAGCTATCACCTACGAATCCATCTCATATATTCCATATTATGCCTTTCTCAAAGTAAAAAAGAAAAAGAGCCCTTTCTAGCCTCCATCAAGGGAAAACCTTTCATATCTGCGCACAAAAGGCTTCCGGTTGTTTGATCAACCGCTGCCCCTGGCGTGCCAACATAGCTAAGTTAAAGCGCTCAAATTCTCTCAATTTGCTTGACCTTCCAATTTTCCCAATGTTGAGGGAATGGAATTACATTCTCCCTGGTCTGATTTATAGACCAGCAGTGAAACCGATTCTTGCCCTACGGATGAAGGCCCGAGTTTACGAGGTGAAGCACTCGGAAAGACCAATCGAAAAGAAAGAACATCCACGGAAACTCTATCTTTAGTAGCGAGAACATTGACTCACTCAGAGGCCATTTTCCGATCTTTCTTTGAAGGTGTGAGTGTGAAGCCAACTCTAAAAGTGGGTCTGTTCAAGTAGAAGAAACATGCCAAGATAAAAGAAGACGGAGCAAAAAACCCCTTTCTTAAGCAAAGAGGCACGAACGCAACGCTATCTAAAAACGTCCCGCACTTCTGTCAGGGAATAGAATGGAATCCGGGATCAAAGAAAGGGGATGAGTTCGCACCCACCTTCTCTCATGGAGTAGCGATCAGAATGACAAATTAGCAAGGAAGTATTAAGCCAAGCCCAATCTATTATGTACTCGCATCGCAAGTAAAGGAGAGTACCCTTTCGAGGAGTAGAGATCCCGACTGTCTGCGAGAGCAAAAGGAAAGTCAACGGCATTTTCGGGAACTAGTTTAACATAGAATGGAATGTGTGAAGCATATAGCTAGCCAGACAGTTCAATCAGAGTTATTGACAGGTCGGGTTCCTTTCCAAAAGAGGCTTCGTAGCTGACGCCAAGCACAAATTCTTTCGACTTCTTCCTTTTCTATTATCCAATCTTGAGTTTGAACATCTGCTCAATCGGCGGTATGGTATGGATAAGAGGTCATCAGAGGACAGCCTTCAGCCAAAAAGGCACAACAGCGCTGCGAAATGAGATGGAAGGGCTCGAAAGCAAGAAAAGGTTCCGAAGTTCAGCCCTTTGACCCAGTGCTATCTATGTTAGGGGACTGGTGGAATGAAACCATATCTCATTGGTTTTTTAGGGAAGAACTCGTTCCAGTACCGCTACCGCTTCGAGTGCGAGAAGGAAGCCTGATGAAGAAGATTACTCGTCTAGGAAAACCTGATCTGGTAGGGAAGACAGACCTTAGATATGGCGAGGCTACTGACAATTGGTATGGGCTTCAGTGTCAGCAAAGTAAGGGGATCAGGAATCAGGAACGAACGCAGCACTGACGCTCTTTATTTTGTAGGGAGCAGAGTAACCAAGCCCAAGGAATTATCCTATCAGTTCTGATAAGCCAAGCCCTAGGCAATAAAGGAAATGAATCTAAACGTAAGGCCTTTCTTTGCCTTCTGAGAAAGTTATATACCTTTTCTCCTAGCGTGGCAATTATCCCTCTGGCGGCTGTCATTGCAAGGAAGTAGGGCTTTAAGGCAATTCTCGACCAGCACTTATTTATGCTTAGGTATCTAATAATCTTGCTTCAGTTTCATGTCCGATCTTCTCTTCTAGGTCCCTTCAAAGGGATTCAGCAACTGCTGCTGCGGATAAGGCGAAAAGACTTGCTGTGGATTCATTGGCATCTATCTTCTTCTCGCGGTTCCCTATTTGAGACAGTTGAAGAGGCCTTTGCACGACAGTCTACTTATGGCATCTGAACCACAAATGCCGCATCTCTCGATGAGAAGGAATCCAGGAAAGAAGAGCAAAGAAAAGCCCTTATTCTTGCAAGAGGCGATTCGTGCACAAGCCCTTCTTTCACAAAGAACCTATCTGCTCTTCCAGGTGCTCTCACTTCCTTGGCATAAAGCATAGTAACTGAAGGGGGCAGGGATGTGGGTATCACTACTATTGATTAACCGATGTCAGTTGCTTTAGCTGCTCCCTCTGGGCATCCACCCGCAAAGAGACTTCATCCGCTGCCCCCTGCTATTGAATCTAGGACTGATTGCCCATTTCCAAAAGCAGAAGGTGCCGCAAGAATAGGTTTTTACATTTCAAATAATACATTGTCCGCTTAGAAGGGCTTGGTTTTTCAGAGGGAGCAGTTTGGCATCGTGGGGGAAGCTAGCACCCTAAGTTAAGAGCATCCAATCCTGAAAGCAGGAAGCATCCGAGCATAGAGAAGGGCCCTTGCTTAGGAATGGGCTGCTAGCCATTTCGCATTTGTGCATGTGGCATTGGACTCTCGTACCATGCCTCTGGCTCGTTTAAACCTATTGCATCCGATCCTCGAAGAAGTGAATCATCGAACTTACAAGGTATTGTGGTGGCTCCCACTGCCCCGGCAGTGAACCATCTTCTTTTTGTTGATGATAGCCTGCTGTTTTTCAAGTCTAGTGAATCAAGCGAGAGTACTGGGATTCGGGAAAGAAGAGAAGACTGTATATGTGGCTCCCTATTCTCTTTTCTCGAGTCTAGTTTTTACTCTCTTGTGGATACCCACCCAGAGACTCGTCGGTACCTTACTTGTCCTTGAGCTGGTCAACTATATCCTCCGAAGTGAAGACTCCTTTATTAGCCTTTCTTCATCATCTTAAAAGTCTCCCATTGTAGCATCATAACATGGAAGAAACCCCTGAGTAATATCGGAATCCCTCTAACGATTTCAATGAGGAAGTAGTGTCAGAGGAAGAGTCTAGTGAGGATGGTCCCCGCCCTTCGGCTTGATCAAAAACAAAGTAGCCTAGGCCGTGCCGCACTGTGTCTCCCACCTATGGATCTCGATAAAGATGGTTGGTATTAGCTGGTGTCAAATGGAGCATTGGTTCACCAATCCCAGGTGATCCACAGGATTTCCTACATCCATCAGAGCAACCAACCGAATAAGTGAGTTTTCTGAAGCAGTAGTTCGTCATGCCTGCGAAACACCGTTCTGTTATCAATTTGGGTAGGCCTACTGTTAGCCCAACGCCTGCCCTTGGGCTTTGTACCTCTTTCTCCTCTTTTCCCCTCATTTCTCTTCTCGATCAAGAAAGAGCGATGGCTTTCGCTAGTCTACCGAGATGGAAGCATCATATAAGCAATTCTGGAAAGTGCCAATTCAAATGTTTAGGAGGATCCTGCCCGAAGGTATCATACTCATCCGGCGGGCAATCGGCGCTTACTGCTATCGGACAGAGAATAAGCTTCTTGGCATAGATCCACGGTTTTAGAGCTATTCGTCACAGGAAACCATATATGTTCCGTCATGTATCTGCCGGTAGCCGCTATTTTTGCTTTTCCTTTGCTGACGCCGAGCGATCCCCCGATTTCTACCTAGCGGATTTCGTCACACAGTTGGTCCAGATAGTTGAGTAGGGCAGCCCGTCGGACCCAATCCACCTGTCAACGCCACTTTCGTTACAAATATGAAAAGGTAAGGATGCGCGACTGGGCCACCTTCGCGATGCGCTACTAAATGGTCTATGGCTTTGTCTGGGTTTATGGGCTAAGAGTAACCGCGGTGGTAAAAGGACAAGTGGAAGATGATCTCACTTGAATTGTTCTCTTTTCTTAACCTGGCCAAGTCGGTGGAAACGTGTTCAAGGTTGGATCGAGAAGACTTTTTCGGTGGGGGGAAAGGAAGTGTATTGATAAAGTGTCTCTTGTCCAAGCCGTATCTACATATTCTATGTCATGCTTCAAATTACCGAGGGGATTGTTTGTATCAGCACATAACGTCGCTGATTAGAGCGTTCTGGTTTAGCAGCAAGAATGGAGAAAGGAAGGAAGACGGCATGGGTCTCGTCGGACTTGATGACGATGCCGAAGTATAAGGGAGGCATGGGATTTAGAGACATTGAAATTGAGAATCTGGCTATCTTGGCTAGGCAAGCCTGGCGGATTCTACAAGATCCTATGTCTCTTAGCGCCCGGGTGTTGAAAGTGGTTTATTTTCCAACTGCTCCTAAGTGCTGCTCTAGGAAACAAACCGTAACAGATATGGACGGGAATAAAAAATGGACGCTGAGTAAATCTGTAATATTCCTATTAGCCATGTCACTTAGGGAAACTTCTGGGCGTGGCCCGGCATTATAAGAAGACCGGTAACAAAGGAAGGAGACTATCTATTTGCTGAGACTATGGTTACTCTTAGCTTGACATACAGAGTTTAGGATGTGATCGATCGGTCGGGAGGACAATAATAACAATGTAGAGAATTGGTCTAGCTACAACCCTCCAGTGGAATTAAAGCGACTCGCCAAGGCCAGTTCGATAGAAAGGGAACCCTTGTGGAGAGACAGGATCCCCATCTTTCGGTGGAAGAACCTCTTGATCTTACGCCCTATGTTCTTGGTAAAGTGAGCTATGTCATAGCCTATTGCTACCCGATCTACAAGTCGGTCTACTTCTGGCTCTTGCCTTGATTGGAACGGCTTTCGAGTAAGAAAGGGCCTTTACTTTCCCCCTGAGGGTAGGAAAATCATGATCGGGATAGCGGACGTAAAGCTATTGAACTTAGGTATGCTCTTTCCTTTTGTCGAAGTGGAATCGTAGAACACAATGTGATACGATGAGATAGAAAATGCAATAGAAATAGAAATAAGGATAGCAAACGGGTTACCTACTCTACTCCTAAGGGTCAAAGCAAGCCCTTTAATTCCATTCTTTATTCTTACATTAAAGAATGAATCAAATCTCCCCAAGTAGGATTCGAACCTACGACCAATCAGTTAACAGCCGATCGCTCTACCGAACTGAGCTATTGAGGACGAACGAATTGCTTAATAAGCTGAACACCCACATAATCTCGATTTGACACTTAGACACTTTCCATAACAACAGGGATTAAAAAACAGGTGATCAGGACTCGGATCCTGGGTATCTGTCTGACGTGTGATAAGGCGGGGACAGGATTCGAACCTGCAGTCTTCAGGTCATGAGCCTGATGAGTTGACCAATTCCTCTACCCCGCTTCTTCCCCTGATCTTTCTTTCCCTCTTCAGTGAGTGACTCGAAAGAACTAATTAAATAGGGGTTTTCGATCTGCTTTCTATACTAAAATTCGAGAAATCATTTTTTGATTCAGGTTGATTCGGGCAGTTCAGTATTGAATTCTCCATCCTTTCGAGTACTAAAATGCAAGAAATCTCGTCGTTGCTACTACTTCCCGAATTCCTGTTGGCAAATACAATTATAGTTTGGAAGATCGCCTGAAGGTGTTAACTCTGAACCTGAAGAAACAGAGCAGGCAAGTTCAGAAGCAGAGAAGAGTCAGAAAAGCGGGGCAATAGCAATCATTGAAGCGGGGTAGAATGCATAAAATGCAATACGTTCCCCACGAGAGGCGAGGCACCTTAGGTGCAGACTCGCGACCGTGCTCCCAATCTGGATCTGGATATGAGATTGAATAAAGTTATGATATCGGATCGGAGTACCAATGCATCCGTACTGACTGGCAATAGTTGAGCCGCATAAAGCAAGCAGTTCGAGACTCAATATGCCCACCTTTTTGGTGTATCCGTAGCTTTAAAATACTTAGGTATCCCAATTCACCACAGGAAGCTCCTAAATAAGGAATCGTGTAGAAGACTGATTTTAAGCTAGAATGGGTCTTTCAACTGGTGCTTGATACGTGTTACTACGACGACCAAGAATCTTCACGGAGTGGAAGTAGCAATAAGTTTTAAGCTCGTTGGCTTTGTGCAGAAGCAGTGGAATGGAAAGCAATAAATTGTTTAAGAAGAAGTAAATAGTTCAGCTTGAAACCAAAGTCCAGAGTTCTTCCTTCATGCTTGCTTCCCAGTCGATGGCCCTACTTTCACCTTCCTCATCGATTTAGTGAACGATTGATGTACAGCGGGAAGAACCGCAGACGATACATCACCTTAAAAGCTACCTATACGTCCGTTTTTATATCCAAACAGAAGCCTCTATAGATGACCCGGAAGACAGACACGAGCAAACATCTCTGCGCAGAAAGCAACCGGGTTCAAACAGAGATTGACTATCTCCTTTTCTTGCTCGATCCTCTGGAAATCGTTTGGAAGGTAGATTTTGCGAATAACAAGTGTGATACTGACGACGTGCTCCTAAGGCGACTGCTTAGTCGACAAACCAACACTTATACGAATCGCTAGAGCTCTCGGGTGGGATCAACTAGCTTACCCAGGCACTGTTTGCTTCAGACATGGCTACAAGGAAAGCAGCAGTATCTTAGGACACACGGGTAAGCAGATCTTAGACTTAGTACACTCAACGCCAACAAGAATTCGGCCCTCCATACATATCGACACACCCGGGGGCTCTGTTTTAAGTGCAGTGAGAAATGGGGCCATGAACAACAAGATCCAGCTTTTAAATATGACACGGGGTAGTGGGACCAGATGTATCTCATGTCCATAGTAGGGCGAGTCCAACACGCGCTCAAGTCTCCCACATAATCTCATACCTGAAGAGACGTTCATCTCCCCGGCGTGGCCGTCGTCGATCACCCCCGTAAAGCTGGAGCAAGATAGGGCCGGGGTGGGGCGCAAGCAAGCGTTTTCAGGTTCCAGCCCATCCTCCCCACGTTTCCCCTCCAGCTCCTTCATGACCTCCTTGTCTTTCTCGAGAGCGAGAGGAGCAGCTTCAGTACGACGGGGATTCAGTAGCGCTACCTTGCCTTCCATTGAGACCCCCAAAATCCCGATTTCAAAGAAAGTATCTCTCGAGTTGCTTCGGTGCCTCTCTTGCTCTGGTTTCATCAGCTCATTACCTTTAAGCTAGAGTCTGCCATGGCGAGGTCTTATTCTTCAACATAATCCAGCGGTCCAGGTGCGTGCGAAAGCGGAAACTCTTCCGGATCTTGTTTATTTGTATTTGCTCATTTCCGATTATGCTTTATTTGTAGATAGCCTTGATGATAGGCTTCGACCTTGACTTCTCCGTTTCTAAGATCCAATGGTGGAATCATTACTCCAAGGCAGGCAAAATTGACCATTTCTAAGTAAGTTCAGCTAGCGTCACCCCGAAGGGAGAAATAGATCTTCTTGTCCGGATGCAGGAAAATAAAGCAATAAGAGATCTAGCAATGACTATGGGTGACAATCGATAAGCCTGAAGCATATCTCCTCAAGGTTTCCTTAAAATCATAAAAAAGCCTTCTAGCCACAGAAGTACCCCGTTTCCTTAACTAACCTATTTGGTCTCTGTCGCTTGCTTCGCATGCTTGCTCAATCAAAAGGTTCCTTCGTGCTGTTGCCTTTGAGCTCCATATCTTTATACTCTTCCAAACGTAGATTATAGCTAGATCCAATCGAAGGTGAAGTACCATTATTTTTATTGTCCTTTGGACCGGGGGCGGTGGATCAAATCCTGCAATCCCCTCCAAATGAGACTTTAATAAGATAGGGCCCTGTTAGGTACTTCCACTTCGCACTCTTATGGAAGCTTGGGTGTTGTCTAAGGGTTCAATTGGACCCAACAAGGGAAGCAGACGTGCAATTTTATTATGCCGGTTCCTTAGCAAGCACTTATTCAAGCAAGTGCTAGTGCTGGAGAAGTCGCTTTCTTTTCCTCAACCGGAATCAACTTCTACTTGATACTGCGCTTTTATTTAATAAAAGGGTCCAGGGGCGCCATATTGATTAGAATCTACTCTTTTCTTCAATATGTCTTTTTGCAAGCAAGCACTAAATTTAGGCACAAGCTTTATGCTTTGACTCGAACTAGATAGTAGGCACGAGAATAGTCGTACAATAGTGAATACATGTTCGTTGCGGCGTCTGCAGGCAGCTTCTCTATTCAAGCAATAAATGAAAAGAAGAACCCAGTTAACAGCACCCGCATTCCACCCGGATACTATGTCTACTGATTCCGATGAAAGTGGATCAGCGAAAGGCGGAGAAGCTGAAGATGGATATGGCTGAGAAGCGGAAGCTTATGACGACCCAAGGAGTTCAGAGTAGTTGACCGGTAGCGGATGCCAGGCTTTCGAGTGAAAGACTGAGCTATTTGACCCGATTTGACACGATAGAATTGATGTAATGAATACCGGATCACTCGTACTAGAGCAGACAAGGTTACCAGTCCCACGACCAGACATCTTCGTTTCTTCCTCTCGTGGGACCCAAACCATGTCCTTAAGTCGATATGACTATCAGGTACTGTCATCTCATAACTTCTAAGCCCGGGTCTCATGTATTCTGAATCAAAAGCGGGTATCTATGCTCTATGGAAGTCCGTCTCTTCTCTATTGAATGAAGCAAGTCGGGATGCCCCTATTTAATAAGTTACGTTGATAGAGTATCATTATCAAGCTTGTATCATTGAAGCCTCGATTCATTCATGATTCCTGTGGTCTATCCACTTTTCTGTCAATGATGATATGGGTTTCTTTCATTGGTCTTATCACCCATGATTTTCTTATCATGACTTGCCTCACCCAACTAAGACCTTCTCGAATGAGGGTAAGATCAAGCATCTTTGATGGTCTCATTGATCCAAGAAATAGATATGGTAAAGAGAAAGGGCATTTAGGAATCGAAAAGCATGCTCCAGTGCCTTGTTCGTGAGCTTCGCATTGTTTTGAAGCAGGAGGATCCTTGCCTCCTCTTTGTGATGGAAACGCAAATCCATCCATGTGAAGAGGGAGGACTTGCGGGATGGGACTGGACGAAACGAGTACTTTTTTCTCCAATCATACTTCATCTACGACCAAAGAAGGGGACTAAGCATGGGGTATAGGGAAAAGGGACCGCCCCCGGGGGTGAAGGTATGAGCTGTGAGATTGGACTCGCTCGAAGGCTAGCCTAGCAAGGAGGTATGGATCACTTTAAGCTTTACGTCTTGGCCATTAGATTTATGAACGGTACCGCCCATATTAATAGAGTACAAAACTTGTGTAAGCCTAGGTTACGATAGGAAAGTAACACGACTGAAACATAATTAGCAATGGCACTGGATCAGCGTAAGAGGCTGGAGTGGACGGTTACTCGAAGTTAATAATATGTGGACAAAGGTGGCAACCCTCTGCTCTGTTCCGCCAATGCGAGACCTTTTTCCACCAATGGCGAAGGCTACAGCTCTGATTTAAGAGCGTGGAAACGGAAAAGAAAGTCTCATGTTGCTCCTCAGAAAACGCGTATAGTGGCCTTCGTCGATGGGACCTCCAGTGTATGCGTTACAAGGCAACTAGTTGTTCGTGAAAGAATGTTCTTTCGTTGGAAAAACCAACGCCGACGTCAAGATCAGTCTCCTTTCTCTTTTCGGGAGCAGAGCTGAAAAAGATGGGAAATGGAAATGATTCTTCGTTCATTAGAATGTCGATTCCTCACAATCGCTCTTTGTGATGCTGCGGAACCATGGCAATTAGGATCTCAAGACGCAGCAACACCTATGATGCAAGGAATCATTGACTTACATCACGATATCTTTTTCTTCCTCATTCTTATTTTGGTTTTCGTATCACGGATGTTGGTTCGCGCTTTATGGCATTTCAACGAGCAAACTAATCCAATCCCACAAAGGATTGTTCATGGAACTACTATCGAAATTATTCGGACCATATTTCCAAGTGTCATTCTTTTGTTCATTGCTATACCATCGTTTGCTCTGTTATACTCAATGGACGGGGTATTAGTAGATCCAGCCATTAC
>Ga0268300_1000016_pt1 | contig 11286 bp, 10 predicted proteins | sample G5R1_MAIN_15MAY2_FD_189916 | JGI IMG/M metagenome (GOLD analysis project Ga0268300, IMG submission 189916) | Phyllosphere microbial comminities from switchgrass, GLBRC, Michigan, United States - G5R1_MAIN_15MAY2017_LD1 | ecosystem: Host-associated > Plants > Phyllosphere > Phylloplane/Leaf... | reverse complement strand
AAGTGATAGCTATGTATGGCTTTTTGGCGCCAAGATCCAAGAAGTGAAATTGGGAGCTTAGTGCCGCACAAATGGGGGTTAGTGCCGCATAAAATAGTGCTAGCCCCGTGTCCCGTCCCTGTGCATTCAAGTTGGAAGTGGGAAAGCCAACCTGGGCTTTTGAAGATCACTCTTGCCCGTTCCGTTCATAATTGCTTAAAAGGAGAAGTCCAAATAGTGGCTGCGGAAAAGTAAATTCTATCATTTTTCGAAAGTTCGAGAAAGGTCATGCACGAAAAGAAAGAATCAAGGAAAGAACTTACTTTGATACGAAAGAAAGACTGAATCTGACTATCCCAATTCAGGAAGACGGAAATTGCCGGTTGGGTTAGTCCAACCAAGAAAGAAATGGGATTCTTTGGGCATTGCTTGGGCCGACTTCAGTATGGCTATCTCTAAAGATCTATCACTGCACACTTGAGAGATCTCTGTCTCCAGCCAATCAAAGCGTCTATAGCAGCTCCGCCGCTTTCTTTTTATGAAGCGGCTTTCTCAATACGAAAGAAAAGGCCTAGCTTGCATACAAGTTTATGCAAATAGCATGACATTGGCTGTTGCTTGCCATATTGGACTGATGCAGCAAACAAAAAGGAAGACTAGTTTCAGCGAAGGCAGGATGTTTTCCAATGTGCCAGTTCCTTCCCAATCGTCACTCCAAAAAGTAGAGTCACCAACACGCCAGTCCCCTACGTAGTGGAGGATAGGCCGTTTCGGAAAGTGACCGATCCCTTTTTTTGCGGTGGAGACAGATTCTCTATGTATTCATAGTCCTGTGTTGCTTCAAGATAGATGGTTGGCTAAGCCATTAGGTTGGATTATTCCCAACTTTCTGCCATCCTTCCTTTTGCTTTGATTAGCTGTTGTCATGCAATAAGTTGTGAGTGGTTCGAATGGTTCTCGACATGAACCCTAAGGCGTAAGCCCGCTGTTTTGATAGGATAGGATGGTGCTGGAACTGGATTCTTGCAGCGTCAGTAGGCTCAAAGGGAAGGAATGGAAAACAGGACTTGTGATTCTCGGCGGCGATCGAGCTGTCGTCAGCGTTAGAAAGTTTTTTTTTCAAGACAGGACAAGAGACGGTCAACCATAAACTCTCGATATGCTTGAGTTGGTATCACAGGTGGTAGATGTCAGAGCCGGCTAGCAACGGGACATAGAGAGAGAAGGATTTTTGATTTAACTCTTCCTGACAAAAAATCATAAGGTTCAAGGCCCAAAGACTATTCATATGAGCAGTCAAAGTCTCTTCAATTGCATCATACCTATCAGCAGGAGAACTCTCGTTCTGTGTCCCACATCTCCCTGATGTCCTCGTCCTCGATCCACCAACTCTTCTGTTCCAATAGAGAACTCCTTCTTTTCATCTTTGACCTGTGACATCTTCCGCTTTGGAAGGATAAGAGCAATCGGCCGATCTTCCGAGACGAGACCCAGAGTTAAAGGCATTCGCTAATTATGCCGTGGCTACAGAAAATAGTTATTTTTATCCAAAGGTGCCAAGCCAAGCTCACGCACAGGCGCATAGGCAATCTTCTCTATTTATATTGCACGAGCAAGCCACCTAATGTAATAAGAACAATGAATGTGCCTCTGAATTACCTTAATAAAATAAATTGCTTAGCACAGAATTTCTAGCTGGGGTGAAAGAAACCCATGGCCAAACCTGAGATTTCCTTCCCAAGACTTATTTTTTCTTTATTTATAGATCGCCCCGTACGTAGCTCCTTGTTGGATTGACTTGTTCTTACTCTCAATCGCTTGAGTCGGTCTAAGAACAAACCACTAAATGGAGCTTGATTCTCCTTAGCCGCAGGTTGATAAAGACGAAAGTCCACACTCGATCTCTTAATAACTGCATTTTTTCTCAAAGTCCGGATGGGGGATGTTTTCTCTAGCATGCCCCAGGGCCGGGGATAGGAGAACTGTTTTTTTTTAAGTACGCCGAGGGCACCGCTTGATACCTCAAAAACTTTTAATAGGAACGAACCGCATTCTACATTCTCGGCCTGCTAACAACAATAGGAGGTCTAATAGATAGCCCTAATCCGCTCTAGAAAACCACTTATTATCAAAGCCTAACCTGATTATAAAAAAGCTTTTTTAGTACGCCCTGTGCCTAGCAGAGACTGGAGATCCTTAGCTATTTACAGCGGGAGATCTTAGTTACTTCTAAATAATGGAAGAACTTCTTTCTATAACTGCAAATATTATGGAACTTCAAGCCAGAAAAGAATGAATTCCTATCCTTTCAGTCGAGCTACTTCTAACCTCCACTTAACAGTAGAGCTACTTTTCGTTCCTCTCCTTGTTAGTCAGTCGAGTTATTTCATTCCAAGGACTGACACTGGAGCTATCTCAGGATTACCTTTTTCTGAAATTAGATGCGCTTAAGAATAAGAGTAAGTTGCTCGGGGAGAGGCAGGTGGTAGAGGCGCTGAACTACATTACATGGATGGCGGGAGAAAAAAAAATGTCTGAAGCGGGTCGCTTTCTCTCTTTTCTTTGGTCCAACTTGACTTCTTTCTTTCTCAAGATAAGAGTGAATCAAACCCTCTTTCTTCCACATAGGCGGGATAGGGCTTTGCCGGATATGAATTGTCAGCGCTTCGCCCCAGTGAAAGATGATTATTTCCTCATAGGATGATTGCCCATCCTGAATAATGTGCCCTTCTAACAGAAGATTGTGAACATGAGAGAGCGTAAAGATCTTATGTAAAGGAAAGCATATCTTTAACGGTAGAAGCATTATGAAACCTAAAATTTCCACGGGGATCAGCCTAAGAGTAATTCCTCTGTTTGCTCTTGATGCAAGGAATCGTCTGTGGGGGGTATGAAAGTGGAAATTTCATAAAAGAAGCAAGATCGTAGCATAGACAGTCTTGCTTACTATCTCCTCCATCTAAGTAAGATGAGGTTGAAGGTAGTAGCCTAAGCGCTAAGAAGCTTAAATCATGCTACTTCAACTATATGCTTAATAGGTCGATAAGCTTTGATTTGAAAAGGGGCTTAGCTTAAGTCATCGGTTCCAATCCGAATAAGGGCTTTTCTTGTGGTATGGTTTCAATTAGCCTTCGAGTCTTCTATTCCGGCTAAGTCCCCTATTGGTCCAGCCAGTATTCTATTTTTTTCCTAATATCCTTCCTTTGTTGTCAGCCTGAAAGTGGTCTAAATCTGCGCTTTCCACTAAGGATTCCAATCGGTATATCTCATTCGACTCGGGAATCCCTTTGGCTGTCTGCTAGTCGACCTATGCCCGATCATTCAGTTTGCGATTCAAGTCTCTCTTTAATACGCAATTCTCTTCGATAAGAAGGGTTCTCCTGTGTTCCAGGGTTGATTAAGCGTCTGGTGGAACAGGGATACATTGTGTGAGGCCAAATTGCCTGACGAATTGACGAATATGGCTCAATATAGACTGGTCCAGGTATACCGGTCAGTCTTGAGCCACCAGGATAGCCTTCCACATATCCTGTTTCTCCCTTGAGTGGTAACTCTCTTTTCTAACCTTAGAATCCTGAACCAATTTGCTCCAAAGACTCTGTCATTGAAAGGAGTCCATTCACTCCCTTTTCTTTTCCTCTGTAAATGAAAATCCAAATCAAAACATTGTTCGAACGTTTGTCTCGGGGGGCGTTGACCAGAGGCGTAGACATGATCATAAGATTCAAAGCCCCAAGGTAGAAGGTGGAAGACGTTCTCGAGCCCAGGGAAGGATGCCTGAGCCAAAAGTGTCACTAGCCAAAGGGGACCAATTACTTTGGTGTTGAATTTACTTTATATGATTTGACCAAAGGCATATGAAATTGGAAATGAAACTTCTTAGTCTGCTGCGAATCAAGTGAAGGAGAAGATCTGAGCCCCCTCGTCTTGTCTTGGATTGCACATGCAAAGAGCTGCGATGCCTATGCTATTTTTTTTCCTATAGAGCTTGGCCCACGCGTCCCACCGCAAAGCTAGCAAGTAGCCTTTTGTTTCTATAGCTTCAACCTATATACCATACTTTTATCCACTTATGAAAAAAAAACTCTTATTTGTTCAGTCCTTACTTACTTAGACGAGAAAGAAGATCCTTTTATCCCTCTTCTTTTGACGAGGAGGACGAACCCTTTGTGATTGTCCACGTATTCGGCAGATCCTGAAAGCTATACTTGATCCTCTTACCCTGGGATCCCAGATGAGGGAAGCCTAGGAGAGCTGCCTACTCCAACTATAGTACATACTAGATCTGACTAACAGCCCATCCTACCTCCTCTACCTGTTTTAGAACCAATCTTTTGTCTTAGTAGAGTCTTTCAGTGGCATGTTTCAGTCCTCTTTCAACTCGGTTGGTGTCTCCTGTCCCCCGGTTCTTCTCTCGTCTTTCGTACATCTACTTAATTCCATTCTACTTACTTTGGTGTAATGGAAATGAAACGAGCCTAAGAGCAGAGTAAGTAAGGACTTTGCCAGGTTTGAACTCCAAAGTCATTTACGCCCAGTATTTCCTTTTATTCTTATAGCCTTCGTGTCAAGGAGCGAAGCGAGCAGTCCAATTGCATCAACCAAGCAAACCTTTAATAAGCATCTCTAGCGCAGTCACTTCTCTATAGAAAGCAAAAACCTGCAGTCAAGACTAGTCACATTAGTTAAACAAGTGATTCGCTGACATTCAATTCAAATAGAAAGAGTAGTCACAGCTGCGACAAGTTCCTCTAAGAGGAAGGAGTTTACTTACTTTCAATTCCTAATACAGCAAGAGCGGATTTTTTGAATGTTGCATTTCAACCCCTATAGGATTTCCCGTCTTAACCGAGAATGGGTGCAGCCCACCCCATTCTAAAGTAGCCTGAAATTCGTTCCTCTACAATCCAGAGCAGTCCGAACATGTACCGCGATCTGGACGGACAAAGAATGCCGTACACTTGAGTGACCCCCTTTTTTGTGACCTCGAGCAAAGCCCAAAACGAGCAGCCTCTAACCGACCATTTTCCAAATCCATCCTGATCGGGTGGAATTTGAACCCTTTCATTCGCGAACCGAGGAAGTGCAGCTCCAATAAGTTTCACAAAAGTCCCGCTCTATTAATAAAGTATTCCGTTCCCATTGCTAAGGGGCTTTGAACACCTCGGGTGCGCGGTTACTCTCGGATGGTTCACGGCAATTCAAGGTAGTTTCTACTAATAGCTCAGGGGCCTGTATCGATAAGAGAAATGGCATCATGTCTTCTTCCGTAGCCTGACCGTAAAAGGAACTAGTCAAAGCTCTCGGCTCATACTTTCGACAGTTTCTTTCCCACGGGTCATCTCTGTATAAGCTGGGAGTCAGTCGGTGGTTAAAGCACCAAGCAGCAAGCATTCATCTTCTTATTATTAAGTGTGCTTGTTAATAGACACCTTTGCTATGAGCGTAGGAAGCAGCAGCCTTTTTTCATCGTACGTCAGTAGCTGCTCTCTTTCAATTAGTTCCATGCTAGTATCAGTTAAGTCAGTTAGCAAGGGCGCTTAGCTTCTTCTCATTTGCTTTCTTAGGGAGGTGCGGTTTTTCTAATCATACTACTACCAGAGTAGCATTTGATAAGGCCATAATGGAAGAAGGGAGTAAACCAACATAGCGTACTAGTCCTTCCCAAAGCTTTAATTGAAATGGCGCAAGGGATAGGGGATTCAAATTCGTATTGGTTTGCTCGAGGAAGGTATAGTTGCTGGAATGAGGATTCGTCTTCCTAGTTCAAAGGCCGGGCGGACATTCCCAGTCTAGGGGTTGCCGTTGAAAACCTTACTATGTGCCGGGTGCATAATGAACAGCCTCACATACCTTCATTTCAGCCATCTCATCCCTGACTTGCATCTGTATCTATTGTCCATCTCTCTCGAATGTCCACTTCAGTGCCATTCTTTCTTCTTTTCCCCGAGCTGAGAAAAGAGCAGATCATGGTCCATTTGCCAGGGGAATTTAACTCTGGGTCTGAATAAGACTGAAAATGCTAGCCCAGCCGGCGCTTGAGGCGAGCAGCACAAGGGATGATGGTATGAAAGCCAGAAAGGAAGTATGTGTTGATTCAGGCATTGCTTGAGAGATGGTTAAACCGAGGGGGGAGTGGTTGATTCTTTCCTTTCACTTTCCTCGCATAACGAAAGCATGATTTACCCGAGCCGAGTATCTTGTTAGAGTAGTAGATTCCGCGCTCGAGATGATGTGTGTGACCGGGCAGGAGATTCTTTTACTCCAAAGCCGTTGCGCAGGTTTGTGTGTGACAACTATGTCGATCAGTTTTTAAAGACGCCCAGAAACTATGTCTACAGATTCCGACAGAGAGTACAAGTGGTGCCATCGGAGGAAGCTGACAACCTCAGAACAAGAATGGAAAAAGGATTGATTGCTCGACGAAGTAGTACCAACAGGATATATTAATCACTAGGTTACGGTAATATGTGCTTGTCTCCGAAAAGAAGGATAAAAGGAGAGATTAGCAAAGCAGTCACTCCCAACGGCAGATGAAAACGATACCGACACATCTACTAAATCATCTTAACAACCTTGAAGATACGGGATTATATAATAAACTCATTTAGTTGATAGATCATTATTGGATTCTTTTTATTGTGACCAAGATCCATGAAATAGCTCTCTTTATACTACGTTATAACTAGCGGATACTTCCCATTCTTATGTCTTCTTTCCTTATTACGACTCCTGTGCTTAGATAAAATACGACGTTTGAGTTTGGACATAGCCAATTGCTACTTACGGTGCTAGGCCTTTTCAAGCAATGGAAGGCAGACTTGAATGCCAATCAGACATGGCCAGAAGCTTAGATAATATCACTAGTTTCTCTTGTTTATCACTTAATAAATAGTCTTATTTGTCCCAGGGAGCGAGGAGAGAAGATGACAGGTTGAGTAGAGAAAGGTGGGTCATTGTCCCAACGTAGTAGTATTTTTGTTTTGTTTTCAGCTGATCTATATAAAAATAATAGAATAAATAAAGGCAAAGGATTTGGTTCAGTCGTCAAGTACAGATTTCCTTTACCCAGAGTTGGGAACTCTGAATAGTTGTTTGAATACCGACTGCCCTCCTTGCGCTTCAATTCCTCTTATCCAATCCAACTTCCCCTGGGAGCCAAGCAGAAAAGCAAGTCCTCTAGTTATGGATGCAGTACTCACCTCACTAAACTTAGGAAGAACTAATTCAAGTAGAATTACAAATAGCGAGAAGTGGATGAAAAAGGGATCGAGCCTAGCTCGAAAACAGCTGCTCCTTCCCTCTTTCTTGCTTGCTTTACTCGGTATTCAGTGAAAGATTAGGCTTGGTAATTACAGTTACCAATGGTAAGGATTGGCACGTGAACTTTCCTTTTTATCGAGCTCGAAAAAGCAATGGGTGGGTTGGCTGTGAAAGGAGAGTAGAGTTTTTTAGTTTAGTAAGAAAAGTACTGGGTGAGGCTCCTCACATCCATAACATATTATCTGTACTCTTTTTCAAGCATGCCTCTTTTTAATGACTCTCTTTCTTAATTGTGGCATTTCATTCTGTTATCGACTAATGGTTGACACTGGAGAAGCATTGAAGGCTCCTTCCATAGATTCCAAAGCCCTGTTTGCTATTATCTGAATATTCTGACTCCCTTGTTGTCTTATTGATCTGACCAACCGCAATAACAACATTGCCATTCGGGGTTACGCGAGTCGGAGTATTAAATAAATGCAATTATCGCCGAAAAGATGAAGCAGCCAGTTATATTGTCCAATAAATACTGGGTTACAAGCCAAGACTATTTTGTCAAGGATCCTGTCAGAGTAACATTGTGGTATAAGCCAATTACCCCGGAGTATTTGCCTTTCTTTACCTATTTTATTATAGATTTATTGCTTTCACATGCCATGATATTTCTTCCTTTCTTATCGATTACGGCTAGAAAGAGAGGTTGGTGTGGTCCATACATCACTATCATAGATCCACTATGTACTGGTAACGTTAGCCTATTCGTAAATCCTCAGTACTGTACGTACTCGAGAGAAGTTGCTCCCTTCCATGACAAAGACTAGTTAAGTTTCACTATCTCCTTTCTCAACTCACTATATCCCAGCTGCACAAGAGTAGTCAATAAAATCATAAAAGTAAGAAGGAAGCAAAGCAAAGGATCGGATGTGGCGGGATACGAAGTGCACCGCTAAGCCAATACGAATGTATACATACGAACCCACGCCAATACTAGTAGTAGGGGTATTGAACTCAATTAAAGATTAGGGCACGGTTTCCGGTTGACTTTTCGAATCCTATCCTCTGTTTCTGGTTAAACCAATTAAATAGGAGTATCCACCCAACTTTCATATGCTGTTGTTCCTATACGCTAACGGGTTCATCTTTATAGGCAATGATTTCATTTGTATTCCAATTCGTACGTATACCCCATCGCTTTGTTTACCATCCCTATCGTCTCGAATAAGGTTTCCTAGCCTCGGTGTCAGCTACCGAAAGAGAAAATTGGTCTAAGGGCAGCATCTACTCGTTCATCGCTTGCCTCACATCGAAAGAGGCATGGCTTCTCTCTTCACTCACTCCCCTGTTTGCCAGCTTCAATAGCATGGAAGAAGGTGTTCAAAGAACATAGTTTCACATCTACATTTTCTCCATTTGATCTTGATCAATAATTCACTTATAGAAATAGAATAGAATAGAAATATCAAGAGAAACACTCTTCTTTCCGAAGATCCATTTCTAGTGGGACATCGTTCATAGGGAGCGCACATCCAATGCGCCCTCTACTCTTCACTCTTCACTCTTGTGCTCGATATCCTCTTCAACAAGGATTTGCGGCTCCAATCCCTTTATTTTTCCAAAGGTAAAAGATGGAACAGACCGAATCCAAAATGGAGGCGGGTGTCCCTTTCCTAATGCTTTCATAGCTTTTGCTCGTATCGTCGGAATCCGAGCTCTATGGGTATTCAACAAGAACCCAGCTGGGATAAATAAAAATGGGTATACTTTATAATGATCATGCCCTTCATTCATCTCTTTTCAAACTAGGAATACATCGTGGAATAGAATTGATCATTTATTTATCATTGTATTATAGAGGCTGTTAGCGGAATTATTGCATTCGAAGTCAAATAACTTGCTATAATGATACTAGTACCTATTGCGGCATAACGCATTTTTGAAGGTTCATCATTGAGCGCGTATTCACTCTGCGGAAGTATATTACAAAAGGGGTACTTATTTCGATATATCGATATAACTCTATCAACCAAATCATCATGTGGAATGATGTAAACTAGCCTCAAACAAAAAAGTGAAAGAAGCCCTCATACCCACTCTTCTTTCCCCACCAAACCAACAAGTAGTAGGTTGGTGGGCCTCGGTATCTCTATTTGCTAAGATGGATACCTACACCACTCAATAGTTCCAATTCTTTTTTTTTATCCCATAGGAAAGAAAATGCTTCGAGTAATTTTTTACTCTCTTCTGCACTCATACGACGATCTTCACAACCTTCCACCGGAGGCTTGTTCCTGTTCTCTGCCTCTTTAGCCATTGCCTGCTTAATCATATCTTGGATATTCTTCAGGGGCAATTTAAACATGTTCGCATCCCGCGGGAAGCGGAAAGCCAGAAATAGAATTTCCTCAGGTTTAAGAACCGAAAGGAGTTTATCAAAATTGGGCACCAAGCCCGGGAAAAACCCTAAATTGGTTCTTAAAAATTCTATATAAGCAGGGTCATAGGAATCCTTAGATTCCCCTCCCTCCGCTTTGGAGGAGAAGCTTCTTCTATGGCTATGGCCAAAAGGAGAAATAGTCCTGTTAATTATATTCCTCCTAGAATCCAAGGCATTTCGTCGGAATACATCCTGTCTTTTAACCTTTGTAGTCCTATGCATAGTAAGTACTATAGCCCCAATCATAGCAACTAATAAAATCAGACTAGAAACCAAAAACCAGACGGAATAGTAGGTATAAAGCAAATTGCCCAATGTTTCCAAATTAGTCCAACTTCGTACCTTTCCGGCATAAACCGTATATCTCAGAGAGGTCGTATTTCTGTGGGTTGGTAGTAATGGAATGGTTTCATTATCTAAAATGAAGAACATTTCCCACCAAAAGATCAGTCCAATAATACCACTCACTGGTAAATAGCGCAATACTTCTTCGTGAATCTCCGCTATTTGAATATTGAACATCATAACCACGAATAGGAATGAAACGGCAATAGCTCCTATATGAACTACTGGGGAGATCATAGCGGAGAAGTCGAGACCTAACAAAATAAGTAAACCAGAAGTGTCACAAAAGACTAGGATGGGAAACAAAACGGAATGTACCGGATTTTTTGCACGTACAACCATCAAACCAGAGACCAAAGCAGGGCTCGACAAAACAGAAAGTATCATGGTACGTCGTCCTCCCTTGAAATGGAACTTGAATGCTGGAGCAAGAAGACGCATTCAAGTCGATCTATTACAACCAGCGCGGTTGTTCGTATTTCATTTTCTTCTTCCAAGCCGACGCTCTTCTTATAAAAGAAAGCACTCACTGAATTACTTACTGAATCTCGTCTTTCTCTCGGCGCCGAGAATTTTTGACGTGTCCGGGTCGATCAGAGGTTCGGCTTGCTTCTCCCCCACCCTCGCCTATGAAATGGATAACCCTTGCTGCCATAGCAGCAGGATTTTCGGGGCTTCTGTTGAAGCGGAATAGGAGGAAGCCATGCATTCTTTCAAGAATCTCCAAACCCCCCCCCCTTTACCTTCTCTTTCTATTCTATAAAAAGGCGAACATCTAATCTAGGCCCGGTCGCCTTTCTATGAAGGCGAGCAGCCCAGCCCCCTTGTTGAAATTTGGATATTAAGGAAGCCGTATTTCGCAATAGCAGCTCCGAGAAGCTGGGCTTAGGGTGCGCCTCCTGCGGTCGTTTCAGTGACTCAATTGGCTGGCTTCCCTCAGCTCAGACTGGTGTCGCCACCTCTCCCAGGACCGGAATGATTATCCCCGCCCGATGGGTCTACATTCATCCCTGAATGTCGTCGGGTACTCTTCACTTCCCCGCCATTCTTGTAACCGTCACCTGTAATCCGCGCAGGTGTGTCCGCACCCCCTAGAGTGGACGAGAAAGAAAGGATTTTTTCTCGGAGCAACCCCCCAGGTTCCAGACCCAGGAGTTCACTTTCCCGTATGAGCATTCGGTACATATATAAGTCAGTGGAAGAGTCAAAGGGTCACCACTACTGAGGATCTCCCCCCTTATCTTAGAAGGGTCGTCTGAGGGTTC
>Ga0268300_1000014_pt1 | contig 12429 bp, 4 predicted proteins | sample G5R1_MAIN_15MAY2_FD_189916 | JGI IMG/M metagenome (GOLD analysis project Ga0268300, IMG submission 189916) | Phyllosphere microbial comminities from switchgrass, GLBRC, Michigan, United States - G5R1_MAIN_15MAY2017_LD1 | ecosystem: Host-associated > Plants > Phyllosphere > Phylloplane/Leaf... | reverse complement strand
TATTAAAACATTATAAAGTTGATGATTCCCACCAAGAATTTGATCGCCGGGTCGGGCTAATTCCATACGAATCAGTACGGAGAAGCATGTGCCCATCACTCCTGCAATGGCACCGAAGATGAAATAGAGAGTCCCAATATCCTTGTGGTTAGTAGAGAAGAGCCATCGAACCAGATTTGTCATTTGCTTTTCGTTTTGAAATGAAAACTTTCCTTATCAGAGAGGGACCGGGGGGCTGGAAGATCAGAATTACTGAGCTGCAGCTCCCTGACCTTTACCGAATTCCCCTCCGGCGATCGGAGTCTTCAAACAAGAGCAGGGCATGCTCATGCTCCGCCCTTTCGAGGGCGGCTTTACTTAATTGAATTTCTTCCCAACGCATTCTGCGCTCGTCCTGTAGCAACCTTTCGGACATGGACTGGTCAATCAGAAGCTCGCGATTGTAATCAATCACAGCCTGGAAAAAAGGGGATTGACCCAGGTGGTTGTCAAGGTCCTTATAGGCTGCTTGCAATGTAGCAAAATTGTCCATAGCGTGAATGGAGGTAAGATAGGAACGGACTGCTGAATCGAGAAAGTAGGGCTCGATAGGTAGATAAGGCCCGACCCTCTGATACAGAGCCACGAACTCCCCAATCACATCCTTTCGCATACAAGAGAGTTTTTCTTCCATTAGGAAGAGTTTAAGCCTCCCAGGTATGTCTTCCAGAGGGGTATTGTGATTCAGCTCGTTCTGAATGAACGTAACCCATCCCGGATCCTGCTCGTAAAGGCTCAGATAGAAGTTTAGCCCTGCTAAATGAGCTAGAGCCTGGGGGTCTTGAATCTCTGGCGGGAGAGATATAATAAAGCAGGAGCCCAAGGCTCCGAAAAGATTTAAAAAAGGTCTAACAATAATAGATATAAAACGAACAAGTAATAAAGTAATAAAAAGATAAAGTAATATCAAATTATATATTAAAGGAAACTTCATACATAAGTTAAAATAGATTCGATTAAAGTGGTTTGTAGAAAAGAGCCATCGAACCAGATTTGTCATTTGCTTTTCGTTTTGAAACTTTCCTTATCAGAGAGGGGCCCGGGGGCTGGAAGAGAAGAACCTTAATACTAAAGGAAGAGAAGAACCTTAATACTAAACCAAGTTTCGAGAACTTTTTGGTGACTTGATTGGTTCCCTTCCCCCAATCCAATTTGCAAAGGATGATTCCCGTGAAGGTGATCTCGATCACCATTCTATGATATTTCTCGAAGCTTTTGATAAGCTTTTCCTATATCAACCTGAAAAAAAAATAATCAACTAATTTTTATTTCTTGAGAGTTCAATTCGATTCCTGCTCTGATCCCATCTCTACTTTGATAAAAAGGTTCTATCCTCGGATTCGCAATAGCGACAAAGAAGTTTAGAGTTCGTGCTTGTGCCACGAAGGTAGCGATCGAATCCGAGCTATCTTTTTCGACAGAACTTGTTTGACCACTCGCCGCTTCTTGTTCCAGCTAACCTTAGTATGCGGCTAACCTGAATCCATCAACCATTTATGTAGTGAGGCAAGCCATGCTATCAACAAATCCTATAAGCATGCGATCCATCAGCCCGGCCCCAGGTAAACCATAAGGCATGACCCGAGCATATGCATTAAGGCTTTGACCAATTATTCCAATCGATCAGTCCGATCCTTCTCCTCTTCCGTTCTTATCTCCAGCTCTTGGTCTTCGCCCTGGGAATAATGGCTAAAGATTGAAGGTTCTAAGCCATGTATCAGAGCCGGTTATTTGAGTATCGATGCTGTTGGAGTCTAGCTTCCGACCAATCCACTTCACTTCGGAGGACATAACAGCTTAAGAAGAAATCGAGATCAGGCCCGTGGAAAGCACACACACACGCCTGGGGAATGAATCCACTTTTTCATTCTCAATACTAGGGGGGGCTTCTCCGATCGATTGCTTTCACTGTTATTCCCCAGATTGGCGAAATGACCTTTCGTCTTGCTTCCGTAAAATAATAAAATGTGCTTTCGCCAGAAGAAGAAAAAAGAAGATAGCTCAGTAAATGGCATTCAAGTAAAGTCGAGAAAGAGGCCTTGCTTTCGCACAGGAAGGAAAGAATTGACTCGGGTAAGTAAGCCCTATTGGGGGATTAAGGGCTCGAGTACGATTAGAGCGCCTTTTTTTCTGCTGCGCAGGCTGACCATTTTAAATAGGGGGAAACAGGAGACTGTAGAAGATGAATATGGCTAGTCTACTGCTACTGTTTGATTGGCAATCCTTAGACTATAGGGATGAAGCAAAGGAGCATAACCTACCTGCAACTATGCTTTAAAGCAAAGAAATCTATCGAAATTCTCATTCCAGTCTGAGGGGATATCTGAAGCTACCGATCCGGGATCTCACTCAAATCCAAACCTAGCACTTTTGTATTTATTGCTTCTCCTTTTAGAAGGTCCGTAGCCGAGTAGAAGAGAAGAAAAGAGATTTCCTTATCTGCATGCCAGCTTTCATTCCTACTTTTGATGAAAGAAAGGTCAGTTGCTGCCGACAAGTCGACTAAACTTTCACAACTGTCACCTATCTTTAAGCACCTTCTAGGCCGCTTCCCAACCTAATGCATTCAAGTCTGCCTTCGGTACTGGTACTTCGGAATCAAGGGCCCAACAAGCGATATCAGGAGTCTTTGGCCGAAGAACTAGCGGATAAGAAGGTTATTCCATAACTATATAAAATCCATAGTCACGCTCAGCATGCGAAAGCTTGTAAAAATGACATCCCCTGCGAAAACCAATAGGATTTGTTGGGCCATCGAACACTAGTTTCTGGTTTCTCAAGACCTTGAGGCAAGGGCAGTTACGCAACATTTTCTCAATATTGAATGTGCATTTTTCCCGCATTTTTTCGATTCCACTTCTGTATCAGAAATTAGTGTCAAGGGATGGAGTTCCAGTTTCGTTAACTAAGTCTCGCGTTGTTTGCTTGAGGAAGGGACGGCCGTAGCTAAATTTCCATTGCTAATCTTACATGTTCCCACGAACAATAAAGAAAAGAAAGGCTATTCCTTAGACACAGAGGTGGGATTAAGGCGTCATGCGGAACTCCAACAACATAGACCAGATGACTTATTTATTAAAAATAGGTTGAGGAGCCTGATCCTGGAGCTGAGCAAGCATGGGCGCGATCCACATCGAGTGGAACTACTATAACTATATCTGTGGAAGGAAGGTTGAACCTTCACCGAATCATAGTTAGGTGGCACCCATTCCGCAGTGGGCCGACGTCACACTGCCGCTTCAATAGCTAGCGGGTAATAATCAGAAAGTGAATCATCAACCACTCATTTAGAAGCCGCTCATGCAACAACGTTTAAGTAAATCCTTCCGCCCTTATTTTCTTTAGTCTAGTTGTTGGAGGAAATGCGCCTTGAACACATTACGTATACTAGCTGAGCTTTGTCCCTAATCGTGACTAGTTGTTATTCGTTTCGATCAATTTTCCCCCCAGCCGGCAATGCCTCAGCTTCTCAAAATCTAGGAAGCTCTGAAAAAAAGTCATCATTATGAAAAGATACTAGCGCTACTAATAAGGGAAGCTACTTTTTTCTATCTAAGAAAGGAATAAAGCAGAAAACTAAAGAAAGAGATCTTAAGTGGGTCCCGCGAGTAGTTTGTCTTGTTTCAGTCCGTACAAGAAGATACTTTCAGGGTTGCCCAAGAAGGGACGGGCCTATCTATTGGTGGTACTAGTTCCGCGGGAGGGGCAGGATTTCGGTGCCGTCAGCATGGGTCCGGCTATCAATCACAAGGGTCTAGATACGGGTCTCGAACGGAAAAGTATGCTACATATTGCTCTGCTCCAGTTCCCTCTGCTTACACCTGGTCAATTCGTTGATCGCCCCTTTTATTTCTGATTTTAAAAAGGGCCCCGCTCTCGTCTCTGCTGACGAAGCCTTTATCTCTGTCTCTGTTATCCTCGTACCTGCTGATCTCTTCGACTGATAGAGTCTATGCTATTGGTGAAGCTGGTTCTACCTCAACAACAGGATCTGCAAATGGATTTTCAACTAACAGCCTCTGCTTCAATTTGTGATGAAAGGTCGACTAGTTTTCACCGAATCTTCAATTACGCACCGGTAACTTTTTTCCATTTCCGAGGTTATCACACCAGATTGTAGGAGGGGAAGACGAAGTACAGCCTAGTTCAGAGAGTAACGATTGAATCCAAATTCAGCAGCAGCTAGAGCATCCGATATTGATTTGATTCTCCGCTACCCACCAAGGTAGAAGACTGCTTGATCCGCAAAAGGAAGATGTTTTGCTCGAGCAATGCGTTATATCCAGATCGATGAGACAGATATGGGACTTCTACTAAGAGAAAAAAGGATGCGATTCTAAGGCCTATTTCTAATGGCGAGAATTGGCGATAGGGACCCTTGACGATAGATCGGCTTACCGATGGTTATAATGGTAGTAAAGAAGAATGCATTCATTCTGGGTTACTCGAAAACGTATGCAAGCCCAGATCTTTCCGTAGGAAATATTATCAATTGGATGGCTGTTTACAATTACTTTCTTATCACCTCCTGCCTGCCATAACTGTTATAAGGTTTACTGACATGGTGAGTGGAGTCTCGAAGCAATAGATATTCAAAAATCTTTCCTTCTCCTGCTCATCCCTTGCTTGTGGGAAGTGCCATATGAATTTGCATGGGAAAGAAAAGGCACCGATTTCACTCCCTTCGGTCGGGGTACGCCCGAGCCAGTGAAAAACGAAGTGCACTTTTGGAAATGACGAAATTGCTCAGTCAACTACGGAATTGTGAGTGAAACAAGAGAGCGGCGCCTAAGGTGGATACCTAGGCAAGTCGCAGTCAGAGACAAGGCAAGCAAGAACCCCGGTATCTGCTGCTTCATCGTTCGTACTAACCAAAAGATCAAGATGATGAACTGGCCTCGGGGCACAACTTGAGAGGTACGCCAGTACCATAGCTCGTACAAGTAAGAGGTTTTTCAACATGGGCAGCAGATTAAGTGATTTATTATTGGAATACGGGTATTATACACCATTTCTTTGTTCCATATTCTATGCTTTGCTGGTGAGAAAGAGAAACTACTTTGGATCCCCGACAACCATGACATCTTCTCAACGAAATCCGCTTTTGATCAGGGGAATCCTTAATCTAACACTAGGTTTTCCCTCAATCTAACAACCGGGGACCTATCAAAGATATCACCTATCCCTATTCGAATCAGCATTCCTTTCCTTTAGTTTCAAACAACTATGCATTCTAATACAAACAAGAATTGTAGTTGCCTAAACTATGAAACCTTAAACAAGAGGGCGTATGGGTTAATAGCTCTATCTTTATTCCATCGAGGAGTCGAGCCCCGAAGCTAAGCCACTAACAGTAGGAGAGCGCTCGCCACAGCCAGTTGGAATTCTTTGTTCCCTTCTCGAGCTATCTCATCCAATATCAACAACCGACGCGGGTCGAACAGCCAAACAAGTTCTATTCCTTCCCTTTGACACGTCTTCGTGCACTTTACTTGTTTTACAAAGCAGACCCCATTGCATGGTAGATAATTCACCATGGTCCCGAGATCCGGTAGCTCAGTATCATTCACGGCAGCCAAGATATCCCATCTTTGACAAGTAATTTATGACAAATGGAACCTTCCAACTAAAGGCGGGGAAGTGGAATCAAATGATGACCAAGTCAATAGCTCCCGAACAATCCGATGAGCGATTCAAGATATGAGAGGCCATGCACATTTGAAAGAATTCCCACACACAATGGGAGCCGTTTCAACCATTTCTGCTCTACGTTGCAAACTAGGGGGCATAAGCTACCAAACCCCTGGCTAAGAATCTATATCATACCGAGCAATCATTCCGTCTTCTTGAGAAGAAAGAACGCATGAATCCTCGCTTTGAGCTCACCCACGAGTGCACCTAACAAGGTTTTCCAGACCTAATAAACGTTCATTGCAAAGAAATGTTGACCTCTGATTTAGAGAGGATCAACCACAGTTTGAGAAAAGAAAAGTGCACACCGGCATTATGCCTCGTAAAGCTACCCCCATTCATAGCTTTATTCACTGTCTGCTCGAATAGCTTCATTTCAATGTTAGGATGACCCGCAAGGTCGTCTAAAATAGCTTCCACCTATCTAGTTTCCATGTGGCACGCCAACCACAATCACTTCATCCCTTGGCTTCTTTATCATAGCTGCCTACCTCTTCAGATCAAGGATCAAAGACTACAGGAGCTCAAAGTTATTGTCGCACACTTCCATCTAGGAGATGCATGTTAAGCTATCCCTTGGATTATAGCCTAGGAGATCGATTGGCAGGCCTTGTTCTATGAAAAGAGTATCCTTATGGTTTAGGAACCCCAACATCTATTGAAAAGTATGATGCACCCCTCGGTTTACCAACATTTCCATTCAATCTCATTTAGATTCTATTAACTAACAAGCCGGGATCCAATTCCATTTCAACCGCTGAGGTCATTAACGAACTAGAAAAGAGCTAAGGAACTATTTCCAGATACCTAATCGGGTGCTGAACGAACTACTACTTCAATATGTCATTGCAATTTCAAATGGGTTTCGATGGCACTCAAGCAGCCTCACTACTTCGATCTCAGTAACCTAATGATCTCCCCAAACCAACTCATTCTCGGAAGGAGACATGGCCAAGGGTGAACAAGATATGATGGCTGAGAATCTCTATTCCTACAAAATAACATGATTCACATGCTCAATACCCAGGACGGTGGTTCCTCCCGCCTGGCAGGTCTAAGAATACAACCCCTACGACACAGTTGAAACCAATTGTCTCTCACTTCAAAGATGGACCCTCTGTTCCTTTGAAATGCCTTTGATACATCAATTCTGCACTTTTGAAAGTGAAGATCTAGGTCCAAGAGGAATGAAATGAGCATACCAGGAGTTGTCTATTCACATGTCATATGAAGAATACTTATTTTCAGAGAGTGCCACCAGGTTCTCTAGTAGCTATATCAAACCACAACTCTGTACTAGCCAAGAGGCTTCGGTACTAACCAACACACCAGGATTCAAAGATGCAAAAAGAAAAAGGAAGATAATACCACTGCTGTAGATGGACGCCCTTCTCTTAGTTGAGAAGAACACAGGTAAGAAAGTCTAGAAAGTTCTGAGACTGGGGTAGGTGAATCCATTGACCTTGACGTAGGGCTTTCCCCTCCACCCGATGGTGATTGACTTACTGAAGACCGGCCCTAAGCCATTAATGAATTGAGCCTGGTGAACCATTGATATAGCACTCTGCGGGGCGAAGGCTATGCTTATCACGATAGTTTACAGAAGCTCTTTCCTGACCTGGAATAGACGAATCCTAACAAGATTCTAGACATACGCGGGATGAAACAACATCTACTCGAATTTCATTCACAAAGCCATCAAGGCGGCGCTCAAGAGAGGTTGTTGTCTACCTAATGCCATCCCTTCGATCAGATTGTAATGGCAGTAGCCCCGGTTTCACGGGTTTCGATACCCCAGCAATGTGCAAGAACATCCTCGAAAACGTCTGATGTGACTTCACCTGAAAGTGCATCTGGAACCGCTCCCAGTGCTGATTTAGATGCTGTAGGAACGAACAAAGATTGTGGTGCTGAAACAAACGGACAACAGGATCTGTCCTCTATTGGCGTTTGATAGCTCATTGCTACCTCGCCGGAGGGATGGGGAGATAGACTCTGACCCAGATCTCGCTATAGCCGCCAACGGATCAATTCATTAAGGGCACACCCAGGCAGGGAAGAATTCTCAATTAGTTCATTGAGTTTAGGAAAGGATGCCAGTTTGGAACAGTTGGTGGAGCATGGTGAAACGCGCTCATTTGGAGTGGCTGAAACAGAAACGTACTCGAGAGCTACTCGTCTTCCTAAAAGCTCTAGCAATGCAAGACCTGTCCTAATGCAATAAATACCGGTGCTCTCGAACTCAATCAGCACAGGTACAGGGCCAGGTGCTTCTCCAGCTCTTGGTACCGTCTCTTGTGCCCCACCTGTATAGCTAGGGTTAAGTAACCCATTCAGGAGAAGATAAGAGAAACACCATCTGGTAAGGTTGGATCTATAAAACAACGTTGGTTGACAGAGCTATCTTGACATTATAGGTGGGGTCTTTGGATAGCAGGTATGCTGTGTCAGAGAGCATTGGTGAGATTATCCATCTTATAACCCCCGTTAGACCGACAGATGATAGATTCCCTTCCAAGCCATTGAAACCTCGCTTTTCTTATCTAAATACAGGCGTTAGAATACGTTTTTTGATTGAATAGGTTCTATCTGCTTCCATTCATTATCCGTGTGCTTGTGAATTTATTAGAATCCATTTCAGTAGGACAACAGGGCTCTCGCCTAGCTTCTTCTAAAGTGGAAGCAATTCAGGTATCAGCAGATACGGGTACTAATTCACATTTCTGTCGCTACCCCGTGGTATTGGAGCTTGTAGTGATAAGGATTTTTATAATAGATAGTTTGTTTTATCCTTGAAGTAAGAGCACTGAGAATAGCTTAGCTTTCCAGTCGAAAGAAAGCATAGAGAACCATCAAACAAATACTGGATGGAGAATGCACTCTTCGTTGCCCAAAGGAAGACGGAGGGAAATGGGCATTTCTCACAAACTAGAATACGAGTCCTAAAGGGCAAGCAAAGGTGGGGCATACACCATTGAATGGACCGAGGGAGAAAGACGCTAAGCAGTGCTATTGAATGAGACGATCTACTCTACGTTATTTCAGTGATTCTTCGCTTAATGAGTACTTGATTCTATCCGCAGTGAGACTTTGTTCCTACTCTCCTTCTATATAGATGTTGGTAAACCTTATTGTTCTATTTTACAAGTAGGACTTGGCGAACAAAAAGAAGGAGAGAGTTTGCTTTCTATCTTTTACTGAGATAGCTTTCTCTATACTCGCTACCCTATTGTTCTGGTGAAGAAGGGTGTTGGTAAACGCGAGGTATTCGGCAAGGAGATCCTATATACCTGCACTTTGATTTTCATTGAAATAAGCATTTCCTCTATTTTTGGACACCGGATATAGGAATGTCTTCTTAAGGAAGCTGTTTGTTTTCTCGCAGGTGCGCTAAAGCACATCCGTTTTCTCGCAGAGACAGAAACATAGGCATCCAGCCAGCCGAGATCTCCTTGATCCAATCCTGCATTTGCAACTGCATGCGGCCCAACGCACGTTGAAGGCCATCAAGCCCTCCGCCCCGACTCCCGGCAACCAGCATAACCACTCCTCTACGCTTCAGTGCCCAGTCCACTTGCATTGGACCAGTGGCTTACAAGATGAAGGAAAGAACTGGCTAGAAAGAACGGCTCACAAGGCCTAAGGAATTGAAACCACCCGCACAACCAAGGGATACCCTCTACTGTACGCAATTCTTGATTGAAATCTAAGACTCCGCTCAGACTATCTATTGGCTTCTCGCTTTTCAAAGCGCTTTTTCCGTTGATAGTTTGTTCCCAGAAGTTTTGAATCGATGGAAAGAAGAGCACTCAACCACAGCCAGTCAGAAGATTTATCATTTCTTTTTGATTTCCCATCTGAATCAGTCAATCAAGGCATCCGATCGTTCGGGCAAGGGAAAGTCCTTGACTTGGATACGGTCTGTCAATTACTTGCATTCTCTTTCCTTCGCGTTGCTTGCTTGGATTGCCCATTGTGCTAAGCTTGTGCCTTTTGGATTCGTGGACAGCACGACCAGTTAGAAGCCAGGATCCTGCAACTATTCTTCCTTCGTTCAAGACTCGCTTTTCTCGCGGGTTGAATGAGTGAGCCTTGGCCATACATACTGAGATTCAACAGTCAACTTTGGAGTCCGTCCTAAAGCCCCACCAATCTACATAGGTGATACCAGGGTAGGTACTTGAAAGACGAGAATAGAACCCATGCTGATGTACCTTAGCTTTTCCGCTCTTCCAATCCTAAACAAGATCATAAATAAGAGTCCCAGGCCGCTTCGCTTAATCAAAGATAATAAATATCATCGCTGCTTACGAATGCCATCCAACGAGGTAGAACCACCTTCGTCTCCTTATGGAGTTTAAGAACAACGTCCACTTGGATAAAGTATACTAGTTAGCCGCAGAAAAAGACGAAAGCGAGCCAAAACATGTAAATCATGGGCCTAACAAAAGAAGGGAACATCCATTAAATACAATACACTTGCATCGTCGTTAAACAGGAACTCAAAAACGGCACTATTGCATTGGAATTATTGAATTTGAATGGATTGAGTACATCAAGATGAAGAAATTAACGTAATAAGCGATATTCTCAAAAGATTCGGTCATGCCAGAAACCTCAGTGTGCATGGCACTCAAAAAGGGTACAAAGAACCTGAGATGCAAGTAATGGCTGAATAGCCAGCCTTGGGGAAACACTAGCCCAAGACAAGTGTCATCCGGACTTACTTGATTGATTGAATCGAGAGATGGAAATGCCATTGAGAGATTAGAAGGGATAGAGACAGAGACCCCGATACTTCAGATAGAGGTCGTGCTTCTGCTCAGTCCAAAAGATCAATCTGAGTGAGGATAAGGTGGTTTATGTTAGGGTCCGAGAAAGCAACTTGACATGCCAATCCTAACAAGAATTCCACTCTTTCTGGTCATGTCAGAAACCACCTCTTGGAAAGCAGATCGAAAGCCAATCGTTTCAGAAGATGATGACCCGCGTGTCTTGTGCTCCTACGTTCCTGTCCGTCCCCCCTGCTAGTTGGTGGATGAAGAATAGGAGAGAGCTTGAGTAGAAGATAACCCGCGAGAAGGATGTGGTTTAGCGCTTAGGCTTTCTCATACAAAAGGCTCCGGCGTCACGACCGAAGATAAGGGCTTTTCATTGCTCTGTCGCGCCACCTGGGAATGGTCCCGTGGCCTCTTCATCGAGCTCTTTCACATGGAGAAAACGTATCATGCCCATGCTGAGCGTGACTTTCTCCCCTCTTTCTTTCAGCCTGACCCAATTTCCCATAGTTTGTTTTTCAATTCAAGGGATTGTAGGATAAATAGTGATAGTTAGCATTTAAGCTTCTCCCCAGTCGGGGTTTCGACAAGGAATACCATTTGGATAAGGCATTACGCTGCGTATCTTTTGCGAAAGCAGCCTCATTTCGCCCAAGTGAAATCTAGCAAAATGTGAGGTTGTAGATCTACTAAACCGACCCCATTCATTATCGTAGGAACTTTGGTGGATCCAATACCAGACCCTCTTGTTTGTTCAATCGCAATCTCACTACATCGAAATAGTAAAAAAGGTGTCACCTCACTCAGTTCGAGGGATGGATGGCGCTTTCTTGATCGGAAACTAGATGAATAATTGAAACAATCGGGTTGGATTCAGACTGAAAACAATCAACTCGAAATCAAGACAAATCCTCGATGAGGCATTGAGCACCAGTTCTCTTCTCCTTACACCCCTAAAAAAAATGGTGTTGTGGAGATGGCTAGAACAATCCTCGATGAGGCATTGCGCATGGTATCTTGCTTGGTTACCCTGGACACTCGTCTGGATATCCTTCAATGACAATTATTATCTTAAAAGGTATCCGGATAGTTACCAAATTCACCTGAACTTTAAGAGTTGGAACTGATTGGACATAGTAGTAGGTACAAAACTCCACAGCAACATTAACCAATATGGGGGCAGATCCTTCTGTCCAATTGAGAGTGCTTTGGATATGGAAGAAGCTGGACAAGTGAACTCGCTTTAAACCAACTAAATGCAATTGTACGGGAATAAGCTTCTCATTTATTGGCTTTTCAGTTGATGATCCACTTGGATATGCTCTTGTGGAGGAGTTTATGTGAGGCCATAGAAGTAAGTATCCGCGATAATTTGTGTGTTTTTTTTCGCCTTGGTAATTTGTTCATTGCGTAGTAAATATTAATGTTATGTGCCGGTATTGCTTGAGAAAGAGGTGGGACCTTAGGGGATACTTTAGTGCCATGTTCCATTGCGGAACGGTCGTATCCTGGTAACCTAGCCCCCGTAAGAGCTCTACCTAATCGTTGACATAATGGGTAGAAGGCTGTGCTTATTTGCCAGGAAATAGCTAAGTCGACACCTCGAGGTAGCAACTCTACTCTTCTTAGATTAAACAAGTGTTCAGTCCCCTGGGGATATAGCCCACTTCTCATCTCTCAACACCTGCTTTCTTCCTTTCTGCTCTTTTTCTTGGAAGAAAACGGAAAGATACGACCCGTCAGGTTCGAACTGACTTAGGTTGGGCCAGGGACCCGCCTATCCTCTACCAAGAGGGAATCGCTTTGGTTACGCAGTTCAGTTGGCGATAAAAGCCAACCTAATCTGCGGGCCGGCCAGCCAACTCTTCAAATGAAGAACTGATTTCCCCACTTCAGCACGAGAGTCACAATCAACAAATCA
>Ga0268300_1000010_pt1 | contig 13114 bp, 7 predicted proteins | sample G5R1_MAIN_15MAY2_FD_189916 | JGI IMG/M metagenome (GOLD analysis project Ga0268300, IMG submission 189916) | Phyllosphere microbial comminities from switchgrass, GLBRC, Michigan, United States - G5R1_MAIN_15MAY2017_LD1 | ecosystem: Host-associated > Plants > Phyllosphere > Phylloplane/Leaf... | reverse complement strand
GAAGGTTTTGTCTTATCCCAGCAGCAATGAGAGCCTCTTTCTTCTCCTGATGTGAATACACAAACCCCTATAGCGTCCGACACCACTCACATACCCTAGAAATTCTTGTTGTGGGGCAAGTGAAAGTACTTTGATATGCCCCAGAGGTCTTCGAACCTTGGTATTTCGAATCAGATTGATAGCTTTTTGAATGGCTGCGGTTCCGGGACTCAAGTCTTTAGTTTACAGGTTCTACATTAGGTTCACGAAACGGATACCTATCTACACAGCAAGCTTCTTCAACAGGTCATTGGACATCACCCTCACTTCTTCTAGCAGGAAAGCGCGTTAAGAGGTAAGATCGTACCTCAAGTCAAAGGGCCTCGTTATAGTTGGAGGCAACACAACACACGCTGAACAAACCTCAACTTGCCTATTTTGTGTAACTGGTTGAAACTACTAATTTCCAGTTCATCTTACGATGGTATACGGTGACGGGCCAACCTTCTATACTAGTGCATTCATAGGAGGACGAAGCAGGAATTAGGAAGCCCTACACTTCAACCGGAGCGAACTTCACACTCGAACTTGGATATAGCAAATAGATCAAATAGGCTCAGAGAGATACGGGGCATAATCAAAAAAAAAGAACCGTTGGAGTGGCAATACAGCTAGATAGATAGATAGAAGGTCTGATTCTAAACGAAGTCTGATCTGTCACACCCAGCCATAAACAACCATTCCAGATTCCCAAGATGAAGTGGAAAGAAAGAGGATGCATTCAGGATCTCATACTTCGGCGAATCTAGGGGCTCAGAAGAGTGTCACCAACGACGGTAAATCGGTGGGCCAAACCAAAGAAAGACTGTCTCTTTGACGACGTGGTCACGGGGATACGATCCGACAAGAGAGATGCTGAAGAATATGCCCTCCTCAAGGGGTCAAGCACTCGATCAGAACTAAATCATCCTGCGGCACTCGCAGCATGAGCACATAGGGCAAGATGAAGAGAAGGATAAACGCTAAAGAGATCGTCAACTTCACCTTGGCATGCTTCCATCAGTGCCTCAAAACATTTGCTATTCTTATCTCTAGAAGGGTGCTTCTATTGTTGTAGTGTTTATAGCGAAAGAGGACAAAAGTCCAGCCGGACACCGTATAACTCCGGTATCGCGTCGCGGGTGAAAAGGGCCTGAATATTTCCTACCAGCAAGCACCCCCACTAACTCACACGTCATTCTTGCATCTCACTGACACTGGGCCCGAGAAACGGCAGAAAGCAAAAGGTGTGAACCTTGTAATCTTTTCTATACAGAAAAACAGACCCTCTTCGAAGCTGAACGTTGTGGGGCACTGCTGTCAGCAGAACATTTCCTAGTGTGTAAGCGAATTTAAAGGTGATAAAAAGGCAGCGAAGTGTTCAAGCGGCCAGCCACGACGCTCGCCCCACCGTCCAGACAGAGAAACCCCTCACCAAGCATCTGATCTCATTGGCAGTAGGTATTTGTCTCTCGAAATAGGTGATAAATAGGATAAACTTACATCATTATGACAAACGAAGGCTTAAGACCACAGGCACAAGACCCGAAAGTGCAACATAATCATAGCAAGTCCTGGGTTGTAGTTCTCTCTTGTTGTTAGTGCGGGATTCGACTCTTTCTCTTAACTTCCCAACCGACAACAAGAGCTTTCTATGCAATCAATATAGCGTACCACTACGAGCCTAACTTGGACGTAGGAGGAGTGGAGATTACTACATGTAAAGGATAAGGAAATAGTCACAGACTCCGAGCCCATTACGAAGAGTAAGCAAAATCCTAGACCAATTCTTGCCAACGGTCGAATTAAGTTCTTTTCGCCGGGTGGAAGACCAAGCAAGTAATGAGCAAATGCAAGAGGTGGGTGGATCATTCTCGATTGAAAATGGTAGTGAAACGGAAGCTGTTATCCAATCCAAGGGAAAAGTGTGGGATACGATCCATTGCGCAACGGTTTTCAATTCAAGTTAAAACGAAACGACTTGCAGTGAGAAAACGGGGCACTGATGCGTCAGCTAAAGGGATTGGAGGTTCGATCTACATCGGGTCTGCCTGCCAGTCACTAAAGCTATCGATCAAAAGGAAAGAAAGAGGTCTAGCTGATCTCTCTATCGACCGCAAGGGCTGCGGCACCGTTCTAGTAATCTGTTCCAATGACATCCTACCGGACAGTTAAGACAAGTTCATGCCTGCCCGTCATAAACCTATTGCCCTTAATGGTTAAGCGGTGAAGCAAGTGGAGCGAGCAGGCCCTGATGAACTAAATCGGAAGGGAATGCAAAGTTCTCCTGAGATAGCTCAGTTAGTATAAGCTCCCTAATAAAAGCAATTAAAAACGTGCTCGAAATCGCTTTCTATGAAAAAAACACATCTCCTTAGCTATATTGGAAATGATAAATTGCTTATTTCAACCTTTTTTATCTGCCGGTTTTGAACATAAGAGATAGGAAAGACTGAAGAAGCGACGAAAGGAGCGATAGTTACGGTCACAACTCAATAGCGAGATGAACGAGCACCAGTTACACAAGAATCCCGACTAAAGGAGGGCTAGTTACTATTACACAAGAATAGGAACTGTGGAGAGTTATTAAATAGGAAGCTCATGTCCTTGATGTGCAATCCTACTTGAATTATTAAAGCATCCAGGTACCGTTGTTGACCAAGAAACCAGATAAAACAAATAAGAAAAATCCAACCTAGGCAATGCTTAAATGTGGGTGGGGATATTATCGGAATCCACCTCGAGAAGAAGCTGATGACACACTCAGCTTACCAAAAGAAACCTGTCAGCTACCCAATATAAATGTTTAATAACCACTAGTCATTCAGTGAGCCATATACTGGGATCACTCACTAAAAAAAATACTATAGATATTCACTTATCACTTATTCTATGATTTTATGGGGAGAGAAGCTTATGACATTCAAGCAAGACCACGTAGGACTCCAATGCAAGAGTTGGGGCTGGTGGATTCCCGTTTTGGCGGTTCCAAGGATCCTCGATAAAACTCCTTTCTATAGTCTAGTCTATAGACGGCGAAAAAGTTTGGAAGTTTGTGAACTTCGGAGCTTCAAAGCCGTAGCCATCCCCTCTTTCACTTCCATTTGGGTACTTACTAGAGCCACTGGTGCACGCTTATTAAAATAAAAGGGAGTCTTGGGTGGGGCTAGCAGGTAATGAATGGCTCAGCCTTGCTCTTGTCAATCTCAACCATGCAGAAAAGTGACCCATCGTATTCGTGCTCTGGACCAAACGCTTCCAGAAGAGGTGGCGTAGCCCGAGCGAGCAATAGGTTCTCTCGTTAGTCTAGACTGGAATGGAAGTTTCTCAAATTCTTGTTAAAAGGGAACTTGTGGAGAAGGAAGCTACTGACTGTCCTTACTATCTGTTCCGGTAGCCGGATCTCCTGCTTCCATTGGTTAGTAAGGGTAGTTGTTTGTTTTGTGCAAGGAGCAAGCTTACCTGCCTCTGGAGTGGAGTGATCCAGTTCCAGCGCCATCATAATATGACATTCTAGGGTTGGCGCACCAGAGAAGATCCCGTACAGGGTGGTACATTTTCAACTACTTCACTCGAGAAAATCGAATGCATTTCCGGGTCCCATCCTCACCTGCTTCTCTCTTCTGCATGACTGTTCTGTTCCCTCCTGGCATCTTAGAGAAGTCAAATATTCTACTTCTGATCTGTCAACTCTGACCCACAACTAGCGCTAGGGAAATGCTATTCTCGAAAGCAAGGGATTGAGTGAGATATGCAGCAAGCAAAGAAAGATGGAACCCAGCAACCCGGAAACTACAGAAGCCTATCTAGCTTATACGATCACAGAAATGAGAGAAGGAGAACGAGAACATCCACGGAAGATAGTGATTCCAGATGGCGAGGGTTCTTTCCCTATCAATCTGCCCTGACCCATCAAGCTATTCAGCAGCAATCCAGCCAGACTACTTTAAAGGGTGCCACTAGACTCTGACAGAAACATAGCCCTATGACAAGGATACCCATCATTCCTATTCAAGGACTGGTCCAATTCTCTTCATTCACCATATTTAAGGGGATGCTTGGGGGCCCATGACATCCTTCCTAAACAGGAGCTATTGATCCAACACCTGAGCCATATTTATTGCGAGGAGCAATCCGGTTGCTAAAAGAGGAAGAGCTTCTAAGTTCGAGTCCTGATCCCGAGATCAATGGGTTTCCACTTATGCCCGGACCGGAAGTAGCATATATGAATTAAAGGGAGATCTAATCAACCGAGCTGGGTGAGGATTCTGAGATTATGTATTGGTCATTGGCTACAGGTGAATATAATTAGGTTCGCTGATCATCCAATATGACCCGCATCAGGTCGCGCATTAATTAAGTGGTGGGCTATACAAGTGGGAAAGTACGGGCAGTTGCATGTTTCCTTTGTTTCAAAACAATGTTAAAAAGGCGGGTGTGATGAAGTTGGGAGGAGGGGGCAAGGTATATAGAATGTGAACAATGGGTGGAAATCGGAGAATAGTGCCAGAACAGCCGTTGCACAAATATGAGAAATCAAGGGTTGTGGATGGTGGAAAGTATCGAGTTGTTCTAGTTCCTGGCCTTGGTGGTTGGCCCATGCCCGAGGGATACTATGGCGCATCTCTTTCTGCGGGAACTAAACAAGTTGCCAATAATAATAGATATCCCATAATACTTTAGGGCAAATCCGGGACGGGATATTCCTCGATTACAGAGGCAGCAGTTGCGGGCTCAGGTGCTGGTGTGGCTAAATCTACATCAATAGCAGGATCAGGATACGATGCTTACTCGAAATCAATATTCCCCGGTTTCTTACGAGATAAGATATGTATGCCGGTCCAACTAAAGGAAGGGTGGTTTTGAGCTTGGGTTTCAGGCGCCGGGCTTTTCTACTGATGAAGTGCGGTGCGCATCTAAAAGAGTGGAATATCCCGTTCTGCTATCAAAGAAAGAATCGAATCCGCCGCTTGTTTTTCTAGCTATCAAGCCAGCCGCGTTTTTCTTGTACTCTCTAGCTATACGTCTAGCTGAAGCGCTGCCGTGGCACTTGCTGCATCCTAACTTCTCTTATGTCTGGGTCTGGGTAAGCACCGGCACAAGCAAAGCCATGCTTTTTTGCAAAAACGAAAAAAGAGAAATAGAAAGCCAAGGCCGAGCTTAAGAGGTGTCCACTAAATCTTTCCTGTTGTTGCGCGGGATCAAAGAGATTCTTTCTAATAGAATGGGCCAGTCAAGGTACTGGATAGATGCCAGAATCGGTAAAGGAACCCTTTGGTGAGCTGTCTTCTTCCACTAACAACTCATTTGGGTTCAGTTCCATCCTTGAATTGGATAAAGTCGCAAGCTTCAGAAAGATACTTCGCAGTTTCGGCATGGCAGTGAAGCGAAAAGAGGTTATTATCGTTCGTATAGGGTTCTCCATTACTCGACAGGTTCCGCGCTCAAGATGCATTTTTAGCTGTCAAGTTAAGAAGGAGGTTTTCCGCATATGGCGATGGGTTGTGAAATCATTGGAGCTATCTCAGGTAGCAGACAACGAAACTCTAGGGAAGTTCAGTGCAGTCAAATCTATTGATAGCCTGTACGGGCACTGGGTCCCTCAAATGGCGCATAAGTTCAGAGGGGTTATTTATGCTTTGCTTTAGGCAAATCTGCTATAGCTTTTGGGCTTTCGTACATAATTTGACAAGAGGAGTTCTTCATCGCTTGAGGGCGGGATACTACACACACTTATAGTATAGTACGTTTCTATTGAGGTTGAGGCTTTAGACTGGGGTCAATAACCTTGGTTCATAGCTGACCTTTCCTCGCTCTAAGTTCAGTTTAGCATTCTATCTTACGTTGGCATGGGAGGAACTACTTAAAGCCGGGTATCTTCTTTAGAATACTAACTAGTTTCAAGTCCTTTGCGGGTCGTAAAAGTGCCGAGTCTTCCCTGATAGGAATCGAAATCACTTCTTCTGCTGGAACTGGATCGCAAGAAGAAGGAATGGCAGGACGCATGGAAGGAATGGAACTAGAACAGGCCAATGGCCTGCAACTGGAACAGAATGCGCAGTTTAGCAAGGTGAGTACTACTCTCAAGTCCAATCAAAGCTTTGAAACTCACTTCCCAGAAGAGCTCACTTTTCTCTTTTCCTAAGAGTCACCCATACTACAACGCACACGGAAGATATGGCTTCAATCCACTATACTATGGATTTCCGTTTTGGCAAGCCAATAACAGCCAGCTTCTTTCTAGCAACCTGGGAGGTGGGATTGACTCTATCTTTGGTAGCTCTACTAGTCTTAAGTCGATAAGAAATGTTTCCCGTTGTCCTTCCTTGAATGAGGTAAGTTGTCAGTGTGATATACAATAGGGTAATTGAGTGTAGCAGCAAACCATCCCCCCAAATGCGCGAAAGAACTCATCCACGGAACGAGGGCCACAGGTTCGTGCAAAGGAACACTCCTTTTGAAAAAGAAATATGTGCATTGGTTTCTACTCTCATTATTGCAGCCTATTTTGAGAATGGTTGTAGTATCGCAGAAAGGAGCTGGTTCTAGTATCAGGCGTTACGGCTTCAAGATAAGAAACAAAGAAGTGGTGCCGACTTGCCTTGTGCATACCTTGCTGGAGAGTCAAGGGAAGTGAACGAGGATGGTGGATCTGGTAACATTTCCTAGAGTCCTTGCTGGCAGGTGATGGGCCTCTGTTAGAAGAAGGAAAGGTAGCGTGTACGGGTGCAGTTGTCTGTCTTCTATTTTGATCGAGCACTTTCTCCGTTATACGAGCATGCAATTCCTCAAGAAATCAATCAACTCCTTAGCGAAAACAATGATGACTAGTTTTCCAACTTCCAACTCAACTATATGTGGTGTGGCTCAAACTCACAAATAAGGGTCATCAACCCTAGTCATTGACAAGAGGACTGGTGCGTTGCTTATGGCCAGGAAGTGATCTTACTGAAACTCAAAGAATATGGATTTCTTGGGTAAAACCTTCTCATTGATCGGGTATCAGCATCCCCATGGCTCGAAAGATCCGTTTCTGCTATCTGCCTTGGAGGGCAATCCTTTCTCGTAGCTCTATTTGGTGGCAAGCAGCTAATGGGTTCGTTTGAAACTAATTGAATCACATCAGAAGCAGCTTGAAGTGATGATCTGAGATCAGGAGCCGTTCCTGGGTGTGGCAGGCCATGTGGAGCTCTTAATAGTTTGTTTCTATGGGGTGTGTATCTGGGGTGAAATGGCTCCGAAAACAGGGAAGGGGTGGATCAACTATAAAAACTCCTGTCTCAAAACTGGTTCGTTGCAGATATGAGAGCTGAGCAGCGCGGATCACATACAGATCTGGAACCAAATCAGAAGTCGGTAATAACCTCGCCTTGCTTTTTTAATGTTTCACAAGTAAAAGTAGGTACTGGCCAGGAATCTTTAGAGCACATCCATCTTGTTTTGATGAGAAATAGGGTTATTCCCGCTCCCCTTATTAGTTAGTGCGCCTATCTATATTTACTAGGCTGGCATGTTTCTGATCCCTTTTTGTAAAGGTAGCCCTTAGGGAATGGTTTGCGGATGGGGTCACAATAAATAGAATCCTTGGCATGCAAAGAGTCTTTCTAGATTGAAGTCTATAGCCGCCCAGTGCTCGCCTTGACAGGTTTCCACTACTTGGGGAGCAGCCCATAGTGATATTGTGCTCATGGATCATAGGGATCTGCTTTTGCTGAAGACAGTGCTCAATGAGAGGAGGTGGGCAAGTATTAGTTAAGGGATATCAGGAAGGAGGTCGAAGAAAGGGGAAAGAGCTTCATCGTCGATTAGCAATTGAAAGTAGGGGAAACTATGATTCTATCGAATGTGCGTATCCATTGGGGCTAGTGAAAGATTACGGTAGGGGAACCCGTTTCACTACTGACTTCGTGTATGAGTGACAAAAAGTAAGGGCAGAATAGCCCCTTCAAAGTAGGGGCTTCACAACCCGCTTCTCTTCCTTAATTTAGTGAATGGTGGGTGCGCAAAGTCTTGAGTTTTGGACCTGTTACGGACAAAAGGAGAAGACAACCATTGTACCGATCCACTACTTGAATCTACGAGGACTAGTTTAGTCGGATCTATTGTTTTACCACTCACTAACAGGACTTTCCTGCTTAGGATTGATAAGATAAGAAGATCGTTTTCTTTCTCTTGCTCTGTATAATAGAAATAGTGTACTAAGGTAAGTTCCATTAAGTTAGGGCTGGTTAGTGAAGTTAAGTAAGAGGGAGTTCTAGTTAAGTATGCCCATAGCTCTTGCTTCTAATTGGTTAGTGCAGGATACTACTCTCCCCGTCCAGTTCTGGACAAGAGAAAGGTTGCGGTCCTTCTTTTCTTTCAGATAGTGGGATGCGTTGATCTGCTGAATCAAGAAGATCAAGTCTGATGGTCCGTGAGGGCAAGGCGAACCTAGTGGTTTCTAGTTCAGTGCTGCCTTTTCCTCAGAGCTATTTGACAATGGGCCCAATGAAGACTTCTTCCCCCGAGGATAAGTCGATACTAGTTTCTGGTCTGCTTTGGAGAGTAGAAGTCGATATTTGTTTCTGGTCTGCTACTGAACTTCGCATCGCGCTAGGTGAGACGAGAAGTGCCAGCAAAGGCCTCTGTTACGGATTACGGGAAACAAGCAAACAGAACAGGTTTGATAACTTACTCGGGTGCCGGGGCCTCGGATCCAGAGGTTCCAGGAAGGAGGAAGGCTCGTTTCATTATCGAATATCGTGTAGAACTCACTTGCCCTGCCTTTTGCTAGGAATCCTATCGTTATGCTTTGGTCGGGTTATCCCATAAATCAAGGGCCCTACTATTCTATTATTTATTGTTCAGATCTGAAAGGACAGATAGAAAGCTTAAACCCAGCTTGGGGAGAAAGACGAATCTTGGCGAGAGTAAGGAATCGCACCCTTAGCGTGAGGGGAATAGCCGGTTTCCTTTCCTTAACTAGACTACCTTACGGTAGCTCGACTGGGCACGTCAACGTATGTATTCTGTCTTCCCAATCAAACATTAGTCATTGCAGCTATTTCATCTGGTCTACTAGAGTAGAGAGATCTCTCACTTCACTGCACATCGCACTAACTAATAGCTAGCCGCCTCACGGATCACCTTATTATGTGCAGCTAAAGCGGGGTGTGTGCATTGTTCAACTAGAGCCGAGGAGGACAAAAGAATAAGGAACAATAGGTTCGCTACCCGATTTCAATAGTTTCCTTGATTTGAAATCAATCCAATATCCTTTCGAGAATCTAGAGTGATATCAACAACCTCCTAGTTGAAGTACAGACGAGGAAGCAGCCTATTAGTTTCAGTCCAGTCCAGGAAAGGAGCGGAGCCTATTGATATAGCTTAGTAGAGCTTCGCCATGATAGCAGTTTGTTTTAACAAGTAGTAGGAATGCGTGCTGATGTGCCAAATCTCCTCGTGCTCCTTCCGGATAATCCGAAATCTAGGGGTAAAGGAAAGATCAAGGTTTTCTCCTTGATCAATCGACTTGCCTGCTTCCTTTCATCTGGCCAACGGTTCCTGTATCATTAGCTAGATCTGTTATGTCAACCTCAGAGACAGATGCTTATGTAAGAAGAAGGTATCCCGAGGGGAACATGTCAAGTATCCGCCTGGCATCGAACTCTATTTTCTGTATGTTAATGAAAGGTTTAGACTAAAGCGGGGTAGAGGAATTGGTCAACTCATCAGGCTCATGACCTGAAGACTGCAGGTTCGAATCCTGTCCCCGCCTAATCACGTGTACGATTCAATGAAATAGCTATTTGGAGTCCACTGATGATTTGCTAATTGTTTGATGATCCTTGACTAGCTATATAGACCCCATGTGCTATTACTGCTGTATAAAGGAAAGGTGGCTCACGTTACCACTCTCCCCTATTCCTACAGGAAGGAAGAGTCCATCAAATGCAAGTCGCTACCAGTTTCCTATTTTGGATTGGATGAATACCATCGCACCATTTGACCTCGAAGTAACGAGTACTCAAGGAATCCTCTGGAATTCCAGTCATGATGATCAGGTACCCGGAGTACATCACCCTCATCAGGAAGAAAAGAGAGAGAAGTGGAGTAAAATGGATTCAAATGCCGCATTGCAAGTGAACAAAAGAAACCAGTGGAAATAGAATAAGAATGAACAAGTGTATCAATTCATGAGTTAAGGAATACTATTGGGAAGATTGGGTGACTAATATCCTGAGAAAACGATCTCTTGCTTCCCTTGAAACATGCTGAGAGGACCATTTCGATTAGTGAGAAGCTCAGTTCATGGGTCATGACGACAGATCATATCGTGTACCAGTGCACTGTTCTTTAGAGATCTATGTTCAGTGAACAAGAATGTAGTGAGGGGTGCTACTTTAGTGTTATTCCTAGACTGATGAAGTGAAGACTTTAGGCCTCGCTAATAGTGGACCAACTGAGAATGTTTGTTTCTCTTTTCTGTAGATATCTCAATATTCCTTGAAAGCCTTATGAATGGTGGCGAGGATGTGGAAGAGCTAGTCATATAGTCCTTTAAGCTTGATTCCTTTTATCGGTTAGCAAGGAGTTTGAAGCTTGAGTACTTTCATTCAGCTTTCGTTCCTGTGGAATGAAGTTGGTTCAGAGGTCTCAAGTAGATCTTCTCAGACAGCGAGTAATATACTTTCCTTCCACTTTATGTTGAGCAAGTTCACCTGTTAGCTTTCCCGCCAAAGGACAGCAAGCCAGTAATGTGAATCATCATAGTTTCTGTTTTCAGACAAGTACAGCGTCCACCTTTATCATATTAGCAAATAGCTGATCTTAAGAGATCTCAAATAAGGGACATACTTTTGCGTATTTCCGAATGGAGCAGAATAGTCATTCAACTGATGCTTTGAAAGTCTTAAACGAGGCGATGTGTTTATCTGTCTTTCCTCATTGCATTCCTATACTTTCCTGCTTAGTATCAAAACCATGTGATGGTACACTATTTTGGCTAGAACTTGATTTCTCTAACAACTCAATATGACTTTCTTTTTCGTGTTGAGAAACATGTTCGGATGCAACTTTCATTGAAAAATAAGCATAATGAATTAACTGGCCAGTGGAATTTTATGAAATGAGGGCTCTCGGGAAAGCAAGACTTAAGGAAGGTAGGCAATTTCATACCAAGAAGAGCATTTAAGAACAGCTCATAAGCAATTCCAAGTGGCAGAGATGACTCGAGGGACCTCGTCAGATAAGCATATCCTATGGTAAATGTGGTACCTGGTCCAGTCAACTTGGAAGTAGAAACTGACCACTAGTGGGTGTCAATTAAAAAGTCACTCTGTGGCTAACGCTTCTACTGCTATCGGCAGGGCTTAGTCTCTCGTGGTTCATTTCCACCGGAGAGCATCTGTTTGAATAATTAGCGTATATAGTTGATCACTCTAATGACAACGGATTCGATTCGCAAATTTATCGTGATTGACCGAAGGAAAGGTTAGCGACTGCTCTCCCTACGGAATCTCAAGTAGAGCCATTGCATAGCTGGCAGACACGATGGGCTCAGGGTTTCGACTGCTGTTCATTCCGATCTTAGGTCTCGCTCAGCGAATTCAGAAGGGTTGGGTCCTTTGTCAATGACTTACTTTCCTAGTAGCAGAGATGCAAGAATAACTACTTTCTTCTGCTAGGCGTTTCTTTGTTGCCAGCTGAGAAATAATACTCGTTTTTATCGGATGAGGGGGAGTGTCTTTGTTTGTTCAACGTGCAGATCCGGGAGGAAGGGGCAGGACTTGTTGTTCGGGCAGTCTAGTTTTGTTTTTGTTTGGTGCCAGTGTCCCAGTGAAGGAAGTAGGGCTTGCTGTTCCAACAACCGCTCTCTTCTCTCTCCGCTCCCTGATGTCTTCTCTTTGTCTTCGGTATATTTTTATTTTAGGATTCAGATTCACTCATAACTATAAGTTGAGTGTGGGATGGAGGAATGGATTACGGAAGGAGACAGATTCTATATAAAATGGATTAAGGTGGGTTTCGGAGATTATACGGAGTTCGTGGACATATTAGATACTACCTCATTTTCCTGATCTTCCGCCGTTTATTAATAAAATAACGCAAAAGAAGAAAAAGTAGTACCATGAGCAGCTTAGACAAGAATGGATTTAGGAAGGATGGATTGAGGAATGTGAAATAATAGTCGGCGAGAGCCGGAGGAATTATTAAGTGATCGAGGGGGCTTTAAAAAAAGTCTCCAATCCCGCCCAAGAAATCCCCATCGGCTGGGACTGCTTCTCCAGGATTGGCTGGGACTGCTTCTCCAGGATTGGCTGGGACTGCTTCCCCTCCTATCTGGAAGGCCTGACTTTCTGTCCCATTTTCCCTTAAATCAGCCAACTGCGATTCCATAAATTCTGGATCATTGCTTTCCCCATGTACACGTTCGGCCGCAGCCAGAACTTCGTGGGGATCCCTACCAATCATCAATCTCTGCATTTCCTCGTGGATAGCCCCCTGTAAATCAACCACCCTTTCATCGGTCGGGTTAAGACCTGGATGGTCTTCAACTACACTACCATTGGATCTGTCAGTCATAGTTCTGACAGAACTTGCTGTGGTGGTAGGAATCGAAGAACTATCCGTGGAATTCAAACTCGCTTCATCAAACTGAAAGATACGACGCTCCCTTGGGAGATTCTGCGCGGTACTTTCAGCTGATCCAGCGCTTGCTTGGTCAAATTCCAATACCCGGTTAGGGCTTCTCCTATTAAACATCATGATCGTGAAAGTTTTTAGGACCGCTATTTCCTGCACAGAGCCTGTGCTTTTTGTGGTTTTCCGCTCATTAAACCACGCTGCCGGGGCGATCCAGTTACCCGGAGAAGTTCTCTTTGTCTTCGAGCTTTTATTCCTCAATCCACTTATTCGTTCCCTTCTTTCATATACCTCCCCACCAATAGATAGAGACAAATGGGAATAACCGAACCACGTCTACAAAATGCCAGTACCATGCAGCTGCTTCAAAGCCAACGTGATGCTTCTTGGTCAGATGACCAAGATATTGGCGAATACCACATACGATCAAGAAAAGAGTACCTATAATCACATGAAAACCATGAAAGCCAGT
>Ga0268300_1000009_pt1 | contig 13756 bp, 13 predicted proteins | sample G5R1_MAIN_15MAY2_FD_189916 | JGI IMG/M metagenome (GOLD analysis project Ga0268300, IMG submission 189916) | Phyllosphere microbial comminities from switchgrass, GLBRC, Michigan, United States - G5R1_MAIN_15MAY2017_LD1 | ecosystem: Host-associated > Plants > Phyllosphere > Phylloplane/Leaf... | reverse complement strand
ACCTGGTCGAGAGAGTACGAAACATCGGTGTAAAAGATTGAGTGGGATGGTTATAGTAAGGGGCGAACCAAGTGCTTGCGCGAAGAAGCGAATCAATCAGAATGGAGACAAGGAAAGGAGGAGAGGCAAAACTCAACAAAAAAGGAAAAGGGAACTCGACCGACTATCATGAGCGAAGCGAGGGAATTCCTTCTGATTGGATCCCTTAGGAGAGAGACATAAGGTATTATGAAATAGAATCAGATCTTTGACGATCCAGTATTAGCTAGCAAGTGTATGGACTCAGACTTTGATGACTCCCTAGTGGCCAGGGAAGCGTTAGCTTCACCCTTTGAACGTCTCATTTACTCTCTCTAGCTCTCGACTTTACGTATAGGAATTTCAGGTACATTGGTCGATGAAAGTGAACATCTATCTTATCTTACGCCACTTACTCTAGTTTTACTTTGTGGAAGACGTCCGATTGAATGATCTCCAGTGGGTTCTATTACCATGTGTACCCAGGCCTGCTTCCTTCTTTTTTACCAGCCTCTCTGCTTCTGTCAGTATAGAGGAAAGTCTTCAATCCCTTGAGAGAAATCAAAAAATGGCCAATAAAAGATACCTAGCATGACACATCAGCTACGCCATCTGAGCCTGTCCACTTGCTAGTCAGGAAAAATAACCGCTCCGTTCCGTGGGCTTCTTTCGCTGCTCTCTTCACGCTCGCTTTACGAGTGCAACCAAGTTCAATAAACTGTTCATGCTAATTCATAGACTATGCTGGTTTCTATCTAAGAGTCCTGTGAGACGCTTCCTTCTCATACACATCTGAAGCAACGTTTGATCATCCGCATTAGAGAGTTTTGCAGGTCCTTGAGAGAACGTTATCCAGTCAGTTATGACTTGACCATGGTCTGAGGTGAAATTGGTCCTGGTCCATAAAACGAAAGGTGCTGGGCAAGCGCAGAGAAGTCGTCTGAAGGGGAGTTCCATAGGAATGTTCAACTTCGATCAACCTTGGTTTGGTCCCATGCCTAAAAAAGAAAGAAGGTCCAAAATAGGGGTGATATAACCCACTGCTCGCCTAAGAATGTACTGACGTAATCCCTACTATGGCTTCCCGAAGGATCCTGCTGCTAAGAGGGTCCGAGCCATAACGGATTGATGTGACCGTAGCGGCGACTGGAATCGATCTGAATGAGGCAGTTATGGGACTTATCTTATATAACAATATATATGGAGGAAGGATTAAAAAAAGGTGGGGGTCAAGGTGTATAATACGAGCTCCACTTTCAGGCAATGAGCTAGCTTAACCCTGATTGCTTAAGGTTTAATACAGTCATGTTGGATCTGCTACTAAGAAAGGAAGAGAAAGAATGATTGCGACAGCTCAACCGGATGAGACATCTCTTATTTACAGAACTGTGCCAACGTGTGCCTACATTGTTTGATTTACCAGTTCCGGGTATTGGATTTTTGAATAGAAAGAATGAAACTAGTACCAGCTTATCGCCAACCGTGCTTTCTACCAACTCCGCCAACCCCAGACGGGAATATTGATTGCGATTTAGCCGCACCTGAGCCCGCAACTGCTGCCTCTACTCCGCCTACTTCTTGTGCCGACTTCGCCAGCCTCGCGGGGTACCGATTTCCTCCTGCTTTGTGTGCGTGCCATTGACTCCTTTAATGGGTCGAAACCTACTTAGTTCTCATTTTTATTTCGTCTATACAAGAAAAGAAGGATTTGTGTTTAGCAAGACAGAGAATTGAATAAGTAAAAATAAACTCGTGTGTACCCTTTACCGAAAAGCAAATATGACAGATAGGGTACGACATATTGCTTATTCCTGATTGATCTAGTTGACGACAGTTGCCTTGTTGGACCGATTGTGGATTGGAATAGAAGTTTCTTATATACAGATATTCGTGTTTACTGATTTCGCATACTGGGAATGGAACTTGATGTAACCCATTGGAAACTCTCTTTGAGACTCATTATCTGTTATATACGACAGGCTAATTAAGTCCTTAAATTTAAGAAAGGAGTCTTTCCTTACTTCCTTACACAAAACTGTTATGTTGTTATGCTGCTCGTGCAATCAAAACTTAGAATAGAAGAAAAAGAGTTCCCTCGGGACCCATCCTCTTCTCCTTCGCTTGTGTGACTATCATGAGAAGAATTCCATTCCAAGAAGTCAAATAACAAGAAAAAGAAACGAGGTCAAGATCCGTTGTTACCAGTACCGACGAAATGGAGAAAGTGTCCTCCGGGAACGCAATCTACTACATTAGTTGGTGTAGCCAAAGAAGAGGATATCCCCTTTTTTGACCCATTGGTCTTCAGACCAGACCCATACCATAGCTACAAACACTTTTGAGTCGGAGGAGACTGGCCAGATCGCCTTCTTGAGGCTCTCTGGGCTTATCGGACGTCAATCTGTATAGCCACTGGTCAAACACCCTTCTCCTTAGTCGTTGGCATGGACGCCATTCTTCCCAGTGAACTCGACGATTCCTTCCCTGCGCGTTCTGCTCGACGACGATATGACTGATAATCAGAAGCGAGAGGCTCTGCTCTCGAAACTTGAGCTCCTCGATTCGATCGATGGGAGAAAAAAAAGGTTACGAGCGGCAGAGCACGCACAAGTCTATCAACGTCAACTCAGCCGCGCTTATGAAAAAAAAGTCATATAAATGTCCTCAAAAAGATTTCCAACGCACAGCACCCTAAGGGTCAACTTAAGCCCCTTCCTTAAGGAAAGATCTTTTATTGTCATAGCGGTCAACCCCAGGAACGCGTACCGCCTTGCCAATGAACATGGGGATGAACTTCCTGAACCTTGGAATGACATGTACTTGAAAAAGTACTACGCCTGACCGGCTTCCCGGTAAGCCCTGCAAAATGTTTGGCCTATCTTATATTTGTGCGTAAACCATAAATCCAAATCGATTCTAGACTGTCTTCCAATCTACATGCTTGACTGAGGATGTGGCAGCTTTTGTTCACATCATATTCCATTAGATAGAAAGAGCTACAAAAGGTGTACCAGATAGATTCATATAGTAGGCTCAAATAGCGCTTTGACTGATATAGGTAAATCAATTTCCAATTTACATCCGGGTCTTATCTACTTAGTTGTAGGCATTGCCCCCTGAAATAGAACTTTTCGGGTCCCCCCAGCTTTTGCTATGGGGCTGGCGGGTTCACTCCTTGCCATGAATAGGGCTGGCTCCTTCCCCGAGATAGATAGAAGCCAAGCCCACTACGCGGTGCGAACTCCTAAAGAAGAGACTGAACTTACTTACTTTCTTTCTTGCTTGCTTGTTCCCTAGGATTATGATGTTTTTCCTGGGGTTGTTGCTTGCTTGGTTTGTTTATGCTTAGCAGCGGTTCGTTCAAAATACAAAAGGTAGAAGCCGCTCAGAAACGATGTTCTCTTGTCCCCTCGGGACAGCGCTTTCACTCCTTTCCTCTGAGCTAAACCTAGACCTCCCACTCCCACTCTCACATGTAGGCGGAGATGGAAGAGAGGGTGTCGTGTCGGATCTTCAATCGGGGCAAACAACGGATGCTCGGGATAAAGCTGGACTTCGATTGGTTTTTGATGGATATGAGCTTTCCCTGAATAAGGATCAAAATATGCTTCCTAAAACAGCATGCGCAATGGTGGGCCGAGTACATAGCATAGCGTATATCAAGTATCCAACGCCTTCCGAATAAGGAATGGAAGCCGACTTAATAAAACTACATCTTGCTGATGTAGGTGTAGACAGGTATTCTAAAAGGAGTGACAATATTGGGTGTAAGGATTCTTCTATGCAAACATTGACCACTCGTATGGTAGCCTCACAACCATCTACAAGGGAGACTTCCACCTCAACCTGAAGTTCACCCACGTGGAGCCTTTACTAGTCGGAGTGGTAAGACTACAACCGATCCTCTTCCCCAATGCCAGCGTTGTATGTACCACCTGCCTTCTACCCTAGCCGGCCCAATACCTTCTCCGCAGGGACCTCAACAGTCCACTACTTCTGCTGCACAGCCTAGTTCTTCTACACCAGCAGCTATTGCTCCTAATGATCCATCATCAATCTGCTCCACCTGTCAACCCGAAGCTGCCATTTCCAGAACGGTTTGTGAAGTCAACTGAAGACAAGCAGATTGCAAAGTTTCTGGATATGATGACAGATATGCAGATTACCACCCCCATCCTTGATGGTGTCTTACAGGTGCCGATGTATACACAGTTCTTTAAGGACCAGCTCGCAAAGAAGCGAAACATTAACGAGCCAGAACTGGTTACTCTTACTAAGGAATGTAGTGCACTCGTTCAAATAAGCTACCTCTCAACTTAGATGAGCCTGCCAGTTTCAGTATTCCATGCTTGATAGGAAGTAAAACTTTCCATGCTTTATGTGGTCTTGGGTCTACTGTGATTCCCTTCACTGTCTACGAGCCACTACCATTGGGTGATGTACGGCCGACTAGCATCACTCTCCACCTTGCTGATCAGGATCCGGCAGACATTTTGGGTGATATCCCTGCGATAGTTGGTAACTTCGCATTTCCAGTTGATTTTGTTGTCTTGGAGATGTAGGATAAGAGCTTTCCTATTATTTTATTTTGGGGAGACCTTTTCTAGCTACTGCAGGGGCTGTCATCGATGTGAAAGATGCTAAGCTCACGCTTCAATTTGGTGAGGAGAAAGTATCATTTGACATTAGGTATATCTTCCAACTCACCTTCCTCACTGTCCAGACCATAGTAAGCAATATGAAACGAGTCACTTAAGCCCTAGTAAAAGGCTACTCTTTGAATCCCCTCTTTAAGGCATATCAAATTCGTACTCTTCCTGAGCTACCTTAAGCATATCTCGAGCGAGTGAGTTTCCTTCCATCAAGTTCTAAGCGATCAAATAAGGTCCTTGCTCTCGAGCCAATGCCAATACCAATTGAGAGGGTCTAAACGATGGATTCAAAGGAGGTTAAGGGCAAATGCAATCTCTGAGCCAGTTGGAGAAAAAAGGGCATCAAAGAAAGTGTCAGTTGGACTTTCCCTGCCAACCCTACCCAAATTTCATACCCAGCAGTTTTCGTGCCTCTATTGAGATTTCGTTCCTCTCCTTACGTCGAGCGACTGTCGTTCCCGCATCACTCGCATGAGTTTCTGAGCTTCCCGTTTGATCATCCTTTCGGCTTAAGGAAGTAACCTTCTCTGAGTATGTGATGTATTCTCTGTCGTGGTACTTACACTGGAGATGCTCCCAGCATGAGTGTTGTTTACATTATTCGACAACTCCATATTCTCTTGTCCTTGGGTAGAATTAAGTTTCATTTCAATCGACTGTTGCTCAGACGCATTTTTAAGGGAATCAACTCCCCGTGTAGTCCCTACAATGATAATCAAATAACATAAAAATGCATGTTCCCTACATATTACTACATCCACAGTATGCATAGTCCATTATCCACATCAGATTAGTATAATGGTTACTATGTGCATGTCATTTTCCTTTTCTTTCCATTTTCCATCCTTGGAGACATCAGGCAATTCTACTAACTCTAATCTCTGCGAACTCAATGACTAGAAGATAAGCTTTACCCCCCAAATGCAAATAAAAAAAGAAGACATTTCTTAGAATAGACCAATGAACAATGTGGCAATAGATTCTAAGCTGACTTACGGGACTGGGGTTCCCACTGTAGAATGTACCAGCACTGGGTCCATAGATACTGTAGTTGGTTCGACGGATCCGTTCTCGCATTCGCCATTTCTAGTTCTGGATGGGGCACGCCGAGCACTAAAGGATGAGTCCCTCCCTGTTATCTTTACGTGGCATAGGTAATACGTAAATATATCCATTGGGAGTCTTCTCAACCGAAAAAGGTTGTCGTTTGAGCCACTACGTTCCACTCTTAACCTGGCACCAAACCCGTATTCGTTTGAGTTTGGACATATAGAAATGAGGCACCAAAGGCTGGCTTTACGCGCTACTGTTTTCAACCAATCGAATTGGCTTCGCCATTTCTTGATCAGAGAGCCATGTGGAAAAGAAGAAGCAGATGGAGCTTACTCACGTACCAGCCCAAGAGATTCCTCCTCTTATCGGTTCTGGTGCATTGACCTAAAAAGACCCCTCACGGGCAGGTATGCGACTCTCTCTCTTCCTGGGCGGATCCTTACTACTAGGTACGAAATAACAAACAGGAAAGGACATTGACACGGTCTCCAAAGCAAGACTTTGACCCTCGATCGCCATCAGAACATTGAGTTCGATTTGTCACATCTAGACCGGACCCTGTGTACAACTCATATAAAGGTAGTCAACCAAACGAACCACCAATCCATTATGATGCTCGAATAAAATAGGACCAAAAGACGGAGGTTTCTGAACTTTTTTATGCTGTATGCCTAAGTTTCCAAACCAAACCCGTCTTGAAGGTTACTTTACCAGAGAAGTAGGTCCTATTGACCAAGAAGCGGAAAAAGCATAGTCGGTACTTCTTAATGCGGTACGTAAGCTGGTTATCCTGACTAACAATCATGCCTTGCTTGGATTTAGGGATTAGGAATTCTTATTGGGAAAGAGATTGGATTGGCATTCAAGTAGGAGTAGATCCTATTGGTCCAAAGTAGGCATTCTTGTATCAATTCAAGTAGCTATCTTCATGAAATAAGCGCTAAGATTCTAGTTCAAAGATAGGAGCATTAAGCTCTAAATCCAGTCAGTCCAGCTGGAAGTTTAACTAACTACTTAGGGAACTAGGGACCAGACCAGAGTTATGATTGGTGTATTCCATTCCTACCGTAATTGAGACTTGCCCTCGCTCGCGGGTGATTCCTTATAGCTTGATCCATGTGATGGCTGTTCTCTGCAATGAACCACAACATGTCCATGGACTTCACAGAGAATTGAGTGAATGCACTAAAAACCAAGAAATGACATAGCGAGATAGTCTACTGAGCAGCTCGAAAAGCTCGGACTTCGTATACAGAAAGTAGAAAACTAAAAGCAGATGAGTAGAGATTGAATCGAGCATAGAAATAAGAGAGTTTTTCTTTGCTTAGCACTGTTCGGTTCGTCTTTCTTTACAAGTCAATCTATGCATAATTCTATTTCTTGCAGCGCTGAATCCGCTTTTGAAATACAGATCAGGGGGTTGACTCAGAACTTGCTTGTACATAGGTCAGCTCACTAATGCTTAATAACCAATAAATAGTCAATCAAGAGATATGCACCAGCAAACAACATTCTACTGAAATAGTGTATTAGGCGGCAAATGGCACAGAAGAGTTTAGACGATAGATTCTCTACAACAGGTAGGGATCGGGGGTTATACGCTCTTTTCTATAAACAAAGTAGGCTTGTGATTGTCCGCATCCATCACTCAATCATGCAATTAAAAGAAATGGTTTACTTATCTTCTTCTAAAGGATGGAATTGCTAGATTGTCAGTAATCTCAATTGAGGAAGAAGCTAGTCCCACTTAAATTCGAAAAGAAGACCTCTATTGTGACAGAAGATTCCTCGCCCACAGCATCTCACTTATTGATTGTGACATAGCTCTCTATCTCCGCTCATAAGAAGATAGCGTTTCATTCACTCGCTCTAGAAACCATAGGAGCTACTATTCCCAAGTTTATTAAGAATGGGCACTCACTGGATTCAGGCTTCCACCGTTCTAGCTTCTCTTCGTAGTTCACTAGAATGTATCGAGCATGTTTATCCGGATCAGGAGGCTTTACATAAATTGCTACGATTGCCAAGTCGAAAAAGAACTGGGCATGAAAGTGAAAGTGGAAAGAGAAGGGAGCGTGACTTGTTTCAAGAATTGGATGCCCTTGTTAAGGAAATCTAGTATAAATGGAGAAATTGGGCCTATTTATCACTTTTGGTACCTAACCACCTGAACTGGGAATCCAGTACCCAACTCTCTACTTTGTTTTTGCACCCAGGCGAAGACAACAGAACTGGCTAAAATCTATGCACGGCGAGAGAGCTTTCTCTATGCTTTTGTGGATCTTTTTCGAATTCTTCGATTGCCCCTTTGGGGAATCCAATAAAGTATCACTGCGGAAAGCAATGAAAGTAATTGAATCGATCATCTGTAACACGATAAAAAGAACTGAAGCTGGGGCCTACGAAATAAGACTAAAGTAAGAGTATTTGAATCGGACTGGCACTCTTCTCCTCTCTAGGACCGAAACCCGGTAATAACTAATAACTTGTAGGATTCCACTACTTTTCTAAAGGAGATGGTCGGGCGGGCAATAGATAAGAAAGAAGTTATCTTTCCTTCCGAGTGTAGAAGCTTAATGCAGCGGCGAGTAACATCACAAAGATAGCAAACCATCACCGAGAAATGCCGAGATCGCTCCCTGAAAAGAAATCAAAAGAAGAGTAGGCCCAACTAGTAATAAACTCGTCCCCAACTCCTTTAATCCTGACTATGGGTCCCAGCCAGTCAGAACCTTCTTCCCTACTACAAATAGAAACCAAATCCGAATGAACCTAATTCGATTTTCAGATCTAGACACTCCCTTCCCCTTCAAGAAACGACTTGACCTCAAGGCGTTTGGTGAGCCATGAACTCTGGGTAACGCTTCTCCATCTCATAATAATCCTCCCAGGTTGCTTCAGATTCCGGTAAGTGTGCCCAACTCACCTTAATGAAAACTGTATATGCATCTCCCTTTTTTTTCATCTTCCTTTCTAAAATTGCCACTGGCTCAGCTTGAAACTCGCCTTCTGGTCCCGTAAGAGGTAATTCTGGAGTGATCACCACAGCTTAGCGCCCTTCTTTCTTCTTTAATTGAGACACGTGGAAAACCAGATGTACCATTGATCCCACTGGCAATTTCCATCTATAGGCCAAAGTTCCAATCTTTTCTACAATTTCAAATGGCCATAGTACGGCTCAGTTTGTGCTGCCTTTTTCCTGACACTGTGATTTGTCTATGAGGTTTCAGTTTTAGATAGACCCTTTCACCCACCAGAAATTATCGCTATGATCCGGATGAAAAGGATGAAGCGACCCATAAATAAGAGTTAAGGAGTTAAGGAGAGATGGTGCTTCAAGCCAAAAGTAGAGAGTTGAGTGCTTGCAGCAGTTGGCATTGGCTTTGCTCCTGTAGATGGAAGAAATGGAGATCCAAGTAGAATCCCAATGGGCTGCTGATCATATGACGGGAGGTATGTGGGCTTCTATCAAATAGTGAAGTGCTATATCTGAATAGGATTTCCTACTACTCTCATGTGCAAACCTTGGTCGTATACAGCGGTGAACTAGCATAGCTGAGCTAGAGGAGTAATATCAATATAGCTGCACAGAGCTAAAGGGCATTCCACAGAGGAACCTCGTCCTCAGCAGTCAGAGGCGTGATAATTGACGCGAACGTCCTCTTATACTAAATATCTTTTTATCAAGCTATTATGATGCTCGCTTCTCTTCGGTTGGATTCCTCTCGAAGAAGGAAATTGTGCTTCTTCAGTTCTACATTCAAATTATTGTGAGTAGATGGATACCAGGCCTTTTCTGATAAACTTGGTTTCGGGAACTTTGTGGGATCCTTGGTAGAGCCATTTGGAGCGGAGGGTAATCGGTTTATGACAAAGACTGTGCTTTCAAACACGACACCCAGGGGAATGGAGGCTTTGTACATAGTTGCAAGACGTTGCTCTACAATGTGTCGGTGTTGACGCTCTGCGAGGCCTTTCTGCTCAGGAGTGGGGGGACACGATTTCTGGTGAAGAATAGCAGGGAAAGTACGATTCACTCTGTTTTTGCTTCTTGAATTTCTCTCCGAGTTGGCTCGCCCATCAGCCTGGGCAATGGCCATTCGCCTCAAGTACTCATGCGCCAGGATCTGTCGCTTCTTAAACGATGTCTAAAGATTGAAAGACTTTGGGCAAAGTACACCTGCCAAACAAACTCTTGGCCAGAATCTTTAATATGCTGCCTAAGCTTTAATGGATCAGAAATAACTCTATCCCCTCCAAGGAATAAATCTGACATTTCCTCTTCTTGCCACTTGGTTGGTTTCTTATTCAAGTAAGCTGTGTTTGAGTATCCTTTCAGCAACCATTGTTCACATCCTCTTTTCTGCCTTTGAGTAGAGTTCCTCCATTTCATATATCTTCACAAGTTGAGCCTCTAGCTCATATCTGAGTGTCCATTCCTGAATGGTCATGTTCCTCAGCCTTTTTGTCAATTACCTCTATGCTTGCTTCTAATAAGATTGTCTTTACGGATACTGGCATCACTGTACTCATTAACATTCCAACCTCTCAAATACTTTCTAAAGGATTGGGATACATCTTGCCAATGATCCTTCATATTAGCTTTGCATCTTGCTGGCCATCTAGAAATAACCTCTTCTTTTCAATTCTCTTTCAGCAACCAAGCTGTTTCAAACCTGAATTTTTATGGGGTAAAAGCTCTATCTTCCCCTTCTACCAATAAAAGAGGTGCATGATCAGACCCAGCCTGAAGCAAACTTCTAAAAAAAGCAAACCAAAAAATATGAACTGATGAAAACTCTATCAAGCACTTCTCTAACAGGATTTTTTTTTATTGGTCCAAGTAAATTGACCTCCAACCCTCCTGAATTCTTGTAACTCAACTTCAGCAATGAACTCATTGAAGGCTGCCATCCTTATAATATGCACATTACCATTCTATTTTTTCATGACTGAACCTAATCAGATTTCAATCTCCACCCATTACCTTTGGTAAGTCAGTACTGTGCACCCTTGATGTCATTTCTGCAAAGAAATCATCTCTAAGCTCCTGCTGAGTAGGGTCATACACATTAATCACAACCCAAGAGAATTTATCTTTTATCCTTCAGCTCACAATTATAATGAGTGCACCAGACCCCACAAATACAGCATCTATCTAAATCATCCAACCTCACACCTATCAACAATCCACCTGCAGAACCCACAGAGGGATCTGCTGATACAGAACCATTTGAACAAACTTCAAACAAACTGCAAAATCTGACAGCTCTTTGTCTGTAAAGTTCTGCCTTTTTGTCTCCTGCAAACAAACCACATCTACCTTATTGAGTTCTAATAATTCCGCCAACTGACCTCTTCTACCATTTAGCTCACATTCTAAAATAGTATCTTTATCTTGGGGCTCGGACTTCTCAAGAAGAGGAAAGCTGATAAGGAAACCTGGGAAGCAAACAGGTCGTGGAAACAGGGTACAAAGCTTGTGGGTGTTATAAAATGCTTATCATATTTGATTATATAGCGTTATTGTATTGCTCAATTTGTTTGGCGCATTTTAAGAGATAGCTTTCAGTGGCATGCTATCCCTGAGGGCTGCATCATGCTGACTATATCCGAGCGGTTCCCTTTGGCATATTTCACTTGCTTTGCTACTACGGTACCCGCATTCTTGAAAGAAAAAGGGATAGTTGCCCTTAGGAGACAGATGGTGCCCATTTATCCATAGAATAGGTTCAAGAAGATGAGACGCATTGATGTTAATGAACTTGAGGTTGAAGTTCTAGTAAGCTTAAGCATAGGTTTAGGTGCACAAGTGGTATACCAAAATACTCGTTTAACTACTCCGCAATGGGACACCCTTCTCAAGGTGGGTCCCCTTTCGTACGACCTATTCTCTCTCTCTGAAAGTAGCAATAGAAGAAGGATAGCTTCATGAGTTCGTTCTGACTCCTAGTTCGAAAGCTTTTCCTTCTGCTTGGGAACGATCTTATCCCGAGTCCTCTGTGGAGTGAAGGAAGTGATGCCAATTCTACCGGGTCCGGTACCCACTTAACAACGGATTCCATTTCTCTTGACCGATGGCGTTCTCCCACTGACTTGCTAAGGAAGAGGCTAGTTCGCGTGGACGCTGCCCTACGTGGTGTTGCTCGTTTTTAATGACTCTGAAAATAGTTGACTAATGAATTCCAAAGGATTTAGGTATTTTACTAGCAGTCATCTTCATCAGGTCTAGATATTGCTGTGAATAAGTGTTCTTTCGCTTGAACCTATGGATTGGCTTAAGCAAGCATGGTATCTTTGGACCAGACCTCGAACATCTGCTTCTATAGGAGTTCATGTCTGTCAACATAACTAGTTTGATCCCCCTTCCTAAAGTATACATACAGCTCTTTTCTATTCTGATAATAAGTAAAGTGTCCCTCCTCCACCAGTCGATGAGCCTGCCTGAGAATCTACGCACTAAAGCCATACTGCAGGATTGCCCCCCATCATTCCAGCTTTCACTGCCTATTCGGCTTCAGCAGTGGGTTTCCAAAGGCGCTCTTCCCAGATAAAAACGGTTTTTAAAAACTTCTATCCACAGGGACTTTTGCTCCAACTAGATTGAGCGCGAAATCAAAGGACCTTGAGTGACCACAAAGCCGAAGGGCGAGAGCAAACGGATCAATCACTAGGAAAGCTAGCACCAATATCTGATAGGCAAGGTGATGCCTCTTTATCTCGAAAGCCTTTTCGCAGGCAGGAAAATTCTTCAATCTAGCGATCAAGCTCCATTTTATAATTCTTATGCTTATTTTATTGAATTCCTTTCAAACGGCACAGTTGAGCAAGCAATCGTACTGATTGATGACTTGAATTCACTTAGCCATTATGCTATCCCCATACAGGTGAGATAAGAAAGGTTTTCTTCTTCAACACAATACTGCGCTTCCAGCTATAGAACCGTTGAATCAAAGGCCAGGGCTGGCTACCATGAGACAAAAGAAAGCGGATTCAATACCAACAGCTCAAGAAGAAACAATTGGTCAGGATCGTCTTCCTTTACTTGATCCGCATCCGACTAATTCTGCTAATCATAGTTGTTAAAGAAACTTCCCTTGCTACAATTACTTTTGGAAAAGAAATCTAGCCAATGCGGTACGCGAGCTAGAATCAAGATCTCGATCAACGAAGAAAGGTGCGTGCTTAGATTGTAGATACACCCTTACCGGCTTTGATCTTACAATAGGATTTGCTCCTCCACAGGTGGAAAACAACCCTGTAATATTATCTTCTAGAAAAGAAACGTAGCGTAGCGAGAATAGGAAAGAATCGAAAAACACGGGATTTTGGCTTATTAAGGAAGGTCGGTACCTGAAGCCTTTGACCCTGGATGAACTTTCTCGGAAAGAGGAATGCCAGTTCGAAGGGACTCACCTGAGACGCCAAGCTGCGAAGGATCACGAGCTGGAGAGTACAATCTATGTGGGTCTCCCCATCCGACGAGGAGAAAAACCCGCCCGAAATCCGCGATGTCCTGGAGCCGGTGGAAAAGGGTGGGAGCATAAAATGTAGGTGAGTCAATTGCGTGTGGCCTTCAAGTATTTCGTATTGTAACAATATTAGATCGGCATCCAAACAAAGGTGCATGTACGGTTCCTAAGGGATACAATTTTGTCCTAATCATCGATAAAGATGAAATAAGTTGATAGCGCGATCTCGTACTAACACATACATACTCTCTAAATATTGAAGAACTTGCATGCGGCCTTCAAGCCACAACCGCGGTATGAGTTCTGATCTCAGACTTTGTTTGGGGGCTGCTGGCCCCTTCGCGTCGACAAGGAAACTGTGGACGACAATGGGTTTCGAATTAGAATAAAACGAAGACCCTATCGAACAAATAGAGGAAAGGGCAGAAAGGGGAAAAAGTAAAGTCTAAGCGACATATGGCACGAAAAGGAAATCCAATTTCGGTAAGACTTGATCTGAATCGTAGTTCAGATCCAAGTCGGTTCAGTGAGGGCGACCGCGAAAGTCACCGAATGGGTTCG
>Ga0268300_1000008_pt1 | contig 13960 bp, 11 predicted proteins | sample G5R1_MAIN_15MAY2_FD_189916 | JGI IMG/M metagenome (GOLD analysis project Ga0268300, IMG submission 189916) | Phyllosphere microbial comminities from switchgrass, GLBRC, Michigan, United States - G5R1_MAIN_15MAY2017_LD1 | ecosystem: Host-associated > Plants > Phyllosphere > Phylloplane/Leaf... | reverse complement strand
TGGAAGTAATGAAAAAGAAGAAGTTCTGTAGTTGGACCATCTGCTCTATCCGTTCGATTTGAGCTTCTCCAGAGAAGATGAGACGCTAAAAATGAAAGTGTTCGCAACGCATACCGAAAAAGGGTACCTATGTTGCCGACCATTAATGACTAGTTCGAAGACCAGGAGCAGGGGCACGTGCCAAGAAAGATTTGTTACTTTCCCTATAGTTTTAGAACGTTTTCAATAAAACCTTCTCGTAGAAGTATTTTCACAAACAAAGTTTTCGGTAATATTAGTAGATGCTATTCGAACCCTTTCTTTTATTAAGATTCGAATTCTTATTATTATATAATTATTATTTTTTTTCATGTATATGCGTCAGACACAATCTACTAATTGATCTATATTCTGATACCCTACTATATCATAGTCTCTACTACTAGTATTTAGAATACCTCAGGAGCTCATGAGACTCTTTTAGTGAAATTCATAAGTCTCAATTCCCGAGCGATCGCACCAAAAACTCGAGTTCCTTTTGGATTTCCTTCTTGATCAATGACAACCGTCATCATATCGTATTATCATACCGTTGTCACGTTTGAGTTCTTTACATGTACGTACAATTACAGCTCGTCTTACTTCTGTCTGATCTTTCTAGAGGCATTTTGGGCACTGCTTCTTTGATTACAGCAACAATAACGTCACCAATATGAGCATATCAGTGATTACCAGCTCCTAAGATTCGAATACATATCAATTCGATAGCCCCACTCCGTTGTTATCCGCTACATTCAAAAGGGTCTGAGTGAGATGGATCTTGGAAGTCTGGTTTTTGATTGGATAGTGATCTCGGGCACGAGTGGTTGATCTTCGCGGGCCGTGAATGGCCATGGAAAGGAGTATTGATGTCAATATGTTCGATCGAGAAGATTGGACGATGAAAGACGGATCCTTTGTGGTTTGAATAATAGGCTGTGGTCTCGATATTGGGCTATGGGCTGATTGCTTTCTGTATGAGCCTCTTGTGATTGGGCTCTCGTGGGCGGATTACCCGATGTGTACTCATCTTCCAACAAAGAGGAGAGGACAGGGCTACTGCTGCTCCACGCATGAGAGCTCCTCTGTGTCTTTCCGGAAATTACTTCGACTCGCAAAGGTGAAACCAGAGGAGATTCAGAGGCCCAGTTGAGAACAGCAAGCGTACAATCAATCGGTGTATGGAAGTTCGGTGAAGCTATATGAAAACAGAAGATTGAGGGGCACAATCAGTTCTGGCTGAGACCCGCTATTGGAAGGAAGAAGGAAGTCTACGAAGCGCCAATTCTAAGTAAGTTCGGGTCCAATTTGGTTATCCCATTTTTCTAGCAACCGCTTTGAAATTCTCACTCTTGTGCTTCGAGCTCTTTCCAAAAACAAAACCGCCCAACATCGATCCGATTGAACTTCTTACTCCTCGCTCTTCGCCCCTGCCCCTCCACCCAAACCTCCTGATCCCCAGACCAACCGGCGACGGAACCCTCAACAGCAGGCGGAGTTATATATTAGGAACCCCGTCCAATGGAGCACCCTTTTTGGTAATGGAGCTATGGGCGACATTGAGAGAAAACTCGACTACTTTTCACCTTAAACTAGGGCTGATAAGATCGTGGCCGTCTGCCCGGAAGAAGAGCTCGTGGAGAACGAAAAAAGTTGGAAGAAGACCCTCTAAGGGTATACTATTTATTCGGAGAGGCCCGCCTTTATAATATCTCAATAAAGACCTCCCTAAGATCTGGGAACCCAGAGGGGCTCTTGAGATCATTTCATAAATGAATGGCTTTTTCCTCTTTCAATTCCTGCTGGGGGAAAATGGCTCAAAAGTGCTCGAAGGCGGACCTTGGCTTATTGGTGGTCGGGTCCTAAGATACAGGTTTCGCTTCTGCTTGGGAGGAATGCCGGAAGCTACATGCAGGTTTTAGGCGTTGACAACCAATAAATTAGAAATTCTTTTCATTTTAATGACTTGTATTTTATCGATATGAGTGTTCCATAGAAGATCAATTCTACATTAGCTATTTCCCGTTTAAAGCATTTCGGTACTAATACTAATATAGTTGTAGAAAGAGTACCCCTTGGTAATTACAGTAGCAAATGGACAGAACCCTTTTGCCTCGACTTCAAGCAGTTTACTAAAGTGGTCTGAATAGTTGTTTAATCGTATTATGTTGTGATTAAAAGACGGCTAAGAATTAGAAATACCTACATTATATTCCCATGGGGCATGGTATACAAAAGCCTATGTCAAACATCAGTGAAATAGGACAGATTTGGCATGCAAAAATCCTTTTCTTAGCAAAGTCAAAGTTTATTTCTATTGAACTCTGGGTTTTAGATACATCGATACATAGGTTCATCGCACGGCGAAAGGCACCTGGTGAGAGTAGCTGCTGCTGCTGTGCTACCTCCAACTATGAAGTTCAGCACATGAACAATACAGAGTACTTTGTTTCCAAAAACAATACAGAGAACAAGACCACAAGAAAACAAATTACAAGAACTACTTTGAGGCAGCAGCATCTGGACAACAGGCTTAAAAGCTTAAAGAAAAATGATAGCACAGACAGCCGAAACAATTTGCCTAATATTTCTTTAACTTGACCTTTTTGCAGTACATCTAACAGCATATAGGGGAATGCCTTTTTTATATTACATTTGCACCAAACCAAGCTATTCTTAATACTAATTCCTTTGCATAGATACTTTCCAAAGTGCTGAGAATAGCAACAGAGAGAAAACGCTGCAGAAGATATCACAATTGAATTACTAACCTGGTACTTGTTCATAGATTTTCTATCATCTTCAATAAGCTTTGATTCTTGCTCAAGTTTGCGAGCAATGTAATCCTTGACAACCGAGAGCATCAAGCATGGGTTTTTTGATAGTGTATGTAGCACAACGATGGGAGGCAAAACATCCTCCTTCTCAATGTAGGTCAAGACCTCTTTCACTTCCTTAGAGCAATCTTCCCCAAGATCCCCAACTTCAACAGATCACCCCACAGAGATGGATCCCCCCCTTGAGATGAGTCCCCTAGCTTCTTACAGCATGCAATTAAACCTTCGTGATCGAGAGCTTGCTTGTAGCAACTGAGAACTTCTTTGTAGAGTTTTAGTTTCTCGTATAAAAATAACAATCCCTCTTTGAATGCATTTTCATTACAAATAATAAGAGCAAGATCAACAGAATACAAAGGATCTTCCATCTCAGATGTCCAGGAAGACTTGAGCAATGCAAGCCCTTTCCTTTGCCTATCAACAATATCCTTTGCCATTTTAGTATCTTCTTTTCCAAGATTGGTTTTCTCCCTTGTTCCTGATTTATAGCCGTTTGCAATTTATTTACCTTTTCTTTCTTTAATATTGTTATCCTCAAAGCCATTTTATTGTGTGATAGATGGGAAGCTGAAATCTTTTGATATATATAGCTCCAGAAGGGTGTTATGAATTTTTGTTTGAGCAGGTGAGTCCTTTACTGCTTTGACATAATTTTATATAAATTCCATGAGATATTGTGGGCTGTGCACAAATATGTTTACAAAGTCCATTGGCGAAGGTATCATAAGCATGTGCATGCTATTTGCACCTCTTCTTGTCATAGGATCTCCACCATCGGTACAAAGCCTCAACAGTATTTCAACTGTTTCAGCAGGTCTATGTTCCACAAGAATTATACCATATTCTTTTACAGTAAGACCTGCTTGATTTGCCTCAAGGAACTTCTGTATAACATGTGAAGGTTCAAGATGACCAATGGTGTGGATATATTGGGACATGGCATCATCATATTCCTGTTTTCCATACAGATGGTCACCATACTTCCGTAGAACCTCAGCAGTCGAAGCAGGATCAGCCTGCTGACTTTGTACAAGATTTATTGCAACTGTATAAAGATTCTTATTGAACAACATATCAAGCTTACTTTCCATGTCTTTCTCTCCAATGCAAAGTATCTTCTTATCGATCATTATGAGAATAATATAGCCCCACTCAGTGACCAAGTGCGAAACATCCCCTACAGGCATGCTATGTGCAATTAACCGATTCTTAAGATCATAAACATTAAGAGTATTCTTCCGGCTTCTCTACAGGCATTCACTTCTCTTCTCTACTTGCAGACCAAAATACCTATACTAGCACAAAATGAATTAGACTATCTTCCTTATACCTTCTCTTTCTATTCTATTTGTATCACGTATGTTGCGCACGTGCAAGGTGCATCAAGCAGCCCTACTTATGAATGATACACATTGATATTCACTATATCATAGCAAGTACCCCTCTTCCTTCATATCAGCAACAATGAAAGGGGTTCAGGTTGTGATCCGCTCCTTCTGTTGATCGTTAGGATCATTCGTTCTATCTTCCAAATGTAGAATAGCATCGCTTAGAGCTATTCTTTCTCAATGCGCCGTATCCTTATCATTGATTCTCTTGAAACAAAGAGTTCTCTCAATAGTTGATAGCAGTATCCAGAATCCATATCATCACTTGATTGAAGCGTAGAACATCCCTTCTTTTCGCCCCTCACTAAAGAACCTGATACATACAGAAATCACATCCATGTTGCCGAACACAGGAGCCTCCCTGTTAATGAGTTGCTCTAACACACTAGATAAATTTGCCTTAGGTATTAGGGCACAGAAATAAATGGACGTCGATCCGGTACTGAAATTGCATATAAAAAAGATAAATATGTTCATATTTATGTCACGAGCTGGGATCGAACCAGCCAGCTCCGTTCTAGTCCGGATAGATACCTATCTGATCGCGACTTTTATTTCGCAGTTCAAGAGGATGGTGGGGGCAACCTCTATACATCTGCGGGCCGGTAGGCCAACTAACTCTTCCAATGAAGAACTGATTACTCCACATCTATGAACCTATCATTCCCCGCCCCGGGATTCCTCTCGAGGTTGATCTGGTTGGTCAGGGGGAGGAGGTTCTCAAAAGGACACCTAAAGTTGATCTGGTGAATATCGTCCAAATAATCCAAGGGTAGATCTTGACCCTGTAATTTATTATACCATTCTTTTCATTTGCGGGCAAAGCCTAAAACATTAAATTTTATCTTTAAAGATTATGTAGCATGAGTGGAGCAATATATTTAATAATTTGAGTATTGAGAATTTAAACCTGGAACAGTGATCAACAAATGTATAGAATTTTGTATACCTGATTATAAGGAACTTCCGGAGGCTGAGAAACTCAATTGGAAAAAATATATGGCTAGAGTCAATAAGGCTTACGCCGAGTATAATCGAACCCTATTCGAGGGTGACGGTGTGAGGAAGTGGTTGGATTACCACGAAGGACTCATCGACCTTGAGGGCAGACAAGACTATTGTCTCCACCACTAAAGTGGGATAATACTCACTTTTATAGAGGAAATCTGTTGAGTTTGGGAAACATAAGCTGTTTCCTGTGTAGTGATCTCTGTTCATGGAGATCACGAGGCCACTGATACCCCGTGTGGTACGGTGGGATAGAAGAGTGGGCATGCGGGCTTCTATCAAAAGATACCGCCACGCTCATATCTCCCTTCTCACCTCTGGGAGGGGGAAACTAGCACTTTCGCACTAGATGGTTAACTCTAAGTTTTTTCTGAAGTAGGTTGTTCAATGCTAGTTCAATGATTGAGCCATCTTCCTATCACCAATAACAAATGGATAGCATGCGTTGTGCAACCAATCCTACCCTCAGTTGTAGTAAGCTGAGTGTGATCCGCAGAGAGCAAAGTGTGTATCACATGAATTTGATAGCTCAGGCCTTGGAAGGACCTTTTTGGCACTAGACAGACTCTTTAATATCGATGGCAGCAACTATCCATTTTCTCAATCAGATTACTGCGTGTGCGCTTGTGTGCTCCAATCTGTAGTAAATAAAGCAAAGATTTCTGAGCTAGGAATCAGAGGAAATGCTCTGACTCAAATCCAGATACAATTTGATATGTCGGAGACCTGTGTGACTCCCTACATGTATTTGAAGAGTCCCTCAGGATCATATCACAATAAACTAGACTGGTCAGGATGCTCCAACTAACAATCTAGAATCCATACTTGATAGGCTCGAGGATCAAGAATAAAAAACATGATATCAAGAATAGCATATTGAAAGATCCCAATCATTTTTCTTGATAACTTCTTCAACCTACGTATTTTTCGTATAAATTGGATCAATTATTAATAAAATAAGGAGCAAACATAGGTATCAGATATCAGGAACATAAGCTTACCCGGGAGAAATGCACTCTGTGTTAGTCCGATCACTTAGCTTTTGCTTTCGCACTCCCTACTGATGCCTATTGCATGACTCTCATTCAGTCAAACTAGAAACTGTGTTTACAGCTGGAACGATGAATGTAATCCTACTATTCTTTAAGGGTAGGGTCGTCTGAGTACGGTACTATGGACATCAGGGCATATTGAATATAGTCATATAATTTGGTGTGCTGACACACCATTCAAGGTGGAAGGAAGTTGCCGCTCATATGCTTGAGATGTATACTTCTCAGCAGCAACAGCGGGATATGTTTCATCCTTGGACGAGACAGGTTAGTGCGACCTCACACAGTTGAGATCCTGCTTGCACTTATCCCTGGGTTTCCACTTACCGGCGATTTGCGGAGGTAGGGATAACATCCTACGAACTAAACATAGCAACCAATGCCTTTATGGTTTAAGATATACTTTAGTTAGGCAGTCAAGGCATACCAACACTTGACACACCCAGAAAGGTTTCTACCTACGCAAGGAAAATGAAGAAAGCAAGCTGAGCAGTTCTCACTCTGTCCGGTGACCAAGAAAGCTTAAAGAATACCGTAAAGTGATCACTGAAACCTCATACCGATTCGCCACGTGAAAGCGGGGTTAAGGTAAGGCAGGAAAGACTGGCGCCGAAAGATATGTTTTGAAGAGAGAGATCCGCAGGCAAAAATCTTGAAGGAAGGACTGACTGAAGGAAGGAACAGACCGTAGCAAAAGCCGAAGAAGATGCGAATCAGGAAAAGGGAGACGAGTTCCAGTTGTTAGAAAGACCAGTGCCCGGAAAAGCAAGTCGGAAGGGGATCCGGATGTTCAGTGCTTAAAGAAAAAAGATAGGTGTTGCTCTGTTGTTTGCTTTGAGGTTTCCCCTAGTTGGGGAGACCGAGAAGAAAACCAGTAGGAAGGCGATCCGAAGTCTAGTGTTAAAAGAGATAGTTGCCCGCCTCTTGATGGAGAATTGAAAACATCCCAACGTATCTTTCACTAATTAAGTAGTAGTGAGGCGTCGGTACGTCAGCTGGAGAAGAATGCTTGCTTTTCGTATCACTGGTGTAGTGATTGACACGGTCTTCGCATATTGAACAACCTAAGAGTGGAAACACCTTAATCGCTTCTCCAAGCTTATCTATATTTATCGATGGAAGCGGAAGGAAAGGCTTAAAGAAGGTGACAAGAAGAGAAACTTATTAGTTCGTCGTAGCCAACTTATCATTCCAATGAGAGGTCGAAGTACGATAGAAGTTATTGATACCGATTTAGGCGAGCAGCATAGCCTGGCAGAGCCAGAGGAAGAAGTCCGTCTTGTTAGCGAGTTAGCGAGTAGTTTCCTTTAGACGATTTCCGCGAGCATACTAGCTTTTCACGAACGCAGAGGAGAAAGAAAACCAACAACCAATAGGGTGAGGCAACTAACTACCAATCCTTTTATTTCATAGCCGCGGCGTGGGTAAACATAAAGAAGCCACAGAAGAAATCAAGCCAAAGGCTTCTCACTTTCTAAAGTAGTAAAAAGTGGATCCCCGCTTCGAGGCGCTTGGCGTAGATCTTTTAAAATCGTCAATCGGGTGAGCCAGCTATTATTGAGGGAGGCCAGGTCTACATACGTAATATCAAGTTGCTCTGGTTGCGTGTCTTTCGTACGGAAAGATGGGTGTTTTTATCCAAGCAAGGGAATAGAATAGGTAACAACCCCCCCTCACATCAAGCCTGTACGCTAGCTACCAACATATACTATGGAGTCCATGGCTACCTCCGCGGATGGAAGACCGTAGATTTTTAACTTTCGCTGAAGAGTTGAACTCTGACTGAAAGGACTTGACACATTGCCAAGGCGATTTTATTAGCCAGCTGTGGGATAGAGATCTGCGGTAAACGAGCGATAGCCTCTAAAGAGTGCCGAAATAGGATTGGTTCCTTTTTCTAAAGATCCGAGACTGGTGAACGTATTGCATAATTTAAAGAAGCCCATTTCATTAGAGGGAGGGAGCCCTTCCTACCTTTCTTTCTTTATTTAAGTGCTAGTGTCAAATGAGACAGTTGCCCGCCTTGGAGGGGTTGTAGCGAAAGCTCCGAAGTCCACTTCTTTACCAACTTGAATTCATAAGGAGACCGAACTCTATTCATGCTCAAGTGAACCACGGGTGATGATATTCCGCTGTTCTGAAATCAAATAGGAAACGGATGGCGCTTGAGTTTTTGATCTCGGCATGAGAAACTATTCCTCCTCCTTTTGCTTACAATCACCTCACTTCCCTTATAAAAAGATAATAGTGCTTGTATCCTGGGTCATGAGGTTCCCCTCTTCAGTCTGATAAGAAGAAGTCAAGGTCTCGGTTCCGTATTAAGTAAAGATAAGGAACCCGCCCAGAGGATTTCTTCGGTTTCGGTAGGGAAGCCACTGGTTCGTATCACGCTATGGTTGAGGGACCTTCTCGGTTCAAAGCTAACAAATAGGTCTCATGTTGGCACTCAATCGCTAAGAGCAGCCAAGAACTTTACTTGCAGGCTTGGAGCTTAGTGCGAACGGTGAGCCGGCACTTCCCGGGGCTGGTCAAATGGTTTATTTGCACCTGTGGTTAGCAAGATAGCGAGCCAATAGACTACCCGACCGATCCACTGTCCTCTAGGAAAAGGCATTCTCCGTTGTGGTCATTGGATCGAGCAGAGAAGCGACATCTCTGGCGCCTACGAAGGAGTCAAAGTGAGGCTAGTGGAAGCCAGCTTACAAAGAAATGTTTCCATTGCGTCAACCAATTCCATAATTCACTTGTCCAGGACAAAGATATCGCATTTCGGTCGACCATTGCCTCCTTTATCCACACCTCCTCCCTCCGTACCTTTGAATATGATACCAGATCCGGGAGCTCAAAACTTCGGTAACTCATAATTGATATGCGATTGGTCGTTCTTCCATCAATGTTATGTATTTCGGTGAAAGATGCCTGCGGTTGTGAAATGATAGGAAGAACGCCTATAACACCTTTCTCGTTCATATAGTCAGAGGTCTGTCGCCTCCTACGCCTATTGCCTCATCTTAGTCAATTTTAAGGAAATCATGCCGAAAAAGGGTAGTTAGTTTAAGAATTCCCCAGAGAGGAGCGAACAGCACCCTACTCAATGGAAAGATGCCAGTGCACCCAGTGCGATATCTGCTTTGTTGATTACCTCACCTTTATCAATCGGCGAAGCCTCCTAGCATAGGTTTTTTATCCATCAAGAGCATCCCGCGCTTTGAAATAGGTGTTTTTCCGCTTGATTTTCCCATAAGTTTGATGCTGGATAGTGGGAAAGTGACACCTTTGCTTGCGCTATCCATTGTGGTCCTCGGGTCACACCCCTGGAATGCTTTGCCCGCCGACAGAGAGCTATCAAACAAACCTGCTTTTACTCCATCGTTGAACCAGACGGAGAGAGAAAACATACGCGCAGATCTCCCGTGCTATAGGTAGCCTTGTAGAGCAGCCTTCTTTATCATCAGCTGAGTCAAGTTACTTGTTTTTATGCATATCAGTGGGAAAGTGACACCCTCAAGTGCAAATCCGCGGAGACAACGTAGGCACTCTCTTCATAGGTCGTTTTCTCTGACCTTTCCGCTTGTGTCTGTCCCGCCCTTTTTGAGCTTTCTTTTGACTTAATAAAGACTTGAATTGGTCGGCTCGGTGTAGAGCTGCCTCGTATCCGCCCGGTTAAGTTGGCCTTGTTTTCTCCTTTATTTCCTCTTTCTCTTGTAACTGGGGCGATGGAGCACAAAAGTGAAGAACGGACAACAACCGGTATAGCATACATGAGTGATGGCTCAAGCCTGGCATAATGTGAAAATGAATCAAATGATTCCGCTCGATGGATTGGATCCTGTTCAAGTTCCTGCTCAATAGAAAAGGTAATTTGCTTGTTATCAAATGGAGGGTTATCTCCGTCTTGACCGAAGGTATCTTTCCCGTATGCCTAACTTGTCTTCTGTTTCTGTGAAGTCAAGCTAAGTGCAACGCGTTATATAGTGATTGATGTGCCTACTCACTCTATCTATAGCCCTTTCTTTTGCTTTGAAATGATCAACCTTGATCTCCGCCACAAGAAAAGAAGAATAAAAAAAACCGTTATGATTAAGTGGAAAAGTTGTATCTGAGAGATAAAATGATTTATTTCGACGGTTGCATGACCGTTCATTTCTGTCAGTTCAGCTCTCTACCGGTTGACCAAAAGTCTGATCTAGCTTTGTGCCAGGGCGAGGTAAGGATAGGATCCTTGCGTAGGAGAACTTGTTTCAGGATTTCGGTATCCTTCTAGCCCAGCTCCGTTCTGAAATTCAATTATCCTGGCTCTACGACTTTTTTCACTCTTTCTTTGAATTGAAGTCACTGTAATCAAAAGGCACACCACGAAGGCGTATTGAAGAACCAGACCTATAGGGTCACGAGAAGATCTCTCACTAAGCTACCAATCGGGGGTCTATTTTTCACTCTCTGCTATTATTCGAAGTTTTATCGCTAACAGATACTATGTTTATGAACATAATAAGGAAGAGGTTCTTATTAAGTAGGGGGAAGAATACGGGAAGCTGGTCCTATCGAAAGCCGAAGGTACGGGTCCTGTAGGTCAGCTGTTTCAGCATAGGTCGGCGGATCAAGTAGTTCCAGTTGTGGACCACCAAAGCAGCGTATTTCAGATCCAGACAGAGAAGCAGCGCCCAAAGAAGAGTGTGGTGATAAGTATGGTGATAAATGGGGTGCTGGTCACAAATGCCCCAAGACCATTCCTCCGTACGTCTTCCCTTAGGCTCCTATGGGCGGCAGCCAGGTAGAATTAATATAGCAAGCAGTGCTTGGATCCACGGCTTCGTAGGCAATATGAGATAAAGCTGACTAAGAGAAAGAAGTAAGCGTATCTTGCAGCTGTTTTCATTCCTAGATCTTGAACCGTATAAGATCAAGCATTGATCTGATGGATCAAATGCTTTCGGATGAACTACTCGATCAAGGGCTTATTAAGAAAAGTAAGGAAGGGAAGCTGTCTACCGCGTAGTGGTATCTTTTTACTGACTATCTCCTCCACCAATATATCCAATACTTGGACTCCTCGAGAAAGGATTTCTCTCCTTGAAGATACCAACCAAGACTTCCCATTCGCCGGACGAGATGATCGGATTTCGATCCCCCGCTGAATAACCTCTTCCTTAATGGCTGAATTCCATTCAGCTACGAATATAAATAAGACGAGCCCTTGTATTCAGTGTGAAAAGTTCCCTTGTCTTCTGATGCTAGAGTAGAGTGAGGGAGCTCTGGGCGGGGTTTCCCAAAAGGTAGTTTTGCCGCCATGTTCACCTTATCTTTATTAATAGAAAACAGTAATGCTTGTCTGTCTCAATTGACTATGGCCTGCATCTGGAGAATGGGGTTATTTTCATGGATCTTGTATAAAAATCTGCATAGGTGATATTATACAATTACTCCGATTCAGATACATGATATGGGAGGGAAAGGATAGCTTTTCTTAACGGGGGTCTTCCCGCGTCCAGAGCTAGGAACAAAAGATCCAAAGTAAAACATTTCATGGAAGAAGACCAAGTCAAGTCAATCTCAGAGGTTGGCGATGACCGCACCTTTTGTAAATCACATTGCACAATGAGATAGTCGTCCTTCCACAATAACAAGAATCTATTTTTTGCTTTCGAGAAAGCACATTCCGAGCGGCTCTGCTCGTTTGATCATTCCTTTTTTATTCTTCGCTACTTTATCCAATCCATCAATTATTGATTGGTTTGTTTCATCATTCAAGTAAAGGCGTATTAAAGGAACTGCTTTTCATAAGGTGGTCGTCGACCAATCAGGCCAGTCCGTAAGAATAGAACCAGTAGAGAGTTGTTTGAGGCTTCAGCCCTAGAAGCATAACTCAATCGCACGGAGTAACCTTAATCGATGGGGAAGTAGTCAATAGGCCTGCCAGGAAGGGAGTTGTAGTCACTGAGAGAAGTGATCATGTGGAAGGATCAAGAGTGCCTCTAAATAGATGTATTCATCATGAATATTTCCATGGAATCGATCATCAGGACGAAAGGATGGAGCAATCGGTTATAGAATAGAGTAGGACGCATCGGGTCAGATATCTTTCTTTCACGAGGAACATTGGAATAGGCGCTGATGGGGCCAACAAGCGATATGAAGCAAAAGAAGCCATGTGTCTAGGAACCGTTTGTGCCGGGAAGAAGGAGGATTTAGGGATGCAGCAATCGAACCGCATGAAAGATTGACTCGAACGGTTGATGAAATGAATGAATCTTCTACTTCTAATAGTTTAATTGATGAAGCTAGTGCCTTTTGAGCCTTGGAATAAAAGGTGGTGCGATCGGCGCATAAACCATGTTCGTCAACCAAGTTTGTTCAGTGGTCGTAACGTAATTGGTTAGTGGGCTTTAACGAAAGTATTAATAAGATAGTAGTTTAGAACAAAGCAAGGGATGACCGTTCAAGAAGAACTGTTTTGAAAGAGCTGATAGGCTTCGCCCTTTATTTTCAGGAGAACTTGTTTCTATTTTATGGATCCGGGCTCGCCTTTCGGGGTGACGCCACTTTCCTCCGATCAAGGAACAAAACCAACTCAAGTTGGCGTAACTTAGGGCAACCATCCAGAGCATGGGTCAATCTCCTATTTGAAATGGGTGACAAGAAGAAAGCATTGAAGATGTCGGAAGCAGTCGAGTAAGGATTTGATCTACTTTTTATGGCCCATCGATCGCCTACTTTGAATCCGCTTTAACCGCACGATTGTGCGTCTCTTTCTGCTTCGATCGCATACTTTCATTCAGGTACCTACCTGTTTTCCGGGCGACCATTGTGGCTTCTATTGCAGACTAGCACATCGATTGGGATCTCAATCGATGGATCATTCTTTCCATTCGCTTGCTTTTTATGTTTTCTCCTCAACTGGATTCTATTATCCTGGCTCTACTCCGGGCGCCAAAGGAGAGAGTGCTGCTACTTGCTTTTTTAAGGTACCTTTGTTGTAATGAATGATAGGGAATCTGGAAGCATGATTCCTCGGAGTGCTTGCCCCAATATCGGTAAAAGAAACCAGAATCCAAGAAGAAGGACAGAGTGGGATGAGGGCTTTCTTCAGGTGCCATTCTGTATTTTGTAGAGTCCGGAAGAATGGTGAAAAACGGGCTGTTTCGAAAGAAACTATGAAAAAAGAAGATTTCTCGTCCAATCGGACAGGGCTCGCGAACCTAGTATAGTGGGATGAACTCCGCGCCTGCCTGAAAGATAGAATACTGACTTCCAGATTGATACGATTGGTATCGGAATCCGGGTTAGGAGAAGGAAGCTCGGGTATTGTTGGAAGCAAGCAGTTGCCATCGGAAAGTTAGATTTGGTAAACAGAAGTGTTTACTCGACAATAAGCAATAAGCAGAAGTGGGAATAAGATTGGTAGCGGGAAGTGATAACTCTTTCTTTGCAGTCTTTCTACTCGGTATCGAAACTCGGATCTCTAGTCTGGAGAATGGCCTGTCTTTCGTATCACAGGTCTTGCGTTTCTGGTCAGGCTAAGGAAGTCGCGGAAAACGAGGCCTGAAGAGAAGTCCACGCGTGATGACCAATATTCATCAGAACCCTCCCTCGGTCAGCGTAGTGCCAGCAAGGAATAAATCAGAAGGGCAAGCAGGTTTCAATCATTTGTTTTTAG
>Ga0268300_1000006_pt1 | contig 24183 bp, 14 predicted proteins | sample G5R1_MAIN_15MAY2_FD_189916 | JGI IMG/M metagenome (GOLD analysis project Ga0268300, IMG submission 189916) | Phyllosphere microbial comminities from switchgrass, GLBRC, Michigan, United States - G5R1_MAIN_15MAY2017_LD1 | ecosystem: Host-associated > Plants > Phyllosphere > Phylloplane/Leaf... | reverse complement strand
CTTTTTGCTCACCATCAAAGTCCCCCATATAGCTGAGAATTTCCGAGCAATTGGAAGCCGCTTTCGATGACGAGGCCGATAAATTGATATTACGCGATCGTTACTGTCCATCTTTTTCAGCTCTGCTCCCTCACTTTGCAAATAAAGGGGAGACTGATCTTGACGTCGGCGTTGGTTTTTCCAACGAAAGAACATTCTTTCACGAACAACTAGTTGCCTTGTAACGCATACACTGGAGGTCCCATCGACGAAGGCCACTATACGCGTTTTCTGAAGAGCAACATGAGACTTTCTTTTCCTCTGGCTACTAAGATGTTTCAGTTCGCCAGGTTGTCTCTTGCCTGCTCATGGATTCAGCAGGCAGTTCAAAAGGTTGACCTATTTGGGAATCTCCGGATCTATGCTTATTTGCAACTCCCCGAAGCATTTCGTCGCTTGCTACGCCCTTCCTCGTCTCTGGGTGCCATCCTTTCTCCTGCATTTTCGTGCACATAAGCATAGCTCCAACCACTTTTCATGCTTAGCAAATGCTGTAATGAGGGTGCTGAATGTATACGGATCTGGCACAAGATCTCTGTCCGCCTTTTCTTTCAGCTGATCCTCTACCTAATGGTTCAGACCCTGGCAGACACCGGTGCGAGAACAGAGGCAAGTCAACTATACCAGCATTTCTGAAGATAGGCAACTCTTTATTTATGAAGATAGGAATTCCAGATAAATAGATCCGCATTCAAGTTTTAGGCTTGTGTCCTTTCATCTAGAATGGCTGCTGCTTGGTCTTCAGTGAGCGAAGTCATTTCCTCAATAGAGTTCTTTGCCCGACAAAAGTGAATCTTGATCTTTCTTCTTGATAGTTTGTGATCGAGCCAATCTCACAATTTCGATCTTGCTACTACCACTATAGCCCTGAGTGACTATGGCTACCTGAACTGAAGGAGTTCCCACAAGACCTGTGAATGTCAACTTCACTCTAAGGGTAAAGCATGCTCGCTCCTTCGCTCGTACGAACAATCACTCGTTGCTGGGAGCTCTATCCTCCTCGCACTACTAAAGGGTGAAAGAATCTCCCGCGTTCAGTCTGTGGAGGCCGACCATCATAGTCGTCTCTACACCAAGTTGGTCTTAAAGTCTACTCTGACTTGCGGCAAGTTGCCTCAACACCGCTGGTCCTTGTTGACTCGCGGCAAGCTTTCTACATCAACCCCTAAGGTGCTTAAAAGTCTTGTGCTCTCTCTATTTTCCTATCGTGGGGAATTAATTAGGAGACTAGTGAGTTCGCCCAAAACGTCACCTACTGTGAGAGGATACTATTCTCCCTTCTCTGCCCAGTGAATCTGGAACCCTAGTTGTTTGCCTGGGGATTCTCCTCCTATTCCTCGACTCTTTATTAAGGAGACAGACCGGTAATCTCGCATCTGATAAAAGAGCGGCTATTCCCCTAAGAAAGCAAAGGGGCATTCTTCCTTCATAGATTCCCGATGCCGAGCTACTCTTGATAGGCTTTCCAAGACCAAGTTTATAGAATGATCCCTTGCACATTGAGCAAGACAGTGTATTCTGTAGGTTGGAGTAAGATCAATGGAGCCGAAAGTAAAGCATCGGTAGTGAGGCTTTCCTCCATGAGGAATTAATCCTTTGGTCGTCAATGGGAACTTTAAGACGAGAGCCAATGTGTCCATACTTCCGGCTGAATTGTTGCTTTCTAGTGGCCGACCATCCTTTCCAGACCTTCTCTAGAGCTCTTCAATCCTTCCTCCTAAGATCCAGGCTCACTTTTTCAAGCAATGGAATGACTGGTAGGCGATCTCAGGCTCGCTCGTCGTTGGGTAGTTTCCGATAGTTCTATCACCATTCCAGGCTCTTCGCATATAGAGAACTCGAAGGTGGTCGATGTAATAGAGCAGGCCTGAGGCCATTACGTACTTTGTTTGTTTAAGTTATTATTGAGAGGGTCTTTCAATGATAGCTATACACAATGAGCGCTGTTTTTCTACATGCGAGATGAAATGCCATGCAAGAGAGGATAGGAAAAAGTAAAAAGGACAAAACAGAGAGATATAGACATGGAATAGGTCTAGTCACGGCTTTCTGTGTGATATGGTTAGCATGGAATAACAAGAATAGGCAGGCATTGAATTAGAAAAGGGCATCCTTCCTCTTAGAAAGGCTAAGTCAGTAAGAATGACTGGAGGCAAAATACGTTCTTAGATTCGACATTACCGGTAAAAGCATTTATTCTAAGCCAGGAGCAGAAAAGAAAATCCGGGTCACGAGAAAGTCAGCGGTGATTTCCTTCTATAAAGAAGTGTCTCTATTTAGAGATTTATCTACTTAGATGAATAAATCATACTCCATCTAGATTATTCACGAATATGTATCCCAATCCATCTCGAGTAATTTGTATCAATACCTATTCGGTAGATCCTTTTTTCTGTGCCAGGAACCAGATTTGAACTGGTGACACGAGGATTTTCAATCCTCTGCTCTACCAACTGAGCTATCCTGACTATTTATTGTGCATCATCCTAGTAGAGTACTTGTATCTATGTCAATTAAAGGGACTAAAAAAGAAAAAAGTATTCTAAAATTGGACTTAGTAAATATCAGGATAATGATATGGATTGTGAATGACTTACTTAATAATAGGGATTACTTGCCTATACTATAATATGTTCATTTGTATGAATGGGATAAGATCCAAAGAAGTCAGTTCGGATCCGTTTGTGAAAGAGTAGAATAAGAAAGATAGTGAATCTTGTTTGAACCATTAATGAAAAATAGAGGTTGGTACAATAGTTAGGAAGTAAAATGGGCTTTTTATTGGGGATAGAGGGACTTGACTTGAACCCTCACGATTTAGAAAGTCGACGGATTTTCCTCTTACTATAAATTTCATTGTGGTCGGTAACGTTGGTGAATTAACAGAAACGGAAAGAGAGGGATTCGAACCCTCGGTAAACAAAAAAAAGCCTACATAGCAGTTCCAATGCTACGCCTTGAACCACTCGGCCATCTCTCCTACATAATCTTATTATTGACCAGAAACTGAGTGAATAGCGAGTTTTCGTATCACTAAAGTACAGGTACAACCGATCACAGGTTCCATAGGGAGTTTTACTTCCTTTCCAATTTCATATTTCTCAACAACAACTTCTCTCATCCCCACGGATCTATTCCAAACAAATTCTGGAATCGTCCCATGTTTCTATTTCGATTGTATGGCGTGGCGTATACACGTTATGCAAACAGAACGTATGGTTACTTTACTCTATTTTCTCATGGCTTGTTAAACCTTTCTTTTTTATTTTTGGATCATAACCAAATAAAAACTTCTCGAGTTATCAGAATCCATAGTCAAATTCAGTCCTTGGTTATTCAAGTTAGATGAAATAGTAATAGTTTGGCTCACATTGGTATACTACGAAATCCAATCTGATTCAAATATTGAATATCTCTCCTTGTCGGGACAATTTGAGCAGAAAGCCCATATCTATTATCGATTTTTTAGAATCGAATTAGTCTGTTTTTTTGCTATTTCGTACTGTATAATTCCTTTGTTTATGGGATCATTTTCCCCGAGGGTTTCCAATCAATGGGGGCGTAGTATAGGTAGTTAGAGAGTGTAGGCTCCCCTAGCTTGAATTCTTTTTACCCATTCTTTGAGAGTGATAGGTTTTATTTTTCCGTACCGTAATAGAAGAGCTCAGAAGAAAGACCTAATTATATAAAAGACCATTCAAGCTAAAGATCAGAGGATCCGTAATAGGACTCTCATAGACTTGCCAGGAAATAGAAAATTTGGAATCGGCTTTTCTTTTGCGCTAGGCTCAAACTTTAGGCCTTTTCCCTTATTATATGGCATATCCATACTTTAATAACCTAGTGCCTGATCGATTGAAAGCAATATTGACTGTCAGATAGAGAGATGCTGATAGGCTCAAGGATGGTATTTACTTATTCTCAAGAATATATAGAAAGGGAAAAGCTTAATAGCCACTATTGATCCCCTGAACAGAGCACATGATTCGGGATCAGGTGCGATGTGAAGAGGTAGCCTAGCCTTTTATGAGAGTCAATTGGGAAGTGGAAAGGCAAAACCATTAGTTTAAGTTCCCGGCTTTAGTCCTCTGTGAAGTTCAGTCAACCATTTGAGTCAATTTTTAGTAAATAGTCAGACTTCGGATCGCACCATTCATAATGTTGCATCTCAATACTTTGCATCTTTTTCCCACTGCTGGCTCAGAAATTCGCCTTGGTTTCACCGGAATTCGTTTATTTCGTTCATTAATTCGTTCTGATAGCTACGCAGAGGTCTTTCCTTACGACTCCCGTGCTTAATACGAAAAGCGGTTCTTGTGTGAAAAGTGCCAACTGACTATCTCCTTATTTTATGATTGTTCTTCCGATAGGAATATTCCCTTGATCAGCTAACCTGGCCCAAGCATAACAATAGTGCATTTCCCCTTGATGGTACGATTTACATATCTTCTACCTCTGCTACTTCTGTTCAGGAAGGTTAGTTTAGGCACTCCATCCCTGAGGGCTGCATCAGCTTATCTTTCTAGAAATCCCAGCTATAAGCTAGATCGGTATAAATAGGGCATTAAGCAGCAATAACAGAGATAGCATCCATGAGTTTGGGCTCCATCCATCCTTTAGCATCGCCTGACTCGGACAAGGTGTTTCCTTCCTTCGCAATACCCGGCCAGGGCAATGTAGCTATCCCAATAAGATATGAAAGCTGGGCCACACCTGAGCAAGGAACTTATACATATCATAACAGTAAATGTGCAAGATTTGGACCACTGCCATTTCCTTAAACCATCAATCAACAAATTGAAATAGAGATATCGGTATCTTCCAATCTGCCACAAGGATCTAGTCGCCAGTATCTTTGCCTTCTTCCCAACTTATCCCAGCATTCCTTGTAAGCGTTGCTATCACTATTTCTCCCTCCGGTGGCCTTGAGGCGTCTCGATCAATCGGTGTATCCGCCACAGGACACACCTCCTTCTCTCAACCATCCGAACAAGAAGGTTTTAGCACTAACCGGAGTCCAGCTTTCTTTCCGACCGAAGTACCGCTTTTCTTTGCACTACTTTCGAACCGTATCAGGAACAAGAGCTTATGCGTTGCTTTCTTTTAGCAGTAAAAGCCCCCAGGGCACTGCTAATTCAATCAACACAACTATCCTAACACCAGGATATGGCTAAGAACTCTCCCTCAGGGGTCATTACTTGATGAAGAGTGCTTCCCCTTTGAGCACCTTATCTTGGCCATCAATATAATTAATCCATCCTGCCTGTCTAGATATTGCTGTTAATACACAGGTTGATTGTATGACTATGGCATAGTGAGTTCTGGCTCCTAGCTGACATACTGAATACAGCATCGAAGCGGGTCTATCTTATTCCGATGTAACGATTCCATTGAATATTGTGATAGCATCCTTGATTTCAGCTAGCTATTCTCAGTGATATGCTTGCTCCTCTTGGATTGAATTCCATGATAAGTATGTATTGGAAGTTGGAATGCCTAAAGTATTGGTGCATTAGGGTCCTCTTAAGCCTTGTTTCCTTCTTGATCTTACCTTTCCGTTGCTATCACTCGCTCTAGCCTCTCCTGGCCAGAGCTCCCTCTATCAACAACACCCTCACGCGATTGATTCCCTGGATAAGTATGGCTCATATAAGGTATCCTGATCATAGTAATTGTATCATATCTCCTTCTCCTATTGATCTTACCATCCCTCGAGTCCAAGTCTCGGGATGGCGCTTAGGCCAGGTCCTGTTTCCCCTTGACAGGATCTTCCAGTTCTGGTATCCCTGAAGAGCATTTCCTAGTATGTATTTACTAACCTTAAACGATAGGAGCCGTATTTAGATAGATATCCTATAAATCTATTTATTTTCATTAGCTTGTAAATTCCTTGTGTGAAATAACTCATAAATTCATTGTGCTAAACTTGCTTGTATCTATGCAGTACTGTTTAATGTGGAAGAAGTGTTTTTGTTACTAACAACATAGAAACCATGATACCAGTGCATAAGCATGAAAAACTCACTTTGTGATCAGATTGATCAAGGTTGTAGTCATTCGAATTTACTACTTCGTTAAATGATGGCTGTTTAAAGGTGTCTACCATAGTTTGTTTGGACAATGTCCTTAGTAATCAGGTATGTGACCTTCTTATAACCCACGACATCGGCATGATAGGTGTTAAATACATCCAGTGATGGTGGAGCTAAATCAGCGGGTTTTATATATGGATCCCAAGGTATATACTTATACCAGACAGTACAAAATAACCCTGCATATACTAGACTCGCAAAATAACCGTACACATACGACTTAGAATTCTCATCATAAAATGGTATTACTACTTCAACCAACTTGTTTATGATTTCACGTTTCAAAAGGGATTTCCAACCAAGACCGCTATGTGAGAATCGCTGAATAACGTAAAAAGTATCCCTTAAGTAAATATTATCAATAAAAAACAAACCTAGCGAATCATTTATTTCTTTAAACTTATAAAATATATACATACATTTATATTGTCGCCAGCCTACCTGAGCGTGGAACAAATATTTTCTATATACATATTCCATAACTAGAGTTCCATAATTGTGAAACGTGGTATATGGTCGTACGCTAACTCCTATTTGAAAGTCGTGTGGCTCTCTAACAAACATGGAAAACAAACCTATCCTCGGCATCCAACTGTTATAAAAGAATGGAAGCACAATTGTTGTTGGACCTATAAACCCTATTATTTTAGCAATAAAACCATTTAGACCTCTTTGATCTAAGACTACATTGGTAAATGTTTTTAGATTTTTCACAAATCTATCAATAGGTGAATTAAAGTAGGAAGTCCAACCACTGTTGGAACTATCTCCACCGTTTGAACTACCACCACCCCATATAAAATGGTGGATTATACCATGATCGTCGTGCTTAGGTGCACTAGTTTTCACATTTGGATTTGTTCCATCATTAGTGGAACTAGAACCATCATTAGGGTTAGGGGAAGTAGAAGTAGATGCATCATTACTGCCACTAGATGCATCATTGTTGATAGGTTCTTTAGCTCCTTCCTCATCCGTTATATCTTTTTTCTTGGATTTCTTATTATTGTAGAGTTTTTTATCATCATCTTTTTCCCCGTCTCTATTGTATAACGAATTAAGTATCTTCTTAATGGATTGAAAGAATTTCTTCATGATAACAGTATTTTCTATTACTCTCTTATTGGTGGATTTCCTCCGCTTAATTTCGAAATTTACCCAGCCTTTTGATTTGAGTACTAGGATCTCCCCCTTATCCTAGCAGATCGGTACCCAGACCATATCCTTGGGCAGCTCGGATGTATCTATCTTTTCGTTCAGATCACATCATCTCGAACAGAGCGCGGAATCTTATTAGTGGATCAGAAGACTATGGTGACCCGTAGATCTTCAGATGTTGATTTGCAGAGCAGGGCCGGAATGCGGGGATTGCATTCTTCGAAAAGTATCATATCTTCTTTCCCTAGGGAGAAAGCAGAAACCAGAAACGAGTGGAGGTTCGATCTCTCACCCAAAGCAATTGGGGCTGGTGGAATCTTCCCCTATAGACTCCGAAAAATCATCGTGTACCTTTCCCCTATAGACTCCGAAAAATCATCGTGTACCTTTCCCCTATAGACTCCGAAAAAGCAGCGTGTACCTTTCCCTAAATCCTTCTCCCGTGCATGCTATTCTCGTGTTCCGTGATTAGAAAAGACCTGTTTCTTGTTTTCTTTGAGGTAATAAACGAGCTGTATCCCGCTTTGCCTATCTTGATGTGGAATCTATCGTTGAGCACCCATGAATGCAGGTAGAAGGTGTTTTTTCTTAACTCTTTCCAGGCCTCAGCTTGATTGGACTTCGTCAGCTCTTGTCGTTCAGCTTCCTCTCTCCTCTCTCATCTTGTCTCTCCGTAGACGGCGTTAAAAAGTAGGGCTCCAGACTTAAAGCAAAGTAGGTTCGATCCTTGTGTTCTATTATATGAAGTAGAAGAAGAAAGAGCCGGGGGGATGGTCTTGGCACCCATGGGTTAATGGTGAAAGCGCTCAAGGAAATAGGGAATGGAATATTCAAATCGATCAGAAGTGCTATGCTTTATGTAATCAGGCTGAAGGCTAACATCTCGCGAGTAGGCCGAGCTAGGATAAGAATTCCAATCAAAAAAGAAGTATGAATTGGGCCCAAAATCACTACTTTACTACCTATGTCGCGTGTCGCGCCACCTAGTACGATAGACTTTTTTCGGGAAAAGAGCAGGTTTTGCCCCAACTTGGACCCAGGGAAACCAAAGAAGAGCTAGTTTCGCCCTGTTTAGTTAGCGGTGGATGAGCTTCTTTCTTTTCACTCCTGTTTCAGAGATACAAAACAAAAGTAAAGTGTAGAACGCAATGTTTGAGCTCCAGGCTTTTACGATTCTTCCGATTGACTTCTCTTCTCTGCTCCTAGCTCCGAATGCCAGTATGTAGAGAAGTGATGGAAAGGGTTGTGCTCTTTCATTTGAGAAACTTCCAACCAAAATAGGAATGTTAGAACAGAATATTTAGATACAGGTCCCTTATGAATACTGTACTGAGTAAGATTCATTGAAGAAATGCTTCTCCGAAGCAATAAGTTTGTGGCACAAGCATAGTCTTCTGCTAACCTAGCCTTTCCCATCTTTCTATTAAAACGAATGTAGCTAACGTGAACTAAAAGCAAGCTCTTGTTCGAGGAAGTCGAAATTGTTAGTTGTTGCTAGCTTGAACTGAGTTGTTCCTGTTGGTGCTAGGGTTGCCAAGGGAGTTGTAGCGAGATGCTGCTAATGCAGCTATTTCTGATGTCCGGACGATGCAGCGGAAGTGAAAAGAAAAAGATATGATGCTTAGACCGTTCAGACAGGGATGATGGATTTCTAGATATAGGGTTTATTTGAATGTCTGGCCAAATGCTTACTTTCGTTATGCTTGTCCTGCAAAGCTGGATCTATGGTTCGGTTGCTTTGAATGTCTGTTCCGCCTCTGACCCGGCTCTTACCTCTTTCCTTGACTCGGTTTTTCGCAGGGGCATCGAATTATTTGACAAAAGAAACGCCAGTTTCAAAAGGAATGGCACCGAAAGGTGTCAGATGATGATTGAACTGAACTATCTGAATCTGAAACCGCCGACCCGACTCGTGCTTTTTTGGACTCCGCTTTTGCAGGATCCTGTGAGGCATCGAATTCTTTGGCAAGTCTCTTCTTGCTAGTGTTGTACGCGTTTTATTCCTTCGCCCGACATGCTTTCGTGATAAAAGAAAGAATCATAGCAACATAGCGTGAGGTTCCATAGGTTGATGAGCCTGATCAGTCGTGTAAGCTATTTACTACAGCCGTCTTAGATGGCCCCAGGTATCCTCTTCGGCTTGATCTTTCCTTTGCTTCGATCGCCAACTTGCACTTCCTTATTCCACTATTGCGATATCTTTGTCCTGGACAAAGACCAAGAGCTGGTGCAGGTGAAAGAAGGGTTTCTTTGCTAAGAAGGTACGAGGTGAGTCGGCAATTGAACCTATATTCATTCCACTAGCCCTAAAAGCATTCTAAATATAGTCAAGAGGGGGAATGGATTCTACAAGAAAAGGCGGGCAAAGGTAGTTCTGGGGTCAATTCTTGGAGCATAGCTCATTTCTAAGTCCCCAACCCATCTCGTGCTCGTGCTGTACGCGATCGAATCTTGCGGCCGGATAGAGCAATGGAATCACCGAGTCGTATGAAAAGAGGGCTCTTCTTTTTAATCTTAACACAAAGGCTAGCTCCCCTGGGGTTGTCATATTACAATCATTTGTATTACTTTCCTACCAATCCTGAACTAGCTATGACCCTTATAGCGAGCCTCGCTTTACCGTTTCAGATAGAATGGCGCTCCTAAAGTCGATTGGATACTTTCTTTTTTATTGAATTAAGCTAAGCCGTGGACTTTCTCACGTGAAGAACTCCTTCTTATGAGCTCATGGACTTGATCAATGCTAGTTCAAGTTCACGTCATATTAGGAAATTAGTTCATTAATTCGTTTATTTGCCAACGAAGAAGCCTTGCGCTACTCGGAAAGTACTGACTAGAGGGGCGTGTGGATCCACAGTCCTAGCCATTCTCACAACGGGATAATAAAGCGAACAAAGACCATGAGAAGAGATTACAACATCCAGAACGAAGCCTGTCAAGCCAACCTTCCCTCACTGCGAAAATGCAACATCCGGCGTACTCATTGGCTTTGACCTCAGATTCATTACTTGCTAGAGAAGTAGTTTACATAACTGTCACAGCTCCAATGCGATAATCTTGTTAATCAGCAAAGTAGCTAGCCTAAATAAGGAGTTTACAATCGCTTGACTATAAAGTAAAGAGCGGCTAATGGGAGATTGCTTGAGTAGGCTCAGTAAGGGATTACCCGCGGGCAGGGTGAAAGAGCTTTCATTAATAGTATGAACTGGTGGATCAGCAAGATAGCTAGAGCTCCTTAAAGGAAAGCAAAATCCAATTCTATATTAGAAAGCCTCAAACTATAAAGCAAAGATGAGGAAGCTGCGCCTTTACTCGCTCGAATTAGAGGAAAAAGGGGATATGCAGCAGTAACAGCTTTTCTTTCAATAGTAAGCAGGAAATGCGAATAAGAGAAGGGTAGAAGAAGCGATTCCTACTAGTACTAACGATTCAAACCTAGCCCCTTAGACTGTTCCTACCACCTCCCCTCTTTTCAGTCGGAGTACCACGACCACGTGACTGGGCTTTCCCCCACGACCAGCACCTACCACCGTCGAGCTACCCGTCCCGCGACCAGTACCACCGAAGCCACGACCAGAAACACCTACTCCATTACCTCCTCCACTAACCCCTTCACAAAATACCAAAATAGGAGCAACTTATTAAATAGGGCTATCTATACAGTAGGTCAAATAGGATCAAGTTTTGCCAATTCCGAATTCAAGTACGAAAACTAAGAAGTTGGCACTTTTAACACAAGGAAAAGGGAGCCCACATATAAAATCGAAAGCGAGTTGGTGCTTGGGAAAGATACTGGTACCTTTAGACTAGGGTCAATAATTCATTAACATTTCGAGATTTTCCTGGCTTAAGGCTTTCACCGCAGTATTGTCTTATGCTTTAGCCAAGTATAGCTCTAAAATCTGTCTGATTTGCCAATGAATCATGATTTCCCTTGCTTTTCAGATAGCCTTGACATGAATGAAATGTGCACTTGACCGTTATCCCTTGCTTTGATTACACTCTATCTATTCTTATCTCTTGTCGGGCCCCAATCCTTCTTCTTTCTTCTTTGAATTCCGATCGTCATCCAACATACCAGTAACATGTGATGATGCACCCGAATCTACTGCTCTGTGAAGAGTTGGAAGGACAGTAATCGGTTTCTCACTCAACCTATTCTTGGGACATTGGGCAAATTGAATAAGCGAAGAAGGCAAAGATACTTGTATTCCATTGAATCTCTTCCATTTCATCCTTTTCATTGAATCCCCTATCCTATTATCCAGCAACGCCCAAGCAGTCGATGATCACCTAGCTCTTGTTCGAAGCAATTGAAGTATACTCTACATCAACATGGGATTGAAAAGGTGAGGGCGTAGCGAGCGCTAGAGCTATTCCTACGAAAAGGGGAGCTATTCCTACGATTCCTAGTATCCGTTCATCGATAGACTGTCGTCGGGCAAGGGAAATATACTCACACTATTACTCTACCCATAATACCCTTTCCAAGGGCTCAAAAACGGGTCTTTGCTACAATCCATTTTCAAACAAAAGAAAAGAGCAAGTTCCCACAGGCGAAGAGCGGCTTCCGAGAAATATTTATCTTCTTTTACCCCCTTTACGCCCTTCGGGGCTGCTAACAACGAGCTAATACACAGGAACGGCACGGCTCCTACACCGCTTAACTCCAATAACAGAACCTGGTCCCACATCCCTGGCATTTGATAATTAAGTTATTGCACTTATTTTTCATCAAATTTTCATCCACTTTTAAGGCCACTTTAAATCGATTTGAAGGTGAGTCCCTATCAGCTGGCTCGACTTTCTTTCCATTTAGTTCTATTCCTTCCCATCTTTGATGAAGCTTGCGAGTTCTTCTTTCTAGATCAATTGAGATAGGACCTTTTGGCACAGTACAATATCGATGTAAGGTACATGACCAATCAAGACTGCTTTTGGGAAGTGAGACCAGGCGAGGCTACCAATGAGATCCCCCACTATCAATGATAACGTTTAGGAAACCTAACGCACATCTGCGCCGTAAAGAACTCTTTCTTTTATGGTCAGTAGTCATAGCATCACTGAACGATATCCTCCTTCACCACCTACATGCTCCACCGGGGGTACGCCCTAACCAGCTCTCCCATAAAGCTAGCTTTATAATTCTCACACACCAATGCAGGGAATTACGCCCATGAGTGAAACCTCCATTTATCAACAGAACACTTCCCCATTCCTTGAACCTGAAACGGCAAGCGGCACGGGGAATTTCTTTCTTCACTCCTATGTATCACCTGCTTATTCACAATGAGCTGGGGATACAAGGTGGAGTTCTCAATAGGAAGGGCTGGATCTATGTTCGCGAGCAGGGTGATGTCAGAAATAACTTGATAAGAGAGATGCATAAAATAAAGGCAATAAAATCAATCTAAAGGCACCACTCCTCTTATTATTAGTAAACGGTAGGAACCCAAGAAGGGAAGAGATGCTTTCTAAAATGCCATTAGCCGATAGCTGATGCTGGTGAATCGAAGACGGATCATAGCAGTGGTAGTTCGATGGCTGATTCCCCATATTTCTGAAGAAAAACAAGTTCTAACCGCATTCTAGGAGTTGCCAGGAGTGATTCCCTTCAACAGGTGTGGAAAGGTCATTAGAGGAAAATCTGGAGCAATTGAGATTTACCGGCAATCCGGTTCCTTTTGTTTTTATCCAGGGTTTCGGCTCCTACCAACAACCCTATACGGCAACCGGAAAATAACCTATTCTATTGATCGAAGGAATGGTGCACTTCGGGGATGCGGCTTCCTCTACGGAAACAACGGTACGCCTCGGCAGTAGTTCCTATACGGGAAGGGTTCCTATACCGCAAGCAAAACCAGAGAATAGCTTTAGTAATGTATCCAGGCGGTGGCCCAGCTATTGGTCGTTGGTCAGAGGCAGAACCTCCTCTATCCACTCGGAACTGATTCCTACAACGGCAAAACAACAGGAAAGCTAGTCTTTTCTCTTTCTTCAATAGCTGTCTTCTTCCTTGGCAATGGTTGTTTTGTCCGGAGCTACTAAAGGATAAATTTCGGGAGATAAGTAGTTCCTCACCGGCCATTCAAGAAAGGGATTTGCTTCTTCTTACAGGTCCTTGAGAAAAGCAAAAAGATAAGGTTCAAAGAAAGGGAGAGTGAGCTGGAAATAGGATTTCTGATCTGGGAATTGCTGGTTTCTGAGGCAAAGGAAACTTTAGGTTAAGAAATCAAACCCAAGCAGGTACAAACATTTCCCATAGTGGTTGTGGTTATGGTTGCTAATGGTCAGAACATAATCAGTAAAGCTGTGTATCGGAGGGGGTACCTGGAAGGTGCAAGGAGTGGAATTTGAAGCTAAACTGAGGCTGTTGCCACTGGTTGCCTATGACATGGTGCTAGGAATGGATTGGTTGAATACTCCGCTGGGGAACACGAAGGTGAATTGGAAAGAGAAATACATACATACATGTCTTTAGGGAAGGTGAATTGGTAGAAATCAAAGGGGTAGCAAGCTCAGTGGCAGGAGAGCAGCATGGCTTGATTAAGTTTCTTCTTTCTATTGCTTTTAAGATAATATGAACTCTATCTTCAGTATTGAGACTTTTTAGTATGCTTTCATTTTGCTGGGAGGGGAACAGACGGGGGTCAGAGGGCATTTTCTCAAGCTTGTGACCTGATCTTGACCCGAAACTACTGCTCTTTCCCATCTATAAACCTTAGTTAGCACTTAGCTATTTTAATGAAACCACACAAATTGGTTAGTATTTTCTGTTTTGACCAGGGAACCAACCCAATCCATTCGCCGCGGAAAAAGAGAGGAAAAGAAGGGCATACAGGAGTCCGGGGCCGGAATCCAGTATTTCATACTGTATACTCCACACTTAATAAAATAGGTATGTGGTGTGTTGGTTTACACCACATTTCCTTTGTCTCCTTATTTGGGCAGCCGCCCTAGCCTTTGCATTAGGCTATTCCCTCCTTTTTCAAAGAGGAAACTTGCCCCTTCCTTTATTGGTCTTGGGCCAATATTGCGTTTTGGCATTCCTCTTCCAAACACAAAGAAGAGAAGTACGCGAAAGGGTACTTCTCTATATTATACTCTCCACCAGCACATTAGTTACACTTTTTTTGCTGGGTATACCCTGGATCCAGCTCTGTTTACTTGCTTTCACATACACGGTTCTTCCTAATTTATTTCGGCTGGAAAAGGGGGATTTCCCCCTCTATTGCCTGGTAATTTCTTATAATTTGCATTCGGGCTTAGCTAGCTGGGGTTTCAGCTTAGCAACGGAATTGCTCTTGTACTCCATAGTAGCTCAAATAGTCAAAAGGAAGGATGAACCACAACACAACTTGTTGGGGTTCATTTCCCTAATCTTATTTTTTAGTATACTAGGTAATTTCGATTTCGAACAACACGAGTTATTTATCGAGCCTAAAAGGCTCATTTCCCTGTTCTCTGGGAGCTGTCTGCTTTATCTAGTATTCTCCAAAAGAACACCATGGCAATATTGCCTGGCATTTTCCAGCTATTTTCTTTCCTCGCTTTTACTTGCTATTTTGGTTTCGCCAGACGACTGTACCCAGGTCTGGGGCATACCTTCTGGTGTGCTTATTTTTTTGATTAGTCACCTTTATTTCATCCTTTTTTTAAGTTTTCTAAAGCTAACTTTTAGTAGGGAGGCACTAGACAAAGTAGCGCCTTCCTTAGTACCCATCTCACTCACCCTTCTATTCCGCCTCCTTAGTCACTTTCCGGAGGTAGCTTTCCTCGGGACATGGATGGAAGGCTTCGACTTATTAATGCTTTTATTCAGTATTACCTCGATCCTCAAGTCAAGGGGGAAGGAAAGGAGCAGTACTTAAAATAAAGTGTATGCGGTAGGTCAAACAAAATACTTTATTTCTAAAAATGGTTTATCATATAAAGTATCGTTTAGTAGATGAAGGGGAAGAGGGGAGAAGGGACTGAAATTAGCAAACGTGTTTCCTGCAATCAAGCAAATGCACCAGGAGCAACTGATGGACGAGAGGAATGTGCAAGATGAAGAAAAGAGGAAGCATAGGATTGGGCATTTGAGAGAAGGGTATAATGGTAAATGGCCAAAATCTAAAATTATTTACTTTGCTGGTGAAAATCCAGTGAGGTGGTTGATGAATTGTGAGCTATACCTTGATAGGTGTGAAGTTACTTATGTTTATAAGACAAGGTTGGCAGTAATGTATTTTTGAAAAGAAATACAAGGCTGGTACAATAGTGTGAAGGGTTGTACACACCGTATACTGTGGAAATTCTTAGTGAAGAAGGTGCTTGGTAAATTGCAAAGAGTGGGTGTTCAGCATCAGGGTTGGAAGAAGGAGGAGTACAGTAGGGTGGACAAGGCTACAGCAAGGAGGTGATCTTATAATGTAGCTATTGAGGAATAGTTTCGCAGTGCGAAATTTGTTAGGATGATTGAAGAAAAGGAGGACCTAGTTCGTGGTAAATACCACAATGAAGAGGTAAGAAATACCATCTGAAGTGTCACTGTCACACTTGCTCCGCATAAGGAAGGAAAGACGTAGGAGTGGAAAAGGGGGTGCAATCCGCGGAAGGAAACACTGGCACACAGGTGCAGCCTACAGTAAAGGTGCTGCACCCTACACCCAAGTTGTATCTTTACATACAGCTGAGAGGTGATAAGGGTTTTCAAGATGAAGGAAGAAGTTTCCACCTAAACTCTAAAGCATTGCAATCCAATGTAAATTACAAGAGTTCCGCCTATGAGAAAAGGAAGGCACTGGACCTTGGTCATGAGACTAGTGAGAAGCATCTCTCTATCTAATAGACATAGCAGTAATGAGCTTTAACTGCAACTCTTATTCCTATAGCAGGCTCTCAAACTGCCTTATGAGTGGTATTCTGCCTTTCCCTACTTAATACTACGCCATATGCTTACTAAAACTTATAAGCTCCAGCTCCACTTGCATATCGGTACGAACAAGCTAAGGGCAAATCTTATTGTTGGCTTACGACTCGGTAAACGGCTTCACTACTACAAGATTGATAACTGGAATGGAATCTCATATCAAGCCTACTAATCTGAGAGCTAGCAACAAACCTTACCTCTGAAAGCCTAATACCTTGGGACAGCTAAATTCAAAGCTGATTTATGAAAGCCAGAATTAACAAAGCTAATCGAGAAGCTAATAGCTGACTTGAATTCCCCTAAACGGCATAGAGAAGTTGGAGCAACAATTAAAGCTCTAGAAAAAACTACTGCTGTAAACGCCAGATAGGCTTGCGATTCTTATACCGAGAAGCAAGAGTTAGAACCCATAATTAAAGCAACCGAGGGAGGCGACTACTCAATTAACTACTGGAGTTCTTCTTTGTTGCTTTGAATCTTATATCGGGCAAGGAGAATTCTAGCTGGATGGATAGGCTTTGTAACTGATACCAACTAGCTACTTGGGTAGGCAAAAGGCAATTCAATCTTCTAAACCGGAATTCAGGGCGGAAAGCTATCGATACGGGCAAGCAATTAGCAATCTGAAAGCTAAAAGCAAATCTTATATCGAGGCGCTGGGTAATACTATTTAAATGAATACCCGACATAGCAAGCTTGAAACCTTACTTGAGCTCTGGGTACTCCTGGTACGGCTTCACTCCATGGCTTCCCGGCATTCTGATATCCGATTTACTACCATGGAAACGAGAGCTCAACTTTGTATTCGTACTTTATGAGTTCCAATCTTCTAGCTTACTCTGTCAAACCAGTGAAACAAGTAGCTAACTCGTACTGCTTTTTGGCTTACTAATACGATAGCCACTCCTTTGATTCTGATTCCTGACTTTCTAACTTATTACTTGGTTTCATGCTGATAGCTAGCTTTGGATCTTCTAGCTGATAACGATAAAGCAAGCTGGTATGCTTAACTCCGACTTGCACTTGCTAATGCTACGTAAACTACTAGGCTCGCCTGGCAGTCTTCCTTATGAGTGGAATTCTTCCTTTTTCCGACTGCTCTTGTTGTTCTAGCTGGAATTCAACAATCGGTGCGCCGACTCACTGAGAACTAGCTTTTCTTCTTATTTTTTACTGAAAAACTTCCTGTTACTGGTAAGACCCCGTAAACTACTTCGCACGCGCCTTGTCTTCTGATAGCTAACTTTTCTTCTCGCTTGAGCTGCTAAAAGAGTAGACAGAGAGAATTCAAACTCCTGATAGGCCTGAAACGCCAAGTCAATTACAAGCTTGAACTCTCCCTGCTACAACTACATAAACTACTTGATAAGTGACTTACTACTATGGATACAAGCCGGTAAGAGATACCAAAGCAGATAGCAAATCTTCTTACTTTAAATAAAACTAATAGCTGCTACCTGATGCCGGGATTTCATTCTTATCTCCAGCTCTTATTCCTTCTAAACCACCAACTGCTTGGTAAAAGAGTATACAGGGAGAATCCAACTCTCGATATGAGCAAGCTGACTTTCTAACTAACTTATATCCTACTTCGAGTCGCTGAGCTACACTAATACGAGAGCTAACTCCAAATGCACTTACTTTGGTAGCTTACCACTGATATCACGACCTCAAACCCTATTTCCTACCTTCAACCGATGCTATAACCAGACCATAGACAGCGTTTCCACATTCACTTTTGAACTTAGGGAAACAGTGATAGAAGCCCGCCCTCCCTCTCTTCTATCCCCCCTCTACCCTACAGGTATAGGAGGCCTCGGTATCTCGATTTGCAAAGATGGATACCTAAAAAGCATCTTCCAAAATGGACAATACATCTGCGGGCCAGCCAACTCACTCTTCAAATGAAGAACTGATTACTCCACATCTATGAACCTATCATTCCCCGCCCTTGCCCATTATTTCTTTTTGTATCACGCTAGGACTTTGCCTCTTTTTTGGAGGAAAAATATGGAAGTAGAATCTCCTCTCTTTTAGAGGCGTCTTCCAAATCCAATTTAAGATCCATGAGGTCTTTCAGAGAGCCGCTGCTCTTTCCATTAAATTCTAGGATCTCTTCGATCCTATGCGCAAAAGCAAGGTGTGAGCCCGCGACCCCTCGATCGCTCTCAGAGTCAATCGGCCCAAACCGGGTTATGAGCTCAACGAAAAAAAATGGATTTCGTGAAATTGCCTGCAAAACCGCCTTGCGAGCGTTAGCGTCAGCGTCAGCGCCATCTCCCGATGGATATTTTTTGCGCATCTCCAATAGCGCCTTGGCCCTATTTTCTTCTTCGTCTATTGGGGAAGAAGAAGAGGTTGAGTAGCAGGCGGATCTCACCCCTCCTGCGGACTTCCCCGTACTCAAACTGAGAGATTGCGTTTCTCTACTAATCGCATTCTGTTCAAGAATCACTGTTTTCATGATCGAATGACGAAATAGATATACGAACTGTATAGGATCATTCGCTGGGATGGGATAAGTGATTCTTTTATAGGATTCCCATGGGATCGTAGAATCAACTAAGGATGGAATAGGTATTTGTGATCGATCAGCTTCCAGTATGACCGAAGACTTTCTATCTGCATTCAGAATAACCACACAATCAGGTTGTTGGTTCAACCCAAAATTGATCTTCTTCTTTCTTGAACGGAATTTTTTTTTATTTGAAAAAGAATTGGTCAAAAACACCCCGATCTTCCATTGAGAATCATCGAAACAATGAGAATTCACATTTCTTAAATAGCTTCTTAAATAGCTCGCCATTTCTTCCGTTATCTCATATCTAAATAAATGATTGGTCTTTAAAAAGAAGGAACGGCCTTTTTGACGAATGGGAGATCCTATAAAATGAAGAGCGTTTCGTAAACAAATCAGTGTCTTGTCTGAATCGAGAATAGCAATTCCATTTCTTGAACCACGGATATAGACTTTGAAATGGTGATCAGCTACCCGACGGCCGAGATGTGCATTCGTACAAAGTAATTTAGTACAGACTATAGAAAGAGAAAGCATTGTCATTTTGCGATTAGAGTTCCGGAGATACAGGTGGTAAGTTATGGGTAATGCGGGGGAACTTTAAGACGAGATAGAATACCTAATATGGGAGTGGTTTAAGTGAGAGAATAGCTCCCTTACCAAACCAACTGAGCTATTTGCCATGTTTTTGACAAATGACCTAACTTTGATGTGATGTGCCCGGCTAGCCCGGATCATTCTTAGAGCAGTCGAGGTTACCGGAATTACGGCCTTCCGTACAAGAACTGGCACTATTGTAACTCGCTAAGGGCCTCCTGCCTTCTCGAAAGAAACACGGACACATCCATCACATCAACTATTTCACTTTTAATACGTCATTTCTTGACCAACTCTTCTGATATCTTGCCGCTGGTTCATATCTAGATCTGACTTAACAGAACAGACAACTAAACCTCGATCGGAGACAGCATTGAACAGACAATAAATTATCTATTGGGCAAGGCCCTTGACTAACTGATATCAAGGTATCCCTGTATTAGTAGGAGCACTAGCACTTATGGTGTGACTGCAAGGGCGTCATCTACGGAATGCTCGGACTTGAAGGTGAGTGAGACAAAACTCATTCCATTCCCTCTTAAGGTTATAGAAAACAAGCAAGACTCTCCCTAAACAAGCAATACGACACCTTATTCTCAGCGGGACTCGCCTCTTCTAGTTATCCTTGGGCTCTCCTCTTCGTCTCTAGCAATGTGTGCATCCAGCTTTTCCTTACGATAGTAGTGGTATGCTCAACCAATTCAATTCATACCTCTTGGATGTGTTTCTACTGTGGAGAAGCAAAGGGGGGCCTACCGATCTGTCTTATCAACCGGAAGCAAAGGCTTTCTCGTATGAGTAGTATCATTATGAAACTAAGTACCCCTTGTTTTGATGAAAGCGGAGTTTTTTTTGACTAACAGCTGAGTCCTTTGAAGCAAGCGCAAAGCGAGCTTCGGGAACGGTTGCCCTACGAAAGCCGTTGCACAGGAAACCAACCTGTGCAGTCGTTTTCGAGCGCAAGATTAGCATTGAATCAAGCGCAAACTTCGAGTATAAATTGGAGGGAGAGCTCCTGAGACTTGTTGACTCGAAGGGAAGAGGTGATAGAGATATGCGAACTCGGATCTCGTATCCGCTGATCCCTCCTTCTGTTGGAGGCACTTTTCATTGCTCTTGTTTGGCTCCGAGCCTTAGCCTTATTTCTGGAGCCGTTTTCGGGCCCATTCCCTTTATAAATGAATATCGGTTCAACTGTTTAGCGGTTTCGGCTCCCATAAGAAGAAGTGTTTTTCTTTCCGGCGCTGCATTCTACATAAACTAATCGATAGAATCTCAGATATCATTAATACTATGAATAGGTGATATTATACTAATCGATAGAAGAGGAGATATGACAGGAAAAGCACGAGATCGAAGAGGGGATTTCTTCGTCCCATCTCTTGTATGCCCCACCTTGACTTGCCATCATGGCTACACCCATTTCATCAATTGGAGTAGACATTGTTGTTTTCACTTGATTTCACAGAGAAAGCGGATAACGCGGGATAGCTAGGTCCACTAGAGTCTACATATTATAGGATCAGGGCTCTCGAGCTTAATAAAAAGTAGCTGTAACTATCGACCGGTCTCTCTCATTCGATATCTCTAAAATCTTACGCTGACAGGAGCGATTGATGGACCCAAGACAAGGATAACAGGTCGGGATGGAGAAGAGGGAAGTGAAAGTAGAAATCCTGTTTCTGTAGTGGAGAAAGAAGCCTAGCCTAACATTGAAATAAAAGTGCCGTAGAGCTCGGTAAGCCGGTGGGCTAAGACAGGCTACGTAAGGCTAAGTAGAGCTTTCCCCCTTCCTAAGTGAAAGTTGAAACGCAGTCTATGGTCTGGATATAACATCCCCTTTATCAATTCCTTTCTGGTCAAGATAAATAGGATATTTTGAAGGGAGAAATCCGCTTTTTTTTTTGAAGATCTTTACTTCACACAATCTCGATTTGAAGAAATAGTACCATTGTAGTTTTTAGGGCGAAAAAGAATGGGTCATCTTTGTCAATTGATAACTGAGTGAGAGAAGACAATCACGTTCTTAAAGCGGTCGGTTCGCCGGATTCACAACCTTCCCCTATTGGCCGGCTGTCCGTGAAACACATAGGCTCCTATCGCATTTATCGATCGAGAATGGTCTCATCACAGAAACACTTTCTTTCTATATGTTAATTCCAGATTCGAAGAAGCAAGCAAGTTGGCTAGGGCATATAGTTGTTTTTTTGTAGGGCGAGCCAAGATCTTATCTTATTTGCAGGTCGTATAAATGAAATGATTGGAAAAATCATATTTAATTTGGAGGTGCGTAGTGTCTTACGGGGCTGGCTCACAATACAACAATTATCGCTACTGATTCCAGATAGAATGTTGATACCGGTGGAAAAGCACTTCTTTCTATGTATAGGGCAGTGAACTAAAAAAAAAGTGTCCTTTCTCGATACATAACATTGTATAAGTCAACCCAAGTCGCTTCTTCATCTCCGGGAATCCGGTAAGGTACTTTTGGAACACCAATGGGCATATTAGATTAATATTATTATATTTAAGTAATAAAACTACACTTTAATATAGAAACATAAGAATGGAAGAGAAAGAAAGAACCTGAGAAGAGCTTAGTTGGAACTCTTTACCGGGATCATAGGGGCTATGCTCCCCTCTCTCTGTCTCAGTCCCAGCCAACGGCATAGCAACACCTACTCTTCCTTCTGATGCAGCCTTCCTGGATCCATAATTTGGCTTCCTCGTTTATTGATTGCTTGCAATCGCCACAACACCATTGAGTGAGCGTCATAGAATCCTCAAGGCGTGAAGTAGAAGTTCTTCGAACCTTGATTGTGTGTGTTCGTGCCCACTCCAATAGAGCATTTGGCCCTGTGAGCTTTGACTACGAAAGCTACCTATGTCAATCAGTATAGCCACTAGAGGGATTGGAACAGGTATATTCCTTCTCAGACAGTACTTTCAGACAAACACGGTTCACAAGGTGGATTTTCTATCTATTAGTTGACTACGGAGCTTCTTCGTCCCGACCTATCTATATGTGAAAAGCACTCCGCCAGAATCCTCGTAGTAGTAAGTCGTGGATTACAAGCTGTCCCTTCCGAAAAGCTCGTTTGCAATAGATATAGGGTTTACCAACCTCAGGCATGGACATAGACACCAGATCATTTTGATAGAAATGAGGTAGACTGGAAGCTGAAGCCAATAGACCAATGGAACTAATCAATCACTTGCTTTCCCGAACTGGACAGCAGGATTTTATCAGCACTGGACTTGAATCGCGTCGATGACTCTAATCTTTAGAGACAGAAGCAGATGGGAGAAGGTTGGATATGGATCATGATCAAGTCTACCTCGTAAGCCACTTAAAGATCTTTGAGCAGCTCGAGAGATAAATCCGTCTTCATTGGTACAAAATAACCTTCGCCCCCCTTTTTTGTTATGGGATGGTGGTTCCTGTCTATCAACTAAGGTTATAAATTTATTATATAAGAATATAGTAGATCACGCACCTATTGTATTTAGTGTGATCTTGTGGGAGAGTAAGGCAACGAGTGAGCTACGATTGAGACTCCTTACGGATGTTAGGTTTTTGAATCACCGATTCCATCGATCGAGAAAGTAAGCAGCAGGCACGAGTAGACCGACTGATAGCAACGGCGAATCAACGCCCGACCCGGCTCTTTTGTCCTTTTGTTCGCAGAAGGGAGATCCTGTGCGCTAGCTATATCTGTTATGGATGGAGCCCTCACTCAACCGACCTGCTACCTGGAAATCCCCAATGCACCAATGTACCAAAGGCACTGTACTTTGAATAGGAAACACTTCCCTACTTCACTTCCTAATTAATAAAGTAGGAGGTATTCGAGTACGGAGGTACTAGACCGTGATTCTGGTCCTGATGCGGACACACCTGTCGACAACAGAGAAGGGATTCAATTGAGAGCGGATAGCAAGATCGAATGAATGGATACTCTGAGATAGAACGAGAAAAAGAAAATTTGATTAATCCTACAAAAGCCTTACAAGGCAGGTAAACTTTATGCAGTATCTGCTACAAAAAGAAGGTTAGAGAACTGGTTCCATCTACTTTATCCTTGGGCATGAAGAACATGCTTCTTTCTCAATTTATAGGAATCGTTAACCGCAACTCTCCTTTTCAGGCTTGGATTGGTTTTTTGATGCAGTAGAGAAGCCGTTTCCTTTGAACTTGGTCCATCGGACAGATATAGACATGGAGAAGCTTTTCAATGTCAATCTTTCACTACTTTGTTTGGACCTTGCTTCTTCACTTAATGCTTGCTTTCCGTCTTGCCTTTGCTGGGCCTACGATAGGCTGTACTCCAATACGAAATAAGATTGTACATGAAGGTTGGTGAAAAGCAAAAGAAGCAATTGGTTCTCAAATGCCGTGACGTCACCTAGCTTTATTCTATATTTCTCATTCTATTGGTATGTATAGTGTCTTTCATCTGCTTTTTCATTCATTCTGCCCACAGCCGTTAGGTATTATGACAAAAGGAACCAGCATGTTGCTCCTGAATCTACAGATAGAGAAGAGGGCACGTCTCTTTTTCTAGAAGCCGGTCTATGTTCTTATTCTTAATCGAATTCTAAAGAAACGTCAGTTTCAAATCACTTCCATTGGGCTGAGCGGGTCATATATGCCTTTTGGCTTTCACCTATGTTATGTATTCTCTCACAATCACTCCTAGCAATAAGTGAAAAGGCGGCTATCGATACTGTCCCAACACCTCCTCTTCTGTGTCTACTTCTCCATTCTAATTTCTGACTGGTTCACGCCTGCTTGTGTATTGGTTATAACCTCTGTACTGTATTTTGTTTGGCTTAAATTGCCAAATGGCGAGACCAGACCCCAT
>Ga0268300_1000005_pt1 | contig 24565 bp, 9 predicted proteins | sample G5R1_MAIN_15MAY2_FD_189916 | JGI IMG/M metagenome (GOLD analysis project Ga0268300, IMG submission 189916) | Phyllosphere microbial comminities from switchgrass, GLBRC, Michigan, United States - G5R1_MAIN_15MAY2017_LD1 | ecosystem: Host-associated > Plants > Phyllosphere > Phylloplane/Leaf... | reverse complement strand
GCACCTCTCCTAACTAACTATTGCCCCTTTCCCACTAAAGTGGAAAAGAAGGACTCTAAAGACAGGAAATATGTTGTCTTTATTGATTCTGGTGTAGGGATCTCAGTTGATGGAGATCCCGAGGCCACTGATACCCACTGTGGTTAGGTGGGATAGAAGAGAGGGAAAGCGGGCTTCTATCACATAGTTTATCTTTCAGGGTACATAGGACGGCCCTCTCGTCATTACCTTTTGTGCTTACCCGTAGCTAGCTGTGCCTGAAGTCATGGATGATGCTATTCCCACTGAGAGATGTGCTGCAAAATGGAAGCTGTGTTAGTCCTCGGCTAAAATCATCTTCCTTTATTAAAGACCATATATATCCATATGTAGATAGAAGAGGGGATATAGTCGTTCAAAGCTAAGGTGAGTCTGTTCCAGCTAATTCCTCAGATTCCACTTTCCTGTCTGTCCATGTAAAAAGGAGTCCAGCCCACAAGGAGAGGGAATCCACAAAAATATCTGTTTTAGATGCTTTCTACTATGTTTCAAGTGATCAAAGAATAGTATAGTATCTTTAGACAGAACTGAAATAGCAGATGCAGATTCGAATGTTAAGGTTATTAAAGCTTAAAAGAAAAAGCAGTCATAGGTTAGGTGACTAAGAAAAGAATGTGGAAAGGGTCACGGATAGGATTGGTATATTAGTTTCAGCTATAACAGAGATTTCTCAGCATGTTTCTATCTGGTTGGTATCCGCTGGTACCATTCATTGTGAGTGCTTTTAGGGGTTGCTCAACTCTCGGCTATTTTCACCATCTAAATGATTGCATCTTCCCGTTCTCACAATTTCTCAAAGGTTATTGTATTGATACTATGGAATTTATAGTTAAAAAACAATAGGGTTCAATTCGATTCATTTTGGAAACTCTAGCGGGGCCATCCCCAATTCCTCTCAGCTGTCATAATTGAATAAAAGGGATCGTATAGCTTTCCAATCCAGCAACATACATCTATCACCTAGGCATAACTGCCAACATCAGTATGCAGAAAAGAAAGAATCTGTTTAGAACGGTTTAGAGTCGGAAGCAAGGCAAGTCACAGGCCAGCTTTCCTGCTTAAAGCAAACTGTCTGGAAAAGGAAACATTTGTGGCACCTAAATTGGTGAAAGCAAACAGATTGGGGAAACATGGCAAGCTAATAGGAAGGAAGCCGATCAATCGAGTAGGAACCTACACCGTGGCCGTTGTTCGAAAGTCAACCGTACCGTTGTTGGAAAGAATCGAAGCCGAGGACTCTACTACCCGGAACTCAATACGATTCAACCAAAGCCTTTGCTTTGCAAAAGATACCCGTTCAGCTGTTCCTTTACCGGCAACAACTATGGAATAACAACCTTCGCTTTGCTTTCGATAGTCTCTCGGCATTAGCAAATCTAAAAATAGAGTAGATCCCGGTTTTTTTCTAATGGTTTCATTGATTTGAATGGATTGATCCGTCTTTAAATGGCCTTTCATGCTTACTATAACTAGTTATTTCGGTTTCTACTGGCTGCTTTAACTATAACCCCAGCTCTATTTATTGGCTTGAACAAGATACGTCTTATTTGAAATGAATTGAACGAATAAGTAAGAAAAAGGTAATCGTCTTTTATTTAAAAGACCTTGAGTTATAAGCTGCTGCTTCGAGACTCAACTCACCATGTCTGCTGGGAGGAGATACCAGATAAGGCAAGTTTCATATGAGAATTGAGCCAATCACATCCCTATTCCTATCTTATTCACCTATATCAGTGGACACTCAAATCGAATCAAACTTTCTTTAGCAATTGCCTCTCCTATGGCGCATTCTAGGATTAGTGTTAGTCCGTGCGATTGACTTATTCTTATCTTTAGCTGCACCGTAACAGGCTTATCTCGGATCATGTGAGTGAAGCCGTTGTGAGCTGGCATTAAGTCTGCAATCATGAGTTACAATCCTTTGTGCCACATCGAAATCCTGCTACCGAATTATAAGCTTCCCTTCCCTAGAATCTGATTACTCCAAGTCTCCAATAGCATCTAACCAATCCATTAACATGATTGCGTAGTGAGTTGAGGCTCCATCTTTATCATCCAACTCTTTCCTTCATCCGCTTCAACGGCAGTATTGTGCTTTCCTGCTCTTGGCATCGGGAATCTATGTATGAGTTTTTCAACACCTTCACTCAGGTCATTTACGCGAGCAGAACTTCGAATAAGAGCAAGGGTGCCCATCTAGGTAGTCTTCAATTTATTACTTTAGCATAGGAGCGCTCTCCAAAGGAGCTGCAACGCGATCGTCCGCGGGAAAAAGAGTTGGATTCGTCCCACCTATCTAGATCAAAGAAAACGCTTCTTCTATGGTTGCTATACCCAGAGAGTCATGAAACTCGCATGCAACTTAGAAGAAGATTCTTCCACCGAAGGTCCCTATCACGTTCCAGGTCTGGTTAGCTGAGATCTTATAGGGCCCGCATGCCCTTGATTGAAATCTCTTATATAACACTAAGCCCTCCTTCCAGCACCGCTGCACGGAGCTATACTGAATGAAAAAAGAAGAACCATTCACCAATTCCAGCGGAAATAGAACGCAAATAATAGGTAATTCCAGGGTAAACTAAGATCTAAAAACATGGCTCAGGGGGATCATCCATGGGTCCAGAAGAGTGAAAGGAAACCCTAGCTGGGTAGGGACGCGGTATCGGCACGCCAATATGGATTCGCTCGGACAGCTTTTCTTTGTGCATCATAAGAAACATTGTACTTTCTATCTAAATGACATAATGAGCAAACAGAAGTATCTTTCTCATAAGCTTCTCCTAATCGGAAAGGCAAGTAGCTTTAAAAGACATACGAGTTACATCCTTCTGGCACAATCTATCTATTCTAATTCACTTTGATAATTAATCAACCTTCTCCAAAAACCGATGGTTCAAATATACCAAAGGCTGGCTTCTCTCTAATTGTATCGGAACTTGGCTTGCCTGCTTGTGCGATGGCTGACGACTCTAGGTCGGTATGGATAGTCTTTTCCAATGTGATCAAAACACTTTACGTTGTACCCTGTAGATCCTCTCTTCTTGGCCGGAAAGGAGTAATTTGGAATCGTGTATCCGCTTGACCCCTTTCTTTCCACGTGCAGATCTACTTCGTCGTGCAATCCCTCTTGCTCTCCTCATCCGATAGGACGGATTTAGATCCTCGGCATGATGGTTGATAGCAAGCCTCGTGGGTAGAGTTTAGGCTCGTCCTTTGCTTCTGCTGAGCTAAGCTAGAAGAACTCGTTTTAAGCCATCGATTCCAACGGACGGACGGGGCTAAGGGTGGTATGCCAAGTATCCTCTGCATGGACGTTCACCTCATGTGAACAAGGAAAACGGGCACTTGAATATCGTATGTAGTAGGAAGAAAGAAAAGCTTTTCTGCCAGGCGGTGACAATTGAGAAATGACATTTGCTTTTCTTCCTCGAGAATTCCTGTGTCCGAGCCAGTAAATAAGAAGAAAAAGGCATACCTTCTAAATCCCACTGAACCATTCTATCCTTCCCTCCAGCAGCCTTTCCTTTTCAGATTACTCACAAACTAGAATACGAGGGTGCTACTCAACTTCTCCAAAAGAGCCCTACTGAGTACAACTTCTCATAATCCTGACGGACCCAGAGCCGTTTGTTTTCAAAGCATAATCGTTATGCGGTCCCGTTGACCAAGACAAACCTAAGGGTCAATTTTCGTACTAGTTCAGTCCCGCCTGTCAAAATAGATAGTCATTTTCATTAGCTTGTGTGAGGTTTAGGTCATAAGGCATCTTTCATGGTGAATTTTACGATCTAGCTCCAGTTTCCGTATACGATCATGCTTTTCTTCCTGGCGCATGTGTCCTCGGTGGCCGAAAAAGACCTACGCTTCTTGCTTCTACTATTGGTACACACTTCGACTTAATCTTCTCCCTTTCATGGATAGAATATCGTAGATAGAAGAATACAGGCTTAATTAAGGCTTCAATGGCCTACTTACCTCTCGGCTATCAAAAAGGGCACAGATCCTTCTCCAGAGTACGAGTAAGCCAATATTAATGTTAGTTTTGAGCCACGGTCATGCAACCATGTCCTCTTGTCGATGAAGGCTTTCAGCCCTCGTATTATCCAGGAATTCTTGAGGTCGAACAGCGACTGTCTCTCTTCCAAAGTAGTGTGATCATCTTCTCCAGTGGGCTAAACGAAAGATCATGCCGAGGGGCATACTCGGTATAATCAATGTGTCAATGGTATCTATTTCATGGAAATCACCCACACACACTATGAGCTAAGAACCATGCAAAAATGTTGTTTTCAGCAGCAGCTCATACTTCAAACACAACTTCTGTATCCGCGGGATCGCTTCATTAATTTGACTAAAGTCATCCTTCTTCTTTCCCAGCTGCCCGAATAAGTTGATCATTCAAAAGTAACAAGTCCATCTTTTTCATGAAGACTTTCCTCCACTATTGCCCTATTAGAGCTATCTGTTATTGGGAGAGAGCACCGTAATTAATCACACTATAGAAGCAAAAGTTTTAGGTAGGCCAAAGCATAACCTCAAACCGAAGGGGCGGAAAGGATTCGGGATAACCAGGCCTAGCAGAAGCTCCATCTCTTGCTTGCTGTCTACCGATTTTTGATAGTGAGTGCCCCTGCCTGCTGAGTGGAAAGTTTCTCTTTTCGATAGACTGTTTTTGGTCATTTGACGCAACTCGTGCTCTTGTTCTTTATGTAAGATATTGTTCATTCTTGCACTTGAGAAGGGCGAAGCCTTCATGGCCGGTACCGGTATCTGTTGGGGGCGGGCCCAGAGATGAAATGTAATTAGATGCAAGGGAGGGTTGGGTCCGCTGATATAGAATACCGATCGGCGCTACCCGCCTCACCAACCACTAGAATGAATTTATTCGATTTATTGAGTGTGGAGCATGCGCTCCTTGGTAGGATGGTAAGTCACTTGTGCTACATAGAAATACAGCTTTTTATAATACGAGCTAGAGGGACAAGCGGATCGGCACAGCCCTGGGTGTCGAGTCCAGGCTGACAATAATACTTCGCCTCTGCAATTGCATATATAGAACATGTCGATTGAGTTGCCATGGCTATGCATGGGTGACTTCAACGAAACAAACCCTCCATGCAAGTGAACATTTCAGTGTCACAGAGCGTGCGGAATGGCGGATGGCGGCATTTAGGGAAGCCGTTGATGATTGCTCGTTACAGGATTTGAGCTGGCATAGCCTTAGCAATTGCGGTTCGAATCTATCCTTTCTTTGACTACTCTCGCTGCAAAGCTTCGCTTGGGCCTGATAGGCTCTGACTTCTTCCTCATGCCACCCGCACGCGGGCCTATTTCAGCGGATCAAGAAACGCAATAGATCCGTCTCTAAACAAAAACTAGCCGCTAGTAAACTAGCGTTAGGTACACAATACCATCAAATGAGAGGACTTACACCGAGTATGAAGCTGAACAAGCTGCCAAAGCAGAGGCGGCAGATACCGAGTCTTTACAAAAGGCAATAGTTGAGTAATTTTGTATGATATTTGATTTTATCGACCTTATTTGCTTGCAGCTAGAAACTACTTATCAGTTGGCGGTAAAGCGTATTCTGAGCAAGTTGTTTTGTCAGGATCCGCTTCCCTAGAGTCCATGTAACCACAACCTTCTTTGCCTCCTTCCTTGCATTGGTGACCCGGCCAAAACACCTATTCCAGCAACTGGTTCTAATTGCGCCTGAATTTAAGGAGCCTGATCCAGTGGCGCACACCGATTGAAGGAAACACTTGTCCTTGTGAATAAAGATGCTCGCTGAAGGAATGATGGAATGTGAATTCTTTCATTTCTATGCGCTCAAGGTAAACCAAACCTACGGGACAAGGGGTCACAGGAACGAATAATGCTATATTGAAGAATTCCTATAGCCTCTCCGATCGCCGTCACCGACTCCGCCATCAGAGAATCAAAGCTTTTAGTCAGTTCTTCTTGGAGCTTGTTGATCAAACTCTTCGCGGCTTGCAAACGAGCTTTTCGGAAGGTCGTGCTTTAGAGAAAGACTTGTGTCCTATAGGAAAAGCTGCCTATGTTCACCCGGCTGCCATGCCTGTCGCAGAACCGCTGTGAAGCATCCATTCTATTCAATTAGAAATAGCATCTATAACTAGTAGTAGACGGTTGCTTCGAGGTCTCACAGGTCCAGCTTAAGCGAAAATGTAGTTGTGGAAGTAGTCTTGCCCACTTAGCCTTACGCTCATAGAGATCTATAAGTATCCCTCTTGTCTAAGTAGGTAAGTACGCTCGGCCCAGTACTAAACTTTGGCATTAAAGCCTGAGTCCTTTGCTACCGGGCATTCACTGCTGGTCACTCCTAAATCTACCTGGTATGGACTGCAAAATCGATTCCTCTTGGCTTTACTACGATATCACCAGATTAGCAAGAAAAGCTTTCCTCCGCAATCAAGCCAAAGAAAGCGCTTTTCCTAAGCTAAGAATGTGGTGCCTAAGAAGGAAATAGCCTTGATTCCTATCTATGACCAAGACTATGAAGAGTAAAAAGATTCGGATAAGCTGACATAATAAATAGAGTACCAGATATGTTCGCTTCGGATCTGTCTATAGTGTGATGTGGCGCTCTTCTCCAATCGACTACCTCAGTAAGGTAGGCTAAGTCCTTTTCCCCACCGTCTTGTCTGAAAGTAGCCTTTACCTCCCTCCCCTCTTTCTTTCCCTATACACAGTGTAGAAACGGTTAGGAAGAGCCCAGCTTTCGATCCCTGTTTGCTCGACCCGATCCTGGAACAAAGTGACAAAAAAGAATGTTTAGTCCATTTGGAAAGAAACAAGAGGATCTGCGGGTACCGCCGTTAGACGTGGACAAGGTCCGTTTTCTTTAACTAAATCGAATCTCGCCTAGGCCTTTGGTACTTTTTCGAAGGGGTGACGCATCCGTGCATGAATCAAAATCATATATTAAGTTTTCTTTTTAGTCAAGTGATTTAAGAGCTAGAGATCTTTGGAAATCCCCTACCCGGGTGAATGCGTGAATCAGAGATGGTTCTAAATATGTCTTACGTAATCTCACGAACTGAAAAGGCTATCAATCACACATTCAGCTTATTCAGGGACCCAGCAATCCCTCGCCTTTTATATCTCATTTGAGAAATACCTCCCATCACCATATAACATTTAGTGGGAATAACAAACTTAGCTTTGAAGGATAGTAGGTGGAGTGATGTGTGGTACCGGGGATAATGCAATTGATGGTGTGCTTGTGGCCCCACGGAATGACCGTATAAAAGGAAATAGGCAGCAAGGGAGTTGGGTAGACTAAAGATACTGCCTTTAGCCCTCTGTGGCCTTGAGCCTAAGTCGAGTCGTAAGGAAAGATCGATAGGATTTGGTCCATTTGGTGTCCTTCCAGACGGAGAAGCGAGAACCCTTTCTGCTTTGACCGCTTGTATCTCCATGGTTTTCCAATGCGGATAAACAACTATCGCTTGAGGTAAAAGAGAATGCCATAACTTCACCATTAGGTAGGTCCCAAGACCCTTTACTTTTTGGTCTCTTTACAGAAGACCCCTATCGCTTCTTCTTTGATCAATAAGCACTGGACTTTCCGCCTTGATCGTAGTAGTATGCTGAAGCAGCTCAAGATAAAAGCCCTGTTTAGCCATGGTCAGATTTCGGTAGACTAACTTGGACACGGGATTAGGAAATTCCACCCTTTTCCACCGGCTCCAGGACAAGAGGGTACCGACGAGTATCGGCGACCCTGCACGAGAATAGAACCAATAGTTTTGCTTATTTGAATTCTTCCATTATCTATCAAAATAGGAAATCGAAATAGATATGCGAAGTGGTGCCCTTGCTTCTGGATTCAAATCCATAGGGATAGGCAGGAGGGGAGCGAAAAGATAGATACGTTAATGTTTCCACCTACTCTCGAGTATAGCACAGGGCTGAGTTAAGTATAGGGATGATCCACTCGTCGCGTAAGATCCTGATGGGCCATCACATCCCTTGATGAGTAGATCATTCGTGTCTTACTGGTCAAAGGTAAGTAAGAACCTCTTGATATCGGGAAGTGCCTATAAATAATAGGTCAGTCTTGCTGTCTCAAATAGGGATTGAGTGCCTGTGGAGAAGAGAAGAGATAGGGCTATAGCGAATATTACTTTCTGCGAGATGTATAAGGGGAGTACGGGCTATAAACCTTCCAGGCAGTTCACTATACTTTAGGTTGGAAAAATGGATAAGGAAGGCAAGCATAAACAGATACGGAAGAAGCGGAAGAGGAAACGATTTGAACGCTATAACCTTTTTTCCAACCTGACTTACTCGCACGAGTGATTAGCTGGTATACTGGTTCTCCTCGAGCGCTCTTTGCAGCTTGGCCTCCTACAAGGCTGTCTTCGGCTCCTCATTGGCTTTGTCTCTAATCCCCCTTCGGGACCGGATTCTTAGTCAGCGATCACTGAAAATTCAATATCTCATACACCAGCACCAGGGCTATACTTTGAATCACTAACTTACAGGTTTGCTTAATAGAACCTTCCTGACAGGCTTACTACTACAGCTACAGAGCTAGAACCAGTGGACTGAAATGATTCTCATTCTTCCTTCCTTACGAGATATCCCGGGGGATTAAGAACCTCTATCAAAAGGGATACGATCTCACCTGGGCCAGCTTTCTATCACGCTTACTTTTTAGATAAACTTTCTTACTTGGGACTTCCTTTCTTCCTGACTCATCGCCTTCCTCTAGCGCTAAAACTCCTACTGGCTGGGTTTGCTTGCTCGCACGAGGGCTATAGGCTTGTGGAGACAGTTTGCAAAAAGGGACTGAGCACAATAGCAAAAGGCCCCGCACACTCGGGGGCACTCTATAAGGTGTGCAAGCGTTCGAGAGCTCGCTTTCCACATTATTGACTGTCGGGTCTTTTACTTGTTAGTTGCTATACTGTCTCACGTTAAACAATAAATCTTTGGACTAATGGGGGCTACCGGTTGAGTTGGTTAGTGTATCGCCTCGTATCCATCATATGCAATAGGGTTCTAAGTTAGCAGAACTGTGAACTGACCATATGTACCCCCTATTTACTATCTGCACCTAAGCCCTCTATCTACCTGACCGTCCCCCCTACCTAATAGAAGATTGGAGGTGTTGTTTTTAGTTCAGTGGGGAGCAGGAAGCGGCAGACCCGCATCAGTAGCTCACTTCAAAAGCGATCTTGAGCCAGAGCACATATCCATGAAGTTAGGTCCAGTAGACAGGATGCGAGGAAGTTTTTTATTGTTAGCATTCGCCCTCCTTCAGTGTTGGTTGAGTCAAAGCACCCGTCCCAGAATTATATCCATTTGGAGCTTAGTTTGGAAGGGCAGCAGGAATAACACCAAGCGGACGGCGGCTGTGTGTGGGCAATGCATAATACGAACAGGAAAGCTCCCCTTCCGGATGGATAAGGCTTTGAGGCTAGGCTCTAGGTGGCCCTCCTTTCACTGGACCCATTGAAGCAAGCTCTCCATGGCAAATCCTTCACATGAGCTAACCGCAGATTTCCTTCAGAATCAAGCAATCTCGCACCTGATTTGACCAATCTTTGATCTATTATGGATGACCTTGAGCTGCGTTCAGTTCAGAGGGTCGGTCAAGAAGAGGGTTATATGCAAATGGTCAACGATGGGACAATGGGCGAACGAATCGCACGGCATTTCAAGATTTACATAGATAGTAGTAGTAGTTAGTCTCTGAACATCTCTAGTCTGCCATAGTAGTCTGCCCGGCACGCGCTCTGTTCGTTCTCCCTACGTGGATGGTCAGAAAAACCCCCTTCTCTCGGTCAGAAGTACGGATTCAGGAAAAGTCAACGGATAGCTTCTTGTCTTGCTATGGCACCACTTCTCATCTATTTTACAACACAAGACTGATCAGAACCATCAACGTGAACTACCGAAGGAGGGGCAAACTCTCCACTCGTGCCTGCCGGAACAACCCTTCCTCAATTGGCAGTTTCGAGGTCAGAGTTTCAGTTTCTTAGAAAGCCACTTCTCTAAGCATGCATGCCGACATAGGTGTCGCGGTAATCACAGAAGTTTGATTGCTGTGTGGTAAGGGGTCAGTCAACCAATAAAGACAATTGTTAAGGGGTAAGGCTAAGCTCTCTTTCTCGTTAAGAAAGCGGTCCATCCTAAGAGACTAAGAGATCGGCATCATACTAAGGACTGTGTCGAGCAAGGTCCGAAGGGATTTGAATTCTACCGATTCCCTGGTAAAAAGGTTAGTGGCAACACCACCATTCGAAAGAATGAGCACCTGTCATGCACGAAAAGAGCAAGCTGGCGGACTGATTTCGCAGAGGACCAAGAACCTCAAATTCCCCTCCTGCAAAAGTGATAGCGGCTGTAGCATCCGTGTGGAAGAGGGTAAGCTTTCGGCAACACCTTTTTCAGATTGGAAAGGATGAATACTTGTGTTGGGTCCTGCAGACCAGGATAGCCTCAGATCAAAACCTAATAAATGTACCTGGGGTTGATCATAGAAGCCTGGGCAATAAGTATTCAGGAATTTGAGCGCTTATGTAGCTAAAAACTCTGCCACCTGAATACTTGATTCATTAAGGTCGTCACCCTATACCCGGAAGTCTCTATCGTTTTCTTTGTCTGTTAAGCTTCACAGGGTTGGGACTCCCTAAATCAAACTGCAATCGTTGTTTATCAACCACTCACGACGACACCGAGATCTTCGACTTAGCTCCCACAGGTCATCCACCCGGGGCGGAAGATAACGAAAGGGAGACAAAGTCCTAACTAAATCAACACACAATAACCTCAACCTTCTACCCATTCCATCCATCATATCAGTCGAGTCGAGGAGATTCGTTCTTATCTATAGATAAGGCAAGAGAGAACTTATGACCTCGCGGATGGAGAGGGATTCGAACCCCCGGTATTCCTATCAATACTTCGGTTTTCAAGACCGACTCTTTCAACCGCTCAGACATCCATCCCTGCGCTCGCCCGCCCTATCTATCTGCGCGCTGGCAGGTAGGGGCAACTCTATGTGATTCGCTACGCTTGCTTGCGCCCCACCCCGTAAGCTGACTCTATTGCCTAGCGGTTAGCGACACTTTTCCGGTAGTACGAATCGCTACGCTTCGCTTCTTTCTATATGATAATATGCACCGTCGGTTGCTGCGCTCCCTGCGGGTAATAGCAAGAGAGTGAAGAACGAACGATCCTCAAAAAAGTCAGCAGTGAATGAGTCCGACTCGAGTTCGTGAGTCAAAGGCGTGGCAAGAGAGCGAGTTCGACTCGCGAACGATCCGCAAGTGAAGGACCGATCCTTTAACGCCAGTACTGTTGCGAGACTGGTACTTGGCGGCTCACGAGCTATAGACTAAGGTTGCCCATCACTCCCTCGCTCCTTTTTGAAGGCCCACCGCTCCCCCTTTCTTTAAGTATCTATCCCGGCTTGCATTTTGGGGCGAGTACTACAGTTCCTCCATAATCACACAGAACGCCCAGCTTCGCAGAGCCCCAGTCCACAGCAAGGTGTGGAATCTGGATCTACTGTGTGTTCTGACTCTATTGGATCAAGTCAGATACTAAGCCTTCTACTACTACTACTTAGGAGATAAAATGCTATATTTCAGAGATTGGACTCTCTTACTGTGTTTTTTCAGGGCTGTTCCCGAGCCAGGTTCCCTGGATCCATTCTTACCTAAATGGATGAATGAAGAAGGGGGCGAGCAGATACGACGGCCACACACACTTCTTTTTAGCCGAATAAAGCCGGATCTACTACACGGCTAGGATCAGAGAAAGATTGAGAAAGCAAGATCAAACCTACTCTACTGTCGATTCAAAAGGTAAACAGCCCCCGAAGACTTTATCAATGAATGGATCAAAGAAGGAGGCTCTATCTAAGTCATCGTATATAAGGGAAGAAGCCCGCCCCTGATCGAAGAATGAAGAAGCTAGCCCGGGTAGACTTTAAGAGCTCTTGCTCTGCCTATCCGTCTCGCTCCGTCTTGGAGGTCATAGAAAGATACGAAGGGCCTACTCTTTTAATTAAAGCCCTACTCTTAATAATAGTGAAAGCCCCCTTCTCTTACCTACTTTGACTCATATCTTCGGTATACCTCAATACAAGACAAGCACTGGAAAGGATATTCAAGAAAAACCGGGCTATCGCCCTATCTAAGCGGGTTTCCCCTCTCCTCCACGGGAGTCCTCTTTTAGTCTATTTCTGTTCCTGTGTCTATCGCTATCGCCCTATTCTCTCTCAATTAAATGAGGGGGAGTACCTTTTCTTTAGCTTCCAACATGAAAGATTGACCCCCTAAAGTGCCAGATATGCAAGTTTGATGAAGGACTACTTACTTACTTAGCTTAGCTAAAGACAAAAAATAAAAGTGGACTTCAGGAACTGACCTAAGAATAGCTCTCTCTCTAATACTCTTGCAAAGAATTGGATAAGTGGAAAAATGCTAAAATGCCTTTCATTTCTCTTATAGGGTCTTTCTTTGTCCTACTTATAGTATCTTTCCTCCAGCCTATCGAAACTCGTGTTTTTATTAACCAACAACACATGCACTTTGTTAGAACTAAAGAAAAGGTTATTCAATCCACTAGTGCAACTGAAGTGAAGGAATTACCTATTCTGAACCTCCACAAGAAAGAGCTCATAACCACTGCTTGTGAACAGCTCTCCTCAACTGAAGGCGCACTACTGTTACTATCAGTCTAGTCTCTCGAGGGCACTCTTTCAATCTCGAACAAACTTACTTCTCCGGAAGAGAGATATTCAGAAAACCCGATTTCCAGTCCTGTCTTAAGAACCCGACTCCAAAGAAATAAAAAATAAAAGCGGACTAAAAGAGAACAACAAAAGAGAGATCACTTTCGACGATTGAACAGCACTTTTATATCCAGATTGGAACTGGACTTGAACCTTCATATCCAGATTTCACTCCACTTTCACTTTCATATCAGGAACGTCGACTTGCACTTTCAATAGTGAATTATTCACTTTCCGGAATTGGCTCATATTCACATAGGCCAAGAAAGACGAATAAGACCTTGAACTCCCTATTTCACGTATAATCGAGAGACTCAGAATATCAGTGCCTTGGGTAAATGCCTACCAAAGGGAGAAGATTACCGAACTTTTTTCTGTCTTCTTCGCTTCCTAAAATATTTAGGGAACAGGCTGGCTTTCATGTTCATAAGTTCTCTTTGTCACATACATCCATCGCTTTCGTCTTTCTTGGCTTACTCAGGTGATCTAATTCATGGGCAAGCCCCACTCAAAGCAATTCAGTCCCGGAGCTCTTTCTTCTAAATGCGGATTCAATAGCACCGGTGACGAAAGCAAAGGATATTCAATCCACTTGTCGTCTTGTGGGCCTGCTTCTTTCCGTTCTTTCTCTTCTTTTGCAGAGGTGTGTGTTGCGCCACGCATACAAATCGTTTTTTTAGCCAAAGGGTGACTTTACCACTCGCTTCTGGTTCCAATGGATATGGGTTAGATGGATGGAGTCTTCCTTATTGAAGTGGGCAAGGCAAGCAGCTCCTCTCGAATAGGCTGATCGGTGATACGTGATTTTTGTTTGAATAAAAGCTAGACGACTCAGCCCTCTTCTCATCTCAAAGCTCGACCTCTGCCACTACTACTGCTTCCCTAGCCAAGCCATACTTCTCATTCTTTGCTTGAATCCATAAAAAAAGAAATTCCGTCGAGTTTCCTTGCATGGGTTGATTGACCTTGAAGTCCATATATAGATTCCCGTAGTTCATCTCAACTTGACCAACCATTGAGAATGGAACAAATAGGGGAGATGGAATTCTTCTATATTGTCTTTCAACCCTTGCTCTTGCCTTGGCTTCGCCTTCCACCTTCAGCTAAGCACCTAACCCGTGGGACGGGACCTTCGGTCTAGCCTTTGTTCGGGTATGGGACCGACCTGGGATTCTTCCATCCGAGTGAGTACCGCCCTTCTGATTTGGTTTGAGTACGGGACCGACCTTCTCTTTTGTTTGTAATTGGGCTTGCCCGAAACAAAGGAACCTTGGTGTGAGAACCCACCCGAGTTGGTAACCCAACGTTTTCACCTACGATTTATCCCTCGTCTTCTTTGCCTAGCCTTTAGCTTCTTTCTTGTCTGATCTTAGATTTCACTGTTAGGAAATAGGGCATTACCTGTCACTCCGCCTTTCTAAGAAGGCCTTTCGCTTAGTTGTCCTTTCTACTAGAACTTCCCTTTAGCAGTTCTGGAACATCTATAGTATGCTTGAATGTCGGCAATTTTTCTATATTCTCTTCCTCCTCGTCCATTAGTTCAGTTCCTTTCCTTAGTGAAATCTGCCCCCCTCCATCTTTCGAGAACAACAAGAGGGCATTCTCAAGCAGGCGTATTCTTCTTCACTTCCTAAGAAGGCATTTTCTTGCTAACAAGCCATTCTGGCAAACAAAAGAGCTACTTCTATCAAAGAGGAGCAAAGGCTAAGCGGAACTCCTCCCTTCGTGTCTTCTTCCTTTCCAAGCTTGTTGCGGGGAATCTGGGCTCTTTTTCAGCCCCTAAGGACTGCTACTTTGATGAATGAGGCCTGACGGTCTTAATTCCTAATGCTACTCCTACTGCTATTGCTATTGTTACTGCTTTTGGGAATTGGCATCTTTCTTCATAGGGGCCTAGCCAAGGAAAGCTTTCCCATTAAATGAATGTGCTTGCGTACTCTTCGATTCCTGCGGGAAGTGTGGGACTAATTGAATTTAATTCTTGTCTGCTAAGAGAATTATTCTTCCTTACAGCTTGCATTCGATGCATCCACCGTACTAAGAGCTCCTTCTTGAAGAACCGATTCTGTAACAACCCCAAAGGCGAATCTATCTAAAGAAACCTAAAACTCCCATTATGATTTGAGATTGCCTTGCCGTTGCGCCCCTTGCCTTTCTTACTGGATTTCCAGTTGATGGGGAAGGCTTGGCAAAGAAGCTTGTGTCGGAAGAGAAGTGGAAAACTAAGCTGTTCGGGCTTAACCTAAACCTGATTGCCCTAGTAGGAGTCAGAATAAGGTTGAGGCTTGAAGACAAGCAACTGACATCTCGGATCTTGCCATTGCCAGGAGCATGGATGCCCAGAATGCCCTCAGTCTATGTCTGTCTATATAGGCTTTAAGGAAAAAGGCAAGTAAGCCGTAAGCCAAAAATAAAGGCTTTTAAGGACCTTCGACAGCTTATAAATAAGCTAATAACAGATCTTTTGCGTCTTTCGAGATGCGAAGAGAAGTAAGAAGGTTTACTATTGGGATAACGAAGATATGACCATATTTCAGATCGATTTTCAACAGACGAGATCGGATAGTAGAATAGAGAGAAGGATTTGCTGCTTTCTTAAAATGATAGAGAGTCAGGAGAGGGTCTATGTTAATAGAGCTCTTTAGATAGGGAGAGGAAAGACGTAACTAGACCGCGGAAAGAATAGAATCTTTTACCGCTACATCCGCTGGAGAAGAAAACTCAGCAAAGGAGATTCCTATCCTTTCTCTAGTTGAAGACTAATCTGGATATTCCCGAAGATGCTTGACTTCGAGTTCTTGGAGTGACAGCTTTCTTTGTAAACAAGGGTCCCTTACTCTATTACTTTTCCACTTCATTGATCTGAAAGAAGTGACAGAAGAAAGCTACGGGCATATACCCCTGCCCCGGGGGAACAGGTGCCACCTCAACAGCTATATTCTAAATCGTTAAGCCTCGCAACCCTTTCCTTTGTATCGGACCTTTCCCGCTTTCCTTACTTTCCTTCCTTGGCTAGTTCAAAAAGGCTTTTTTCCACTTTGCTTTGTTCATACAAGAAGTCATAAAATAAAGAAGTGACAATTAAGATTCATAAGACTTCCCGCTCGGAAGAACTGGCTTTTCAACTGAAAGGAGGTGGAAGCTCTACTAAGACGGAGATGGAAAGGAGGGCACTTAGCTCGGCGTTAGGTAGTTAGGAGCAAAGGTAGTACGAGGCAGAGCCAAGACTAAGAGAGGATGGAACCATCAATACGTCAAGGAGAGAGTTTCACTCTTGCCAGGCGGGGAAGCTTTACTTTGACTTCGGGAATCAGATTGATAGCTTTTTTAATGGGGCGAGGCTAACGGTTCCGATAGAAAGCGATGCCTACTAGACTAGCTCGAATAAGCCTTTAAATAGTCTCATAGCTTCTTCACCTAGCAGAAGCAGAAGTCAGAGACGCAAGGAAAGAAAAAAGCTTGTCCGAGGCAAAGAAAGCCTAAACCTTCACTAGATAGAGTTGGAGCTTTCTTTTGAGTTGCATCTAGTTCAGTAGGTGCCCTGATAGTCGTGAAAGTCAAGCTGCTTCCTTCTCTCCTTGCAGTCGAGCCTATAGCCTATTCCTAACCTTGTTAATCCTTAGAGAATGAATGCAAGGTTTACTCTTCAGTCTTCGGTAGGAGGAGAAGTGGATTCCCTTCCAAAGAACAAGGAATCCTTGATGCATTCAAACCACATAAAGTATTGAACTCGCCAAGAAGAAAAGATACTAACACACCTACTGTTCCCCTTATTTCTTATTCTTGCCTTGCCTAGCTTAAACAGAAGAGGCTTGGTTAGCTTCCTTCCTATCAGCAGCTGTTCTTGCAACCAACTATTCTTTAAGTACGCTGTGAGTAAGCTAATAGGGCCCTTGCTGGCACTAGACGCCACAAGAATCGTTGGTATACAGCTTGTGTGCTTAGTCTAGCCTTGCAAGCAACCTCTTCCTACCAGAGGACTACCATATACCGATCCTTGCTGTTACCGCAAATCGATCAATTCGTTACTTTTCATCGGAAGAAGTAGCACGCAACTCGGAAAGAAAAAACCTCTGATGCTCCTTTTTTCTTAATGATGCAACTAATGTAATGCCTAGAACTGATCTATTGCAAGCCCAGATATTCGATTCCTAACAGAACTTATCATGTGTGAAGTAGATAGATAAGTAGAGTTGCTTTCGCTTTGTTAACTTACGTAAGATATGTGAATGTAGTTACGTGAGCTTGCTTTCCTCACATTCCTAATGTATTGCTGACAACACGACAACATCACGCTTCTCTTTCTTATTCTTTTCTTATTCTTTATTAAAGAATTTTGACTACTTTCACTCCATGTGAATGTAGTTACGTGAGCTTGCTTGCCTCACTTTCCTAATATATTGTTTACAACGCTTGCAATAGGACGAGTGTTGTCGCGTTGTTCACTTCGATCTGGCGCCTCCCAACTTAAGACTTAACTACTACTTGAACCGAAGCCATCGGGCAACCTTTATTTAGGAATATTTATCCCTATCTTGCATACTTTACTAGACCAGAAAAGCTTTCTATCTGCTTTATCTGTTACTCTCTTCCTCCCGTTACATCTGGGTTTATTGCTGCATTGGAATTAGAGTTGGCAAACAATCCAATCGGTCGGTACTTAGCCCGCCTTCTCTTTGCAGATCGAACAGGCTGGTAACATGCACTAAATTCTTCGAGCGAGGCAACGCATTACGCTTCTTGCTCATAGTCAACGGAACCGGATCTGCTCCCTTTTTCTTTTCCTTCAGGATCCCTTAACTTATTTTAGTTGGTTTCGGTTGGTGGGTATGGTATGATGGTTTAGTACCGTGCTCCTATAGTCCCATTGCCATCTCTTGGCTTAAAATTTTACACTTGATCATAGGTCTTCTAGGTCAAATGGGTGTCATCCCTTCTCAGCTTCTCACTTGACTGTCTGAGATCTCTTGGTTCCAAACGTTAGTTATCCTGTTTTCGAACTTGAGCCCTGCCTGCTTTGTCTCAACGAAAGCTTTTAGCCCATCCAGCTCGAATGAAGCTAGCTCTTCCCCTATAATATGCTTTCCTTCGGGGCAGGTTCTTTAAAAAGAAAAGAAGAAAACGTGAGACCGGTTGACTTCTCCGTCCTCAGCTTGTTGAATTGCATGGTGGAGTTAGGGCGGGTACCCTCCCATATAAAACGTATAGTCAGTGGGTTGAGTGCTATCAACCAGATAAGATGCTGCACGAATTGGCTGAGGTGTTGGGAGCCCCCAATATCGAGAGAAGGACGATGTGGAAAGGTATGGTGGGAATACAAACTGGCCTGGACAGAAGAAGTAGACGAAAGACCTCCTGGCTGTGTCGTCATTCTCAATCCTGAAAAGAGAGCACACATCCTGAGGAAGGCGCGTCATGCAAAGGTTCCCATCATAGCCTTAGTTGACCCCGTGTTTCTATCGGATCCTAAGCTTCATCGGGACAAGCGCATAAACCATCCCATCCCGGTAGAGGGGACAGAGCAGCTCAGCGGGCTAATCAGTGACCTCATCTACCCAAAGAGTTTATTTCTGCTGTACTTTCTTAAGCAATAGGAGCTCCTTCATATGCCCTTGAAGGCGGGAATATTGGTACTGAAACGAGGTTTAAAGGTACCTTTTCCCGTTGTCCGCTTTGCCTTCGTACGACTTTCCTTGGCAAACTATCCCAAAAAAGGAATGGGCTTTTTCAAAATCAAACTTGTTGTTTACTCATTGTGGCAAAACAAAACTCTCTTATTTTCCTTCGAGATGAATACCAATTTGATAGAGGTGGGGCATTTTCCATGAGTGGATTCGAGAATGTGGTTAGCGAGGCTACAGAACACAATAAAATAGCATTGATAACCAGAGAGATCCGCGGGCCTATTACCAGTTTTTGCATGTTAGTAGTTTAGGTCATAATGTTAGCCATTTTAGGCCTATCAAATTCAATGAACATGTTTTGCATGGAGTCGATAAAGACAGTGATATGATTGCCGCATAATAATAATGAGTCAGTACCAAAGAGTACGAGGATAGCCCAAGCCTTCCACAAGTTCCTCGCTAAACAGTGTCTCATCTACGCTTCATTTTATACGTTTTTATCAAGAAAAAGGCCACGATAGACCATCTGATGCTAGCTCCTCAAATCATTGGCCAGAGAGGGAAATGGATACAGCAAGTCTCCCCTCATCTACCAGAACGTGTTTGGAGTTATCTTCGCTCCCACGCATGGCTAGACAACCGAAAAACAGCCTAGCAAAGATGACTTCTCTTGGGCAACGCAAGGACAAGTAGCTCTGATTACAAAACACAAGTTGGCATAACCCAAGTCAATATGATAACTCGATCATCCAGGTCTTGCCTGTGTCAGCTTCTTTCTTTGGATCAATGAAGACTTCGGCACCCTTGATCTTTTCAGATATGAATTCTAGTCGGTAAGCAATCTCCGAAACCACGAACTGATGGACATCGAACTCTTCCTTTCTTTCATTTCATGTCGGTTCAGCCGAGCCAATAGATTCCATAGGCGGGTCAGTTATAGCTGTAGTAGCCTTTGATTAGGTCCTTTCAATAGACTTTCCGTAGCTATAATTCGATAGACTTTCCGTAGCTCAGTACTGCTGATCGTTGACGCCCGCAACTGTACTTACGGCTGTACTTGTGAAAAGAGATAGAGCCGTCTCGCTATGACTCAAAGATGGTCAAAAAGCTAATAGATGGGCCACAAAAGGTAGAGGAGAGGGGGTAAGAAGAGTAGACTTACTACTGGATACAAGATAGGGTATACAGCTAAAAGGGTGAGATAGAGGAATGAAATGAGCCAGTGAAACGGTCCACGACCACAAGTATTGAGCTATAACCATAAAGGGGAGTGCCTCAAGAAAATCCATTGAAATAGAAGACCCAGGTTGTAATGGAACAGACAAAGGTTGAAGAAGACCAGCAGGAAGGGTGTGCTCACTCTTGTTGAGTTGACACACATTACAGTGAAGAACAAACTTGGAGGGAGAAAAAGAAACCAGAAGGGACCCATTGTTTCTGTGCAAGTCGAACAATGATGGAAAAGCATCCAGTATGTAGCCGACATATGCCAACAACCCAAATGCACATATGCTAGTTAAGTTGAAACTCCTAAATTAAAGCGCAAGCAACAAAACTACTTTTTTGAAGGCGCGGAGCGTTGAAGAAGAGCATAGCTCGATTAACACAACTAGGGGCAATATGGTTCATTTTCCTAGAACACCACAACAAATGTCCCTACCAGCTGTTGCCAGTGAAGCTGAAACCATGGCTACCCCTCAACAAGCCTCTAGCTCTTATCCTAGGCCTGAACCGCCTGAACCTCCAATTACCGTACCATTGGTACTGAATACGACCACCACTCACACCTATTCCAGACCTTTAAACCCCTGACCACCTAGACCTCTAGTAGCAAAGCAACTAAAAGACCCAATCACAAAAATAACCCTCTCTATCCCCCTCAAAACCTTGGCACGAACACTTGTTTCCAGCCACCTATGGCCTTCCTCACAGCTCAAAACATGAGAATATTAGACCTAATCCTGCACCTCCACCACCACAACCAAGACCCAATTCAATACCAAATATCCAATTTTCCCAACCAATACTTTTTCCCTATGCTGGAAATTCCATGAAACCAGAAGTGCCAATATATACTTACCTTAACCAACCGCTTCCAACTCAACAGCATGACCCGTACCAATACCTGCAAGAACAAAGGCCGCAAAATCAATATCAATATGGGCAGCAGATACATCAACCTCCTAGAGTTTCTTTTCCAATATTTGAAGGGGCCAGGTCTTGGATACAAAAGTGTGAACATTACTTTTCGGTGTACCAAGTTACGGATTGGTACAAGGTAGAACTTTCGGCTATGCACCTTAGGGGGAGAGCTGAAAGCTGGTACAACAGTTTCTTAGTGAATAGGGGACAAGTATCTTGGCAAGAGTGAATTCAAGAGATTGTAGAGAGGTTTGAGGTAAGAAATGTGGTTGGTGTAGTTGATGAGTTTAATCACTTGAGGCAAAGAGGAAGCCTAGAAGAGTACAAGTCACACACAATTGGCAGAATTGAGGGCTGCCATGTTGAGGTGCAATCCCTATTACGATGACAACCTTTTTCGACAAAGTTTTCTTGGGGGTAAGGGTATTGTAAATAGAGATAGATGTTTCGTCCGGCTCTGAGAAACAATTCGGCAACCCCGCTCTTCCCTTTGCCTCTTCCACATCTATTTTTTCAACTTGATTCGGCTGAGTTTGAAGCAAGGATCTAATCAGATAACGCTTTGTTCTCCAATGAATGGAGGTGGAATAATTTATTGAGATAGAGAAAGCTACATCTCGACTTTATTTAAACGAAATAAAAAGGTTAGTCCTGCTCCTAGACTTCCAATTCTAAGTAGTAGTAACGGAAAGGAACAGGTTTAGGAGAACTTTTTTTATGTCTTTCTTATAGCGATCGCTGAAAGTCAGTCAATGCCCTGGCTTCAATGAATGAAGACCGATGGGCTACGAAGTGGAGATGATGCCGTCGTGTCATTGCTCGTGATGTCTTCACCAGGATTTGACTTACCAATGTGAAAGGTACCGTGCCAGTGGTTCTATCATTTAGATAGAGAGTGATCTTTCCTTCTTGTCGAAGAAAGATATGACGTTGGGAAGGGAAAGGGAGTAGAAACGTTTTCGTAGCCTTGGGGCGAAGGGCTGAGAGTTCCGTGATCCAGTTCTTTGAGCATACATAGGTTGAGGGTTGAGGATGGAACTCCTATAGCAATCGATGTGGAAAAAGGCAACAGCCGAGAATACAAAGCAGAAAAAGCGAGTGAGATCTTTACTTTCTATTATAATACAACATAGAAGTATTTAATCAAATCAGAAAGAGCCCTGGGATTTGACCAAAACGGCATAATTGAAAGCTCTCGTCTCAGTCGCTCGCCTAAGAAAAGGTACCGGGTTGCTCCGTGATGACGAATAAGCAACCCAGCCCAATCCTTGCTTTCATAGAAAAAGGTGAATTTACTCGAATATTCGTTCAATGACTCAATATTTAGTAATCAAATCATGCGTTTGTTAGATCATTTAGTGATAAATAAAACGAGAATAAAGAGAGAGTCCTAACCTCAATATCGACAACAATGACCTGGCAAGTGAAGTAAAGTAAAGTAAAAGCAAAGTAGAGCCCGGTTGATGTCAAACGTTTTCAAATCTTACCCACCATATCCATTCATGCACGTTACTAGATGAAAAGTAAAAAATAAAGCAATGATGGTTTTAGAGCCACTTTACAACCGGTTTAGCAACTTATTCATGCCCCTACGAACGAAATATTTGGAGTTTGACAACTGGTTGACGCCGGTTGATACTCGAATGAATATATCGCCGGTAGATACTTGCTTTTCTAATGAGGTAGACACTTTTTCATGTTAAGGTTTCCACTTCAAACCATCCAGATTTACACTTAAATTTATCGTTGTTGACACGGTTGACACTTGACTTCATTCAAACTGACGCTTATGTATCTATCTAGGCGGGCGGGCACTTAACCAAACTCAGGTTGACACAAACTATACAAAAGTCTTAATTAGGGTGTACAGACAACCCGATCAACCCGAAACTCCGAACAGAACCGACCCTGACTAGACCTTTTCCCAAGCAACTCCGAATACTGGAAAATCTGAATGAAATTCGATAAGAGAAATCAGAGCATGTTTCTAAATTTGTGATAACTACTTATTTATGAGTGAGAAATGCTTCATGCGAGCACCCTTGGCGGCCTGCTTTTGAGACAGGGAGGCCATGCTCGTATCTATGCTTTTCATCATTGGTCTGGTCTACTCGTACCCCACCCCACAAGGTACATCTTCGACTACCGTGCTTCTTATCTTGACGCTATACATTCAGTTCAGTCAGTCCCAGAGACTTCTCCTTAAAAGGTAATCCACCCATATCGGACTTTTCTTCACCTGGCCTCGCGGATTCAATACCGAAAGACTTCTCTTCGCATACCGACCTGCTAATTCCGGGATTTGCTGTTCTCAATGACTGGTGGATGCCTCTTTTCTACCTTATAAATCGTTTTTTTTTATGTACCTTCTCCCTCTCTACACCTTTTTTCCGCCTCGCCGCCCGGAAAGACCTATAGAAGAAGGAAGAATTCAATCCGTATACTCCAAGCGCCGTAACTATCGCACTTTCCAAGCAACCCGTAAATGAAGAAAGTGCAATTGAAACAATCAAGAACGGAAAAATAATTAGACTCCCTCGTCAATTGTTTGGATTGGAATTAGGCTCCTCTACTCTAGTCGTCCTCTTCTATTTCGGGCAGTAGCTCAGCCCGTTCCGGGCCTTCCTTTACTGAATCTATTAGTAGTTGAACTTTTCGACATATGCCTTTATTTAGGCATTGGTTGTAGGCATCCCCTTCTCTTCAAGGAATTTCTGCGCCCGGTTCCTGATCAAGTGTTGGAAAAACCGGAATATGATGCTTTCTACTTCAGCCCTAATGTTTGAATTCCGCATACACCAAGAACGACCAATTAGCTCTAGCCAAACCTTTCACATAATTTTGCATTTATGCCCATACAAAAAGGGACAACAGGTTTTGCCCATTGGTTCAAAGAAGTATGCTAATTTCCTTGGATGTGTATTATTCTTCTGGATTTGGTCGGTTGTATTATATATATACTTATAAATATGAAAATGGAGCATTCTACTGTCAATGAAGTAAATACTCTAATTTGGAAATGTTGAGCTCTATTGTTTGGAATAGGCTCGCTCCATCCTTCCGCCCGGCTGTGCTTTTACCTTTTTTTGTAGTGGTCTCCTGGTATTTTTTTTTAAAACGCCTGCCTTTTCCAATGATGGTGGAACCAGATCCAACACTTTCGGGATATCTCCCCGTGCTGCGCTCAGCATGTCCCACCATCTGAGCTAACCTAACCTGTCCTTAGCACGGACAGCACTCAATATCTCGCAGCGGAATATGTCTACCGGAGTACGCTCCGCAAAGCTCCTCACTCGGCACACAATCTATATCCAAGTCCCCCATCGCACTCCACAAGTTTGGGACGACCCCTTTCTTAACGGTGCCTTAACACAAGGCTTCCCTACTAAACCAGTACACTAAGTACGGGATCACTACTCATGACTCCTTGGTCTTCATAGTTCTCGAGAACACGATCAACAATGTCTCCCATACATTGTATGACGAAATGCCTCCTCACTATCCAAGGCAAGTGCATGGTCTATCACCCATCACTTAAACCACTGTCATATATAGGTATCCTATCTCATCTTGGAGTTCCCTTGCCTTCAACAAGCACCCTTGTCTATCGACCAGGTTTCCAGACTAAAAATCCCCACACTCAGATAGCACCCAAGTATAAGGCCCTCTCGACTGAGCATATCATCTAGGATCCACTCCCATATGCACAGTCTACTCAACTGAACAACACGTCCAGTCTACAAATGACTCCAAGATCCCTCTTATCCTGGATCCCTGCGCGACAGCCGACTTGCCCGCAAGACTTGTCCTTTTAGGTTAGACCTTCGTCGCTCTGCACATGTCATCCTTTGCGCTCCGCTACAGAGATCAAGAATGTACAAGGTAGGTTAAGCAACGACATACCAGCGAACCCCTGGCTAACCCATTAGCCCCGTAAAGCCTAGACCAAAGGTGCCTAATAGCCTAGCCAGACTCATCGGGTAGG
>Ga0268300_1000002_pt1 | contig 81513 bp, 59 predicted proteins | sample G5R1_MAIN_15MAY2_FD_189916 | JGI IMG/M metagenome (GOLD analysis project Ga0268300, IMG submission 189916) | Phyllosphere microbial comminities from switchgrass, GLBRC, Michigan, United States - G5R1_MAIN_15MAY2017_LD1 | ecosystem: Host-associated > Plants > Phyllosphere > Phylloplane/Leaf... | reverse complement strand
TATGGTAGGTCGCAAATTGGGGGAATTCGTGCCTACTCGGCATTTCACGAGTTATGAAAATGCAAGAAAGGATACTAAATCTCGTCGTTAACTGAATTCTGAATAGAAAGATTAAGAAAAAGAAATACCCAATATCTTGTTTTAGCAAGATATTGGGTATTTCTTTCTTCAAAAATGCTTATATGTTAGCAGAAAAACCTTATCCATTAATAGATGGAACTTCAACAGCAGCTAAATCTAGAGGGAAGTTGTGAGCATTACGTTCATGCATTACTTCCATACCAAGGTTAGCACGGTTGATGATATCAGCCCAAGTATTAATAACGCGACCTTGACTATCAACTACAGATTGGTTGAAATTGAAACCATTTAGGTTGAAAGCCATAGTACTAATACCTAAAGCAGTGAACCAGATTCCTACTACAGGCCAAGCAGCCAAGAAGAAATGTAAAGAACGAGAGTTGTTGAAACTAGCATATTGGAAGATTAATCGGCCAAAATAACCATGAGCAGCCACAATATTATAAGTCTCTTCCTCTTGACCAAATTTGTAACCCTCATTAGCGGATTCATTTTCAGTAGTTTCCCTGATCAAACTAGAGGTTACCAAGGAACCATGCATAGCACTGAATAGGGAACCGCCGAATACACCAGCTACACCTAACATGTGAAATGGATGCATAAGGATGTTGTGCTCTGCCTGGAATACAATCATAAAGTTGAAAGTACCAGAGATTCCTAAAGGCATACCATCAGAGAAGCTTCCTTGACCAATAGGGTAAATCAAGAAAACAGCAGTAGCAGCTGCAACAGGAGCTGAATATGCAACAGCAATCCAAGGACGCATACCCAGACGGAAACTAAGTTCCCACTCACGACCCATATAACAAGCTACACCAAGTAAGAAGTGTAGAACAATTAGCTCATAAGGACCACCATTGTATAACCACTCATCAACAGATGCAGCTTCCCAAATTGGATAAAAGTGCAATCCGATCGCCGCAGAAGTAGGAATAATAGCACCGGAGATAATATTGTTTCCATAAAGTAAAGAACCAGAAACAGGCTCACGAATACCATCAATATCTACTGGAGGGGCTGCGATGAAGGCGATAATAAATACAGAAGTTGCGGTCAATAAGGTAGGGATCATCAAAACACCGAACCATCCGATGTAAAGACGATTTTCAGTGCTAGTTATCCAGTTGCAGAAGCGACCCCACAGGCTTGTACTTTCGCGTCTCTCTAAAATTGCAGTCATGGTAAGATCTTGGTTTATTCAAATTGCAAGGACTCCCAAGCACACGTATTAACTAGAAATAATATAGATAATAGAAGGCTTGTTATTTAACAGTATAACATAGACTATATACCAATGTCAACCAAGTCAGCCCAAAGATTGACTATCCATATAACTAAATTAACCAAACCAATAATTTTGTAAATGAAGTGAGTCAAAGTTCAAAACTAATATGGGTTGCCCGGGACTCGAACCCGGAACTAGTCGGATGGAGTAGATAATTCTTCTTTGTTACAATAGAGAAAAATCCCTCCCCAAATCGTGCTTGCATTTTTCATTGCACACGACTTTCCCTATGTATAAATAGAAAATTTCTATTCAAAAAAAAAAAAAGAACATTTCAGAATGCAAAATATGAAAGTTTTTTCTGGATCATTTATCAACCCTTTCCTGTTTATTAGTTTTGTCTAATGATTAATTAAGAGGGTTCACCAGGTCATTGATACGTATAATATCCAAATACCAAATACGCTCAGTGTGTGATCCACTGAAAGAAAAGAGAGTCGTTTTGGTGAACATCAAACAAAAAACTTGCTCTTCTTCCGTAAAAAATTCTTCTAAAAATGCCGGACCCAATCGTTGCATAAAAGTTCGCACCGTGCTTTTATGTTTACGAGCTAAAGTTCTAGCGCATGAAAGTCGAAGTATATACTTTAGTCGATACAAAGTCTGTTTTTTCGAAGATCCACTATGATAGTGAAAAAGATTTCTACATATCCGACCAAATCGATCAAGAATATCCCAATCTGATAAATCTGTCCAAATGGGTTTACTAATAGGATGCCCCGATCCAGTACAAAATTGAGCTTTTGATAAGTATCCTATGAGGAGAGTAGCGGGGACTATGGTATCGAATTTTTTCATTCGAGTATCTATTAGAAATGAATTCTCCAGCATTTTATTCCTTACTAACAAAGGACTTTTTGGTACACTGGAAAGGTACCCCATAAAATCGAAGCAAGAGTTTGCTAATTGGTTTATTTGGATCCTTCGCGGCTGAGTCCAAAAACGGAAAAAATATTGCCATAAATTTATATGGTAGCATTTCCATTTCTTCTTCAAAAAAAAAGTGCCTTTTGACGCAAGAATTGCTTTTCCTTGATATCGAACATAATGTATAAGAGGATCCATAAAGAACCATCGGTTTTTCCGAGAAAAACGGGGGTACATTATCCAAAAATGTTCCATCTTCCTAGAAAAGTGGATTCGTTCCAGAAAAGTTCCAGAAGATGCTAATGGTAAGCAAGAAGATTGTTTACGAAGAAACAACAAGAAAAATTCATATTCTGATACATAAGAGTTATATAGGAATCGAAATAGTCTTTTATTTTCTTTTTTAAAAATAAAAATGGATTTCATTGAAGTAATAAAACTATTCGAATTCGAATAGTAGTTGAGAAAGAATCGCAATAAATGCAAAGATGGAACATCTTGGATACGGTATTGAAGGAGTTGAACCAAGATTTCCAAATGGATAGGATAGGGTATTTCTATATGTGATAGATAATCCAAATGCAAAAATTTGTCTTCTAAAAAGGGAAATATTGAATGAATAGAGCGTAAATTCTGAAATTTTGGTATTTCTTTTTCTTTCGGACAAGATAATTCTCGTAGCGAAAATGGGATTTCTACAAGGATCGCAAACCCCTCAGATAGAATCTGAGAATAAAACTCAGAATAAAAATAATTTTTGTAATACAACAATCGATCTTGGTTAGGATGATTAACCGAGTTATCCCAAAAATTCTGCTGATAGATTCGAATAATTAAACGTTTCACAAGTAGTGAACTAAATTTCTTGTTATTACAACTAACTATTTCCACAGGTTCAGAACCATTTAATCCATAATCATGGGCAATTGCATAAATATACTCCTGAAAGAGAAGTGGGTAGACAAAGTATTGTTGACGAGATTTATGTTTTTCTGAATACCCTTCGAATTTTTCCATTTTTTATTTCTACTTGAATCAGAGAGAAGAAGCTTTTCTCGGTTTATCGAATGATGATACATAGTGCAATATGGTCAGAACAGGGTGTTGCATTTTTAATACAAACCCTGGAAAGAAAGGGAGTCTAATACAGATCTTTTTACGCTCCTTTTCTACCCAATTAGTTTATGTTTGTTCTAATTATAAAAGAGAACAGAACCCATTTTTTATTTTTGCAGGCCAATCGCTCTTTTGACTTTGGAATACAGCCTCTTTATCAATATACCGCTTCTTTTACACATTCAATCCATAACATCCCTTATTCAATCCATAATCAAGAATAATTAGGATTTCTAAAAAAAAAAGAAAAAATAAAGGGTCCACTCATAGGAAAACCCAACCTTTCCCCGCATCCGGCACTAATCTATTTTTAACGTCTAATTAGAGCGGGGAATCATTCCAATTAGGAAGTTAAGCTCGTTGCTTTTTATTTTACCAGAATTGGAGCCAGGCTCTATCCATTTATTCACTAGACCTAGAAAATCATAATTTAAGATTCCATTCAAAAAAGATTGATTTTATTACGACATGCTATTTTTTCCATTCATTACCTTTGAGGATCAGTCGTGGTCTTCTAGACTCTACCAAGAGTCTGGACGAATTTGTTGTTTCATCCAAATGTGTAAAAGATCATAGTCGCACTTAAAAGCCGAGTACTCTACCATTGAGTTAGCAACCCAGATAAAAAAGGATCTTAGATACGATCGAAATCCAAAAATCAATGGAATTACATCGCGCGCTTCTGTCAAAACATTGAACTAGCAAGACATCAAAAGAAAGATTTTATCGACCATGAAAAACACTCAAATGGCAAAACGAACAGGTCCGGTTAAATTCCACTAAAGTTAAAAAAAGAGCGACCCTAATCACGATGGCCAAATTCTCCTTTTTTTAGCGATTTTTATTTTTATTATAAAATATATATTATATTGTATGAGAATACATGCAAGAGGAACACCCCTATCATTTGAGCGAAGTGTAGGCAGAAAAATTGAATATGGAGTCAGGATAAAGAGACCCATCTATCTACAAATTCTATTTGTTCAATAGACCTTTGTCAATGGAAATACAATGGTAAGAAAACAAATTAGATAAAAAAAGTAAATAAAATAGGGGCTTATGTTGGATTGGCACGATATAAATCCAAATAGGATTAAGAAAGAGGTAAATTGTATCTAAATAATTAAACAACGAAGAATACTAATAATCTTCTCCTATCCTACTTTTTTATTAATTTAGTTCTTCAATTAACTCAAAGTTCTTTCTTTTTCTTTAAAGAATTCTGCCTTCCTTAAAATATTATAAACAGTTCTTGTCGGTTGAGCACCCTTTTCAAGGAAATAGAGAATAGCTGGAACATTTAAATAAGTTTGATTCTTTATCGGATCATAAAAACCTACTTTTCGAAGATCTCTTCCTTCTCTTCGAGATCGAACATCAATTGCAACGATTCGATAGACAGCTTATTGGGATAGATGTAGATAAACAACGCCCCCCCCTAGAAACGTATAGGAGGTTTTCACCTCATACGGCTCGAGAAAATGATTCGAATTTCTGTCGATAATAATAGAAATTAGACTATGACGTGCATGAATTTCCTTACAGAAAAAACAAATTTCATTTATACTCATGACTCAAGTTGGCTAATTTTGAATGACAAACTTCGAAGGCAGAATCCTTCAAAATTTTTGAGTCGTCTTTAAACTCTTTTCTTTTTCTCATTTCCAACGAATTGACTTTTATTCCTTATTCTGATCCAACTCTGTTGTTGAGACAATTGAAAATTGTGTTTACTTGTTCTGGAATCTTTTATCTTTGATTTGTGAAATCCTTAGGTTTAGACATTACTTCGGGAATTCCTATTTTTTTCTTTCAAAAGAGTAGCAACATACCCTTTTTTCTTATTTCCTTCGATAAAACATTTCTCTCTTCTATAGAAAAGAAATCTAATTAAGGGGGATTGATTCTGATATACTTTTAATTGAAAGGGTTTTCCCTATCTTCCAAAATTGTACTTTCTTCTTATTTTAACCTTTCGATTTATTTCTATATTAAGGATAGACTGACAAAGTTGGCCTAATTTATTAGTTTTCACTAACCCTAGATTCTTTCCCTTGATAAAAAATGAATTCTGTCCTCTCGAGCTCCATCGTGTACTATAGTTACTTAAACCCAGCACAAATTTGGGTCGGAACGAATAGAACAGGCTATGTCGAGCCAAGAGCATTTTCATTACTATGGAAAATGGTGGATAGCAAAATCCACAATCGATCATGTCCTTCAAGTCGCACGTTGCTTTCTACCACATCGTTTTAAACGAAGTTTTACCATAACAAACATTCCTCTTTTCATTGCAAAGTGGTATAGAGAATTGATCCAATATGGATGGAATCATGAATAGTCATTGGTTTAGTTTTTTGTATACTAATTAAAACTTGCTATCTATGGAGCAATATGTATAAAAGAAATTAAGTATTTATACGGGAAGCCTATGCCAAGATCCGATTTATTGAAACTCATATTTAAATTCTATCATATGAATGAAACGTAGTTTAAAAAAAAGGACTAAACAAGTTTGCTTAAAACTTATTTTTATTTCATTTCTATCCCCAACGGGTGGCTCGAGATGATCAATCTTGAAGCGAGAAGAGAAGGATTGACTCTTCCTCAATAAATAAACTATCAACTTCCAAAAAAGTTTAATTAATTTAATTACTAGAATTAGACTTCTATTAGTAATATATTTTTTCCGTATCAAAAACAATTAACTAATTAACTATATAAGTAAATAAACTCTTCCAATGAAAAGATTTAAAGTTTTTGGTAGTTATAGAATTCTGATACTTCTTCGACTCGAATACCAAAAGGAAGAAAAAAATCTGATTAAGTGAATAGTAGAGGCATATCCCGAATGTGCCGGATAGACCCCATTTTTTCATGAAAATAAAGTTTCATAAAAATAAAGATAGTAAATTTGACTGGACTTAAGACTTTATTATATTTTCTGAGAAAGAATAAGATATCATTATTCTCTTTAATAAACTTTTGTCTCGTATGGAGTACTGTATGATTTCATCGTTTGTTTCATCAGAAACAATCTGGGACGGAAGGATTCGAACCTCCGAGTAACGGGACCAAAACCCGCTGCCTTACCACTTGGCCACGCCCCATTTCGGGTTTTTTGCGACACTAATAAACACTATTATGTTTCTTTGTTATTCGTCAATACCATTTCAATTCCATAAAAAAAGAGGGATATTCTCTTGCTAGTATTCTACACATGCAGATAATATAGAAGCACAAAAATGCATTGATCATTACACGGAATTCTATTAAGATATTATATGAAAGTCGAATTTATTCCACTCTCATTTTAGAGTACGAATACAAGGAGGTATTTTGTGTTTGGGAAAGTCCGAAGAAAAAAGATTTTGAATCTGCCTTTTCCTTCTTTCCCTTAAAAAAATAACTCAATCAAAATCCAATTATTTACTCTACAAGAATGAAATGCTTGTTATGCCTAATATACTTAGTTTAACCTGTATCTGTTTTAATTCTGTTCTTTATCCTACTAGTTTTTTCTTTGCCAAATTGCCCGAAGCTTATGCTATTTTCAATCCAATCGTGGATATTATGCCTGTCATACCTCTATTCTTTTTTCTATTAGCCTTTGTTTGGCAAGCTGCTGTAAGTTTTCGATGAAATCTTTAGTACTCTGTATGCCAAATTGAATGATGTGTTCATTCCAAAAAAATGAAAAAATGGGTAAAAGACTAGAAATTTTATATTTTTATATTCTAAACCTTCGATTCTAAAATTTTAATTCTTCTACATTGAATGGGTAGCTACAGCAATAAATTTGGAGCAGCCTTTCTACTCCCCTGCACCTAGGTTGAGCAGGTACCTAAAGGCACCTACACAATACCTAACCACCTAATAACCCTATTTTTGATATTGATAAGAGTGCTTATTATAAATGAATTCTTGAAAAAAATTGCAAGAATTCATTTTTGCATTTTTAGGTATCAAAAAAAAACCTCCTAGTGGATCCGTGTGGTAAGGAAAAACTGGTAATCTATTCCTTAAAAAAAAATCTTGGAGATTATGTAATGCTTACTCTCAAACTTTTTGTTTATACAGTAGTGATATTCTTTGTTTCACTCTTTATCTTTGGATTCTTATCTAATGACCCAGGACGGAATCCTGGACGCGAAGAGTAAAAATTCACAAAAAAATTGAATTTTTTCTTACAAATTGGATTTGTTTCGTACATTTATCTATGAGAAAATCCGGGGGTCAGAATTCTTTCCAATTCGAAAGTCCCAAATGATCCAAGGGAGCGGAAAGAGAGGGATTCGAACCCTCGGTACAAAAAAATTGTACAACGGATTAGCAATCCGCCGCTTTAGTCCACTCAGCCATCTCTCCACGTTCCACGTTCCAAAGCGAAAGGTTTCCGTGATATGATATAGGCAAGAAATAACGGTTGCAACCCCCCCTTTTTTTCTTTCAAAAGTCTATAAAAATTATATTGCCAATTCCATTTTAGTTATATTCTTTTTTCTTAATGTTAATAAAAAAAAGAAGAAAATTCTTGTTTTTTCTTTCTCAAAATCTATATTGGCCGAGAGACCATCAAATGGATTTTCTCTTTAGCGGGCATTTCCATATAGGACTTGTTATAATAAAAAAGCAGGTTATATAAAAAAAACGCTTTTTTTGTAGATTATTTATCAAGAAAGCAAAAAGGGTTCTTATCAAATCCACCATAAAATTGGAAAGAAGCATAAAGTAAGTAGACCTGACTCCTTGAATGATGCCTCTATCCGCTATTCTGATATATAAATTTGATGTAGATGAAATTGTATAAGCGAATTTTTTGTATTTCCTTAGACTTAGACCGCGCAAGACAAGAATTTTTCGCTATTTACGATTTCATATTCTTGTTACTAGATGTTCTATAGGAATAAGAAGAAATCGCAACTCCTTTCCGCTACAAATAAAAATTGATTTCGAAGGTCCTTTTTTTTTAAGAATCCTCTATTTTAGTTCTTCCACCCTTTCAATAGAAAGGGAATGGGAAAAGAGGGGTTACTTTTATTTCTATAGTATAAGAAAAACAAATCGAATCAAATTCATGGATTTACCACGACCTCGGTTGTGACTCCATAGATAAAAATGGAAAATTGATATCTTCGAGACCGTTGAAAAAGGGCATTGAACGAGAAAGAAATCGTCCACAGATAATAAATAAAACTATCATATGCCTTGGAAGTGATACGAGGTGCTCGGAAATGGTTGAAGTAATTGAATAGGAGGATCACTATGACTATAGCCCTTGGTAGAGTTCCTAAAGAAGAAAATGATCTATTTGATACTATGGATGACTGGTTACGAAGGGACCGTTTCGTTTTTGTAGGATGGTCTGGCCTATTGCTCTTTCCTTGTGCTTATTTCGCTTTAGGGGGTTGGTTTACAGGGACAACTTTTGTAACTTCTTGGTATACCCATGGATTGGCTAGTTCCTATTTGGAAGGTTGTAATTTCTTAACCGCAGCAGTTTCTACCCCTGCCAATAGTTTAGCACACTCTTTGTTGCTACTATGGGGGCCGGAGGCACAAGGAGATTTTACTCGTTGGTGTCAATTAGGTGGTCTATGGACTTTTGTAGCTCTCCACGGGGCTTTTGCACTAATAGGTTTCATGTTACGCCAATTTGAACTCGCTCGGTCTGTTCAATTGCGACCTTATAATGCAATCTCATTCTCTGGTCCAATTGCTGTTTTTGTTTCTGTATTTCTTATTTATCCACTGGGGCAATCAGGTTGGTTCTTTGCGCCGAGTTTTGGCGTAGCAGCGATATTTCGATTCATCCTTTTCTTCCAAGGATTTCATAATTGGACGTTGAACCCATTTCATATGATGGGAGTTGCTGGAGTATTAGGCGCGGCTCTGCTATGCGCTATTCATGGAGCGACCGTAGAGAATACTCTATTTGAGGACGGTGATGGTGCAAATACCTTCCGCGCTTTTAACCCAACTCAAGCTGAAGAAACTTATTCAATGGTCACTGCTAATCGCTTTTGGTCCCAAATCTTTGGTGTTGCTTTTTCCAATAAACGTTGGTTACATTTCTTTATGCTATTTGTACCCGTCACCGGTTTATGGATGAGTGCTATTGGCGTAGTTGGCTTGGCTCTGAACTTACGTGCCTATGACTTTGTTTCCCAGGAAATCCGTGCAGCGGAAGATCCTGAATTTGAGACTTTCTACACCAAAAATATTCTTTTAAACGAGGGTATTCGTGCGTGGATGGCAGCTCAGGATCAGCCTCATGAAAATCTTATATTCCCTGAGGAGGTTCTACCACGTGGAAACGCTCTTTAATGGAACTTTTGTTTTAGCTGGTCGTGACCAAGAAACCACCGGCTTTGCTTGGTGGGCTGGGAATGCCAGACTTATCAATTTGTCCGGTAAACTACTTGGAGCTCACGTAGCCCATGCCGGATTAATCGTATTCTGGGCCGGAGCAATGAACCTATTTGAAGTGGCCCATTTCGTACCAGAAAAGCCCATGTATGAACAAGGGTTGATTTTACTTCCACACTTAGCTACTCTAGGTTGGGGAGTAGGGCCAGGGGGGGAAGTTCTAGATACTTTTCCGTACTTTGTATCTGGCGTACTTCACCTAATTTCCTCCGCAGTCTTAGGCTTCGGTGGCATTTATCACGCGCTTCTGGGACCCGAGACTCTTGAGGAATCTTTTCCATTCTTTGGTTATGTCTGGAAAGATAGAAATAAAATGACTACAATTTTGGGTATTCACTTAATTTTGTTAGGTCTAGGTGCTTTTCTTCTAGTACTCAAGGCTCTTTATTTTGGCGGTGTATATGATACCTGGGCCCCTGGGGGGGGAGATGTAAGAAAAATTACCAATTTGACCCTTAGTCCCAGTGTTATATTTGGTTATTTACTAAAATCTCCTTTTGGGGGAGAAGGGTGGATTGTTAGTGTAGATGATTTAGAAGATATAATTGGTGGACATGTATGGTTGGGTTTCATTTGTGTATTTGGCGGAATTTGGCATATCTTAACCAAACCCTTCGCATGGGCTCGCCGTGCATTTGTATGGTCTGGAGAAGCTTACTTGTCTTATAGTTTAGCTGCTTTATCTGTCTTTGGTTTTATCGCTTGTTGTTTTGTATGGTTCAATAATACAGCTTATCCGAGTGAGTTTTATGGACCCACCGGGCCAGAAGCTTCTCAAGCTCAAGCATTTACTTTTCTAGTTAGAGACCAGCGTCTTGGAGCTAATGTGGGATCCGCTCAAGGACCCACAGGTTTAGGTAAATATCTAATGCGTTCCCCAACTGGGGAGGTTATCTTTGGAGGGGAAACTATGCGTTTTTGGGACCTTCGTGCTCCATGGTTAGAACCTCTAAGGGGCCCGAACGGTTTGGACTTGAGTAGGTTGAAAAAAGACATACAACCTTGGCAAGAACGACGCTCAGCAGAATATATGACCCACGCTCCTTTAGGCTCTTTAAATTCCGTGGGTGGCGTAGCTACCGAGATCAATGCAGTTAATTATGTCTCTCCTAGAAGTTGGTTATCAACTTCTCATTTTGTTCTAGGATTCTTCTTTTTTGTGGGCCATTTATGGCATGCAGGAAGAGCCCGAGCTGCTGCAGCAGGTTTTGAAAAGGGAATCGATCGTGATTTGGAACCTGTTCTTTACATGAACCCTCTTAACTAAGATTTTCTTATTTATACCTGTTCTACTTTTTTTCTGTTCTGGCTCGGTTATTCCATCTAGCCGAGCCATTCATTCCTTTTTATAAAAAAAAAAAAAAGAAAAAAAAAAAAAAAAAAAAAATGAAAGAAACAAACGTATTCAATAAGCAAAAGGAGAGAGAGGGATTCGAACCCTCGATAGTTCCTAGAACTATACCGGTTTTCAAGACCGGAGCTATCAACCACTCAGCCATCTCTCCACAGCCTGATCCTTATTTTACTCCTACAAATAGAACATAGCCATATAAAAAATAAAAAGATTTATTAACCTCTAGAAAGATATCAGATACAAGTCCCTTTTCGATATATCTCTGTATACTGTATACACGGATACAGGAATACACGGATACAGGATCCGCTATACCCGCTTGTGAAATAAAGACTAAATAACCTCTTCTCACTCATATATCCAACTAAAAAAGCGGTAAGTATAAGTAATAGTAAAAAATTTTAATTAAAGAGAAGAATCAATGGATTCATGATTAAACCCCTCCTACTTCTTGTATTTTTTTACAATTTTTGTTAAGTGAGGGATCAAATATGTAGTCAACTTTATTTGATGGTAGCTTGGAGGATTAGAAATATGACTATTGCTTTCCAATTAGCTGTTTTTGCATTAATTGCGACTTCCTCAGTCTTAGTAATTAGTGTACCCCTTGTATTTGCTTCTCCTGATGGTTGGTCAAATAATAAAAATGTTGTATTTTCCGGTACATCATTATGGATTGGACTAGTCTTTCTCGTAGCTATTCTGAATTCTCTCATTTCTTAAATTAAATTTGGTTAATATTTATTAACCCGATAAAAAAGAAATAATAAAGGCCATTTCTTCAAAAAATTAGAATAGTGAGACGTATTAAAATTAAAACGCAATTTGCGTTCCGAATTGCTACCTCTTCTCTTTCAGTATTAAAAAAATCCATTCCCATTAGAATATTCATTGACAGATAATAAAAAAAGAAAACTCTAATATAATAGAAAATGAAACGAAACGGTCGACCCAGACATAGACGGTCGACCCAAGCGGATAGACGCTATAAAATATATAGCGTAGCGAGCGTAGTTCAATGGTAAAACATCTCCTTGCCAAGGAGAAGATACGGGTTCGATTCCCGCCGCTCGCCCGCTTAATTTAGCAAAGTACTACGATAAAAAGTTTAGTCTAGTTGACTTTATTATTATATTAAATTTAAGTATTAATTAGGTGTTAGTCTAGTGCCGTATCCCTTACTATACTTACCCTTCCTTTGCATCCCACTCAAAAAAAGTGGGCGCTCCGGAGGCAGAAATAGAACTCGCCAACAGATCTCCCGAAATCGGGTATTAACTGAGACAAACAACGGGCAAACTTTTTTAAAAGGGAAGGGAGAGGTAGACTGTCCCTTTCATTTCATTTTTATTTTCTGCAGGGTAGGGAGGAGCCTTGCGCCTTCTTCTTGTGAAGGCAAGTGACTTCGCAAACTGCTCAATTTTGCCCTCGAGTGCCGGGAACTCATGAATAAAAAAGGGTTGGATACGCCCCTCTACCATATCTAGAGAAATAGGATACTCCTTTTATAGAGACTACTAAGTGCGGAGACGGGAATCGAACCCGTGACCTCAAGGTTATGAGCCTCGTGAGCTACCAAACTGCTCTACTCCGCTCTGGAGTACCAGAAACTGGTGGACAAAAAAAAAGGTTGAATACGGGCCTCTAACATGTCTAGAGAAATAGAATACTCCTTTTATACAGAATGGAGCGGGTAGCGGGAATCGAACCCGCATCGTTAGCTTGGAAGGCTAGGGGTTATAGTCGACGTTGGTTGATTATTTTTAACGTCTCTAATTCAAAACCGAACATGAAATTTTGATTTCATTCGGCTCCTTTATGGATATTCTCACCACTTAACATCTATGTCAGCTTTTCTATTTGAATGGAACCAAAGCTCTCCGCTTTCTAGATGATCCTTATAGAGTAGGAGATATAAATCATATCTAAATCCATCTAATCTACTTACTTCGTTCCCTAATTTCATTCAAGAGATCCTGAGGAAAAGAATTGGGTTTCCACCGAGCTGAAACAATATGCGGATGGTTCTAGTAAACCAAAACTATCGTTTTTTAGCTATTTTGCTTCCTTATTCCTTATTTTAACAAAGGAAGATTTAGTTACGATTGGAAATCCACTTTTTTGGATCTTCATCCATAGATCCTTTACTCATATTTTCAAAATTGGAATACTTAAATCCAATGCAAAATTATGCTTCGCGACTCTGTACTCAAAATTCTATTTTTATTTTGGATGCAATTTAGATTAGTCTTTGGATACAAATCGCCAGAATGTATATTATTCCTCAACATGCTATTGAGAGGAAAAGGATTTAATCCTTTATAAGAACTAAAGTTTTCATCGGAATATAAAAATAAAAAACTTAAGGATACCTTAAGTATATCATTTCAAATTCAGTTATTAATAGAACGAATCACACTTTTACCACTAAACTATACCCGCTACATTGTAGATTATGGTATAAATGGTACCCTTTGTCAAGGATAGCCTTTTGACAAGGAGGTGAATTCCCCCTTATTGAATCAAATGGAGAAGGTTCATGACACTGAGCCGTTGGTACTTCTACTTCGATCGCCGGCCTTTACTTTAGGATTTAGATAGCCCCTCTGTTCTGTAAAATAAATCTCTTCTTACCATGCCAATAGCGCCTGAACCAAATGTATTTATTTTGATTAGGATCCTATTCTACGATTACGACTACAATAATCATTCTTTACTTTGCGAGGGCGTAAGTGTGCCAGACTGCTGAATTATTTTATTATTCCTACAATATACACTAACACTAGGGGATATAGGGGGTAACACTGTCCCTATAAATTCCTTTTTTCCTTTTCTTTTTTGTTCAATTCTGAACAAAAAAGAAATTATCGAAGATGTTTTCTTCCCCCACTTATCATTAAGTCCGAGCCATAGAGTAAGAGTGAGATGAGTTTTCCAAATTCATCATAGACTTTCCCTATGGCTTGATAGAAGTAAGAAGCAGAGAGTCGTAACTTAAAGAAAAAAACGGACAGGGCTGACCGATTTACCTGATGTAAAGAAGATCCTAAAAGTCTCTGATTAGTCGATTCTCTCCATTTAAAACTTTCCTCTCTCTCCTTTTTTCCACTGACTCAATTCTAGTTTATTAGATTCTTGTTTAAAAGAATCGAAAAAGTTCAATAGAACTAAGAACACATAAAAAAGAGCATAGAGGATCAAGGCCATTAACAAATGTTCCTCCCAAGGATCCTACCCTATTGGGTATCTGTCCCCTGCCTTTTCCCGCTAGGATCGGAAATCTTATATTTTCCATATCCATATTCGAATCCTTGGGGTTCCAGAATCCACCTATTTTACTAGTCTTCGGAAACGGAAAACCCTGAACCAAGAAGAGTTGGGTATGTAGGGTATTTTTTTTATTGTGTCAACTCTATCTTCACGTATTTTTTTATATAAAAAAACCTCTACTTTAGTTTTGTGCAAGTTATAAGAGAAAATATGCACTATTTTTTTTTATTAATTTTATTTTTAGCTCTCAAGATATCGATATATACATATACAATCTCTACATAATGTCTCTCTCTATATCTCTATATATTATATATAATATGTACATTATGCAGTAGACCGATAATGGGAAATCAAAGTGGCTAATTTTTGAATTAAGTTAAAAAGCCCTTTTAACTCAGTGGTAGAGTAATGCCATGGTAAGGCATAAGTCATCGGTTCAAATCCGATAAAGGGCTTTTTAAATTAGTGGTAGAGTAATCTCGTGCTAAGACATAAGTCATTGGTTCGAATCTGATAGAATACTTTTCTACTAAATTGATTCACTTTTTTTCTTTGTTTTTGAAACTTTCTCGATATTTTTAGAGAATTTTATGACTTAGTGCGGGATGCATGCATTTTTGGTCTGAACACTAAATGAAGCACGGAATGGAAATTGCAAAAAAATTTAAATTGGACTCTTTTTCATCTTAGATCAATCAAATAACTACCTGTACTGAACTAATCTAGAATCCCTTTTAGTAATCCATTTTTATTTTTATTCTATATATTTTAAATGAATTTCCCTAAAAGGTAGAGGATGATCCATGAATTAATCTAACCATCAACTCAAAAAAATACTAGATGAAAACATAACATAAAAATTGGAAAAACTCTTTGCTTTGGATCTAGTTATACTTTTCGAGTATATTGACAATTCGAAAAAACTGCTCATACTATGATTATAGTATAATTACGAGCGGTTGTATATGGCCCTATCGTCTAGTGATGCCCCTATCGTCTAGTGGTTCAGGACATCTCTCTTTCAAGGAGGCAGCGGGGATTCGACTTCCCCTGGGGGTAGGGAGTATTATGAAAGGAGGTTAATCATAGATTATCAAAAACCCTAGAATAAATTCTTCCTGGGTCGATGCCCGAGTGGTTAATGGGGACGGACTGTAAATTCGTTGACAATGTCTACGCTGGTTCAAATCCAGCTCGGCCCAAAAATCTAAGGCTTCGTGAATATGAACTAGATCCTTTTGTTTTTCTTCCATAAAATAAAATGTCTGATCTATAGAAATAAAAGATAAAGAAAAAAGGGGGAATTTTTTTTATCTTTTATTTTTATTTCTGTCTCATTCCTTTCTTAACAAACAAAAGAGTTTTTCTTATTGAAGGGTGGATTATTATCTATTTTTAGTGATAAAAAATCACGACATACTAGTTATGTCACTCTCACTATACCCACGTATAATATGTGGGTATGTAATATACGATTCGTCTATTTCTTAGAGTACGACTACGACAGACGAATCTAATCTTTTTATGGTTCTATTTAAGAATGGGTATGCCATACACCCCGGGGGGATTGTAGTTCAATTGGTCAGAGCACCGCCCTGTCAAGGCGGAAGCTGCGGGTTCGAGCCCCGTCAGTCCCGAACTAGGGTTCAATGAATGTATAAATTCATATTTCCTTTTTCCATGAAAAAAAGGGGCAGGGGGCAAGATCAAATACCCATAGGGCACCCTTACTTCACTTTTTTATTTTGCATCTCTCATTAAAGAGGGAGGGGAGGCCTATAGGAATTTTTTTCACTACTCCCGGTCGATAAAGATAAAGAAAGACACACATAGGATATGTGGATTAGTAGAATTTAGTATATTATTCTATCTTTCTTTATGATGATACAATCCTCATCTTAATTTCGTATTCCACTCTTATGGAATAGAGTACCGGTATTTTAGCGGAATCCATACATAAATCGTATTTCCTTTTTATTTCAGACCTCTTTTCCCCATCTCACTTCTACTGCTTATTTGGGTGTCTATGTGACCCATAGAAAGTTGGTCATATAATACATACATAATTGTATGTATAACTATAAGAAAAAGGAAGGGAAATTGGATAAGATTAAGAAAGCTCGTGGGTTAGAGATATAGAAAAGAAAAAGTAGAAAAGGATTAAAAAAGAGGGAATTCCTAATCCAATCAAAAAACCCATTTTTGTCTTAGTATGGATAGAGGATCTTCCTATGTTATACTATATAACTCTCATCCATGAAATATAACTCTCATCCATGAATTGATTTGATAGATCCGATATTCATAATATTAAATTGATTCAGTATTATCAGAATGCAAGCCCTACCCTTGAATTTACAAGATACCCCTTTCTCCTCTCCATGGGATTACATCCCGAGTTATTGTGAAAATAAAAAATAAAGAGGTTATGGAAGTCAATATTCTCGCATTTATTGCTACTGCACTGTTCATTCTAATTCCTACTGCTTTTTTACTTATTATTTATGTAAAAACAGTAAGCCAAAATGATTAATTGGAATTCCAATTAATCAGTGAAGAAATGCAAAAGGGATTAAATAAAAAAAATCCAAGTCTTAAATGAAAGGATCTGGTTGGAATCTTAAAGTGTGGTAGAAAGAACTACATATAGTTTTTTCTACGACACTTTAGAGTCTTTCTATTATATTATCTTTGAATCTACATAGAATAGATTAGTAGATTGAAATAGTTAAGTAGTCTAATTCAATTTCTTTTTTCATTGCATCCACTTAATTTCAATCAGGTCAAAATAAAAAAATAGAAGACTTGACCAAAGAATCCATGGAAGGAAAGAAAAATAATATAAGAATAGACTAGTTAAGTAAAAGGAAAAAAGTAAAAGGAAAAAACCAGCGAATCTTTCATGCTTAAATATCCCGCGAGATGCTTCAAAAGACCTTCAAAATTATTCTAAGAATAAGGAAAGAGTATAAAACCAATGGAAAATGTGTGATATGCCGTGAATAGTTCCGTGGAAGAAAGTCTAATTTTCTTATGTATAGAACTTTTTTATTTTAACCATTCGTCATTTCTAGTAGAAATTCTGAATTGGTATAATGGCTCGTTCTTACAGGAGTGAAACAAAACTAAAGAAAAAGATTAAAGAATAACGTTTGACAAAATGATTAATGCAAAACGATCCATTAAAGAAAAGAATTTATACAACAGTTCAATTACTTAATCAATTAGTAGTATCCCTAGAGTCCACTCCTTCCCCATACTACTAGTGAAAGAGAAAATGTAAAGACTACCATTAAAGCAGCCCAAGCGAGACTTACTATATCCATCTAAATTATGTCTCCTATTTCTATGAAGGAATTATTCTACTATTGATCAATAATCATAGTGGAATCAAGGGTACAGAGTCAAAAAGGGATTCCGCCCTAAGGCCATGGATCAATCAGTTCAAGGAATTTACTCCTAACAAATTCTTATAGGAATTCTGGTAGAATTAGAGAGCATTAAAAATACGATACTATAAGCCCTTTTTCCCTTAAAAAAGAGTACGGGAATGATGTCCTGAATAGAAGAAGCGTGAATAGGAAGATTTTTGATTCCTTTTGTTACTCTTTTTTTTGTAAGCAAAGGACGCCCGAATATGCCATAAAATTATCGATAGATAAATATTTATTGGATACCTACCTTATCCATGTTTATTTTTTACCTAAACCCTACAGCCCTGCTTTCTACCATTCTATGAAAGAATGAAGAGACTTTATCCATAACACAACTCCTAAATTTATTTTTGATAGACCTATTTAATCTGATTCTCGCTAGAATTAAGTAGTCCTTACTTTAGTGTACGTAGGTAATGTACGATAACAAAATATATGAGAATTAGGAAGTCTTTGTATTGTTTCGTGGAGTCCCTTCTTAAATCTTAGATTGAAAAAAAAAAAGAATGCCCCTTAGGGACCTTTCTTTGGATACCAAGATTTCTGACATCTTAGCCTCGTATTTTAAAATTATCAAATCGAATCAATTAAGAACCAATTCAAATTCATATAAAAAAAGAATAAGGAAACACTACCTCACTCCTATTGATAACCATTTTGGCCACTACCGCCAAAACAAACCCTAGTTTGAGGATAGAACTATGGTATGGTTTCTCCAAACCCAGTATTGGCAGGCCTAGTTACTCTCTTGCCCGAACTTATGCGAAGTAAAAATTTATCGAATTCGAGAAGTACTATAAAAAAAACCTAAGTATTTTATTGATCAGGCGGCACCCAGATTTGAACTGGGGATAAAGGATTTGCAGTCCCCTGCCTTACCGCTTGGCCATGCCGCCAAAAAATCCGATCGAAAATCTAGAAAACAGCAAGTATTCGTCCACGTTTTCTTACGAAAAGCCCCTTTCTTTTATTTTGAATATAATTCTACTTACTTACTTTTTTCCAATCTTTTTCAAAAAATCTATTCCTGCTTTTTTTGACCCAGTTTCTATTATTCTCCTCGATAGATTCTATCTTAAAACATACATAGCTAACACAATAAAACTTCCCGTTTCTTTCTATTGAGGTGAAAAAGGAGAAAAAGTGGATTTCTAGTCACAGGCTGCAAAATTCAGAACAAATTGGAACCGTTAACTAGAATTCTCTTTTTTTGCAGTAGTGAACGACTCTTAAATCGGTATTATCTCCCCCCTTCCTTTTAATGGCATAATAAAATATTATGGCTTTATACTTAATCCGTGTATAGGTAAACTTTAGGTCCGAATAGCATTATTATCCAAAGATCCCCTTTATGTACATATATCTATGGGGAATCGTGCTTTAATTTTTCAAAGCATTAAATTAAATATCTTGAATAAAAAAAGGAAATTTGCTCTGATATAGAGTATAACCTGACTATCTTGGCCTACTCAAGTAAAATTACGATAAAAGAAAAGCATAGATATGGGGAGAGGTGGATAACTAGATTGACATGTACTTAAAAAAGGGGCTTCACTTTAACTTTATTTTGGAATTCCACAATGAAATACTAAATTTTCTAGCAATTATACTACTCCGATCCGAAATCAAAAAGAATCCTCAAATTTTTTTGAGAAATTAAAGTAAGCACGCTATTCTAAATTGAAGTAAAGTCAAACTTTCTAGTGTATTATATTACGGCTTTATTCCATTCATAGAAAGTGGATAAAATGAGAAATCTTTGCCGTCCAATCTGATTAGAATATCATAAAGTATAAGTGGCAGAATTTTTTTTGTAGGAATGTTTTATCAATTCATTTTCATTTCATTTGTACCCCTGGCAAACTAGAACTTTCGTGGAAATGGTCTCTATTCATATGTATGAAATACATATATGAAATACGTATGTGGAGTTCCCTAGAATTTCATGTGATTCAGTAAACAGAATATAGATTCCATGATTGCTAGATCGATCCGTAGCGATTGATGAAGAGTGAGCTGATAATGGAATTTTTCTTTGATAAACAGGAAACTTAAGATTAAGATGCTCCGGAATGGAAACGAGGGAATGTCCACAATACCCGGATTTAGTCAGATCCAATTCGAGGGATTTTGTAGGTTCATTAATCAAGCCTTGGCAGAAGAACTTGACAAGTTTCCAACAATTAAAGATCCAGATCACGAAATTGCATTTCAATTATTTGCGAAAGGATATCAATTGCTAGAACCCTCGATAAAAGAAAGAGATGCTGTGTATGAATCACTCACCTATTCTTCCGAATTATATGTATCTGCGAGATTAATTTTTGGTTTCGATGTGCAAAAGCAAACCATTTCTATCGGAAACATTCCTATAATGAATTCCTTAGGAACCTTTATTATAAATGGAATATACCGAATTGTGATCAATCAAATATTGCTAAGTCCTGGTATTTACTACCGCTCGGAATTAGACCATAAGGGAATTTCTATCTACACCGGGACTATAATATCAGATTGGGGAGGGAGATCGGAATTAGCAATTGATAAAAAAGAAAGGATATGGGCTCGCGTGAGTAGAAAACAAAAGATATCTATTCTAGTTCTATCATCAGCTATGGGTTCGAATCTAAGAGAAATTCTAGATAATGTTTCCTACCCTGAAATTTTCTTGTCTTTCCCGAATGCTAAGGAGAAGAAGACGATTGAGTCAAAAGAAAAAGCTATTTTGGAGTTTTATCAACAATTTGCTTGTGTAGGTGGGGACCTCGTATTTTCGGAGTCCTTATGTGAGGAATTACAAAAGAAATTTTTTCAACAAAAATGTGAATTAGGAAGGATTGGTCGACGAAATATGAATCGGAGACTTAATCTTGATATACCTCAGAACAATACATTCTTGTTACCACGAGATGTATTGGCCGCTACGGATCATTTGATTGGAATGAAATTTGGAACGGGTATACTTGACGATGACGATATGAATCACTTGAAAAATAAACGTATTCGTTCGGTTGCGGATCTGTTACAAGATCAATTCGGATTGGCTCTTGGTCGTTTACAACATGCAGTTCAAAAAACTATTCGTAGAGTATTCATACGTCAATCGAAACCGACTCCCCAAACTTTGGTAACTCCAACTTCAACTTCCATTTTATTAATAACTACTTATGAGACCTTTTTTGGCACATACCCGTTAGCTCAAGTTTTTGATCAAACGAATCCATTGACACAAACTGTTCATGGTCGAAAAGTGAGTTGTTTAGGTCCTGGAGGGTTGACGGGGAGAACTGCAAGTTTTCGGAGCCGGGATATTCATCCGAGTCACTATGGGCGTATTTGTCCAATTGACACTTCTGAAGGAATCAATGTTGGACTTACTGGATCCTTAGCAATTCATGCGAGAATTGATCACTTGTGGGGATCCATAGAGAGTCCGTTTTATGAAATATCTGCTGAGAAAGCAAAAGAAAAAAAAGAGAGACAGGTGGTTTATCTATCACCAAATAGAGATGAATATTATATGATAGCAGCAGGAAATTCTTTGTCCTTGAATCAAGGTATTCAGGAAGAACAGGTTGTTCCAGCTAGATACCGTCAAGAATTCTTGACTATTGCATGGGAACAGATTCATGTTAGAAGTATTTTTCCTTTCCAATATTTTTCTATTGGGGGTTCTCTCATTCCTTTTATTGAGCACAATGATGCGAATCGGGCTTTAATGAGTTCTAATATGCAGCGCCAAGCAGTTCCGCTTTCTCGGTCCGAGAAATGCATTGTTGGAACTGGGTTGGAACGCCAAACAGCTCTAGATTCGAGGGTTTCCGTTATAGCCGAACGCGAGGGAAAGATCATTTCTACTGATAGTCATAAGATACTTTTATCAAGTAGTGGGAAGACTATAAGTATTCCTTTAGTTAACCACCGTCGCTCTAACAAAAATACTTGTATGCACCAAAAACCTCGGGTTCCACGGGGTAAATCCATTAAAAAAGGACAAATTTTAGCAGAAGGAGCTGCTACAGTTGGGGGAGAACTTGCTTTAGGAAAAAACGTATTAGTAGCTTATATGCCATGGGAAGGTTACAATTTTGAAGACGCAGTACTAATTAGCGAACGTTTGGTATATGAGGATATTTATACCTCTTTTCACATCCGGAAATATGAAATTCAGACGGATACGACAAGCCAGGGCTCCGCTGAAAAAATCACTAAAGAAATACCACATCTAGAAGAACATTTACTCCGCAATTTGGACAGAAATGGAGTTGTTAGGTTGGGATCCTGGGTAGAAACTGGTGATATTTTAGTAGGTAAATTAACGCCTCAGATAGCGAGCGAATCGTCGTATATCGCGGAAGCTGGATTATTACGGGCCATATTTGGCCTTGAGGTTTCCACTTCAAAAGAAACTTCTCTGAAATTACCTATAGGTGGAAGAGGGCGCGTTATCGATGTGAAATGGATCCAAAGGGACCCCCTCGACATAATGGTTCGTGTATATATTTTACAGAAACGTGAAATCAAAGTTGGGGATAAAGTAGCCGGAAGACATGGGAATAAAGGGATCATTTCCAAAATTTTGCCTAGGCAAGATATGCCCTATTTGCAAGATGGAACACCCGTGGATATGGTCTTCAATCCCTTAGGAGTACCCTCCCGAATGAATGTGGGACAAATATTTGAAAGCTCGCTTGGATTAGCGGGGGGTCTGCTAAAGAAACATTATAGAATAGCACCTTTTGATGAGAGATATGAGCAAGAGGCTTCAAGAAAACTTGTTTTTTCAGAATTATATGAAGCCAGTAAAGAAACAAAAAATCCATGGGTATTTGAACCCGAGTACCCGGGAAAAAGCAGAATATTTGATGGAAGAACAGGCGACCCCTTTGAGCAACCTGTTCTAATAGGGAAGTCCTATATCTTAAAATTAATTCATCAAGTTGACGAGAAAATTCATGGGCGTTCTACTGGGCCCTACTCACTTGTTACACAACAACCCGTTAGAGGAAGAGCCAAGCAAGGGGGACAGCGAGTAGGAGAAATGGAAGTTTGGGCTTTAGAAGGATTTGGTGTTGCTCATATTTTACAAGAGATACTTACTTATAAATCTGACCATCTTATAGCCCGCCAAGAAATACTTAATGCTACGATCTGGGGAAAAAGAATACCTAATCATGAGGATCCTCCAGAATCTTTTCGAGTGCTTGTTCGAGAACTACGATCTTTGGCTCTAGAACTGAATCATTTCCTTGTATCTGAAAAGAACTTCCAGGTTAATAGGGAGGAAGTTTGATCGGAATAAATATAAATTCTTTTCTTATTTCTATTTTATGATTGACCAATATAAACATCAACAACTTCAAATTGGACTCGTTTCCCCTCAACAAATAAAGGCTTGGGCTAACAAAAACCTACCTAATGGAGAAGTCGTTGGCGAAGTCACAAGGCCCTCTACTTTTCATTATAAAACCGATAAACCAGAAAAAGATGGATTGTTTTGCGAAAGAATCTTTGGACCCATAAAAAGCGGGATTTGCGCTTGTGGCAATTCTCGAGCGAGCGGAGCTGAAAACGAAGACGAAAGATTTTGCCAAAAATGCGGGGTAGAATTTGTGGATTCTCGGATACGAAGATATCAAATGGGATACATCAAACTCGCATGTCCCGTGACTCATGTGTGGTATTTGAAAGGTCTTCCTAGTTATATCGCGAATCTTTTAGATAAACCTCTTAAGAAGTTGGAGGGCCTAGTATATGGCGATTTCTCTTTTGCTAGGCCCAGCACTAAAAAACCTACTTTTTTACGATTACGAGGTTTATTCGAAGAGGAAATTGCATCCTGTAACCACAGCATTTCTCCCTTTTTTTCTACCCCAGGCTTTGCAACATTTCGAAATCGGGAAATTGCGACAGGAGCAGGTGCTATTAGAGAACAATTAGCAGATTTGGATTTGCGAATTATTATAGAGAATTCCTTGGTCGAATGGAAGGAATTAGAAGACGAGGGGTATAGTGGAGATGAATGGGAAGATAGAAAAAGAAGAATAAGAAAAGTTTTTTTGATTAGACGCATGCAATTGGCGAAACATTTTATTCAAACAAATGTAGAACCAGAATGGATGGTTTTGTGCTTATTACCGGTTCTTCCTCCCGAATTGAGACCTATTGTTTATAGGTCTGGAGATAAAGTAGTGACTTCAGACATTAATGAACTTTATAAGAGAGTTATCCGTCGGAACAACAATCTTGCCTATCTATTAAAAAGAAGTGAATTAGCCCCAGCAGATTTAGTAATGTGCCAGGAAAAATTGGTACAAGAAGCCGTGGATACACTTCTTGATAGTGGGTCCCGCGGGCAACCGGCGAGAGATGGTCACAATAAAGTATACAAATCACTTTCAGATGTAATTGAAGGTAAAGAGGGAAGGTTTCGCGAAACTCTGCTTGGGAAACGGGTCGATTACTCGGGGCGTTCTGTCATTGTTGTAGGTCCTTCGCTTTCATTACATCAATGTGGATTACCTCTAGAGATAGCAATAAAGCTTTTTCAGCTATTTGTAATTCGCGATTTAATCACGAAACGCGCCACTTCTAATGTCAGGATTGCTAAAAGGAAAATTTGGGAAAAGGAACCCATTGTATGGGAAATACTTCAAGAAGTTATGCGGGGACATCCTGTACTGTTAAATAGAGCACCTACTCTGCATAGATTAGGCATACAGGCCTTTCAACCCACTTTAGTAGAGGGGCGTACTATTTCTTTACACCCATTAGTGTGTAAGGGTTTCAACGCGGACTTTGATGGAGATCAAATGGCTGTTCATCTACCTTTATCCTTGGAAGCTCAGGCGGAAGCTCGTTTACTTATGTTTTCTCATATGAATCTCTTATCTCCCGCTATTGGAGATCCTATTTGCGTACCAACCCAAGACATGCTTATCGGGCTTTATGTATTAACGATCGGAAAGCGTCGAGGTATTTGTGCAAATAGATATAATAGTTGCAGAAACTATCCAAATCTAAAAGTAAATTACAATAATAATAATTCTAAGTATAGGAAAGATAAAGAACCCCATTTTTCTAGTTCTTATGATGCACTGGGAGCTTATAGACAAAAACTAATCAGTTTAGATAGTCCCTTGTGGCTACGATGGAACCTGGATCAACGCGTCATTGGGTCAAGAGAAGTTCCGATTGAAGTTCAATATGAATCTTTGGGGACTTATCATGAGATTTATGCCCACTATCTAATAATGGGAAATAGAAAAAAAGAAATTCGTTCTATATACATTCGAACCACTCTTGGTCATATTTCTTTTTATAGAGAAATAGAGGAAGCCATACAAGGATTTAGTCAGGCCTATTCATACACTACCTAAACAAGGAAGTTAGATTCGGTGATGCCCCTCCCCTTTCGGGGGGCATTCCGATTTCCCTAGTATCGTCATTATTTGCCGCATGAATCCAGATTGAGATTGAGGAAATTAAGTTAATTAAATTTTCGAATCACTGACTCAGGCCCATTGTCGAATCCTACTCAGCAATTGTCGAATCCTACTCAGCCGAAAAGGGGGTACTTATGTATGGCGGAACGAGCCAATCTGGTCTTTCATAATAAAGAGATAGATGGAACTGGTATGAAACGACTCATTAGCCGATTAATAGATCATTTCGGAATGGGATATACATCCCATATATTGGATCAACTAAAGACTCTGGGTTTCCATCAAGCCACTACTACATCGATTTCGTTAGGAATCGAAGATCTTTTAACAATACCCTCTAAGGGATGGTTAGTCCAAGACGCGGAACAACAGAGTTTTCTTTTGGAGAAACACTATTATTATGGGGCTGTACACGCGGTAGAAAAATTACGCCAATCCGTTGAGATATGGTATGCGACAAGTGAATATTTGAAACAAGAAATGAATTCGAATTTTCGGATAACGGATCCTTCTAATCCAGTCTATCTAATGTCTTTTTCAGGAGCCAGAGGAAATGCATCTCAAGTACACCAATTAGTAGGTATGAGAGGATTAATGTCGGACCCTCAAGGACAAATGATTGATTTACCTATTCAAAGCAATTTACGCGAGGGACTTTCTTTGACAGAATATATAATTTCCTGCTATGGAGCCCGCAAAGGGGTTGTAGATACTGCTGTACGAACAGCAGATGCTGGATATCTTACACGTAGACTTGTTGAAGTAGTTCAACATATTATTGTGCGTAGAAGAGATTGTGGTACTATCCGAGGTATTTCTGTAAGTCCTCAAAATGGGATGACGGAAAAACTTTTTGTCCAAACACTAATTGGTCGTGTATTAGCAGACGATATATATATCGGTTCACGATGCATTGCCGCGCGAAATCAAGATATTGGAATTGGATTAGTCAATCGATTCATAACTGCCTTTCGAGCACAACCATTTCGAGCACAACCAATATATATTAGAACCCCCTTTACTTGCCGAAGCACTTCTTGGATCTGCCAATTATGCTATGGCCGGAGTCCCACTCATAGTGATCTGGTCGAATTGGGAGAAGCCGTAGGTATTATTGCGGGTCAATCAATTGGGGAGCCAGGGACTCAACTAACATTAAGAACTTTTCATACTGGCGGAGTATTCACAGGGGGTACTGCCGACCTTGTACGATCCCCCTCGAATGGAAAAATCCAATTCAATGAGAATTTGGTTCACCCCACACGTACTCGTCATGGACAGCCTGCTTTTCTATGTTATATAGACTTGCATGTAACTATTCAGAGTCAAGATATTCTATATAGTGTGAATATTCCCTCAAAAAGCTTGATTCTAGTGCAAAATGATCAATATGTAAAATCCGAACAAGTAATTGCTGAGATTCGTGCCGGAACGTCCACTTTACATTTTAAAGAAAGGGTACAAAAGCATATTTATTCTGAATCAGACGGCGAAATGCACTGGAGTACTGATGTTTACCATGCGCCCGAATATCAATATGGTAATCTTCGTCGATTACCAAAAACAAGCCATTTATGGATATTGTCAGTAAGTATGTGCAGATCCAGTATAGCATCTTTTTCACTCCACAAGGATCAAGATCAAATTAATACTTATGGTAAAAAAGATAGGGAAATTCTTGATTATTCAACGTCGGATCGAATCATGTCCAATGGCCATTGGAATTTTATCTATCCTTCTTTTTTTCAAGATAATTCAGATTTGTTGGCGAAAAAGCGAAGAAATAGGTTCGTCATTCCATTACAATATCATCAAGAACAAGAGAAAGAACTAATATCCTGTTTTGGGATTTCTATTGAAATCCCCTTTATGGGTGTTTTACGTAGAAATACTATTTTTGCTTATTTTGACGATCCCCGATACAGAAAAGATAAAAAGGGTTCAGGAATTGTTAAATTTAGATATAGGACCCTAGAAGAAGAATATAGGACGCGAGAGGAAGACTCAGAAGAGGAATATGAGACCCTAGAAGACGGATACAGGACCCGAGAGGACGAATATGAAACCTCTAAATATGGAATCCGAGACGACGGATATGAAACCTTAGAAGACGAATATGGGAGCCCAGAAAACGAATATGGGAACCCAGAGAACGAATATAGGACTTTAGAGAAAGACTCAGAAGAGGAATATGGGAGCCCAGAGAGAAAATATAGGACCCAAGAGGACGAATATGGAACTCTAGAGGAAGACTCAGAAGACGAATACGGCAGCCCCGGGGAAAGCGCAGAGGACAAATATGGGACTTTAGAGGAAGACTCAGAAGAAGACTCAGAGGACGAATACGAGAGCCCAGAGGAAGATTCTATCTTAAAAAAAGAGGGTTTGGTTGAGCATCGAGGAACAAAAGAATTTAGTCTAAAATACCAAAAAGAAGTAGATCGTTTTTTTTTCATTCTTCAAGAACTGCATATCTTGCCGAGATCTTCATCTCTAAAGATACTTGACAATAGTATTATTGGAGTGGATACACAACTCACAAAAAATACAAGAAGTCGACTAGGCGGACTGGTCCGAGTGAAGAGAAAAAAAAGCCATACGGAACTCAAAATATTTTCTGGAGATATTTATTTTCCTGAAGAGGCAGATAAGATATTAGGTGGCTGTTTGATACCCCCAGAAAGACAAAAAAAAGATTCTAAGGCCTCAAAAAAAAGGAAAAATTGGGTCTATGTTCAACGGAAAAAAATTCTCAAGAGCAAGGAAAAGTATTTTGTTTCCGTTCGCCCTACAGTGGCATATGAAATGGACGAAGGAAGAAATTTAGCAACACTTTTCCCGCAGGATCTCTTGCAAGAAGAAAATAATCTCCAACTTCGACTTGTCAATTTTATTTCTCATGAAAATAGCAAGTTAACTCAAAGAATTTATCACACAAATAGTCAATTTGTTAGAACTTGTTTAGTAGTGAATTGGGAACAAAAAGAAAAAGAAAAGGCTGATGCTTCCCTTGTTGAGGTAAGAGCAAATGATCTTATTCGCGATTTCCTAAGAATTGAGTTAGTCAAGTCCACTATTTCGTATACACGAAAAAGATATGATAGGACAAGTGCAGGACCGATTCCCCATAATAGGTTAGATCGCGCCAATATCAATTCTTTTTATTCCAAGGCGAAGATTGAATCACTTAACCAACATCAAGAAGCTATTGGCACCTTGTTGAATCGAAATAAAGAATACCACTCTTTGATGATTTTGTCGGCATCCAACTGTTCTCGAATTGGTTTATTCAAGAATTCAAAACATCCCAATGCGATAAAAGAATGGAATCCTAGAATTCCTATTCGAGAAATTTTTGGGCCCTTAGGCGCTATTGTAGCTAGTATATCGCATTTTTCTTCATCTTACTATTTACTAACGCATAATAAAATCCTGTTAAAAAAATATTTGTTCCTTGACAATTTGAAACAAACCTTCCAAGTACTTCAAGGACTTAAATACTCTTTAATAGATGAAAATAAAAGGGTTTCCAATTTCGATAGTAACGTAATGTTGGATCCATTCCTTTTGAATTGCCACTTTGTCCATCATGATTCTTGGGAAGATACATTGGCAATAATTCACCTTGGACAATTTATTTGTGAAAATGTATGTCTATTTAAATCGCACATAAAAAAATCTGGTCAAATTTTCATTGTAAATATGGATTCCTTTGTTATAAGAGCAGCTAAACCTTATTTGGCCACTCCAGGAGCAACTGTTAATGGTCATTATGGAGAAATCCTTTACAAGGGAGATAGGTTAGTTACGTTTATATATGAAAAATCGAGATCTAGTGACATAACGCAGGGTCTTCCAAAAGTGGAACAAATCTTTGAAGCGCGTTCAATTGATTCATTATCCCCGAATCTCGAAAGGAGAATTGAGGATTGGAATGAGCGTATACCAAGAATTCTTGGGGTCCCTTGGGGATTCTTGATTGGAGCTGAGCTAAGCATAGCCCAAAGTCGTATCTCTTTGGTTAATAAAATCCAAAAGGTTTATCGATCCCAAGGGGTACAGATCCATAATAGACATATAGAGATTATTATACGTCAAGTAACATCAAAAGTGCGGGTTTCCGAAGATGGAATGTCTAATGTTTTTTCACCTGGGGAATTAATCGGACTATTGCGAGCGGAACGAGCAGGGCGAGCTTTGGATGAATCGATCTATTATAGGGCAATCTTATTGGGAATAACAAGGGCTTCTCTGAATACCCAAAGTTTCATATCTGAAGCAAGTTTTCAAGAAACTGCTCGAGTTTTAGCAAAAGCCGCCCTACGAGGTCGCATTGATTGGTTGAAAGGCTTGAAAGAAAACGTAGTTCTGGGGGGGATTATACCTGTTGGTACCGGATTCCAAAAATTTGTGCATCGTTCCCCACAAGACAAGAACCTTTATTTCGAAATACAAAAAAAATATATATTCGCATCGGAAATGAGAGATTTTTTGCTTATCCATACAGAATTAGTTTCTTCAGATTCTGACGTAACAAACAATTTTTATGAGACATAAGAACCCCCATTTAACATTTAACCCTATATGATTTAAGGATACATAAAACATATTTTTTACTTTACTAGACTTTTTAACTTAGAACACTAACAGGTCAAATTTTATATTTTTATTTTAATAAGTAAAACAAGTCAGTTAATTCATTAAAGTTATGTTTATACCATGTATCAATGGCCAACTCTTAGTACAAGGTTCCCTCGGAACAATTATTATCGGAACAATTATTATTTATTTCAAGCTATTTCGGATCTTTCTTAATCTTCAAAAATAAAAAAATTCCGTAATGGAATGGTAGGATGAAAAAAAAAAAAAAGGAAGTGTGGAAAAAAAGACAAGAAGATATTGGAACATCAATTTGAAAGAGATGATAGAAGCAGGAGTTCATTTTGGTCATGGTATTAAGAAATGGAATCCTAAAATGGCCCCTTACATTTCAGCAAAGCGTAAAGGTACTCATATTATAAATCTCGCTAGAACGGCTCGTTTTTTATCAGAAGCTTGTGATTTAGTTTTTGATGCAGCAAGTCAGGGAAAAAGTTTCTTAATTGTTGGTACCAAAAAAAGAGCAACAGATTTAGTAGCATCAGCTGCAATAAGGGCTCGTTGTCATTATGTTAATAAAAAGTGGTTCAGTGGTATGCTAACGAATTGGTCGATTACGAAAACTAGACTTTCTCAATTTAGAGACTTAAGAGCAGAAGAAAAAATGGGAAAATTCCACCATCTCCCAAAAAGAGATGTGGCAATCTTGAAGAGAAAATTATCCACTTTGCAAAGGTATCTCGGCGGGATCAAATATATGACGAGATTGCCAGACATTGTGATCGTCCTTGATCAGCAAAAAGAGTATATAGCTCTTCGGGAATGTGCCATTTTGGGGATTCCTACTATTTCTTTAGTCGATACAAATTGTGACCCGGATCTCGCGAATATATCGATTCCAGCCAACGATGACACTATGACTTCAATTCGATTGATTCTTAACAAATTAGTATTTTCAATTTGTGAGGGCCGTTCTCTCTATATAAGAAATCGTTGATTAAGAATATATAGTGAATTCTTGGGCAACTGCGTAGATTTATGGAATCACTTACTATATCTTTTTTTTGCATAGAATTTGTTTTGCATAGAAAAAAGAGGGGGAATATAGAAAAAAGAGGGGGAATATTGATATATATTAGAGGGTATTGATATATATTATGATCTGATGTGCTTTCTTGGTATCCTAAATATAAGATTAATACTTCAAGTTGCTGAGTTGAGAAAGAGATGGTTGAATCAAAAGAATTTCTTTTTTGAAATTCAATTTTTATCAGAGGACAATATGAATATTATACCTTGTTCCATTAAAACACTTAAGGGGTTATACGATATATCGGGTGTAGAAGTAGGCCAACACTTCTATTGGCAAATAGGAGGTTTCCAAATTCATGCCCAAGTACTCATCACTTCTTGGGTCGTAATTACTATCTTGCTAGGTTCAGTTGTCATAGCTGTTCGGAATCCACAAACCATCCCGACCGACGGTCAGAATTTTTTTGAATATGTCCTTGAGTTTATTCGAGACTTGAGCAAAACTCAGATTGGAGAAGAATATGGTCCCTGGGTTCCCTTTATTGGAACTATGTTCCTTTTTATTTTTGTTTCGAATTGGTCGGGTGCTCTTTTACCTTGGAAAATTATAGAGTTACCCCATGGGGAATTAGCGGCGCCCACGAATGATATAAATACTACTGTTGCTTTAGCTTTACTCACGTCAGCGGCATATTTTTATGCTGGTCTTAGCAAAAAAGGATTGAGCTATTTCGAGAAATATATTAAACCAACTCCAATCCTTTTACCAATTAACATCTTGGAAGATTTCACAAAACCATTATCGCTTAGCTTTCGACTTTTCGGGAATATATTGGCGGATGAATTAGTCGTTGTTGTTCTTGTTTCTTTAGTCCCCTTAGTAGTCCCTATACCGGTCATGTTTCTTGGATTATTTACAAGCGGTATTCAAGCTCTTATTTTTGCAACATTAGCTGCAGCCTATATAGGTGAATCCATGGAGGGTCATCATTGAATTGACTAGTTTTGGAAATAGTATTTTTTTTTTTTCAGCTTAGCTCAATTCATGCATGGTTCCAGATAATCCGCTTGGTTGCAAAAAAATAGTTAGAAATGCGTATGAATATACAGCCAAGAGTTGTAGGAGAGAGAATAGAATAGACTATATTATGGAATTGTCAAAGTATATATGCATTAAGGAGGGTGGAGTCAGGCTAGATCTATACTATAATATCCTTAATCTCTATAAGTGGAGTCCTCTTTTATGCGGGTTTCCGCTTTAAGCAATGATTTTAGAATCCGATTCAATAGAAAATGAGAAAATATGCAAACAAAATAGAAGAAACAAATGTATATAGGATATTATATATTCCTAGGTTAGATTCATTATCTAATCCGATATATGGATATTGAATTCCCTTCTATGTAGTCCGGACAATTCACATTATAATTTCAATTTGATTTCAATTTGTACTTTTTAGTTACTTTACTTCTCCCCAATAGAGCTTAGAAGTAAGAATTTTTTGGTTGATTGTATCCTTAACCATTTCTTTTTTTTTTTGACACGAGGAACTACTCACCATGAATCCACTAATTGCTGCTGCTTCTGTTATTGCTGCTGGATTGGCCGTAGGGCTTGCTTCTATTGGACCTGGAGTTGGTCAAGGTACTGCTGCAGGACAAGCTGTAGAAGGTATTGCGAGACAGCCAGAAGCAGAAGGTAAAATACGAGGTACTTTATTGCTTAGTCTAGCTTTTATGGAAGCTTTAACAATTTATGGACTTGTTGTGGCACTAGCGCTTTTATTTGCGAACCCTTTTGTTTAATCCTTAAAAAAAAGTTCTTTCGATTTCGATTAGATACTTTTTTCTTTTTCTTTTTTTAGTAAATTGGGTATTTGCTTCCGAAATTCCAATTATATCAATACTTTATTTAATTTACTCCTATTTATTACTCCCGGAATTATCTATTTATCGGGACAGATAATACCCCATTCTAGGAAGGGTTGAGTTGAGTATGATTAATTTAGAAGATATGCTCGCCTTCTTCTTTCCCGTCCTTAGTTTAGGAAAGTGGAAAGTTTTTTCCTTTTATTTTAGGAATTTTTGGAACATTTCAACAAAGGAAGTCTTTCACCGGTCAAACAAGACCTAAGACTTAATCTAAAAGAAATTACTAGATTGAATCTATTTGCATTAAAAAAACCGATCAAAAAAGGGCGAGCGAAGTAAGTGTAAGTGATCGAAAAACTTTGTTCTTTGTTCGTCCTATCTATAAGAGGAGAGCATATGAAAAATGTAACCCATTCTTTCGTTTTTTTAGCTCACTGGCCATCCGCTGGCAGTTTCGGGCTTAATACCGATATTTTAGCAACAAATCTAATAAATCTAACTGTAGTGGTTGGTGTTTTGATTTTTTTTGGAAAGGGAGTGTGTGCGAGTTGTCTATTTCAAAAATAGATTGGATCTACCCGGCTGCACTTTATAATATTTTTTTAGTATTTTTCGGATAAATAAGAAAAGGGTGCACGATCTCGACGAATTACTTCTGAATTTATTCAGAAATCATATGGAAGAACCATAGCATTTCGCGACTCATTGGTAAATCAACTTTGATTCTCTATAAACCAAGAATGTGAGACCATTAACACGGTTAAAGCTAAACTGCTTGAAGTCCAGGCAAAAAGAGGTACTCTTTCTACAACTATATTAGTACCGAAATACTTTAAACGGGAAATAGCTAATGTAAAATTTATCTGATATAGAACACTCATATCGATAAAATGGTTTGAACTATTTACTAGAAAAAAGGGGCACCCTGCCCTTTTTTAACCAATGCCGAATCGACGACCTATGTATAAAAAAGAGAAATTTTTTTGGATTTGAAGAAAAAAAAATTCTATTAATTATCATTTTCCATTTATTTAGTTAGTTTTTCTTAATGAAATTAAAATTATTAATATTAACTAAAGGGCAAATACAAATAAAGAAACAACTTTGCTGACCATGATATATTTTTATCTAGGCGGAAGAGTCCTCTTAATATTTTTCTAGTCTTATATAGGTTTCGGTATATTGAAATATAAACATAAAAAAGAAGATAGAGGATAGGCTCATTACTTAAAAAAAAGATATGGAAATAGCTATAGCAAAAAAAAGAAAAAAAAGAGCGTGAGAGCCAAATGAATCGAAAGATTCATGTTTGGTTCGGGAAGAGATCATAAAAGTTGTAAACTTACAAAATAATCTACTTTCATTAAAAGATTTATTAGATAATCGAAAACAGAGGATCTTGAGTACTATTCGAAATTCAGAAGAATTGCGTAGAGGGACCATTGAGCAACTCGAAAAAGCTCGGATTCGATTACAGAAAGTCGAACTAGAAGCGGTTGAGTATCGAATGAATGGATACTCTGAGATAGAACGAGAAAAAGAAAATTTGATTAATGCTACTTCTATTAGTTTGGAACAATTAGAAAAGTCTAAAAACGAAACCCTTTTTTTTGAAAAACAAAGGGCAATGAATCAGGTCCGACAGCGGGTTTTCCAGCAGGCCGTACAAGGAGCTCTAGGAACTCTGAATAGTTGTTTGAATACCGAGTTACATTTCCGTACGATTCGTGCTAATATTGGTATTCTCGGGTCCCTAGAATGGAAGAGATAATTATATTAATTAGTCCTTGAACTTCTACTTTCGTTTAGAATTTAGGCATTATTTTTCCCCTCGCTTGCGAAAAAAAGTCAAGAAAACACTAATGGCAACCCTTCGAGTCGACGAAATTCATAAAATTCTCCGCGAACGTATTGAACAATATAATAGGAAAGTAGGGATTGAGAATATAGGTCGCGTAGTTCAAGTGGGAGATGGGATTGCTCGTATTATAGGTCTTGGTGAAATAATGTCAGGTGAATTAGTCGAATTTGCAGAAGGTACTAGGGGTATTGCTCTTAATTTGGAATCCAAAAATGTTGGGATTGTATTAATGGGCGATGGGTTGATGATACAAGAGGGAAGTTTTGTAAAAGCAACAGGAAGAATTGCTCAGATACCCGTGAGTGAGGCTTACTTGGGTCGTGTTGTAAATGCTCTGGCTAAACCTATTGATGGGAAAGGCGAAATTGTAGCTTCTGAATCTCGCTTAATTGAATCTCCTGCTCCAAGTATAATTTCCAGGCGTTCCGTATACGAACCTCTTCAAACAGGGCTTATTGCTATCGATTCGATGATCCCTATAGGGCGTGGTCAGCGAGAGTTAATTATTGGGGACAGACAGACTGGCAAAACAGCAGTAGCCACAGATACAATTCTCAATCAAAAAGGGCAAGGTGTAATATGTGTTTATGTAGCTATCGGTCAAAGAGCATCTTCCGTGGCTCAAGTAGTAACTACTTTCCATGAGGAGGGGGCCATGGAATACACTATTGTAGTAGCTGAAATGGCGGATTCACCTGCTACATTACAATACCTCGCTCCTTATACGGGAGCAGCCCTGGCTGAGTATTTTATGTACCGCGAACGGCATACTTTAATAATTTATGATGATCTCTCCAAACAGGCACAAGCTTATCGCCAAATGTCTCTTCTATTAAGAAGACCTCCCGGCCGTGAGGCTTATCCAGGGGATGTTTTTTATTTGCATTCACGCCTTTTAGAAAGAGCCGCTAAATTAAACTCTCTTTTAGGCGAAGGAAGTATGACCGCTTTACCAATAGTGGAGACTCAATCTGGAGACGTTTCCGCCTATATTCCTACTAATGTAATCTCCATTACAGATGGACAAATATTCTTATCTGCGGATCTATTCAATGCCGGAATTCGACCCGCTATTAATGTGGGTATTTCCGTTTCCAGAGTAGGATCCGCGGCTCAAATTAAAGCCATGAAACAAGTAGCTGGCAAATCAAAATTGGAACTAGCTCAATTCGCGGAGTTACAAGCCTTTGCACAATTCGCCTCTGCTCTCGATAAAACAAGTCAGAATCAATTGGCAAGGGGTCGACGATTAAGGGAATTGCTTAAACAATCCCAGGCAAATCCTCTCCCAGTGGAAGAGCAGGTAGCTACTATTTATACCGGAACAAGAGGATATCTTGATTCGTTAGAAATTGAACAGGTAAATAAATTTCTGGATGAGTTACGTAAACACCTAAAAGATACTAAACCTCAATTCCAAGAAATTATATCTTCTAGCAAGACATTCACCGAGCAAGCGGAAATCCTTTTGAAGGAAGCTATTCAGGAACAGCTGGAACGGTTTTCCCTTCAGTAACAAATAAATTTTGCATGTCTACTCTTGTTAGTAGAATAGGAATCGTTGAGAACGATTTTTAATTTAAATCATGCAAAAAAGTTTTCTTTGTTTTTAGTATAATTATTTAAAGAATAGATAGAAATAAGATTGCGTCCAATAGGATTTGAACCTATACCAAAGGTTTAGAAGACCTCTGTCCTATCCATTAGACAATGGACGCTTTTGTTTTGTATTTTATTCTTTCTTTTATTTTTTTTTCTTGTTCCGAAAAAAAAAACTATTAGACCAAAACTCTTTTAGGAAATCAAAAAATCCAGATACAAATGGATGATGTATATATCATGCATATATAATAAAGAAGGAGTATGGAGCCGGTAGTGGGAATCGAACCCGCAACCCCAAGGTTATGAGCCTTCTGAGCTACCAAACTGCTCTATACTCTTAAACTAAAGAGGGATAACTAGTGGATAAAAGAGGGTTGGATACGCCCCTCTACCATATCTATACAAATAGAATAGTCCATTTATACAGAATGGTAAAGAGGGCTCCTCTATGATCATCAATTCTAGAAATCCATACAAATACGAAAGGGTATTTTATCCTTACCAACTGGATCTTGTTGCACCCGGTAACAAACATTCATAAACCATTTCTCGAAGTACGTGTCCGGATAGCCCAAAATCTCGATAGTTAGCTCTAGGTCTTCCGGTCAAAAAACAACGTCGATGAAGGCGTGTAGGTGCACTATTACGCGGTAGGGATTGCAATTTTTCTCCCATTTTCGTTTTTTCACTCAAACTCAAGGGAGAAACTTTGCTTCTTATCTTTTTTTTTAAAGATTGACGAATCAAATGATATTTCTGTTCTAATTTCTGCCGCTTCTTCTCCCTCTGAATCAAACTTTTTTTTGCCATAATGTGCCGTTGCTATTATTACCAAGTATACAGTTCTAATCCTAGATGGAAAAATAAATAGAAAAAGAAATCTAAGAAGGCGGATCCTCCCTCTCTATCAAGAGTAATGAACTAGGTGCTGATACAGTACAAAAAAACAAACTAAATTAACCAAACTTGCCTGATGTTGAGGCAATCAAGAAAGCTGCATAAGTGAATATATAACCCACGGAAAAGTGAGCTAATCCAACCAATCTTGCTTGCACAATGGAAAGAGCCACGGGCTTATCTCTCCAGCGAATTAAATTAGCTAAAGGTGTGCGTTCATGAGCCCATGCTAAAGTCTCAATTAATTCCTGCCAATACCCACGCCAGGAAATTAAGAACATAAATCCAGTAGCCCAAACAAGATGTCCAAATAAGAACATCCACGCCCATACCGATAAACTATTCATCCCAAAAGGATTGTATCCATTGATAAGTTGTGAAGAGTTTAACCATAGGTAATCTCTTAACCATCCCATCAAATAAGTGGAGGATTCATTAAATTGTGAAACGTTGCCCTGCCATAATGTGATATGTTTCCAATGCCAATAAAAAGTAACCCAGCCAATGGTATTTAACATCCAGAAAACTGCCAAATAAAATGCGTCCCAAGCAGAAATATCACAAGTACCGCCGCGCCCTGGGCCGTCACAAGGAAAACTATACCCAAAATCCTTTTTATCCGGCATTAATTTGGAACCGCGTGCATCTAAAGCGCCCTTTACTAAAATCAATGTAGTTGTATGCAAACCCAGAGCAATAGCATGATGAACCAAGAAATCCCCAGGTCCTATTGTTAAGAAAAGCGAATTACTATTCTCATTAACAGCATTCAACCATCCGGGCAACCATAGGCTTCGACCCGCATTGAAAGCGGGGCCATTCGTTGAAGATAAGAGTATATCGAACCCATATGTCGTCTTGCCATGAGCAGATTGTATCCATTGGGCAAATATAGGTTCGATCAAGATTTGCTTTTCTGGAGTACCAAAAGCAAGCATGACGTCGTTATGAACATAAAGGCCCAAGGTATGGAATCCTAGAAAGAGGCTAGCCCAACTTAAATGAGATATAATAGCTTCTTTATGGTCTAACATTCTTGCCAATACATTATCCTCATTCTGTTCCGGATTGTAATCCCTAATGAAAAAAATAGCTCCATGAGCAAAAGCCCCTGTCATGATGAACCCTGCAATATATTGGTGATGAGTATATAAAGCAGCTTGAGTAGTAAAGTCTTGTGCTATGAATGCATAAGGAGGCAAAGAGTACATATGTTGAGCTACTAAGGAAGTAATAACCCCTAAAGAAGCTAGAGCAAGACCTAACTGAAAATGAATCGAATTGTTGATTGTGTCATAAAGGCCCTTATGCCCACGCCCTAATCGACCCCCCGGAGGAGTATGCGCTTCTAAAAGATCTTTGATACTGTGCCCAATTCCGAAGTTAGTTCGATACATGTGACCAGCAATGAGAAAAATAAATGCAATAGCTAAATGATGGTGAGCCATATCGGTCAGCCACAAACTTTGTGTTTGCGGATGGAATCCCCCAAGAAGAGTTAGAATGGCAGTTCCCGCTCCTTGAGCGGTACCAAATAAATGATTACTCGAATCAGGGTTTTGGGCATAAAGATTCCACTGACCCGTCAAAAGAGGTCCCAACCCCTGGGGATAGGGTAATACATCTAAGAAATTATTCCATCGAACGTACTCCCCCCTGGATGCGGGAATAGCAACATGAACTAAATGCCCTGTCCAAGCCAAAGAACTTACCCCAAAAAGTCCTGACAAATGATGATTGAGACGAGATTCCGCGTTTTTGAACCACGAAAGGCTTGGTTTCCATTTGGGTTGTAGATGTAACCAACTCGCTATTAAGGACAGCGTAGAAAGAAATAATAGAAAAAGAGCTCCAGTATAAAGATCTTCATTGGTGCGTAATCCTATTGTATACCACCACTGATAAACTCCAGAATAAGCTATATTCACTGGACCAGCAGCACCTCCTCGAGTAAAGGCTTCCACAGCGGGTTGACCAAAATGAGGATCCCAAATCGCATGAGCAATAGGTCTTACGTGTAAAGGATCCTGTATCCAGGATTCAAAATTTCCTTGCCAAGCTACATGAAACAGATTTCCAGACGTCCATAGAAAGATTATTGCTAACTGCCCAAAGTGAGAAGCAAAAATGTTCTGATAAAGACGTTCTTCAGTAATATCATCATGACTTTCGAAATCATGTGCGGTAGCAATACCAAACCAAATACGACGAGTAGTGGGGTCCTGAGCTAAGCCTTGGCTAAACCTGGGAAATCTTAATTCCATAATGCCTTTCAAATCCTCCTAGCCACTATCCTACTGCAATAATTCTCGCTAAGAAGAATGCCCATGTCGTGGCAATTCCACCCAGAAGGTAATGGGTTACTCCTACAGCACGTCCTTGTATAATGCTCAAGGCTCTAGGCTGAGTAGCAGGAGCAACTTTTAATTTGTTATGAGCCCAAACGATAGATTCAATGAGTTCTTGCCAATAACCACGGCCGCTGAATAAAAACATTAAACTGAAGGCCCAGACAAAATGAGCACCTAAGAAAAAAAGACCATATGCAGATAATGAAGAACCATAAGACTGAATGACTTGCGATGCCTGTGCCCACAAGAAATCCCGAAGCCACCCATTAATCGTAATGGAACTCTGTGCAAAGTTTCCTCCTGTAATATGAGTTACCACCCCTTGATCACTTATAGTACCCCAAACATCCGACTGCATTTTCCAACTGAAATGGAAAATGACTACCGAAATTGCATTGTACATCCAGAATAAACCTAAGAAAACATGATCCCAGGCAGATACTTGACATGTTCCCCCTCGGCCAGGCCCATCGCAAGGAAAGCGAAAACCTAGATTTGCTTTATCGGGTATCAAACGGGAACTCCGAGCAAATAAAACACCTTTCAAAAGTATTAATACAGTCACATGGATGGTAAATGCATGAATGTGATGGACTAAAAAATCTGCGGTTCCTAATGGAATAGGTAACAAAGCCACTTTGCCACCTACTGCTACTAACTCGCCGCCTCCCCACGTTAAGCTGGTACTTGTTGTTGCACCAGGAGCTGTTACGCCAGGCGCAGTAGCATGGATATTTTGTACCCATTGAGCAAAGATAGGTTGTAATTGTATGGCGGTATCCGAAAACATATCTTGTGGACGGCCTAAAGCACTCATGGTATCATTATGAATGTACAAGCCAAAACTGTGAAAACCTAGAAATATACATACCCAGTTAAGGTGGGATATGATTGCATCGCGGTGTCTAAGGACGCGATCTAATAGATCGTTGTATCGAGTAGTTGGATCATAGTCTCTTACCATAAAAATTGCTGCATGTGCAGCAGCACCGACTATTAGAAATCCGCCAATCCACATGTGGTGTGTGAACAAGGAAAGTTGTGTACCATAGTCAGTAGCTAGGTATGGATAGGGCGGCATAGAGTACATATGATGAGCTACAACAATGGTTGTAGAGCCTAGCATAGCTAGGTTAAGAGATAATTGAGCATGCCATGACGTTGTTAAGATTTCATAAAGACCCTTATGGCCTTGTCCTGTAAATGGGCCCTTGTGAGCCTCCAAAATATCTTTAAGTCCATGGCCAATACCCCAGTTGGTCCTATACATATGACCTGCGATTAGGAAAAGAATAGCAATAGCTAAATGATGGTGCGCAATATCGGTCAGCCAGAGACCACCGGTTACTGGATCTAGTCCTCCACGAAAAGTCAGAAATTCTGCGTATTTGGACCAATTTAAAGTGAAAAAAGGGGTTGCCCCTTCGGAAAAACTAGGATAAAGTTGAGCCAAAAGGTCCCGATTCAAGATAAATTCATGAGGAAGTGGTATCTCTTTAGGATCCACCCCGGCGTCAAGAAATTGGTTAATTGGTAAAGATACATGAATTTGGTGTCCTGCCCAAGAAAGAGACCCAAGTCCTAATAATCCCGCTAAGTGGTGATTCAACATGGATTCTACATCTTGGAACCAGGCCAATTTGGGAGCGGCTTTGTGATAATGGAACCAACCGGCAAAAAGCATTAACGCTGCAAAAATCAATGCACCAATTGCAGTACAATATAGTTGTAATTCACTAGTTATTCCAGATGCTCGCCAAAGCTGAAAAAAACCAGAGGTTATTTGGATTCCTCGGAAACCCCCGCCTACATCACCATTCAATATTTCTTGCCCTACTATAGGCCAAACTACCTGAGCACTGGGTCCAATGTGAGTAGGATCACTTAGCCATGCTTCATAATTGGAAAAACGGGCACCATGAAAGTACATGCCACTCAACCAAAGAAAGATAATGGAGAGTTGCCCGAAATGAGCACTAAAGACTTTTCGAGAAATCTCCTCCAAATCACCAGTATGACTATCGAAATCGTGAGCATCAGCATGTAGGTTCCAGATCCAAGTGGTAGTATCAGGGCCCTTAGCTAGTGTTCTTGAGAAATGGCCGGGTCTGGCCCATTCCTCAAAAGATGTTTTTACAGGATCCCTATCCACAACAATTTTTACTTCTGGTTCCGGCGAACGAATAATCATTAAGTCCTCCTCTTTCCGGACAAGACATACAAAGAGACCCGCCAACTGTCTTTTTTTTAGTGAATCTTTGAAAGATAGATTTTGAAAGATAGATATTGTGATTAGTTCTTTTCTTTACTATAACTACCATCCTTCTATTTTTTTTTTAGTTATTCACTGGAGCAATTATATATTGAAGTCAATCCGAGGCAAGTGTTCGGATCTATTATGACCTAAAGATTAGGTGCCTAACGGACACTGTTTATCTTGAAAAACAAATATTTATATTTCTGGACGTAAGAAAAAAATATTTTTTAAATTTAAGAAACTAGTGTATTTTTTTTTTAGGGCGCAAGCTCCTATCTATATCTACTTTCCTTGAGCATAATATAGGGTTTTTATTTGATTCGAAATTCCAAGATAACTCATTAGAATTATTAATTAAGATGGTCCTGATATATTAGCAATATTTAGATTGCCCCCCCCCTCTTTTTATTCGCTTTATTACTTCTATTCTAGACCCTATCCCTATGGTTTATTCTTATGAAATATCATATAAAATAGAAGGTATAAGAAATGGATATAATGAAATTCTTGATTCGATCTTACGACCTAGTTTATTTGATTAATGGATCAACAACCAAACCACCCCATTTTATGAAAAAGAAGGAGCACGGTCTTATTCAAATTCAAAGCGCTTCGTAATCTTCAACCAGTTCTGTGCTTCAATATAATTTCCCGGAGTAAGCGCTATAGCTTGTTTCCAATACTCAGCAGCTTGATCAAACCAAGCTTCCGCAATTTCCGAATCACCCTGTAGAATGGCCTGTTCTCCTCGGTCGGAATAGGCAGTTCCTTCCCTTAGAACCGTACTTGAGAGTTTCCTACCTCATACGGCTCAGAAATTTCTATCTGAATTTCCCCTATCTTAACTGAATTCGATTTATCAAAAATCGATCCAATTTGTTCTTGGGTTAAGCAGAAGAAATTAATTACCTAAGTTTCAAACCCTAATTTTTATCAATAATCAGTTTGATCTTTTTTCCCACCTTCAGAAGAATGAAGCATAGATAGATATAGAGCCTTCGTTCCAATTTTCTGAAAGGTAACTATCCCGGTTTCATATATGAAATCTCTATAGAATCCTTGAAAAAGACTTTTTTCCATAAGAAAGAAAAAAGAACTTACTATCTTTGGGATCTGATACTACACCGCTGCTTAATCCCTTAGTGGATCGGCTCTATTACATAAGCGGATTCCTAAATTTTGCCCCATATCATGGGATAAGTAAGCAGTTTTTTTTTAGTTGTATCGACCCAGTCGCTCACTAATCGATCTTTACGGTGCTTTCTCTATCAATTTGAGAAACTTTATCCATAGAGTAGTAGTATAGGCTATACTTTCTTCGTTTTTTGATTCTCGCGAAGTGTTCTTCCTTCCTACAGCTGATAGGGAAAAATCGTTGTTTTTACGATCCCTATGTAGAAAGCCCTTTTTTTCTAGTATTTACTAGAAAATTTGATCCTCTCTTTTTTTTTCTTTCTATAGTGGAGATAGTCGCACGTAATGACAGATCACGGCCATATTATTAAAAGCTTGCGGTAAGAAGGGGTTTCGTTCTAGTGCCCGGAAATAATATTCCAAAGCCTTTGTATGCTCTCCATTGCTTGTGTGTATAAGGCCTATGTTATAGAGTATATAACTTCGATCATAGGGATCGATTTCTAGTCGCGTAGCTTCATAATAATTTTGCAAAGCTTCCGCATAATTTCCTTCGGATTGAGCCAACATCCGTTACGGTCGTTCATTCTATTCAAAAAATCTCCGTTCCAAAACCGTACATGAGGTTTTCATCTCATACGGCTCCTCCCTTCTGTACATAGTACTAAGCGAAATAATCTATAGAATCAAAATAGAATTTAGTCCCGTCTCATTATGAACCGAAAGGGGCTGGTATTTTTCCAAGAAATCTCTAGCCAACCTTCCCACAAGAGGTTTTTCTTAACACCAATGAATTCTATTAATGCTAGAGGAAAACGATAGCTCCAATAATTTCTTTGTTCTCAACGCCTCCTATTTAGAGGAATTAGCTACTTCAACGATCTTTGATGGTTATAGGGGTATCCAAAGTACAAACCTGATGGTTGTTTGTTATCCCAACCATTCTTCCCAGCTCTGATACTGATCAGGAAAGCGGTAATTTCTAACAAAGTTTTTCTCTTGTTGATTCCTATTTCTAGGTGTAGTGCTTTTCTCCCCTATGCTGCCTACTGGTACTAATAGAGTAGGATTGGCCTGTAATCCATACCATACATAACCTATCCTGTAGTGTAACCTTTCGCTCAATACTCAAATCTACAATTAAAGTATCTGAAGCCGCATCAATCGAGGATACACGACGGAAGGAATTGTTAGTTAGCCTCACCTTCCCGAAGCGTGGGTTTGTTTGCTTTACAAATTTTGTTCTCTCTATGCCAACCCGTTCTCTTTCTCGTAAGACTGAGGTATAGGTAGGGCTAAAAAAAAAAAAGAAAGAGTCAAATCGCACCATCTCTATAATAAGTAAATGCCTTTTTTTCTCCTGAGGTTGTCGGAATTATTCGCAATAAAATATTGGCTACAATTGAGGAGGTCTTATCAATGAAATTTCCATTTCCACGGGATCTAGGCATAATTCCCAACCCATTCTATATAGAATTGTTTTCATTCCTTCACAAAATAACATAAAAACAAAAAAACAAACACATTCGATTCTTATAATTATAAATAGATTGATCCATATGCTCTAAATCCATATGCTTTAAATGGATAAGAGAGATATGGATTTTCCGATCAGCTCAAATTGTATCCTTTTCCTTCCGCTTGGACACGAAGAGATATGAAATATTTGACTAAGACTGGATTTCATTCCACTTTCCTATTTCTGAACAACAACTTATGTCATCAACTATTTCGTGTTTTCAAAGTTATTAATTGTCTCATACCCTATTTTTGATTTCGATAGTATGGTGTAGCGTATCTTATGCAAACAGAATTCTAAGGTTTCTTTATTTTATTATGCAATAAGAAGAATTCTTCCATTATCTTTTTCTTTAGTTGCGGGAAAACCCAAATTAAAACTTTTATTTTATAGCGAGCGCAATTCCTAGTAAAAAATCCTGTATCCTTCCACAAATCCTTTATCCTTCCACTTAGATCAAAAGGAATTTTTCCCATAAAATTAAGGAACCCCCGAGCGGCTGTACCTGTACTGCAGGAATAAGAAAACTCGCTATTCACTCAGTTTATTTTCCATAATAAGTTATGTAGGAGAGATGGCCGAGCGGTTCAAGGCGTAGCATTGGAACTGCTATGTAGACTTTTGTTTACCGAGGGTTCGAATCCCTCTCTTTCCGTTTTTCTTAATTCATCAACGTTAAGGATCACAATGTATTAAATCAAATCAACTAACAATTTATTCCAGCAAAAATATCTTATATTATCTAATTTTTATTTAATAGAAATTAGAAATAGAAATTATCTACAGCAAATTACTGTGGTATGTAAAATACACATAGAGGAAAAAAGAAAAAAGGATCCTAATCCTAGCCTAGGGTTAATCAATTTTAGCTAGTTGATGGGAAAATACGAATTAACGGTCTTAGGGCGATTTAGTTCAGGGAAAGGGGAAGGGGAAGAAAATTCTATGAACCTTTCCTTTTTTCGTTAAGTTCAAGTCTGACGAGAGTAATATTCTACAACTAACAACTCATTTATTTTGAGACCGACCCACTTCCTATCTAGGATTTTATTTACTAGTCCTTTATATTCCAATGTGTCAACCGTCAAATGCTTTGGCAATTTACCCGGGTCTGATGAAGCAATATAATTTTGAACGAGACCTTTTGATCTTTGGTTATCTTTCGTAGTAATAATATCTCGGGGTTTGCAACGAAAACTTGGTATATTGACTATACGACCATTAACTAAAATATGTCTATGGTTGACTAATTGGCGGGCCCCAGGTATGGTTGAAGCCATACCCAATCGAAAAAGGATATTATCCAAACGCATTTCAAGTAATTGTAGTAAAACCTGGCCTGTTGACCTTTTTGCTTTTCCAGCGATATGTACATATCTAAGTAATTGTCGTTCTGTCAGACCATAATGAAAACGCAATTTCTGTTTTTCTTGAAGACGAATACGATATTGCTCTTTTTTCCCAGAATTGAATTTTTTTTTAAGATTACTTCCGGATTTAGGTGTTTTTCTAGTGAGTCCTGGTAAAGCTCCCAGACGGCGTATTTTTTTTAAACGAGGTCCTCGATAACGGGACATGAAGACTCCTTTTTTATTTTATTGAAATTTCATTTTACACAATTAATTTCATTGTATTTACATTACAGAATACATCGAAATTAAAACTGAATTAAACTACAGGATAAACAGAGTAAAATCAACTAAAGTACCACAAAAAATGGAATTTCATCAAAATCTGTATTTTTTGTTTTTTGTATATATATTATTTATTTTATTGTTTTGTATCTAGCAAAATTGTAAGTTAGAAAACATAAAAGATCATGGATTCTCCATTTAATTCGAAAAAAAAGAGATTCTTGTTCGTAGAACATCGATAGAGAAAAAAAGCCGACTATCGGATTTGAACCGATGACCCTCGCATTACAAATGCGATGCTCTAACCTCTGAGCTAAGTGGGCTTACATAACGGAAATAGTGTAACAAATAGAAATAGGTATAGTATAGGAAATACGTAAAATCTCAGATATTAGTTATTAATCTTAGCTATTAGCTAGTTCGAAATTTGAACTTCTACTTATAAAAAAATACTAAAACTTCTTAAAGATAAAGTTAGCTTGATATGCTTAACTATAGGATATTTTAAAATTCAATTATAGAAATTGGCTCCAATTTCTATAATTGAATTGGATTTCAGATATTTTCAATTTGATATAGCTCGTACGAATAATCTAATACATAGAAAAAAATAATATATATATGAAAGATATAATAAAGAGAAAAAAAGAATAAATATCAAGCGTTATAGTATAATTTTGAATACTATAAAAAAGTAAGACGGTAGGTGGGAGAGATAAAAACTTTGGGATATATTGATTCGGATTGAATTGCAAATACATCAAGGATAGAATCAATGCAATTCTGAATTGCAATAAGCAAGCGGGGTCTCTCAAATAGAGTAGAACTGAACTGCTAGACTACGTTGAGTGATGAACTCAATGATTCAAAAAAAACTAAGGGGTGGATGAAATTACACAAGGAATCCTGGTCTCAAAGAAGAGGGAAACGGGGATATGGCGAAATCGGTAGACGCTACGGACTTGATTGTATTGAGCCTTGGTATGGAAACCTGCTAAGTGGTAACTTCCAAATTCAGAGAAACCCTGGAATTAAAAAAGGGCAATCCTGAGCCAAATCCATGTTTTGAGAAAAAAAAGGGGGGGTTCTCGAACTAGAATACAAAGGAAAAGGATAGGTGCAGAGACTCAATGGAAGCTGTTCTAACGAATCGAGTTAATTACGTTGTGTTGTTAGTGGAATTCCTTCTAATTCTAAATTAGAGAAAGTGGGGTTTTATACTTTATACATTTAATAAACACGTATAGATATAGATATTGACATAGCAAACGATTAATCACAGAACTCATATTATAATATAGGTTCTTTATCTTTTTTAAAAAAGAAATTAGAAATGATTATGAAATAAAAAACTCATATCATAATTTTTTTTATTGTGAATCCGCTCCAATCGAATATTGAATAATCAAATTATTCAATTCAAATTCAAAGTTTGCGAGATCTTTAAAAAAGTGGATTAATATTAATATTAATCGGACGAGGACAAAGAGAGAGTCCCATTCTACATGTCAATACTGACAACAATGAAATTTCTAGTAAAAGGAAAATCCGTCGACTTTATAAGTTGTGAGGGTTCAAGTCCCTCTATCCCCACCCCAAATCCTCTTTTATTCCCTAACTATATTATTAATCCTCTTTTTTTTCTTTTTATCAATGGGTTTAAGATTCATTAGCTTTCTCATTCTACTCTTTCACAAAGGAATGCGAAGAGAACTCAATGGATCTTATCCTATTCATTGAATAGATTTCTTTTTTATTAGAGTATCGGCAAGAAATCTTGGTTATTGGTTATTCACTCTATTTTTAAGTATTGTTTAAGTAAACCATGCACAATGCATAGGACTACCCCCCCATTTTCCAATTTTGAATTTGAAATACTTTAATTGATTTTTTAGTTCCTTTAATTGACATAGATACAAATACTCTACTAGGATGATGCACAAGAAAAGGTCAGGATAGCTCAGTTGGTAGAGCAGAGGACTGAAAATCCTCGTGTCACCAGTTCAAATCTGGTTCCTGGCATAGAAAAAAAAAAGATCCACCGAATAGGTATTGATCCAAATACCTCGAAATGAATTGTGATACATATTCGTTAATAATTAATATAGTATAGAGTATGATTTATTCATCTAAGTATGATTTATTCATCTAAGTGAATAAATCTCTAATATAAATATAGAGGCACTTCTTTTTAGAGAAGTTTAAAAATAGATCTTTTCTTTATGATACAGAAGGGGGTAAGATTAGGTTCCCCTTTATTTTTATTTTTCGTTTCTTAATTTTGTATTCCGCTATTCCGACGAATATTTTTGGAGTCTTGCTTATCTTTATCTTATTTTACTTTCCTAGTTGTGCTAAGTCATGCGCGCGATACAAAGTTCCTGGTAGAGAACTTTTTTGAGTCATCCTATTTTTCTGTTCATATGAAAGAAATTTATATGCGATTTTCAAAATAGGGGAATCCAAATGAAACCCTTTTTTTGTTCAGTCTATCTGGAATGTTTTTGTATAATAGGAATTAATTAGAAATAGATATTCCGTTTCATCTAGGAAAAGAACCTAAAAATATTCCTTGACTTGAATAAAATCTAGAGTTGTGTTGTATAAGTGAGCATGAATTTCTTATCATTCAATGAGCATCTTGTATTTCATAAAAATTTGGGGTTATATAGTCCTTACGTAAGGGCCAGCCTATCCAACTTTCAGGCATTAGGATACGTTTAAGGCGCGGATGATTATCATAAGAGATTCCCACCATATCATAAGATTCGCGTTCTTGAAAATCGGCACTTCTCCAAATCCAGAAGACAGACGGAATTCTAGGATTATCCTTTTGGGCAAAGACTTTTATACAGACTTCTTCTGGATTATCTATACCATACTGTATTCTCGTAAGATGATACACGCTAGCTAAAGATCCACCGGGTGCTACATCATAAGCACACTGGGAGCGTAAATAATTGTAACCATATACATATAAAATGACAGCAATGGAATCCCAATCCCCTGCTTTTATTTGTAAAGTCTCTATTCCTCGGTGATCAAAGCCCAAAGATCTATGAACCACCTCATGTTTGACTAGCCAATTAGATAACCAACCCTGCTGCATTGTCTTCATCTCTCCCTCTTTGTATAAATATTTCACATTTCGGATGCAAGTTTGAAAGATTGCCCTGCTTTTTATTTTTCTACACAAAATAACCCCTCCCCTCCTAATTCACTAATTTGTAGGAAGGTACTGGACTTTTGGATTTGAAAAAAGTTTCAGAAGATATATCTAATGTAGATGGTGATTGATAGAGCCATTCTTGCTCATAAGTTCCTGTATGAGTACTGCGCCTAACATAAAGCTTGTGACTGGTAGTAAAACATCTATTTTTATTTTGAGATAGAGTTCGATCCTCAACTATTTCTCGCGATATCTTCTTACGAAGTTTTGTTAGGGCATCTATAACTGCCTCCGGTTTAGGTGGGCACCCCGGCAAGTAGACATCCACAGGAATTAACTTATCAACTCCCCGAACAGTACTATAGGAATCCGTACTGAACATTCCCCCTGTAATAGTACAGGCTCCCATAGCAATGACGTATTTTGGTTCAGGCATTTGCTCGTATAACCTCACTAAAGAGGGAGCCATTTTCATTGTTACCGTACCGGCTGTTAAAATTAGGTCTGCTTGCCTAGGACTTGATCTTGGTACCAATCCATAACGATCAAAGTCGAATCGTGAGCCTATTAATGAAGCAAATTCAATGAAACAACAACTGGTACCGTATAGAAGGGGCCATAAACTGGAGAGTCTTGACCAATTCGAAAGATCATTTGGTGTAGTTGAAATAACAGAATTAGAACTTGTTTGGTCAAGTAAGGGAAACTCAATCAAATTCATAACTGTCTCAATCGAATCTTTTCCTTCTTTTTTTTTGTCTAAATATTCAGTTAAGACCATTCCAAGGCTCCTTTTCGCCATGCATAAACTAAACCGAGAACTAAGATAAGCACGAAAATGAAAGCTTCGATAAAAACGGATACACCCAATACGTCGAAACTCATTGCCCAAGGGTATAGAAAGACGGTTTCCACATCAAAAACAACAAAAACGAGCGCAAACATATAATAGCGTATTCGGAATTGTACCCAAGCCCCTCCCATGGGTTCTATACCCGATTCATAACTCGAAAGCTTCTCCGGTCCTTCACTAACCGGGGCTAAAAGCCCTGAAATCCAAAATGCCAAAATAGGAATAAGGCTTGCTATTATTAGAAATGTCCAAAAAATATCATATTCGTGAAGCAGAAACATAATGTACTCCCATTAATGTGGAATAGGCAGAACTTAAATTAGTCAATTCAATTCAGCATTGTCAATTTATCCAGAACTTCTCTCTTTTCCTCGGTGAAACAAGAATCTTTTTTGTTCAAACAAAAGCGCTTAGTTTAGCTTTTATTTCCTCTGTGCTGCATCTTCTTTAAAGATTCATCCAATGGAATCCCAACTCCTTTTCTTTTGGATTTCCATTCTATTTAGATATGGTGTATGTAGATCTAATTCTTACATAAAGAAAACTCTATCGTTTCACTTTTTATCGCTTTCTCTAGAATCTCTAGAAAAAGGAATAGCTCTATCCTTTATTTAATATTTTATAATAATAAGAGACTATTAAATAAAAATGAGAATACTACTAATTAGAACCTAATTAAGATAGTAGGACTAATCTATGCAGTATATAATAGTATAAAAATATAAAATATAGTATAAAAATATAAAATATAGAACTCTATTTGAGGACTATGAGTATGAGAAATACTATTCGCAATAATATTCTGTTTTTTTTACTTTGAGTATGAGAAATACTATTCGCAACAATATTCTGTTTTTTTTTTACTTTTTTCTTTTCTCTCTATTTAAGGGTCAATTTACATAATGTAAATATAAAGAAAGTACTAAATATACTTAAAACAATACTTAAAAGAAAGTAGGAATTCGCAAAATAGATAAAATCTTTGCAGTTATTATAGGGAAGTCTAGAGATATCCTATTTGAAGGAGTAGGGGATCAAATCAATAGAAGAAAGGATCCTTTCTTCTATTGATTTGATAGAAATTTGTTTTTCTTTTCCTGTCTGTATGATTTTTATTTTCGATGAATGAGCCTTTGGTAATGCTTTTATCTCTATTCTATGTCGCAGGCGCCTATCCAGTCTATAAACAAATACTAATGAGAAAATGAAAACTATACTAAACTAAAGAAAACATAGGATAGAGATCCTAAAATCTAAAAAAGGGCATATTTAGGGCTATACGGATTCGAACCGTAGACCTTCTCGGTAAAACAGATCAAACGGATTTTTATCGAAATGATTCGAACTGTTTCAAAGACCCAACATGCATTTTTTTGCATTGGGCTCTTTCATAAACTGATTTAAAGATCAGTTAGTCCACCATAGTTTTTCTTTACGAAAAGATAATGAGATGGCTCCCTGTGCTCTGATTGATTTTTTGTATTATGATCTATCTAGGAGCAATACCAAAGTGTTTCAAAGGAGGATTACCTTGACTTAGGTCTGCCTCCGGCCTAAATTAAATCAACCTAAGTGAAATGGAGTCTCTATCGTTCCACTGCAAGAGTTAACTATGAGACTTCATACACCTTAAAGTTCATAGAACGAAAAGAAGTTTTTTGGAGGCCCTTATCCTCATTACGCCTAGCATTTAGTGGGCTGGATATTTACCTTATCAACTAGCAAATCCATAAGGGTTCTGTTTGATTAGGCACCTGAATTGGCACCTGAATCGGACTGAACCTACTGTTTGTCAGGCTACTGTTCTCCTATTCTCTCGAATCTATGAAGTAAGACATTGATTTTGCAATAAGATCGATTATGCTTATTGCATAATAAGCTCCTTTGAAAAGCATTGGCGCACGTGTAAACGAGTTGCTCTACCGAACTGAGCTATAGCCCTTATTATAGATATCTTAACATATAGAAAATTTCTTGTCAAGATGAATATTCTCTAATGCCAGAAGATATCTGTTTGATCTGTATCTGTTTAATATTTAGTATATAACAGACCAATAACAGAGCGATATTGCTTAGAAAAGGGATTCAATATATAATCGATCGAAGTAATGGGTCTTCCTTTGTGGTGATAAATTGCCTACTTAACTCAGTGGTTAGAGTATTGCTTTCATACGGCGGGAGTCATTGGTTCAAATCCAATAGTAGGTAAGTAGGTAGAAAAATTACTAGATAGCATTGGACTTACTTCGCTTCGCTATCTAATAACTTTTTCTACCCCTCTTCCCTTTTTCTTTGTATCAACTAGAAACCATTGGATTGTCTTCAATTGGATGGGGGAATCCAATTGACAGCCTCGATTCGTATCCTAGCTCGTCTGAGAGCGAGCTTCGCTTCAACCAAATCTTTCGTACCTTCAGCTTTACTCAAGTTAGCTTCGGCTATTTCAAGTGCCTTTTGAGCTTCTTCCGGATCAATATCACTACCCAGTTCCGCATCATTTCCTAAAATGATGATCTCATTATTAACTATTCTCGCAAAACCGCTCCACAGAACCGCCGTTAACCATTGGTCGTTGAGGAGGCGTATTCTCAAAGGACCCATATCTACTGCTGTGTTAATGGGGGCGTGGTTTGGTAATACGCCAATTTGGCCACTATTAGTGGATAAAATGATTTCTTTCACTTCACAATCCCAAATAATTCGCTTAGGAGTCAGTACATAAAGATTTAATTTCATTTCTTCAATTTGTTCTCCTCTTCTAAGGTTATAGCTTTCGTGCTAGCTTCATCGATGTTACCCACCAAATAAAAAGCCTGTTCAGGTAGGCCGTCTAATTCTCCGGAAAGGATTAGTTGAAATCCCCTAATAGTTTCCGCAAGAGCAACATACTTTCCTGGAGAACCAGTAAAAACTTCTGCCACAAAGAACGGTTGTGATAAGAAACGCTCAATTTTTCTTGCTCTTGCTACAGTTAAACGATCCTCTTCCGATAATTCATCCAAGCCAAGAATTGCGATAATGTCCTGAAGTTCTTTGTAACGTTGTAAAGTTTCCTTAACTCTTTGCGCAGTTTCATAATGTTCGTTGCCAACGATCCGAGGCTGTAACATAGTTGAGGTTGAATCTAAAGGATCTACTGCTGGATAAATACCCTTGGAAGCTAATCCTCTGGAAAGTACGGTAGTAGCATCCAAATGTGCAAATGTTGTGGCAGGGGCAGGGTCGGTCAAATCGTCTGCAGGTACATAAACTGCTTGAATCGAAGTTATAGATCCCTTTTTAGTAGAAGCAATTCTTTCTTGCAAAGAACCCATTTCTGTACTAAGAGTAGGTTGATAACCCACTGCGGAGGGCATTCTCCCTAATAAAGCAGATACCTCTGATCCTGCTTGAACAAAACGAAAGATATTATCGATAAATAAAAGCACGTCTTGCTTATTAACATCTCGGAAATATTCTGCCATAGTTAAGGCAGTTAAACCAACTCTCATACGAGCTCCCGGTGGTTCATTCATTTGGCCATAGACTAGAGCTACCTTTGATTCCTCAATATTTTTTTCATTAATTACTCCGGATTCCTTCATTTCCATATAAAGATCATTTCCTTCACGAGTCCGTTCCCCTACTCCACCGAATACGGATACGCCCCCATGAGCTTTAGCAATGTTATTGATTAATTCCATGATCAGTACTGTTTTACCTACTCCAGCCCCCCCAAATAGTCCTATTTTTCCTCCACGTCGATAAGGAGCTAAAAGATCGACGACCTTGATACCTGTTTCAAAGATGGATAATTTCGTATCTAACTCGATAAAGGCGGGCGCAGATCTATGAATAGGGAACGTTGCACTACTATCTACAGGACCCAAATTGTCAACAGGCTCCCCAAGAACGTTGAAAATTCGTCCGAGAGTAGCTCCACCGACCGGAACACTGAGAGGAGCTCCCGTGTCAATCACTTCCATTCCTCGCATCAACCCGTCCGTAGCACTCATAGCTACAGCTCTAACTCGATTATTTCCTAATAATTGTTGTACCTCACAAGTCACATTAATTTGCTTATCGGCAGTGTCTCTACTCTGGACTACCAAAGCGTTATAAATATAAGGTAACTTGCCCGGGGGAAAAGTGACATCCAGCACGGGTCCAATAATTTGATCGATACGACCTGTACTTTTTTCTTCAATTGTAGAAACCCCGGGACTAGAAGTAGTAGGATTGGTTCTCATAATTATCACATAATTAAAAAAAAGGAATTTGTCGAAATTTTTCTTTTTTTATTGTTGAATAATGCCAAATCAAAGCAAAAAAAATCCAAAAATCCAAAAGTAAAAAGGAAATGAGTTAGTTAATTCAATAAGAGAGAAAAGGGGACCAGGACTTGATTTCGTTGCCCAAGCGAATCCCATTCAACCGTTTACTCATGGAAAAAGTCCGTTGGAAAGTTCAATCAATCTTTTTTTCATATACATTTTGCCTTTTGTGGAGGATCTGTGCCTACTCTACTTTCCTATCTAGGACTTCGATATACAAAATATATACTACTGTGAAGCATAGATTGCTGTCAACAAAGAATTTTCTTAGTATTTAGTTAGGTATTTGCATTCAAAATAAGAAAGAGACCTATTAAGAACTTGTAAAATAAGGATTAGGGATTAACTTGGGTTGCGCTATATCTATCAAAGAGTATACAATAATGATGGATTTGGTAAATCAAATCCATGGTTTAATAACGAACCGTGTTAACTTATCATAACAACAACTCAATTCCTATTGAATTCCTATAGTGGAATTCCTATAGGATAGAACATACACAGGGTGTACGCATTATATATGAATGAAACATATTAATTAACCTAAGCATGCCCTCAATTTTCTTTAATGAGTTGATATTATATTAATTGAATATTCTTTTTGTTTTACGAGATTTTTGCTAAAGTTTCATTTACGCCTAATTAACATCGAGTAGACCCTGTTATTGTGAGAATTCTTAATTCAAGAGTTATAGGGAGGGACTTATGTCACCACAAACAGAAACTAAAGCAGGTGTTGGATTTCAAGCTGGTGTTAAAGATTATAAATTGACTTACTACACCCCAGAGTATGAAACTAAGGATACTGATATCTTGGCAGCATTCCGAGTAAGTCCTCAGCCTGGGGTTCCGCCCGAAGAAGCAGGGGCTGCAGTAGCTGCCGAATCTTCTACTGGTACGTGGACAACTGTTTGGACTGATGGACTTACCAGTCTTGATCGTTACAAAGGACGATGCTATCACATCGAGCCTGTTGCTGGGGAAGACAACCAATGGATCTGTTATGTAGCTTATCCATTAGACCTATTTGAAGAGGGTTCCGTTACTAACATGTTTACTTCCATTGTGGGTAACGTGTTTGGTTTCAAAGCCCTACGTGCTCTACGTTTGGAGGATCTACGAATTCCCCCTACTTATTCAAAAACTTTCCAAGGCCCGCCTCATGGTATCCAAGTTGAAAGAGATAAGTTGAACAAGTATGGTCGTCCTTTATTGGGATGTACTATTAAACCAAAATTGGGATTATCCGCAAAAAATTATGGTAGAGCGTGTTATGAGTGTCTACGTGGTGGACTTGATTTTACCAAAGATGATGAAAACGTAAACTCACAACCATTTATGCGCTGGAGAGACCGTTTTGTCTTTTGTGCTGAAGCTATTTATAAATCACAGGCCGAAACCGGTGAAATCAAGGGGCATTACTTGAATGCGACTGCGGGTACATGTGAAGAAATGATTAAGAGAGCTGTATTTGCTAGAGAATTAGGGGTTCCTATTGTAATGCACGACTACTTAACTGGGGGATTCACCGCAAATACTACTTTGGCTCATTATTGCCGTGACAATGGCCTACTTCTTCACATTCACCGTGCAATGCATGCAGTTATTGATAGACAGAAAAATCATGGTATGCATTTCCGTGTATTAGCTAAAGCATTGCGTATGTCTGGGGGAGATCATATCCACTCCGGTACAGTAGTAGGTAAGTTAGAAGGGGAACGCGAAATGACTTTAGGTTTTGTTGATTTATTGCGCGATGATTTTATTGAAAAAGATCGCGCTCGCGGTATCTTTTTCACTCAGGACTGGGTATCCATGCCAGGTGTTATACCGGTAGCTTCAGGTGGTATTCATGTTTGGCATATGCCAGCTCTGACCGAAATCTTTGGGGACGATTCTGTATTACAATTTGGTGGAGGAACTTTAGGACATCCTTGGGGAAATGCACCTGGTGCAGCAGCTAATCGAGTGGCTTTAGAAGCCTGTGTACAAGCTCGTAACGAAGGGCGCGATCTTGCTCGCGAAGGTAATGAAATTATCCGAGCAGCTTGCAAATGGAGTCCTGAACTAGCGGCAGCTTGTGAAGTATGGAAGGCGATCAAATTCGAGTTCGAGCCGGTAGATACTATCGATTAACTAGATAAACGATTAACTAGATAAAACGAAAGAAAAGATAAAGAAGGTATAAAAAAAAAAGAAACGAAATAAAAATAGAAAAAATAAGTTATTAAATGCAGTAATTCTTCTTTATTCTTCTAATTGATTGCAATTAAACTCGGCTCAATCTTTTTTTTCTAAAAAAGATTGAGCCGAATAAAAATAGATCATGATATGATCATGAGACTTGACAACTCGAGATTCGTCTATTCTATATATCTAGAATATATATTAAGGTATAATACAATAAAGAAATACAAATAAAATAATAAAATATAGTATTATCATATGATAATGGAATCAAATACGCAGTATTTACAGAAAAAAGTCTTCGTTTATTGGGAAAGAATCAATATACTTTTAATGTCGAATCGGGATTCACTAAGACAGAAATAAAGCATTGGGTCGAACTCTTCTTTGGTGTTAAGGTGGTAGCTGTGAATAGCCATCGACTACCTGGAAAAGGTAGAAGAATAGGACCTATTCTGGGCCATACAATGCATTACAGACGTATGATCATTACCCTTCAACCGGGTTATTCTATTCCACTTCTAGATAGAGAAAAAAACTAAAGGAGAATGAATGAAAAAAGACATAGTTTGGAAGTTAGACCCTTTTTTAAGACTCTCTTTCAATTTTTAAAAAGGGGACGTTTGAAACTTTTAACAGGCGTAATCGTGAGTCAACAAGTGACTCGAACTGTTTGTAAGAAAAGAAAGAAGCTTTTTTTTATGCTAGAACTAGATAAGGAAGTTTTCTATAACCTTGATAAAAAGGTAGTTTTAGTTTATGACTCCGACCAAGAGCGAGAAATCCTCGATTTGGAATTGGACATAGAACCTGGACCCATCGTAGAGACGTTTAGTTCAAAAGGGTCGTATCCTGATGTTAAGAATTATACTTTCGTGGAAATACAGCGCTATAGACTTCAATGCGGTAGACGTTTTGTTCCTAATTTTTCTGGACCAAACCTCCGCTCCGACCCAACGATACAATGAATTTTTTCTATTCACTATTCATATTCATAAATAAAAAAGATTCGGAATCGCAATGCTACTATATGCGTCCAGAGGAGTATTCGGAATAATATTCTTCTATAATACATTATTGCGCGGAGTCTTACTAACAGGACTTCGCTGCACGGGACGGGTCTTCGTCGAAAAGCTAACTCCACCCGGCATTTTCATACCCTTTCTTTGGGTGGTATATCGACTTTAAAAGTCTAAGAGGGTAGTAGGCTATAGTAGGTAAGATAATTTGCCCTTTGATTTTGATTGAATATACTATTTTCCGCCTTTACCACGCATTATTGTATGCGCTTCTAGAGAAGTATGTATGAAGGAAGTAAATTCTAGCCGCTTTCTTTTGAATCTAATTTCAAATTAGATTAGAAAGATAGAAAGTCCATGAGGATGGGAAAATCAAAATCAAATCTTTTTAATTAGTTGTCCTTTTTTGGAATTTTCTTATTATCCTTTCATTTTTTTTTACAGAATATTTTTTATAGAATACTTTTATAGAATACTTTAGTATTCTATAAAAAATATTTTTTTTGCAAACTAAAAAATACAATAGTCAATATTCCTTATAATAGATATACTTAATTATATCATAAGAATCTTAAGATATTTTTCGACTAGATAGAAATAGTAAATTTGAATTGAGACACCTATTCCATGACGGATTTAAACTTACCTTCTATTTTCGTGCCTTTAGTAGGCTTAGTATTTCCGGCAATTGCAATGACCTCTTTATTTCTTTATGTGCAAAAAAATAAGATTGTCTAGTATTTTTTAGTGTAAGTAATATAATATGGTAGGGTATGTGGGTTTTTCTACACACACACTTTCTACACACAAATGAAAAACGGCCATGGATGCAGATATAGGCTACGAGCATAAATGTATGAATATGCAGAGCCAGGTATAGCGAGTTTTCTTTTATTTATTTTAATTGAATCATAGAAAGTCAATGTATCTAACCTATTTTTTCACAGGAGTACTAGTTGCTGAAGGCGATTTAAGAATCCTAAAAAGTAAAGTCAAAATTATTTAGCTTATTCTCTCAATTTCAATCGACCGCTGCTGGATTTAGTATATCTAATATGAATTGGCGATCAGAACACATATGGGTAGAACTTCTAAAAGGTTCTCGAAAAAGGGGTAATTTTTTCTGGGCCTGTATTCTTTTTCTAGGTTCACTAGGATTCTTATCGGTTGGGATTTCCAGTTATCTTGGTAAGAATATTATATCTATACTTCCATCTCAAGAAATTCTTTTTTTTCCGCAGGGGGTCGTGATGTCTTTCTACGGAATCGCAGGCCTATTCATTAGTTCCTACTTGTGGTGTACTATTTTGTGGAATGTAGGTAGTGGTTATGACCGATTCGATAGAAAAGAGGGAATAGTGTGCATTTTTCGTTGGGGATTCCCTGGAATAAAACGTCGCGTCTTCCTTCGATTCCTTATGCGGGATATCCAATCAATTAGAATTCAGGTTAAAGAAGGTCTTTATCCTCGTCGTATTCTTTATATGGAAATCCGGGGTCAGGGGATCATTCCCTTGACTCGTACTGATGATAAGTTTTTTACTCCACGAGAAATTGAACAAAAAGCTGCCGAATTGGCCTATTTCTTGCGCGTACCAATTGAAGTATTTTGAGGTATCTTTTTTGAACTGAATTGAATATTGAATGAAGAAAAGAAGAATTGGAAGAAGAAAAGTTTTCTCGACACGGGTAGGAAGTCCCTCCGAAATTGGATTTGTTATTGTAAGGGGATTTTTAAGTATTTATCTAAAGAAAGGAACAAACGAGGATAAGAGAAAATTGCTTTTTTTTTAATTTTTTTTGTTCAAGTGAGATATATCGCATACTATTCTTCCATTTTCATCCGAAAGGGCTTTTTTTTATTCTATTTCACTATTTCATTCCATCTAGATCTAAGAAAGAACCCAATGCACTGAAATTCCACTAATATACAAAAAAGAAGAATAGATATGGGGTACCAAACCTATCGAGTTTTTGCTTCAAAGAAATAGAAATATCATGAAATAGAAATATCATTATCATATAGAGTCAGGGAATGGAATAGAGTCAGCGAATGAAGCATATTCATTAACAACTCCATTTACATATCAAAAATGAAAAAAAAGAAAGCATTGCCTTCTTTACTATATCTTGTATTTATCGTACTTTTGCCTTGGGGGGTCTCTTCCTCATTTAACAAATGTCTGGAACTTTGGATTAAGAATTGGTGGAATACCGGGCAATCCGAAACTTTCTTAACTAATATTCAAGAGAAAAGGATTTTAGAAAGATTCATAGAATTAGAAGAACTTTCTCTCTTGGACGAGATGATAAAAGGGAAACTAAAGACACATGTACAAAAACCTCCTACAGGAATACAAAAGGAAATAATACAATGGGTCAAAATAAATAATGAGGATCATCTCCATATCATTTTGCATTTCTCGACAAATATAATCTGTTTGGCTATTCTAAGTGGTTCTTTTTTTCTGGGTAAAGAGGAACTTGTCATTTTGAATTCTTGGGTTCAGGAATTCTTCTATAATTTAAATGACTCAATAAAAGCTTTTTTTATTCTTTTAGTTACTGATTTTTTTGTTGGATTTCACTCCACCCGTGGTTGGGAACTAGTAATTCGTTGGGTCTACAACGATTTTGGATGGGCTCCTAACGAGCTTATTTTCACTATTTTTGTTTGTAGTTTTCCAGTAATTCTAGATACATGTTTGAAATTTTGGGTCTTTTTTTGTTTAAACCGTCTATCTCCTTCGCTTGTAGTCATTTATCATTCAATTAGTGAAGCATAAATTCATTTGATCTCCCGATATTAATCAAATTAGCATCTTTCTTTAGAAAGAAAGCCCTTTTCCATTTTAGCAAAATTCTTTCTATTTATACCTGCTTTAAGGTATTCATCATTGCAGTACAACTGTTGCAGTAGAATGACAACAGATTCGTGTATAGGGAACTAGATTAGCTTAGCTACCTATCTAATTTATTGTAGAAATTCTGGGATCTGCGATTGGACATGGAAAATAGAAATACTTTTTCTTGGGTAAAGGAACAGATAACTCGATCGATTTCTGTATCGATCATGATATACGTAATAACTCGGACATCTATTTCAAATGCATATCCCATTTTTGCGCAGCAGGGTTATGAAAACCCACGAGAAGCAACTGGACGAATTGTATGTGCCAATTGCCATTTAGCTAGCAAGCCCGTCGATATTGAAGTTCCCCAAGCTGTGCTTCCCGATACTGTATTTGAAGCAGTTCTTCGAATTCCCTATGATATGCAATTGAAACAAGTTCTTGCTAATGGAAAAAAGGGAGGGTTGAATGTAGGTGCTGTTCTTATTTTGCCCGAAGGATTCGAATTAGCGCCGCCCGACCGTATTTCCCCTGAGTTGAAAGAAAAAATAGGAAATCTTTCTTTTCAGAGTTATCGTCCCGATAAAAAAAATATTCTTGTGATAGGCCCTGTTCCCGGTAAGAAATATAGTGAAATTGTCTTTCCCATTCTTTCCCCTGATCCTGCTACGAAGAAAGATGCTCATTTCTTAAAATATCCCATATATGTAGGGGGAAACCGAGGAAGAGGACAGATCTATCCTGATGGTAGCAAGAGTAACAATACAGTCTATAATGCTACGTCAACAGGTATAGTAAAAAAAATACTACGTAAAGAAAAAGGGGGGTATGAAGTATCCATAGTTGATGCATCAGATGGACGCCAAGTGATTGATATTATACCTCCCGGACCAGAGCTTCTTGTTTCAGAGGGGGAATCCATCAAGCTTGATCAACCATTAACAAGCAATCCTAATGTGGGAGGTTTTGGTCAGGGGGACGCAGAAATCGTACTTCAGGATCCATTACGTGTCCAAGGACTTTTGTTTTTCTTCGCATCCGTTATTTTGGCACAAGTTTTTTTAGTTCTCAAAAAGAAACAGTTTGAAAAGGTTCAATTATACGAAATGAATTTCTAGGTCCCGGGATTTCTTACCATCGAGTTGGTAAAAAGCCTCGATTTATTGGCAATTGCTAGAATTATCTATGATCTATTTTGGAAATCCTTTTTTTGTTTAGACTGTTTTTTGTTTACGAGATGTCTGGAATTCCTTATTTATATCTCATGCAAAAGAAGAGAATCCAAGGCAAAGGCAAGAACAATAAAATTAAAATTTATTCCTTTTCGGAGGGATTGCAGGTCTTCTTAATCGTCTATTCGGCACAAGAAAAAGGCTTTTTCTTGTGCCGATTCTTCTTGTATCAAAATAAGAATCTTTTTTCTTCCTAATTCGTCAAAGATTACTATTTCTTCTTTATTCGGGTCTGTCTCTTGGACCTCTTTTTCTTTTGCTTAGGTTCAGCCGAGGTAGTGGACAAACAGAGGGGAAGAAAATATGGCGGGGGACAAATTTCTTGTGATTGTGAGCAAATAGAATTGCTTGGCTTGTTTAATTAAGTTCAACTTCAAACTTACAGAAATTTTGCAAAAAAACGTAAACTCTTTCATTGAAGGGTTGCTTTTTTTTTAGGATAGTTGAATAGTTTTGATTAAGGTTTTTTTTTAGTTTATTACTCGAAACTAAATCAAGGATTTTCAGGATACTTCCTTCGTGGAATAAGATATTGGATCCTCCAGTGATCTCTTTTTCTTGTTGCTTCATAAGAGTGAATCGAATAGATCCAATTCGCGTTATAAGAGTAAAAGTAAAAATTCCGCGGGTCCTTTCCGCTCTAATCAGATAAAGGGGGGTAAGGACCCGCTAAGCTCCTACTTTTTCATGTTTACAATCTGGTCCCTCCAATTACTATAGAGATGAACCCAATCCAGAATATGAACCATAAAAGAAAACACCTACTAAACCAATCACAGGAATACCAGCTACAGTACCTATCAGCCAAAGAGGAATTCTTCCAGTAGTATCGGCCATTTCCCCTACTTTCCTCCACATTTTATCAATTGGTCATGCTAGAGACAAAAACAGTCATGGGTAGTTATAAGGATGGTATCCTTCCAAATGGGATAAGAGAATTCTTATTAGTCTCTTTCTTTCTCTCAATTGAAGAAGTAATTGGAAAATAAAACAGCAAGTACAAAAATGAGTAATAAACCCCAGTATAGACTGGTACGATTCAATTCAACATTTTGTTCATTCGGGTTTGATTGTGTCATAGTTCTATAGTTGGAATTTAGTTTATCGTTGGATGAACTGCATTGCTGATATTGATCCCAAGAAAAAAACAGTAGGTACAGCTAGTCCGTGAATAGCCAGCCATCGCACTGTAAAAATAGGATAGGTTCGGTCTATGGTCATTGAGGGCCTCCTAAAAGGATCTACTAAATTCATCGAGTTGTTCTAAAGAATCAAAACGGTCGGTTATTAACGGAATTCCTTGTCGGCTTTCCGTGAAATACTCGTTTGGCCTAGGACTTCCAAACACATCATAAGCTAAACCCGTACTGACAAATAACCAACCCGCAATGAATAGGGAAGGTATAGTAATGCTATGAATAACCCAGTATCGAATACTGGTAATAATATCAGCAAAAGAACGTTCTCCCGTGCTTCCAGACATGCTGAACTCCCAAAATTTTTGTACATTCAAAAAAGGAATTGATTCCGTAAAAGATGGGATCGACCAGTAAATAGAAAATTACTGATATTTCATCCTTGTGAGATTGTCAATTTTGTACCAAAGGTGTATTTTGAGTATACCGAATTAGTATAGCTATCCTTCCTATGGCACAGCAATCTGGTTTTGCTTGGTTCCGAAACATAATTACTGTTTTATTTTTTGTCTATAGGTAAGCTATATCTTATTCAAGGCATCAATAGAAAACCCCTTTTTTCATTTTTGTAGATCCTATTTATTTTCATTGGCTATTGGCTTCGGAATAATAGAGTAATTCGGAATAGCAGCCAAAATCTTGGGAAAATCTAAGTTAATGATCAATAGGTTTGGATAAAAAATTTAGGTTAGGAAGGATATTCTCAGACTGACACAATACAAGGACAAGTATATGTGAAATCTATCCTTTCATAATTCGTAATTAATCCTTGTCTTGTTTGTTGGATTAGGCCTAACTTTCTTGACCAAACTGCGAGCGTGGAACTTTACGAGATGAAATAGGGAAAGACAGAAGGTAGAACTTAAAAGGATAATTAAAGTGACTCGTCTTCGAATCTACTTTGTTTGGAGTTCAAAAAAGGAAAAAAAAAGAAAGTAAATTCAAGTAAGAGCTTTCTTTTTTTTTTAACAGCCCCTCGGGGGGTCGTGGAATGCTTTTCTTCCCCTCTTATTCCAATTCCATCTGGAATACAATAAGTTAAAATAAGAAGGAATAGGGGAATATTCGATCGTTCACTCCAAAAAGAGGGTTCTATTGAAAAAGAAATTATCCAAAATAGAAAGAAGTTTTTTTTTTTCAAATTCAATTGACAAATTCCACACACAACAAATCTCTTGATTCGGAATTAGGGACTCATGTATCATCTGATGAATCCATTTTCTTTTACACTTCTGTATCTCACTCTATCTTGTTTTTTAGTATTATCTAAAATAACTGATAAATTATGAATTTTCCATAACTTAGGTAAATGCTTTACCAACATATGTAGTGTAGTAAAAAAATAAATGGAATTTAACTCTTTCATGCTTACTTTAACTAGTTATTTCGGTTTTCTACTGGCTGCTTTAACTATAACCCCAGCTCTATTTATTGGCTTGAACAAGATACGTCTTATTTGAATTGACTGAATAATTAGAATTCAGAAAAGAAAAATCTTTCTTTTGGATTCCTGGTATTCTACGACTCTTTTCCACACTAATTAGGAATTCTTTTCTTGGTCATTGAGATTCGTGGATAATTTAGAGTACTATTTAGGGATAGATCGTACCTCTTTTTTTATCCCCTCGAACAAATCGAAATGATTGAAGTTTTTCTATTTGGAATCGTCTTAGGCCTAATTCCTATTACTTTAGCGGGATTATTCGTGACTGCATATTTGCAATACAGGCGTGGGGATCAGTTGGATCTTTGATTGAGTCATTTTTATTTTTTGATTGACCTCCTCCAGACCAGAGAGGAGGTCAAATTGGAGTTACAATTCAATTTTGTTAAGTTATTTTACTCTGCTTCGACATAAGATAGATGGAATCACGCTCTGTAGGATTTGAACCTACGACATCGGGTTTTGGAGACCCGCGTTCTACCGAACTGAACTAAGAGCGCTTTCATTCATTCAAAAAGAAAATCTTTTTCTATTCCTAACGTATCTCACGTACGTATAGTCTCCACAAATTCAAGTTATCAAGTTATATCCACTTTACTTTAATTGATCTCGTCGCTACTGCCTATAAAGAAGAAAGAAGTAATAGGTAGGGATGACAGGATTTGAACCTGTGACATTTTGTACCCAAAACAAACGCGCTACCAAGCTGCGCTACATCCCTTTTCTAAATTCAATTGTTGTACAATGCCATTGTACACAATTCCTGTCTTTTTTTCCACATCATAATTTTCTTCTTCTTTCTATTTTCTTCTTCTTTACTCTATCTATAATAGAACCCTCGTGTCATTTCTTCTTTTTGGTCTCATATAATTAAGGAATTATATACATCTAAAACCCAATAGAATTTCGCCTATAAAAGAAAGATTACTTTTCCTTGGTAATATATAGGAAGAAGGGGTCATCTTTTTCTTTTTTAGGGATAGGAAAATTTAGGAAAATTTCGTCGATATGGTTCATTTTATATATAATGGTTCATTTTATTTTATATATAGTATAACAATCTTGGGCAAGAGTTTCTGATCATATATGTATTCCAACAAGGAAGGAGGATTTTCAATGCGGGATATAAAAACATATCTCTCTGTAGCACCCGTGCTAAGTACTCTATGGTTTGGTGCTTTAGCAGGTTTATTGATAGAAATTAATCGTTTATTCCCAGATGCTTTGTCATTCCCTTTTTTTTAATTCTAGTTATTGCTATGGAGGGATAGATTTATTCGTGATATGACAAAATTTGACCCTTTTCAATCTTTTTTTAGTATCGGAAGGAAAAAGAAAGAAAAGATGGATTGGGTTGAACCCCAGAGTCATGAAAAATTTGGTAAACCCCATTTTTGAAAACATAAATTCAATTTAAAGGGGTACCCAAGCTAAAGAGGGCCTCAGAAATCAGAGCATAGAAAAAGGCGGGGCTGGCTAATTAAATGAAAGGATTTCGAAGCAAAATCTTTGCTAATTCGACAAGGATTGTATTCTTTAATTATTTCTCTATTTTTTATTACTTAATTTAAGAATTTTTAAAAAATTATTCTAATGAATTTTATTCTTCTTCTTCGGATTCAAAATAGAAGAATAAAAGAATAAAATAAGTGGAAGAATTAAGTTAAGTCAATCCAAAAAGAAAAGGAGGTTCATGGCCAAGGGAAAAGATGTTAGAATCAGAGTTATTTTGGAATGCATCAGTTGTGTTCGAAAAGGTGCCAATGAGGAATCAACGGGGATTTCTAGATATAGTACTCAAAAGAATCGCCACAATACACCCGGACAATTAGAATTCAAAAAATTTTGTCGTTATTGTCGCAAGCATACGACTCATCACGAAATAAAGAAATAGGAACATCGTGTGTTCAATCTTTGCAAACAACAGAAAGAGTAAGAACTTCATATTTAATATATAAATAAAACATAGTATAGAATACAAAAAACAAATCAACTCATCTGATTTCCTATAGATATTATTTCATATGTATAGAGGGTATTCATATACTATAATATGAATCAAATAAGATATGGATCAAAGAAAGACTACTTCTTCTGGATCCTGAATTAATAAAATAAAGAAGTGAATTTTTTTTTTTCAAATTTTTAAATTTTAAATAAGGAATAAATCATGTATACATCTAAACAACCTTTTCTTAAATCTAAGCAACCCTTTGGTAAATCCAAGCAAACTTTTAATAAATCCAAGCAACCCTTTCGTAAATCCAAGCAAACTTTTCGGAAATTCAAACAACCTTTTCGGAAATCTAAACAACCTTTTCGTAGGCGTCCTCGGATTGGCCCGGGAGATCGAATTGATTATAGAAACATGAGTTTAATTAATAGATTTATTAGTGAACAAGGAAAAATATTATCGAGACGAATAAATAGATTAACCTTGAAACAACAACGATTAATTACTCTTGCTATAAAACAGGCTCGTATTTTATCTTTCTTACCGTTTCGTAACTATGAGAACGAAAAGCAATTTCAAGCGCAGTCAATTTCAATAATTACAGGCTCTAGACCCAGAAAAAATAGACATATTCCTCAATTAACGCAAAAGTACAATTCCAATCGAAACTTAAGAAACTATAACCAAAATTTAAGAAACAACAACCGGAACTTAAGTTCCGATTGTTGATGTTTTATTCGAATTCGAAAGGGCCAGACCTATATATATTATAAAGAAAGTAATCCAGCTCGTTGATTCCTACCACTTAATCTTAATTTATTGTATTTTCCCGGAGTTCCCTCTCCGGGAATTCCTCTTTTATTATCCCAGTATATTACTTTAGTTATCCCTTTAATTGATGATCTTTATTTTATTGAAAATCGTGTAAAGATTATTTGGATTTGATACAGCTACTTGTGCAAGCATTTTACGATTAAGAATCAATTTCTTCTTGTACAGGTTGTGTATTAATTTACTATAACTATCGAATACTTTATATACCCGCGTCGCTGCGTTTATCCGAGTGATCCACAAACGACGAAAATCCCTCTTTTGCCTGCCTCTATCTCGATGAGAGGAAACAAAAGCTCTTTTTACCTGTTGGGTAATCATTCGATTAAGTCTTAAATGAGCCCCTCTAAAGTTTGAGGCAAATGAACGCATTTTTGTTCGTCGTCTCCGGGCTATATATCCTCGCGGAACTCTGGTCATTGAATCAAATTAACCTTAATGAATAACTAATGATTTCTCTTCTTTTAGCCACCCTTTTTCTCATTAATAACAAAACTAATTATTCCGATATATAAAATATTAATTCCAATGGCTTTTGCTATAGTAACCTTCCCAACCACGATTTTTTATTCCACTCCGTTCAGTTATTTCTATACGAAATAACAAATTCATTCTAATAATACTAAAAAAAATAGTGGGTTCCATCGTTTCTATGGTTCCCTTTTAAACGGTGAGGCCCTCTCTATACACCGGAGCCCTTTCTTTCATCAAAAGGTATTGCGAACTTGTATAGTTCGCATTCTTTGGCTCTACCTATCCATTATAGAGTAAATAGCTCTTTTCACAATAAGAGTTATCCATACAGTGACGGTATTTAATTCTGAAAGTTGGCTAAGTAGCTGACCCTGTTAGTCCGTTCTTTTAAGATAAAGGAGCATAAGCCTTTTTCTTTTTATTACTATTTCCTCCGCTTAATGGATAACCATTTGCTACCAATGGGGGAATTGCTTCTTATTTCCAATTTAGATAATTGGATTTGCAACAAAGGAAACCATAAATTCCATATACCATAGAAATCTAGGATAGAGAAGCTATATCCTATTCATTGGTACTAATCATGAATACTTCAAATTTTTTTTAGTTGTTTGAAGTCATGATCTGAACGAGTCGCACATACACCCTAGCACATGTTCCTCGACGCTGAGGGCATCCTTTAAGCGCGGCCGTTTTTCTAGCATTTCGTATTGGCTGTCTTGCGTTTCTAATAAGTTGTTTAACCGTCGGCATGTTGTATGTATATAGAAAAAAATGGATTGGTTTAGATCCATCTTAACCTGATGATTGCTCATCATGAAGTCTTTCTATTTTCTATTAAATCCAGGAAAATCCGAATTTAGCTGTGAAATAACTTTACAAGAAATCTGGACACTACCAATCCTTAAACATTTCTGGAGACCACACTGGATCAGTATCACAGTGCTCGTCAATCATTTCATCCCCTACAATATCGACAAGTCCATAAGCTTTGGCTTCGTCTGCTGACATAAAAACATCCCTTTCCATGTCTTCGGATACAACCCAAAAAGGTTTGCCTGTTCTTAGTGCATAAACCCTTGTGATCATTTCGCGAACTTTGTGTAACTCTTCTACTTCTAGTAAAAATTCAGGTGTCCTTGCCCGATAATAAGCACTAGCAGGTTGGTGAAGCATAATCCTGGCGTGAGGGAATGCTATACGCTTGGTGGGTTCTCCTCCAAGCAGAATGAAGGACGCCATGGACGCGGCTATTCCGAGGCATATTGTATATATATCTGGTGTCACCGTTTGCATCGTATCAAAAATTGCCATTCCTGAGATTAGCCACCCGCCTGGGGAGTTTATAAACAAAAAAATATCACTAATTCCATCTTCTATACTCAGATATACCATGAGACCCGTAATATGATTCGTGATCTCGCAACGAATCTCTTGACCTAAAAAAAGTGTCCTTTCTCGATACATAACATTGTATAAGTCAACCCAAGTCGCTTCTTCATCTCCAGGAATCCGGTAAGGTACTTTTGGAACACCAATGGGCATATTAGATTAATATTATTAAATTTAAGTAAGAAAACCACACTTTAATATGGAAACGTAAGAATGGAAGAGAAAGAAAGAATCCGCAGTTTATTGTCTGAATTTTTATTCTTATTCTATATGAATACTATAGATTCTATTAATATGTAGATTGAAATAATACATAGATTGAAAGGTTATTACATATAAGGAAGGTAAGAAAGATTGAATAAAGAAAAAGAAATGGGTGATTCGAATGCTAAACAAAGAGGGGTAGCGATCTATTCTTCGTTTTTTCCAAATTGGCCAAGTTACCCATTGCATATTGGCACTTATAGAGTATAGAATAGATCTGCTTCTCTTTCTTCTTATGAACAGAATTGGCTTCTTATTTTTAATGGAATGAAATAAATATTCGCGCTTTCTGACACAGAATCCCCAAAAAGGGTTAGGTACATAGGATATGGATAGTCTTTTTCAATGCGATAAAATAAAGCGACATCGTGTCTATTTTTCTTTGCTAAAGGGGTATTTCCATGGGTTTGCCTTGGTATCGTGTTCATACTGTCGTATTGAATGATCCGGGTCGATTGCTTGCGGTGCATATAATGCACACAGCTCTAGTTTCTGGTTGGGCTGGCTCAATGGCTTTATACGAATTAGCAGTTTTTGATCCCTCTGATCCTGTTCTGGATCCAATGTGGAGACAAGGTATGTTCGTAATTCCCTTTATGACTCGTTTAGGAATAACGGATTCGTGGGGTGGTTGGAGTATTTCAGGAGGAACTGTAACAAATCCGGGTATTTGGAGTTATGAAGGTGTGGCAGGTACGCATATTGTGTTTTCTGGCTTGTGTTTCTTGGCAGCGATCTGGCATTGGGTATATTGGGACCTAGAAATATTCTCTGATGAGCGAACGGGAAAACCCTCTTTGGATTTGCCCAAGATCTTTGGAATTCATTTATTTCTTGCAGGGGTGGCTTGCTTTGGCTTTGGGGCATTTCATGTAACGGGTTTGTATGGTCCTGGGATATGGGTATCCGATCCTTATGGACTAACTGGAAAAGTACAAGCTGTAAATCCAGCGTGGGGTGCAGAAGGTTTTGATCCTTTTGTTCCGGGGGGAATAGCTTCTCATCATATTGCTGCGGGTACATTGGGTATATTAGCGGGCTTATTCCATCTTAGTGTCCGTCCGCCTCAACGTCTATATAAAGGATTACGTATGGGCAATATTGAAACTGTACTTTCCAGTAGTATCGCTGCTGTTTTTTTTGCAGCTTTCGTAGTTGCTGGAACTATGTGGTATGGGTCAGCAACGACCCCAATCGAATTATTTGGGCCTACTCGTTATCAGTGGGATCAGGGATACTTTCAGCAAGAAATATATCGAAGAGTTAGCAATGGTTTAGCCGAAAATCTTAGTTTATCAGAAGCTTGGTCTAAAATTCCCGAAAAATTAGCCTTTTATGATTATATTGGTAATAATCCCGCAAAAGGGGGATTATTCAGAGCAGGCTCAATGGACAATGGGGATGGAATAGCTGTTGGATGGTTAGGGCATCCCGTCTTTAGAGATAAAGAAGGACGTGAGCTTTTTGTACGCCGTATGCCTACGTTTTTTGAAACATTTCCGGTTGTTTTGGTAGATGAGGAGGGAATTGTTAGAGCGGACGTTCCTTTTAGAAGAGCAGAATCCAAATATAGTGTTGAACAAGTAGGCGTAACGGTGGAGTTCTATGGTGGCGAACTTAACGGAGTAAGTTATTCTGATCCTGCTACTGTAAAAAAATATGCGAGGCGTTCTCAATTAGGGGAAATTTTTGAATTAGATCGGGCTACTTTGAAATCTGATGGTGTTTTTCGCAGCAGTCCAAGGGGTTGGTTCACTTTTGGTCATGCTACCTTTGCTTTGCTCTTCTTTTTCGGACACATTTGGCATGGCGCTAGAACATTGTTCCGAGATGTTTTTGCTGGTATTGATCCAGATTTGGATGCTCAAGTGGAATTTGGAACATTCCAAAAAGTGGGAGATCCAACTACTAGGAAACAGGCAGTCTGATACACATTGTTATGGTATCTTTCACCTCTCTTTTTTGATTTGACATGGGAAACATCTCCCATCCTTTCTTTGACTCTTTTTCTTTCTTTATATGGGAATTTCTCCCAAATGACAAATGAATAGGTGTGGAAGTTATAATTGTAAATAAACCACGATCGAATCTATGGAAGCATTGGTTTATACGTTCCTTTTAGTTTCGACTTTAGGGATAATTTTTTTCGCTATCTTCTTCCGAGAACCACCTAAGGTTCCACCAACTCCAACTAAAAGAATAAAATAATTTCATTTAAGTAAGAAGTCTCCCAGATGGGGAGACTTCTTACTTAAATTAGTCTCCGTGTTCTTCGAATGGATCTCTTAATTGTTGAGAGGGTTGCCCAAACGCGGTATATAAGGCATACCCAGTAAAGCTTACAAGTAAACCAGATATGGAGATGGCGACTAAAGTTGCTGTTTCCATTTTTATAGAATTTCAAGATTACAATGGATCTACGAAAAGATCGTGTATTTACAACTACAACGGAATAGTATACAAAGTCAACACCAATGATTAAATAGAATTTATGGCTACACAAACCGTCGAAGATAGTTCTAAACCTAGGCCAAAACGAACTGGTGCAGGTAGTTTACTGAAACCCTTGAATTCGGAATATGGGAAAGTCGCCCCGGGTTGGGGGACTACTCCTTTTATGGGGGTTGCAATGGCTTTATTCGCTATATTCCTATCTATCATTTTAGAAATTTATAATTCTTCTGTTTTACTGGACGGAATTTTAACCAATTAGGTTTCTACTAACTAAAACTAGGAAGTCATAGTTTTTCCATCCAAAAAAGTCTTTCTAGTTTAAGCTCCACATTTCTAGATATTATGGTAGTTCGACCGCGGAATTTTTTTGTTTCGGTATCTCTGGAATATGAGTGTGTGACTTGTTAGAATCGATCCTATTGATAATACATAGAAAGGGCCTGTTATCTCTATCAAGATGATTCTAATTCGTCAGATATTATTTATTCTAGTATCTGGAACACGAAATAGATAGAGTGGATCAAAAAAAAATGGAACTATGATTCATACTCACTATTAAGACCTCGCAACCAGACTGAAAAATTCAAGTAGTTCTTAAATAAAAATAAAAAAGAAATTTTCTTCCTTCCAATTTTGTTTGCCCAAAAGACAACTTTTTTTTCTCTCGATTTTGTCGAGCCATTACACTGATTCAATAAATGATTATCAAGCGGTTTTTATTCGAAGAACCCTTACCTTTTGTTTAGCTTGAGACTCAATCATCGTGGCTCTAGTATGAATCTAAGGTTTTAATTGAACTAATTCATAGGATCGCAACAAGATAATTTCTATATTACGCATAAAAAAACAAATCCAAAATAGGGAAGAGAAAAGTCAAGAAGCCTCTAATGACCAACATAAGGGAAAGAAAGAAAGATGCGCCAACTTGAGATTTTTTGGCATTATCATCACAAAGAAGATATTCCGGATTTTTCTTATTTGATATCTTCAAGGCAAATCTACCCAATTCAGTGGCTGATGAAGTTTTGAACCTTTTTTCTAATATTCGTTGAAAATTTGTGTGTTTTGTTTCTGCTTGAGCCGTACGAGATGAAATTTTCATATACGGCTCTTAGAGGGGGACCTGGGTTAGTTACCTATCTCAATAAAGTATATGATTGGTTTGAGGAACGTCTTGAGATTCAGGCAATTGCAGATGATATAACTAGTAAATATGTTCCTCCCCATGTCAACATATTTTATTGTTTAGGGGGAATTACACTTACTTGTTTTCTAGTACAAGTCGCTACCGGTTTTGCTATGACTTTTTACTACCGACCAACCGTTACAGAGGCTTTTTCCTCGGTTCAATACATAATGACCGAGGCCAACTTTGGTTGGTTAATCCGATCAGTTCATCGATGGTCAGCAAGTATGATGGTTTTAATGATGATCCTGCATGTATTTCGTGTGTATCTCACAGGCGGATTTAAAAAACCCCGCGAATTAACTTGGGTCACAGGTGTGGTTTTGGCTGTTTTGACTGCATCATTTGGTGTAACTGGTTATTCTTTGCCTTGGGATCAAATTGGCTATTGGGCAGTCAAAATTGTGACAGGTGTACCTGACGCCATTCCGGTAATAGGATCACCTTTAGTGGAGTTATTACGCGGAAGTGCTAGTGTGGGCCAATCCACTTTGACTCGTTTTTATAGTTTACATACCTTTGTACTGCCTCTGCTTACTGCCGTATTTATGTTAATGCACTTTCCAATGATACGTAAGCAAGGTATTTCGGGTCCTTTATAGGGAAGGCATATCATAGAGAATTCTAATTCTCATATATCATATCGGGTAGGTTGTGGTATTTCATTGCTACAAGCATGGGTTATTGTAAAATAACACATGTCATTTGGATACTTCTCTTCAACTCCGAAGTATTTTGATACAATACAAATAAAATAGTTGAAGTTAATTTTACGAAAGAAAAAAGGCGGATTATGGGAGTGTGTGACTTGAATTATTGATTTGGCCATGCAGATAAAGAATTGGATCTGCCACATTAGAATTCACAACCAAAGGTGTCTCCGCATCCAATCAACATGTAAGTCCCCTACCTAGGAAGGATAGGCTGGTTCACTTGAGGAGAATATCTTCTATGATCATACCGCAACCATGTCATCCATGAACAGGCTCCGTAAGATCCCATCCCATAGAGTAGAAATGGAATAAGTCATGTGACATGATCCAATTCTCTATTTATTACACTTACCTTTTTATTTTTTATTTATAGTATGGAAATGCATTCATTTTCTTTGCATCGATTGTGATCCGCAATACTATCGGAGTAAAAGAAGGGATCTAAGGAAGAACGTAGGCTAAACTTTTTGATTTTTTTATTTTTTATTAGTAACAAGTAAATATTTTGTTTGGAGGTAAGAAACTTGCGATATTGAGGGGACAAATACCAACTAATCAAGAGACATGAGACAATCCACAAAGCAATTGATCATGATCAAATTTGTAAGCCCACTTGGATATTGAGCATTTACCCATAAGAATAGGATTATTTTCAATGAGTAGTTGTAGGTGCAACTTCGGAAAAGAGAATCTGATAAAGCTTTTCTTGCCTAGAGTCATTGAGTCATTAGATACCTTAAATAATTCTATTAAGGATCTTCCGCGGTCTTATTTCTTTCACTCTTGCTCGAGCCGGATGATGATAAATTCTCATGTCCGGTTCCTTTGGAGGATGGATCTTAAAGAGTTCACCTATCCCAATAACAAAGAAACCAGACTTAAATGATCCTGTATTAAGAGCTAAATTAGCTAAAGGGATGGGGCATAATTATTACGGGGAACCCGCATGGCCCAACGATCTTTTATATATTTTTCCAGTAGTAATTCTAGGTACTATTGCATGTAATGTAGGTTTAGCGGTTCTCGAGCCATCAATGATTGGTGAACCGGCGGATCCGTTTGCAACTCCTCTGGAAATATTACCCGAGTGGTATTTCTTTCCCGTGTTTCAAATACTCCGTACGGTACCCAATAAGTTATTGGGCGTTCTCTTAATGGTTTCTGTGCCAACAGGCTTATTGACAGTACCTTTTCTAGAGAATGTCAATAAATTCCAAAATCCATTTCGCCGCCCAGTAGCTACGACCGTTTTTTTAATCGGTACTGTAGTAGCTCTTTGGTTAGGTATTGGAGCAACATTACCCATTGATAAATCGTTAACTTTAGGTCTTTTTTAGATATTTTTTGATTCATTCAACCGTGAAGTACCGTAGGTATCTAGGAAATAGTTACTTCCAAGTGAATCTTCCCTAGATACCTAAAATCCATTTTATTATGACCCATTTCGCGAAAATATAGATTGTGCCAAAGATGCAAAATTTTTTTTCTTTTTTCTTTTTATTCTAACTCGAAAAAGAAGAAGCAAAAAAATTGCAATGGATTTAAAACGAGAGTTTATTCTTAAGTAAATCAATTGGGAGATGTTTCTCTAGAGTGTCCCATATATGTTTTCGATCTTCCATACGAAAACTGTCAATTCTCATAAGATCTTCTTCAGTCTTACTCAAAAGGTCCAATAGTGTATGTATATTGGCCCTTTTTAGACAATTATACGTTCTAGAAGTCAATTCTAATTGATCAATAAAAATACAGTTCAATGGAATTCCTTTTTTGTTTTTCTTTAGATTAGTTAATCTTTTTTTAAAAGTAAAAGGGGGTGGAGTAAACCTGTTTTTATTTTCTTCGAAACTAGTGCCCTCTTCCTCCGCGTGTAGAAAAGGAAGAAATAAATCAATCAAATTACGAGAAGCCTCATAAAGTGCTTCCTTAGGGGTTAAACTTCCATTAGTCCATATTTCTAGAAAAAGTATCTCGTGTTTTTCATTTCCATTCCCACAAGAAAAAATACTATAATTCACATTTCGAACAGGCATGGATACAGCATCTATAGGATAACTTCCATCTTGATAGTTCTTTCTGAGTTCTGTCTGATATCCACGATCTCTCTTGATCTGTAAATCAATACAGAAATCAATGGGCTCTGTCAAGTTAGCTATAGGTTGTGCCGTATCAACGATTTCTACGGAAGGCGGTAAGATGATATCTTGAGCAGTTATGTATCTAGGACCTTTGACGCAAATTGATGCGTCTCTAACTCCATAGAGATTACTTCTCAATACAATTTCTTTCAAATTTAGTAAAATTTCTTGTACGGATTCTTCAATACCTGCTATTGTAGAATATTCGTGCGGCACGCTCCCAAATTTTGCACGTGCGATACATGTTCCTTCTATTTCTCCAAGTAAAGCTCTTCGCAAGGCAATACCGACGGTGTCTGCTTGTCCTTTTCTAAGCGGGGACAGAATGAAACGGCCATAATAAAGACGCTTACTATCTACTCTTGATTCAACACACTTCCACTGTAGTGTTTGAGTGGATCCTGCTACCTCCTCTCGAACCATAATAGACTAGTATTATTATTTTATCATTGAATCGTTTATTTCTCTTGAAAGTTGAAAGCGGGTTAATTCTTTTACAGACGTCTTTTTTTAGGCGGTCGACATCCATTATGCGGCATAGGTGTTACATCGCGTATACAACTTAATCGCACACCACTTTTAGCAATGGCTCGTAATGCGGCATCTCTTCCACTACCAGCGCCCTTTACCATAACTTCTGCTCGTTGCAAACCTACTGTACGAATAGCATCTACTGCTGTTCTTTGGCCAGCATAGGGTGATGCTTTTCTTGAGCTTTTGAATCCACAAGTACCGGCAGAGGACCAGAAAACCACCCGACCTTGTGGGTCTGTAACAGTTATAATGGTATTGTTGAAACTAGCTTGAACATGAATAACCCCTTTTGTTATTCTACGTGCACTCTTCCGTAAACTAAAACGTGCATTCCTACGTAAACCAATACGCACTTTCTTACGTGAACCAATTTTTGGTATAGCTTTTGCCATATTTTATTATCTCATAAATATGAGTTAGAAATAAAAAAAAAAGAAAAAAAGATACAAAGATATCCGTTTCAGGGTAAAATACACCCTTTACTTTAATTATTTCAAATTATTTTATTTGGAATTGGAACATTTCCGCGGGTACTTTTTTTTTACTTTTTAGAAAGTCAAGTTCTTTTTCGAAAGATTACCCCTGTCTTTGTTTATGCTTCGGATTAGAGCAAATGACTCTAATTCGTCCACGCCTACGAATCAGTCGACATTTTGTACAAATTTTACGAACGGATGCTCTTATTTTCATATTTCCGTATCCTTTCTTAAACTATGAATCTAATCTTTTGGAAAAAATAAGTCTCTTCGCTTGAATTTTAGAACTTAGAATTTAGTACCTTAGAAAAAAAAAAAGAAAAACCTAATCCTTTGAATCTTTGGTATCCTTCAAATCTTCGCTATCCTTCAAATCTTCGCTATCCTTCGAGTCTTCGATACGCTTTGAATCCTTATGGGGAAGTCTATAAATTATACGTCCCTTGCTTGAATCATAACGACTTACTTCAATTTTGACCCTATCCCCCATCAGTATTCGTATAGAACTAGACCGGATCTTTCCTGAAATATAGCCTAGGATGATGGTGTCATTTTCTAGCCGAACGCGGAACATTCCATTGGGTAGGGCTTCCGTAACTAAACCTTCGAAAGTTACTTTTGCTTCTCTCGGGTTTTTTTTTTCTCTCCTATTTTTTTTTTCTGTCATATTTTTTTTCTCCTATTTTTCTATTTTTATTTTCAAAATAGGAAGAGCGAGATACAATTCGAGCACTATAGGCGGGGCGATTACCATATATAACATAGGACTTCTCCCCCAATTCTGTTTAGTCGAGCTTCTCGATCTGTCATTATCCCTCGAGAAGTAGAAAGAATAGCAATTCCCATTCCACCCAAAACTTTAGGAATTCCTTGATAGTTGGTATAAATTCGTAAGCCAGGTCGGCTGATACGTTTTAAAAAGGTTCTTGTTCTATATATTCCTTTTCTAGTCTTTCTCTTTTGATGTCGCAAAGTTGAAACCAAGAAATATCTGCTACGTTCCTGATGTTTCCGAACACTTTCAATAAAACCCTCTCGTAGAAGTATTTTAACAATGTTTTCGGTAATATTTGTAGATACTACTCGAACTGTTCCTTTTTTATTCATGTCCGCGTTTCTTATAGAGGTTAGTAAATCAGCAATAGTGTCCTTGCCCATAAGACTCTAATTCTAGGTTCCTCCTAATTTTTCTATAATCAACATGTTTTCTTTTTTTTTCTTTTCATTTTTAATTTTAAAACATATACGTAAAACACAATCCACTAAATTAATTCTTTGATCTAAATTTTGCCTACTAGTATTTATAATACTTCAGGAGCTAATGAAACTATTTTGGTAAAATTCAATTCTCTCAATTCCTCGGCAATCGCGCCAAAAACTCGAGTTCCTTTTGGATTGCCTTTTTGATCAATTATAACCGCTGCATTGTCATCATAGCGGATTATTATACCGTCTTCGCATTTGAACTCTTTACATGTACGTACAATTACAGCTCGAATTACTTCGGATCTTTCTAGAGGCATTTGGGGCAATGCGTCTTTGATTACAGCAACAATAACATCACCAATACGAGCATATCGCTGATTACCAGCAGCTCCTATGACTCGAATACACATCAATTTTCGAGCTCCACTATTATCTGCTACATTTAAAAGGGTCTGAGGTTGAATCATATTATTTTGATTTCAATTTGTTATTTCAATACAAAAGTATGAAAGAAATATTGTCTTTCCAGAAAGAAAAATCGGGCATTTTTTTTTATCTTCCATACCCCTTTTAGAGTTCTATATCTCTAATCGAATAAATTGACTTCGTATGGGCATTTTACTGGCAGCTATGGAGATAGCCGCTCTAGCTACAGTTTCAGATACTCCCCCCATTTCGTAAAGTATACGACCTGGTTTAACAACGGCTACCCAATATTCGGGGGACCCCTTTCCCGAGCCCATACGTGTTTCCGTGGGTCTTAGTGTAACCGGTTTGTCGGGAAATATACGTACCCATATTTTTCCACCACGACGTGCATATCGTGTTATTGCTCTTCGTCCTGCTTCTATCTGTCTCGCCGTGATCCAAGCGGGTTCAAGTGCTTGAAGAGCATATCTACCAAAACAAATACGATTGCCTCGGCAGGATTTTCCTTTCATTCTTCCTCTATGTTGTTTGCGGAATCTAGTTCTTTTGGGGTTATAGTCGATGGTTCTTTCTTAGTTCCATCTCTACTGCAAAACTGGACATGAGAGTTTCTTCTCATCCAGCTCCTCGCGAATGAAATGAGAAAGCATGTAAATTTCTCTAATTCCATAATATTCAAAAATATTAAGGTACGGATAGATACACATTAATAGATAATAGAAAAAGTTAGTTTTTTTTATATTGAATTTGTTAAAATAGAAAAATATAATATATAGTCAAGAAAGAAGATCTAGAATATATCTAGATGTGTGTGTATATTTATCTAAATTCTATAGTTAGAGATAATGTAATCTTTCTTAAAGAAATATCCTTATTTTTACTCTTATTGAATCGCGGTAAAGTATTCTAATTCAATAAGAATTTCGCGGGCGAATATTTACTCTTTCCTGTCTTATTTATTAATTTATAAACTTACCAAATAAGACAATTTTTTTGGTTTGTTCCGCCATCCCACCCAATGAAGTGTTAGGATTCTTTTCAAAAAAATCCTATGGAATCATAGGTTCTTTCGTTCCCACTGCTTCTCCTTGAATGGTTAGGTCTGAATCCCGCAATGGAGCTTCCAAAAAATTTCTTTCCGAGTTAATTTTCTCAGTTTTATTAACCCGGGCGGCTCTTTATTATTGCTTTAAATTTTTAGTTCTTGTTTCAAGTTACGGTTTTTAATTATCTATTATTTTTTTTATATTGATGCTTTATCACATTGCCTTTTATGATGTAATTCATAGACCATACATAGTGGAATCCTATATCTTATTTATTTCCTCTTCCTTCTTTCTATCATCCCTCCCTTTATCCACATCCCTTTAGTTTTGCTTTACAACCTAGAATCCCATTTCTTTTTTAGAGAAAAAATTGCAGTTGCTACAACTAGATGACACATCTACTCATTTATGATAGAGGTATTTATTCATATAGTGACTGTTTCTTAGTTAGGATCTCGACAATACGAAGCAATAGGTTGGTTATTAGTTAATTTTCTATAATTACTAAGTTTTTTTCTTTTAAAAAGAAAATTTTTAAAGAAAAAAATAACGAGTCACACACTAAGCATAGCAATTATATTAAATGATTTATCAATTTTCATTAAATCTTATAGAAAGAGGTAGAATTTATTCTTTTGCTTTGCAGGGATTTCAGGAAAAAAGTCTCTTGTCATTTTTTATTCTATCAATGGACAGAATCCCAAGACAAGATTAGTTATTCTTCGTCTACGAATATCCAAATTTTTACACCTAATACTCCATAGATAGTTCGAATTGGATAGCAGCAATAATCAATTTTAGCGCGAATTGTTTGGAGGGGAAGTCTACCCTTTTTAATGGATTCAGCACGTGCAATTTCTTTTCCTCCGAGACGACCCGCAATTTTTACTTTTACTCCCCTTATATCTGCTTTTTTAGTTAATTCAATGGCTTTTTTCATTGCCTTTCGGAATGAAACTCTATTTTTTAATTGGAAAGCTATATATTCCGCAAGAATGTTAGGCTGTCTATAAGGTTCTTTAACTTTTTCGATAGAAATATTAAGTCTCTGGTTTACAGAGTTAATTTCCTTTTGTAGATCTTTCTCTAATTCTTCGATTGCTCCTTTTTTCTTTAATAAATTAGGGAATCCAATATGGATTATGACGTGGATCGTATCGATTTCTTTTTGAATTTCTATACGTGTAATTACTTCGGAACTTGAACCTGAGTCCATTTTTCTATTATGTGTAATTACTTCGGAACTTGAGTCTGATTCTATTTTTCTATTCGAGCCCTTTTTCCTATTCTTTTGTATATAGTTCTTGATACAATCCCTTATTTTTTTATCTTCCTGTAGACCTTCAGAATAATTTTTTGGTTGTGCGAACCAAAAGGAATGGTGTTTTTGGGTTGTACCAAGTCTGAAACCGAGTGGATTTATTTTTTGTCCCATATTTTTCTATTCTATATTTTTTTTACTGGGAATCGAAATCTTAGATGGATCTAAAGCTTATTTAGATTTCTTTACTATATTTAGTACAATTGTTATATGACACATGCTTTTTTTTATGGGGAAACTACGTCCTCGAGCCCGAGGTCTGAATTTTTTCATAATAGTACTCCTACTGACTTCGGCTTTAGTAATGAATAAATTCGCTTTGTCGAAATCCCTATAATGAGTAGCATTTGCGGCTGCCGAATAAACCAACTTTAAGATGGGATAAGATGCTCGATAAGGCATGAGGTTCAGTATCATAACAGTTTCTTCGTAGTAACGCCAGCGAATCTCGTCAAGAACTCTTTGTGCTTTGAAAACAGACATAGGGATACGTTTTTGTGCTTTGAAAACTCTCTCGAACTTAAGTAGACGATCGGTTGGAACTTTTCTTGCGAGTTTCCTTAGCCCACTTTTCTTCTTCTTTATCCTAGGGATATACTTTACTAGTTTGAAACTTGTCATAAATAAGGTTATTCCCCGCCTACCTTTACTTTATTTTGAATATTTCTTTTTCTTAATCTTTCTATTCAGAATTCAGTTAACGACGAGATTTAGTATCCTTTCTTGCATTTTCATAACTCGTGAAATGCCGAGTAGGCACGAATTCCCCCAATTTGCGACCTACCATA